>Ga0102938_10002618_pt1 | contig 13597 bp, 12 predicted proteins | sample SalPonR2_B_D2_MG_FD_84516 | JGI IMG/M metagenome (GOLD analysis project Ga0102938, IMG submission 84516) | Salt pond soil microbial communities from South San Francisco under conditions of wetland restoration - Salt Pond MetaG R2_B_D2_MG | ecosystem: Environmental > Aquatic > Marine >... | reverse complement strand
GTCGAGGCGGACTCCGACGCCATCGTCGTGATCGGCTTCGCCGAGAGCGCGAGCATCCTGACCACGATGAACGAGCGTGGCATCGGCCCGGAGGACACGGCTGTCTACGGCGTCGATGGCAACATCGGCATCGGCGGCGAGCTCGACGACCCGGGCTTCCTCACAGGCCTCCGTGGCACCGTGCCGTCGATCGATCTCGGCACGATCTCCGACTTCACCGATCGTCTCGACGAGAACGGTGCGGGCGGCGAGTACAGCTACGGCGCCGAGACCTACGACGCCGTGATCATCTCGGCCCTGGCAGCCGCCGTGGCGGGCACCGACGATCCCTCGGCAATCGCTGCCGAGATCAACGGTGTGACCAAGGACGGCGAGACCTGCACCAGCTTCGAGGAGTGCATTGCTCTCGTCGACGCCGGCACCGACATCGACTACGACGGCTTCGGCGGTCCGTACGAGTTCGGTGACGCCGGCGAGCCCGAAGCGGCCAGCTTCCGCATCTGGGAGTACGACGGCGGCTCGGACCCGAACCCCGAGCTGGACGAGTACGTCTTCGCCAGCTGAACACCTGAACACCCGAACACCGCTCGGAGCCCGTCACCGCGAGGTGGCGGGCTCCGTCGCGTCTGCCGCGACCTCCTGCGACGAGCGAACCCGCACGGGTGGTGTGGTCGCTCGTCGCTCGTGCCCCTCGGGTCCACGACCCGGTCCACGAGGTCGACACGGTCGCGGCCGTGCCCGGCGACGTCGGTCAGGTACCGCGGGCGAGGGTGCCGAGGTACAGCTCGATCACCTTCGGGTCGTGCAGCAGGTTGCGCCCGGTGTCGGTGTAGGCATTGGTGCCCTGGTCGAGCACGTAGCCACGGTGGCAGATCTGCAGACAACGCCGGGCGTTCTGCTCGACCATCACCACCGACACACCGGCCTTGTTGATCTCGCGGACCCGCAGGAACACCTGGTCCTGCAGCACCGGTGAGAGCCCGGCCGACGGCTCGTCGAGCAGGATCACCTCTGGATTCATCATCAGGGCACGGCCCATCGCCAACATCTGGCGTTCACCACCCGACAGCGATCCGGCTCGCTGGCTCATCCGCTCGGAGAGCCGCGGGAACATCTCGCTGACGTAGTCGATGCGCTCCCGCACCTGCTTCGGGCGCAGGAACGCCCCCATCTCGAGGTTCTCCTCGACGGTCAGCGACGGGAACACGTTGTCGCGCTGGGGCACGTAGCCGATGCCCTGCTCGACCAGTTCGTGAGCCTCCGCCGACGAGATGTCCTGACCACGGTAGGTGACTGCTCCTGCCCGGATGCTCAGGAGGCCGAACAGCGCTTTGAGCAGCGTCGACTTGCCGGCACCGTTCGGGCCGATGATGCCGATCAGTTCGCCGGCACGCAGCTCCAACGAGCAGTCGTTCAAGATGTCGACGCCGGAGACGTATCCGGCGCGGATGTTGTCGACGTGGATCAGGAGATCGTCGCTCACGAGGTCTCCTGCTCGCCGCTGTCGGCTTCGGTCAGGGGCTGGCCCGCCGCCCCCTCGAGGTCGTCGAAGAAGTCGTGATCGGTGTGCGAACCGAGGTACGCGTCGATCACGTCCTGGTTGGCGCCGATGTCGTCGGGGGTGCCCTCGGCGATGATCTGGCCCTCGGCCATCACCACGACCCAGTCCGAGATGTCGCGCACCACGTCCATGTCGTGCTCGACGAAGATCACCGTGCGACCCTCGGCGCGCAAACCCTTCACGTGTCCGAGCAGCGACTGGGTGAGCGCCGGGTTGACACCGGCCATGGGCTCGTCGAGCATCACCAGTTTCGGCTCGGTCATCAACGCCCGTGCCATCTCGACGAGCTTTCGTTGCCCGCCCGACATCGTGCCGGCGAACTCGTCGCGCATGTGAGTGAGATTGAACCGGTCGAGCAGGGCGTCGGCGCGTTGTTCGATCTCGGCCTCCTGGCGGCCCCAGACCGGCAGCAGCGCCTTGACGAAGCTCTCGCCGACCTGGCCGGTGGCTCCCAGCTTCATGTTGTCGAGGACGGTCATCCTCGACAGCGCCTTGGTGAGCTGGAAGGTGCGAACCATGCCGCGTTTGGCGAGCTTGTAGGAGGCGACGCCGGAGATGTCGGCACCGTCGAGCGTCACACGGCCCGAGTTCGCCTTGTCGAAGCTGGTCAACAGGTTGAAGAAGGTCGTCTTGCCGGCACCATTCGGGCCGATCAGGGCCGTGATCGCGCCGCGCTGGACCTCCAGGTGGTCGACGTCGACGGCGACCAGTCCCCCGAACCGCTTCGTGACGCCGTCCGCGATCAGGATCGGATCGGGCTTGGCCGAGCCCGGCTCGGCGACGACGTCGTCGAAGACCCCGTCGACCGGGTTGTCGTGCACGTGGACGGCGTTCGCCGCCCCACCACCGCCCGCGGTGCGCCCGAAATCCGGCGTTGTCTGGTCACCGTCGTCAGCGGTCATCGAGCGCCATCTCCTCACGTGAACCGAAGATGCCCTGAGGTCGGTACCGGGCCAGCAGGAGCAATCCGAGGCCGACCAGGATGAACCGCACCTGGCTGACGTTGAAGTCGCTCAGCCCGATCGTGGTCTCGAGTGCGTCGGCTGGACCCTCGGGAAGACCACGCAGGACGTTCTCCAGGAACGACACCGCCGTCCAGTAGATCATCGAGCCGATGATCGGCGACCAGGTGCGCCCCGGGCCACCGAGGATCAGGATCGCCCAGATCGTGAAGGTGATCACCGGGTTGAACGTGTCGGGCTGGATCGAGCCCTTCTGGACCACCTGCAGCATCCCGGCGAGCCCGCCGATCACACCACCGAGCGCCAGGGCCTGCAGCTTGTAGACGTAGGCATTCTTGCCGAGCGCTCGGGCGGCGTCCTCGTCCTCGCGGATCGCCTTGAGCGCACGCCCCCACGGCGAGCCCATCAGCCGCTTGATCACCAACACGATGGCGATGAGCAGGATCCAACCGACGAGCAGGATCCAGAGGTCGCGACCGACGTAGGAGAACGGGCCGAAGTCGTAGCGTTGACCGACGTTGAACGGGTTGAGCGACGTGTCGTAGAAGGGGTCGCTGAACTCGCCGATGCCCTCCGAGCCTCCGGTGATCTCCTGCATCCGTCGCCAGCGCACGAACAGCCGGATGGTCTCGGAGGCGGCGATCGTGACGATGGCCAGATAGTCGGCGCGCAGGCGCAGCGTCGGTATCCCGAGGATCAGCGCCAGCACGATCGAGTAGACGATGCCGAAGGCCACGCCGACCATGAAGTTCCACTGGAAGTAGTTGATCGACACCCCGAGGCCGTAGGCGCCGGCGGCCATGAAACCGACCTGACCGAAGTTCAGGAGCCCGGCGTAACCGAACTGCACGTTGAGCCCGACCGCGGCGAGGGCGAACACCACCACCTCGACACCGAACATCGTGGAGAACGTCCGCTCGAGGATGAATCCCCAGTCCATCAGCCGATCCTCTCCGCTCGTCCGAGGATGCCCTGGGGCCGGAAGAGCAGGATCAGCGCCAAGATCAACAGGGCCACCATGTTCTTCACCTCGGCGTCGATGACGAGCGTCGAGAGGTTGATCGCCAACCCGACGATCAACGCACCGAACAGTGCGCCGTACGCGCGTCCGAGCCCGCCGAGTGTGACCGCCGCGAAGATCAGCAACAGGATGCGGAACCCGAAGTCCCACTTGACCTGGTCGAGACCGAAGAAGATGCCGCTCGCCGCTGCGAGGGCGGCGCCGGACACCCAGACGAGCATGATCACCCGCTCGACGTCGATTCCGGTCGACTCGGCCAGTTCGCGGTTGTCGGACACGGCTCGCATCGCCTTGCCCATGCGGGTGAATTCGAGGTAGCTCGCGACACCGACGAGGATCAGCACCGACAGCGTCATCGCCACGATGTCCTTCGGTGTGAGCTCGACCGGGCCGATCGACACCGCGCGCTGGGCGGAGAAGTTCCCGAACGAGCGGGGGCCACCGCCGAAGAAGTACACGAACAGGTAGCGCAGCAGGATCGACAAGCCGATGGTCATCACCATCTGCGCGATGAGGCTCACGCCGGATCGGCGTGCGCCGCTGAAGATCAGGCGATTGAGGACGTAGCCGAGCGCGCCGCCCGCTGCGACACCGAGTACCCCCGCGACGATGAGATTGACGCCGTCGCCGAACGGTGGTGGCAGCGGCGCGAGGAAGCCGATCAGGCCGGCCAGGCCGTAGATGTTGAAGAAGTACGTCGACAACATCCCCCAAGTGACGAGTTCGGCGTGGGCGAAGTTGACGAGGCCGGTCGTGCCGAAGATGAGCGTGAGGCCGACCGCGGCCATCGCGAGGTAGAGCCCCTGCTTGAGGCCCTCCGCGGTCAATTGCGCGAACCGGCGGAAGGTGACACCGCCGCCGCCGTCGTCGTCGACCTCGCCGAACACCAGCGGGAACAGCACGCGCCGGTCGCGGTTCTCGGTGACCGAGGCGGTCAGCGGATTCGACTCGGGGTTGCGCAGGTTGAGCCCCTCGGGCAGGCTGTCGACCTCGAGCGTCACCGTGTAGTCACCCGGGCCTGGCACGCCCAGACGGAATTCGCCATCGGCATCGGTGACCACCGTGCCGACACCCTCCACATCGAGCGTCACGCCCGCAGCCGGGATCTCCTCGCCGCTGTCCTCGTCGTCGTACGACAACTGCCCGAAGATCGCCCGCTCCTCGCCGTCCTCGCTCTGCGCTCCGGCGGTTGCGCCGAACAGCAGCGGCAGGAACATGGCAGCCAGAGCGAAGAGGAACATCCGTCGCCGACGGTCGGGAGCTGACATCGGGTGCGTACTCTACGCACTTGGCGCAGGTGCCGCGGGCATCCGAGGTTCAGGCCTCGTTTCCGCTGTGTGAACTTCGTGTTCATCGGGCACGTCGACCGTGGCCATCGGCTCCAACGCAGCGTGGACGAACTGCACCGTCACCACCCACAGCGCGGTCGCTCCGGCGACGTGCGCGGCCACGAGCACTGCAGGGATGTTGTTGAAGTACTGCACGTAGCCGATGCCGCCCTGCACGACGGCGATGAACATCCAGGTCGAGATGTGCCCGGACAACCGGGCGAGGAGATCTCGGTCGCGGCGGAGCGCGACGACCACCGCCAGGAACGCTACGACTGCGAACCACACGGTGACGCTGTGGATCTCGGCAACGGTGGAGATGTCGAAGCCGTAGCGCCGTGCGGATTCGTCACCGGCGTGAGGGCCGGCCCCGGTGACCACGGTGCCGGTGACCAGCGACGCGACCATCAACGCGCCGAACACGAGCATCAACCGGGTGACGAGCGGAGTGATACCGATGACGGTCCGCGACATCGTTGCCTCCGGCCGCGCCCGGCGGATCGCCACGAGACCGAAGGCGATCGACACCATCGCGAGCAGGAAGTGCGACTGCACCAGGAAGGGATGGAGGTCGCCGCGCACGGCGAACCCGCCGACGACACCGTTGCCGAAGATCGACAGCAGCACCACCAGCGACGGAACCTTCAGCCCTCGGCGGGCCGGGCGCACGCGGAATGCACCGATCGCCATCAGCAGGGTCGGCACGCCGACGAGCCCGCTCACCAGTCGATTGACCTGCTCGATCGCGGCGTGGGTGCTCGAGACGTCGATGAAGCGTTCGTTGTTGCAGTTCGGCCAGTCGTCGCAGCCGAGGCCGCTGCCGGTGAGGCGCACGATGGCGCCGGCGACCGTGAGGAAGCACACTCCGGCCACCGTGATGATGGCGATCTGCCGATAGCGCCTCAGCGACATGGTGAATCGCGGGCGGGAGGAGCCCTCGTGTTCCATACGTGTCACAGGATATGGCTAGCGTCGGCCGCGTGCTGAGTTCGTTCGACGACTTTCCGATCCACCAGACGTCCCGGCCGGTCGCTCAGACCGCCACGAGTGACATCAACCACTACGACCGCTACTTCTTCAACGGCTACACGAAGGACACACGATTGTTCTTCGCGACCGCGATGGGGCTGTACCCGAACCGCCACGTCGTCGATGCCTCGTTCAGCGTGGTCGCCGACGGTGGCACCCCGGCCGCTCGCCAGATCAGCGTGCACGCATCTGGTCGGGCCCCCGCCGATCGCGCCGACGCCAACGAGGTCGGCCCGGTCAGGATCGAGGTCCTGGAGCCGCTGAACGCGCTGCGCGTCACCGTCGACGCCCCCGATCAGGGACTGCGGGCCGACCTGACCTTCGTTCGTCGTTCGGCGCCCATCGAGGAACCCCACTTCTTCCAGCAGATCGGCGTGCGCGTCACGTTCGACTACACGCGCCTCACCCAGTTCGGCGGCTGGGAGGGCTGGATCGAGATCGACGGCGTCCTGCACGACCTGGCCCCCGGCGAGACGCTCGGGTGCCGCGACCGCTCGTGGGGCGTGCGGAGCGTCGGCGAACGCGCCCCGACGGGCGCCCCGGTCGCCGACCCCCAGTTCTTCTGGCTCTGGGCGCCGCTCAACTTCGACTCGTTCTCGACCCACTTCGACGTGAACGAGCTGTTCGACGGCAGACGCTGGCACGAGACCGGATTCGTCGCCCCGGTCGCCGGGCCGGACGGCACGTCAGCGCCCGAGGCGATGCGGTCGGTCGACTACGAGCTCGCCTGGCGACCCGGCACCCGAACCGCCGACTGGTTCGAGGTCACGATGACGCCCTGGACGGGCGACGCGACGACCATCCGCCTCGAACCGCTCTTCGAGTTCCAGATGGCCGGACTCGGCTACCTGCATCCCGAGTGGGGCCATGGTGTCTGGAAGGGCGAGCTCGAGGTCGGCGGCGAGCGGTGGGACCTGCCGGTCGAGAATCCGACCGCACCCGACCGACTCCACGTGCAGTCCATCGTGCGCGCCACCACCAGTGGCGGCCTCGGCGCTCACGACGGCATCGGCATCCTCGAGCAGCTGGTGATCGGGCGCCACGACCCCACCGGCCTCACCGGCATCTTCGACGGCCACGGCGCCTGAGCCGGCCACCGACGGCCGACGTCACGGTCGTCGCACTGGTGGACAGCCGACCGTGTCAGACCTTGTCGGACTCGGTCACCGGCTCGACCCACGGGGCGCTGTCGATCGCCTCCTGGTAGCCCTCCTCGGCGCTCAGCTTCTGAGCGATGGCGGCGAGGAGCACACCGTAGACGGCCTTGGAGCTGATGTCGGCGAAGCTGTAGATCAGGTTGCGGGCCACGACGCCGTTCTGGTCGTCCCAGATCTGCGGCATCAGGTAGGCCAGCGGGTAGATCGTCCACGACACCAGGAACAGGATCCACACGGCGCTGAACATCTTGGCCACACCCGGCGACGACTTGGCCTTGGCGTCGCGGATCGTCTGGAAGGCGACGACCAGCAGCCAGAGGTAGAACACGGTGCTGATGGCACCCCAGATCCAGAACTGGACGCCACCGTCGACCTCGTCGAACTGGCCGACGTAGCCGGTCCAGATCATTGCCAGGCCCGCGACCACGAATGCCGCCCACCGGCGGAAGAACAGTGTGCCGGTGATACCTCCGACGATCAGCAGCTGCGTGAGCAGCACGGGGACGTCGATCGACCAGTTCATGTAACGGAAGCCGTTCGAGAACAGCCCGTCGGAGAGGACGTAGGCCGCGCCGTCCCACGTGAACGCGTTCGACCAACGCAGGGCGAGCAGGCCGAGTTCGAGGAACGCCGACACCATCACCACGCCGGTGAGATACGACGTCAACCGGTAGCGCGGTGAGATCGACTTCGCCGTGGCGAGCGAGTACACCAGACACGCTGCGAACACTGCGGCGGTCAGCGTGAACACGCTCAGCACGATCTCGAACTGCGTGGCGGAATAGCTGAACAAGTTCTCGAAGGACATCTGTCGCTCCTTGCTGGACGGTTCGGTCAGGATCCCACAGCATTTCGGGACCGTTCCAGACGTGCGAGCAGGTTCGCGACGGATTTCGACCCGGCCACAGCCCGCTCGCTCGCGCCCGGGCCCTCGGGCGATGAGCCGAACCCCCGGATGGAGGGGTGTGGCTCATCGGCTGGTGGCAGCGGCTCAGGTGTGGCGGATGGTCATGCCGCCGTCGACGGGGATCGTGGCGCCGTTGACGAAGCTCGACGCGGGCAGACACAGGTTCAGTGTCATGTGCGCGACTTCCTCGGGCAGCCCGTACCGGCGCAGCGGCACGCGCCGGCGGGCGTAGGTGGCCTTCGCGTCATCGGGGATCGCTGCGGTCATCGCGGTGTCGATCGGGCCGGGGCAGATGCAGTTGACGGTGACCCCGTGGCGGCCGAGTTCGACCGCCAGACTGCGCGTCAGCCCGGTGACGCCGGCTTTCGATGCCGCGTAAGCGGCGAGACCACCCGTCGCAACGATCGCCTCGGTCGACGCGATGTTGACGACACGTCCGTTGCCGGCATCGACCAGGTGGGCCAGAGCGAGTCGGACGAGGCGGGCCTGCGCGGTGAGGTTGACGTCGAGGGTGCGCGCCCAGTTGTCTTCGAACTCGGCCTCGTCACCGAACGCCGAGGTCGCCAGCGAGACTCCGGCATTGTTGATCACGATGTCGAGGCGCCCGCCCCACGTGACGGCGTCGTCGACCAGCGAACGCAACTGGTCGTGGTCGGCGACGTCGCACTCGACACCGATCGCCCGGCCGGCGCCGTACGACGCGTGGATCTCGTCGACGACCGAGGCGACCCGATCGGCACCGAGATCGGCGGCCACGACCCGAGCGCCCTCGTCGGCGAACAACCGAGCGGTGGCACGGCCCATGCCGCTCGCCGCGCCGGTGACGATGACCACCGCTCCCTGGACCGAACGCGACAGCGAGCTCAACCGGACGGTGGCCGGGGCCGGTCCGGAAGCGGTCATCGGGCGACCCAGCGTTGCGATCCACCCATGCCGTAGGCCTTCAGGACGAGTGCTCGTTCGACGTCGATCGCCATGAATCCGGTCCCCGGTGAGTTCTCCGGTCCGCCCGGAGCGAACGCGTGGAGGTCGTAGTCGAAGACCCCCTCCCAGAGGCGACGCTTGGTTGCGAGGTCGTCGAACATCGTCGCCGACCCCCAGATCTCGACGCCGTCGCCGACCTCGGTGACCTGCCAGTGCATTGCGACACTGGGATTGGCAGCCACATTGCGAGCCTTGACCGAACCGGTGCCGGCCATGATCCAACACACGTCACCCTCCCAGCACGGATGCACCGGCACCACGTCGGGGCGGCCGTCATCGCCGACGGTGGCGAGATGTGCCCACGGGCTGAGCGAGGCGGCGAACGCCTTGACTGCGTCGAGGTCGATCTGGTCGCTGCCGTCGCTCATGGACGAACCGTAGTCAGCGACGGACCTCGTAGAACGAGTTGACGGAATGGTCGACGTCGAGCGTGCGGAACGTGGTGAGGCCGGCAACGGCTGCCATGTCGCGAGCCTTCGACTCCGGCAGCCCGAGCGTGCCGAGACCGGCGCCACCCGGTTCGGACAGCGCCGACGACATGCACGACAGCACGCTGATGCCGTACATCAGCGACGCCATCGGATTCTTCTCGACGTTCTCGGCGAACGTCTCGCGGCCCTTGATGTCGACGAGCAACCAGGTCCCGTCGGCCGCCAGGGCGCCGGCGATCGACGCGATCATCTCCTGCGGATGGGTCATGTCGTGGATGCAGTCGAACGTGGTGACGAAGTCGACCGAGTGGTCGTCGGGCAGCGGCTCGTCGCGCGGGTCGACGAACCGTACGTTGTCAGCGCCTTCCTCGAGACGGCGGTGCTCGGCTCGTTCGAGTGCGTACCTCGAGATGTCGTAGCCGACGAAGGAACTGTTCGGAAACGCGTCGGCCATCAGCAGAACCGCTCCCCCTGCGCCACAGCCGATGTCGGCAACGGTGATGCCCGCCTCCAAACGTGCGACGATGCCGTCGAGCGCCGGCAGCACGGTCGGGATCAGGTGATGGCGGTTCCACGGCTCGAAACTGCGCTCGATGCCGACAGCGCCCTCGGGACCGTGGCTGTCGTAGTCGTGGCCGACGCCGGTCTCGAAGCTGGCAGGCATCGCGTCGAGTGCCGCCATGGTCTGCGGGAACCGGTGGAACATCCCCATCCCGAACGCCGGGTGGTCTGGCGACGCTAGCACCGCCACCGCCTCGGGCGTGAGCCAGAACCGCTCGTCGCCCGCCGCTTGCACCGCGGTGTCGACGGCGATCAGCTTCGCGGCTGCCTGGTTGTAGGCCCACTCGCGCACCCACCGCTCGTCGAGACCGGCACGGTCCGCGAGTTCGGTCGTGGTGACGGGGCCGTCGGCGGCTGCGAGCGCGGCATAGAGGCCGAGCTTGTCGCCGAGGTGGATCATCCCGGCGGTCACCGCGCCGTTGAGCTGGGTGAACACCGCGAACGAGTAGAACTTCAGGCGGTCGGGGTCGGGAGCATCGGCCATCTCGACGACGGTAGATCCTGACGTCGTCCGGAACTGCAGCGGGCAGTGGTCGCCGGGATCAGCGGGTGCGTTCGTCGCGGGCGAGGTGCTCGAGGTCGCTCAGTTTCGTCAGCGAGAACGTGTAACCGTCCTCGAGGGGAAGCGCCTCGACACGACTGACCGATGAGTGTCCGAGTACGAAGCGATCCCACTCCCACGGGGTCGGTTCGAGGCCGAGGAGATGCCCGATGGTCACCGAGTTGGTACCGGCGTGCGCGACCAGGGCGATACGGGCCCCGGGTTCATGGATCTGCCAGATCGGCAGATCGGTCTCCGAGCGCAGGACCCCACGGTCGGCGAGGAACGACGACGCGCCGGCCCGGATCCTGGTGACGAAGTCACGGATCGACTCACCGCCGTCCAGTCCGTGCCAACGAGCTTCGGCGGGGCGGCCCTTCAGTTCGGCATACGCCTCGGCGGCCTTCTCGGCAGGGCTCCCGTGCCACATCGGGTCACGGATCTCCTCCAACCACGGATCGATCGCTTCGCCGACACCGAGCGCGTCCAACAGCGGCGCGGCGGTCTGGCGAGCGCGCACCAGCGGCGACACCAGGATCTCGTCGAAATGCTCGTCCACCATCGCCGCAGCGAGACGTTCGGCCTGGCGGTGGCCACGATCGGTGAGTGGCGGGTCGACCACCGCCAGACCACCTCGTACCCATTCGGGTTCGCCGTGACGGATCAGCACGATCTCCATGGGTGACGACTGTAGGGGCATGCGGCGCCGGTAGCTTTGCGCGGCAGTGGCGAACGACGGCGGAGTCCAACCCGGCTGGTACGCCGATCCCCTCAGCCGATTCGAGCTGCGCTACTACAACGGCTCGACGTGGACAGCGGACGTGTCGAACGGTGGTGAACGCTTCGTCGACCCGCAGGGCATCGAGGTCGGACCGCGACCGACAGGTGATCCGGCAGGCAACGCGTCGGCGTCCATGTCGACGAACTCCACGGCGACGGACTCCGCGACGACGAACTCCGCGGCGACGGCAGCGATGGTTCTCGGGATCATCGCGATCGCGATCGCGTGGCTGCCGTTCGTCGTGGTGCTCGGCGCGATCGCCGCGGTGCTCGCCATCGCACTGGGTGCCGTCGGAATCCGCCGCGCCGGTCCGTCGGGCGTCGGCCGCGGCCGCGCCGTCGTCGGGCTGGTCACGGGAGCCAGCGGACTGGTGGTAGCCGTTCTCGGCGTCATCTTGACCGTGATCGTCGTGGATGTCTACGACGCCTACCTCGACCCGGGGCCCCACGAGACCGAGATCGGGTCGTGCGAGGTCGCCGGCGCACGAGCCACGGCCAGGGGCACCTTGACGAACCTCGGCGACGGCGACGCCGACTTCTCGGTGCTGGTCGGCTTCGTGCGACCGGGCACCGACAACCCGCACCGCACCGCGCGAGCCGTGCTCGACGACGTGCGCCCGGGTGAACCGACCGAGTTCGAGGTCGAACGTCAGATCGAACTCGACGAGATCGACTGCATCGTGATCGAGGTCTCCGGCCCACTGCCGTTCGGCCTCGAACTCGACTGAGCCGACGCCCGCCGATCGGTCGGATCGTTCGGCGCTCGGCGGTTCAGACCGTGGTGGCCGACACCCAGGCGTCGAAGAGTCGGCGGTACGGGCCATCGGTGGCGACGAGTTGGTCGTGGTGACCGTCCTGCACCAGGTGACCGTGATCGAGGACGAGCACGCGGTCGGCGCGCGCTGCGGTCGACAGTCGGTGGGCGATGGCGATGGTGGTGCGCGAGGCTGCAAGGCGTTCGAGGGCGCGGGCGATGCGCACCTCGGTGAGCGCGTCGACCGAGGAGGTCGCCTCGTCGAGGATCAAGATGTCGGGATCCGCCAGCCCGGCGCGCAGCAACGCCACCAGTTGGCGTTCGCCCGCCGACAACTGGTCCCCGCGTTCGCCGACGGAGGTGTGGAGCCCGTCGGACAACGAGTCGACCCAGTCGCGCACACCCAGATCGTCGACGACGCGCTCGACGTCGCGCTCGTGTGCACGCTCGTCGGCGAAGGCGATGTTGGCGGCAACGGTGTCGTCGAACAGGAACGGCTCCTGTGACACCACCACCAGCCGTCGTCGCAGCTCGGCCCGGTCGACCTGACGCAGCGGCACCCCACCGAGGGCGATCTCGCCGATCGTCGGGTCGGCGAACCGGGCGATCAGACGCCCGAGTGTCGTCTTGCCGGAGCCGGTCGCTCCCACCATCGCAACTTGCTGGCCGGCGGGAACGACGACGTCGAGATGTTTCAGCACTGCGGCGTCGGCACCGTCGTCGCTCCGGCTGCGGTAGGCAAAGGTCACCTCGCGGATGTCGATCTGCAACTGGCCGGCCGGCAACGGGATCGGATGCTCTGGTTGCGGGGGTCCGATCGGCATGTCGAGCACCGACAACACGCGTCGGAGGCCGGCAACCGCCATCTGGGTGGTGTCGATCACCTCGGTGAATTCCGCGATCGGCTCGAGGAACCGGTACGTGAGGAACACGAACCCGACGAGGGCGCCGGCGGTGAGCCCACTCTCGGGCCCGCGCCAGATCCCGACGGCAACGACCGCCGACACCGTGAACGCGGAGAACATCTCGCCGGACGGAAACAGGAAGGCCCCGATCAGGGCGGCCCGGACCTGGGCCGACGCGGTGAGTTCGACGGACTCCTCGACCCGGTCGGCCATCGTCTCGCCGGCGTCGTACGCGCGCACGGTCGGCCCGCCCGACACGAGTTCGGCGATCGCTCCGAGCGACTGGCCGTTCTGGTGGCGTGCCCGGTCGTAGGCGACCAGCAGGCGCGACTGCACCGCTCGGAGCACGAACAGCAGCGGGATCGCCACGGCGAACGCGACGAGGGCGAGCACCCAGTCGTACGCCAACATCACGCCGGCCACGATGACCATCAGCGTGCCGTCGACCAGCCAGGCGAGACCACCCCACTGGAAGAACCGGGCCAGGGTCTCGATGTCGCTGGTGACCCGCGCCACCAGCCCACCGCGGCGCTCGTCGTTGTGGTCGGCGAGGCTGAGCTGGTGGATGTGTCCGATCAGCCTGACCCGCAGGTCGTGCAGGGCTCGTTCGCTGCGCTCGCCGAGGCGCATCGCCGCGTGGCGGAATGCGATGCCCGACACGATCACCGCGACGGCG
>Ga0102938_10002616_pt1 | contig 13605 bp, 8 predicted proteins | sample SalPonR2_B_D2_MG_FD_84516 | JGI IMG/M metagenome (GOLD analysis project Ga0102938, IMG submission 84516) | Salt pond soil microbial communities from South San Francisco under conditions of wetland restoration - Salt Pond MetaG R2_B_D2_MG | ecosystem: Environmental > Aquatic > Marine > Intertidal... | reverse complement strand
GAGCCTGCTCAAGCAGGAGAAGTCAGCGAAGTGTGGGGTGAAGAACAAGCGGCTCAACGCCGGCTGGGACGACAGCTACATGGAGAAGGTCGTTTTCAGTCGGTAAATCCCCGTGCAATCGCCCTGCCTGGGGAACGTTGCCGAAATCGCACTGGGACGTGATGGCATCGATCGATTTCACCACGGTGGAAGTCTGGACCAAAGGCGGCCTGACCACATTCTATCTTCTGTTTGTCATGGAATTGAAAACCCGGCGCGTCCACTTCGCTCGCTGCACCACGAATCCGAACGAAGCGTGGATGAAAACGATCGCCCTCGAACTGACCAAACACGAAGACGGCTTTCTCAACGATAAAAAGTACTTGATCATGGACCGAGACGCGACATTCAGTGAATCGTTTCGGGAATTTCTGAGTAACCAGAGCATGAGGTCAGTTCGATTGCCACCACGAAGCCCAAACTTGAACGCGCATCTTGAGCATTTTTTCGGATCGCTGAAATCCGAATGCATTCACAAACTGACTCTCTTTGGCGAGACCGCAACTCACAGAGCTGTGCGTGCTTTCGTTACGCATTATCACACTGAAAGAAATCATCAGGGCTTAAACAACGAACTGATTGTGCAAATGAAACATCCGCCCGACATGGATGCCGAGATCGAAACGACGGAGCGCCTCGGCGGCTTGCTTCGGTCGTATCGACGCGTGGGTTAACTCGTCCGGTTTTCTTTTGCGGTCCCCACGCCGATCAAGTTGGCCTCGATCTCGACCCCAAACCCAGACCTCATTTGAGGACGTAAGCTAGAGATTCATCGGTCGAAATGTTCGTTTGAGTTTTTTGACCCCACGGGGTTCATGATGAGCGTGGACGATCAGAACTTTCATTGTCCTATCCTTATGTCAGAGAATTCTTTCATGTCTGTAATTGGTTCGCGATCTTGCATGGAGTTACCTCCGAACGACCACGGTCTCGTGGACTAGCAGCTCGTACGAAAGCTGGAATACATCACCCTGCTTGACCTTTGTCTTGACGTACGGCTCACGCCGTTCTTTGGGTTGTTTGGGAAATGGATTGGTGACGACGACTCCGTAGTCACGAGCGTGGAGCCAGGATGGACGTGGATTGTTTGGCGAGGGCGTGACTAAAATTCCGACCTGCCGACCGTCGATCGTACCGAAATAGTCGAACCACTTCGCTTCTTTGCCCCAGACATCGACTGCGTTTTTTTCACCTCGATCATTCACGATCGTGCCATTGCCTCCCTGCACTCGAATCGGTGAGGCCACGCGAATCGCGAGTCCCGATTCCTCCTGGTCGCCGAAGTAGAAGTCATGGGCTTCGGCCCGGTACTCCGCATCGATCTTCAGTCGCAGCCCTTCGGGCACGCGCGTGAAGTGGTAGCGAGTGACTTCGTCACAGACGACGCGCTCGCCGTCTTCACTCATGTAGCGGTTACGAACAGCAAAACTGCCTGAGTGGCGGTCGCCCTTCAATGGTTCCGTGAAACCATCGAATTCAACTTTCGCCTGGAGTCGCCAGTAGTCGTTACCATTGATGTCACCAAATCCGATCCAAATCCCCGGATGCATGATCGGATGAATAATACCATCCTCAGCGTTGTAGTCCGGATCGATGTCTTCCGGCTTACGTGGCGGAAAGTTGCGTGTGACCGGAATGCCACTAGGTGTTGTGACATTGACCAATGCTCGGCGAGTCAATTGCGGGTGTTCTTTGAGGTAGGTGGCGATGCGCTGCTGACCGAAATGGATGTCAATGCTGGAATCCGAATCGCGGAACGAAAACCCTTCGCGATCACCAAGGACCTTCTGATTCAGTAGCCACGAGGCAATATCGGCGATCTGCTGTGCCGACATGGTTATGTCGAACCCGCTGGGCATCGGCGAGACCTTGGTTCCCACTCTTTCCTCGATATCAGTTTTATTGACCGTGTTGACGATTCCATCCGTACCGACCAACTTCAGCGAGCGACCCGTTTCTTCGATCACGGCTCCGGAAATCACCTTGCGATCGAGCGTCAGAATTTGCTGTTGAGCGAATCCTTCTGTGATGACGGCACTCGGGTCAAGAATGGAAGCGATGATTGTCTCGGCTGTTTTGGCCCGATTGCCGAGATCCGACAGATCGGGGGCGAGCATCTTGCCGTCGCCGTGCATCGCATGGCATTTCACGCATCCAGCTCCACGCGGATGCATGAAGAGTTCTCGGCCACGCTGCGGATCGGCAGAGTTCATCGCTGCTAAGACTTCTGCTTGAGTAGCCGGTTGGCTTGAGGGTCTGAGCAATTCCCGGTCAAAGACGACGATGTAATTGCCACGGCCTGAATCGGTGGCGGTGTTGGTGTTTCCACCAAGGTTGATTGGCCCCGCTTTAAAGTGTTTTCGATAGAGTCGAAAATCCGCGTCGTTCGTTTCTACGATCAGTCCCGTTTCCACGAACCCTTCGGATTGCCCGATTCGCATCCATGATAGAGCGGCGTTGTTGCGGGTATCGACGCCGACGAACACATCAACGTCCACATCTGTTTCAAGCGACAACCACTTTTCTCCGCTGGAACGATCGTCGCCGTTGGCAACTCGCAGGAATGGCGCCTCCGTAAGTTCTGGCGGAACACTCGAAATAATGTATCCTCTGTCCGTGTAAATGCGTTTTCCCTTCCCGAGGCCGCGATAGTCCATTTCATAGTAGCGTCCGCTGGGTGTCTTGATGTCGCGAACAAATCGACGACCAGCGTATTCGGGTGCGGGCACCATACGATATTCCGCCGTCACGATTCGTCCCGCGAGATCGTTTCCTTGCAGGACAGCGACCTTCAACGTGGTCGTTCGATCAATTGTCAGCGGACCACTGTAGGGCTGCGACGTCCCGGCGGGGATCGATCCATCGGTCGTAAAGGTGATGCGATGTCCGGGCAGCGTTGTTCTCATCTCGATGGTGAGCTGCTCGGTATATTTCCCCGGTTCCGGTGCCAGCGTGACCAATGGCTTTGCGGCTCCGGTCTTGATCAACCATTGCTCAGCGATGCCTGCAACACGAGCGTCAGGATCATCGCAAAGCAGTTCGACGAGGTCAGCAGCAATCGCATCGTCGGCAAGCAGGCCGAGCAGTAACCCCAGCTTCGCGCCGCCTGTTGCTTCCCTCAAGTGTGCAATTCGTGTTTCTGGCGTTGTTAGTTCTCGCAGCACGTTCCATGTCGCGTAGAACGTGATCGGATCGGGCTCGCTCTGCAAATGGGTGATCAACGTATCAGCGAGCGATGTGAAGTGTGCTTGGCCGATCGCCTGTACGGCCTCAAAACGTAAGCGTGGCTCATTCGATCTCAGCAAGCTTGTGAATGTCTCCGAAGCGTCGGCGTCCAAAGCTATTTCGCTATTTCTCATGTGATGAGCGAATGCACGAAGGGATTGAATGCGAACGTTTTGGTCTGCATCTTCGTCAGCAATGCTGGGCACGTGCCCCATGCGAGCCAGCGTCCAGACGGCCCAAGTTTGCTGCGCCTTGCTCAGTGCTGTTTGGTTCAGCTTCTTGCGCAAGAAGTCAGCAGCGGATTCGCGCCGTTGTAGCAATTCGTTCTGTGCGTTGACTCGCCATCCCGCGACATTGCTTCCCAAATCTTCAAACAACTCGTCCAGCGACCACTCATTGATCGAATTTGAGCGATGCGATGAACGCCACTTGTGCAGAGCGCTGCCTGCGTGCCGGATGCGATAGATGCGTCCTGCATCGATCTGCTTGCCGTCCTCAAGTTCGCTGCCGTACCCGTGCCCCCAACTCAAAACATAAAGTGCTCCATCAGGCCCGACGTCAATATCGGTCGGGTCGAAGACTTTGCCGTCACTTGCTGGCAACGTACGCCCGCCGCCCGCGTGAGCGAACACGGTTGGCGAACCAGAATCAGCCGTCAGCAAAGCCCCGTCCCAACGTGGTCGCAGCATCAGGACTTCACGGCGCAGCCAATCACCTACAAAGAAGACATCTTGGAATCCGGCCGGAAACTGCGTGGCGTGATAGTGCGTCACTCCGGTTCCCGAACCCTCAAACGTGGACGCACTATTCGGGACGGTGGGTAAGTGGTCTTTCCCCGTCCATCTAAAACTCCATGGGTGCCCCCAGCCAAAATGGGCACCGTGAAATGGTGAGAAAATGCGGTCTCCAGCCGCTTGGTCATTGTCTGTCCCAAGCCAATTGAATCCATCATCAAACGTGATGTCCCATGGGTTTCTGAAGCCGCGAGCAACGATTTCCAGATTACCGCCGTACGGACTGCCATCACGATAAGGGTCGCACTTCAAAATGCCGCCCTGCTGGCCCCAGTCGTCCTGCGGAGTATGGTACTTTCGTCGATAAGTATCTTTTGTGAACACTTCAATAGGCGTGTAGTCCGGAGCGCCAGCAGGTGAAGGCAAGCCCCATAGTTCTCGAAATGGCTTGGGTGCCAACTGATCAGGTCGGTTGTAGCCTTTCGAGTTCCCCTTGGACATGTAGAGATTGCCATCTGGACCGAAGTTCAGTCCGTGCAGTGAATGTTCGAGGTTGCCGAGTCCTGTGTAAACGCGAATGTACTGGTCGGCTTCGTCATCGCCATCAGTGTCTCGAACAACGGTCAGATCTGGCGCGTTGGCAACCCACAAGTCGTCACCGTGCCACGCGATTCCTTGCACGCTGTTGAAACCTTCAGCGAACGTCTTGCGGCGCTCTGCTTTTCCGTCCCCGTCGTCATCAATCAGGATGTCGACACGATCTCCCGGCGTTTCCGGCGTAGGACCGCGCCACTGCGGACCTTGACCAATGCAAAGGCGTCCGTGTCGGTCAAAAGCCATCACACATGGATTGCTAACCATTGGCTCTTGAGCAATCACGTCGACCACAAAACCATCCGGCACGATGGGCAGTTGGTCGTCAGCCGGCAACTCGATGTGTGTCGCAAGAATCACGGACAGAAGAATGAAACGCATTCTCATCATTGGTTCCTCTTGAGCTTGGCCACTGACATGCCTTCGATCAATTGTGGTTGCACCGATACAGTGACCGACGGTGCGTCGGGATGCCCAAGTCGCCACATCAACTGTTCGACTGCCTGTCGGCCAATTTGCTCGGCACAAATGTCGATCGTGGTCACTTCAGGGTACAGCCCCGTCAGCAGCGGCAATTCGTTGTTGCACGAGATCAGACTGACATCCCGGCCGATCTGTAACCCGCGTTTTGAGAAGGCTCGGTAGACCATTGCGGTGATGCTGTCAGCAGGGCAGAACACAGCCGTTGGTCGGCTACACAACTTAATCAATCTGCTGACCAGCTTATCCACTGATCCCGTGTCATTGACGGTCCGCAGTGGAAGCTGCCAATCCGATTTCTTGCCGAGGATGTTTTCAACTTTCCCTCCCGCCTGATTCACATGCCACGTGAAGCTCACACAGCGCCCGCCAAGGGTGACGTGTCCGGGTTTCGGATTCAGAATTGCAATTCGCTTGTGGCCTCGGGCAATCAGATATTCAGCCGCTAAACGTCCCACCTCTGCATCGTTTGATCCGACTGCATCTCCCCAATCCGCTGCATCGGGTCGACCAAGGAACCATACGGTGGGTATTTGTCTGAGCCGCTGAATCAGATTGGGGTCGGCCGATTGGATCAGCTCGCCCTGCAACGCACCTTTGGCCAGCAGTCCATGGAGTTTCTGTGAAGCAAACGCTTTGGGTATTTCATTGGCATGCGGAATGTCCGAAAGCAACACGTTACCGCCAGCACTTGAAATCGCAGACTCCGCGCCGTGGATTCCACTGGCTACCGACGGAAGCGTCATCAGTGATCGATCCATACCGATCAACAGGACGGCAACATTCCGGCGTTCCAGTTGCCGGGCTGCGGGCAACACTTTACGCTTGCGAAGCCTTGAGTAGCCGAGTTCATCGACCGCACTCATGACGAGAGCGGTCGTGGCCGGAGGAACATTGGGCTCCCCGCTGAGAACACGGCTGACCGTACCAACCGAGACGTCCGCTGCTTTCGCTACGTCCTTGACTGTCGTCGCCATTCGTCGTTTCTCCCCCCCGGCCTTGTTGATGATTCCCTCACAGGCTATTTTATTTCATTGAAATATTCAATACGTTTAGTTGAAACATGAGATGGTCCAAAATGATTCGAGCGTTGCTGCTAAGTTGCCTGTTGATGTCGGCAGCGACCTCGCATGCAAACGAACCCCGAATCGAATGCGATGCAGCAATGCTGGTACGTGCTCGCCAGCGAATTGAGTCGCACGAAGAACCGTTTGCTACCTATTGGAGTCTCGCGAAAGCAGACGCAGAGAAGTCGCTCACACGGAAAGCGACTCCGTTCCTGGGTGCCGACTCGCTTCAGTTTCATCATGCTGCACAGGAGCAAGGAATCGCGGCAAGGTTGTTGGCTTACGCATGGCGACTGGAAGACGACGAGGCCACTGGAGCACATGCCGTCGAGCTGCTTCATGAATGGGCCAGCGCGATGCCGATGCCGGGGACCGCTTTTGATCCGGACACTCGCTTTCCTAATTCCGGTATGGACGTCGCGAGAGGAATGTTGCCGTTTGTCGTCGCTTACGATTTGCTGTCCGGGCACCCGACGCTCACCGTCGACAAACGCAAAAAGATACTACGTTGGTTTCGAGCTTTGGCAGAAGGTGTCCGGGAAGGAATGAAGCGTTGGGAAGAGAGCGACGACTTCGGTAAGCAGAGATTCCAGAATCATCATGCTGCTCACATGCTTGGTTTGACACTTTTCGGAGCAGTCTTGCATGATCGCGCGATGATGCAGTTCGCGTATGACTCGGAAGAAAATCCGAAGGACTTCAAAGACCTGATTCGTGGTTTGATACTGATGCCCGGCGACGAGCCCTTGGGTGGTCTTCGCGGGAAGCCGCTTTACGCGGGCGAGATTGATGATCGCGTTCGTACGTCTTCCGGTTCCGGACTGACCTACTGTCATCTTTCTCTCACACTGCTGATGTTCGCCGCTGATGTCCAGTCACGATTTCGCAGAGAAGACTGTCTCAACTGGAAGGCTCAGGGAGGCGAAACGCTTCGTCTTTCCGCCGATTTCTATAGCGACTTCTTCCGCGCGAAGAATGCGACTTTGAAGGGGGGCTACTACAGCCGTGATCAACCTCACATACAGAACAACACACCGTTTTTCGGAAGCTTTGAAGTGGCCCTTCACCATTGGCCTGAGTCCCAAAATATTCGGAACCTCGTTAGCTCGATGAATCGATCACAAACTCCGCGATCATGGCTTTGTTACTATGGTCTTCCGCTTCTGACCCATGGTGTCAGTGAATTGGAGAACTGAAATTGAATGCCGCGATGAAGTTTAGTCACATTTTGTTGCTCGTGGCCTTCTGGGTGCGGGTTTGCGTTGCACAGACGATTCAGATGAACGTCAGTGATGCGAACCGTGATCGCATTGCATGTCGAGTTCACTTGATGAACGACAAACAGGAACCACAGAAGGCGGTCGGGCAGCCGTTTTGGCATGATCACTTTGTGTGTTCGGGGCGTGTTACGGTTGAGTTGAAACCTGGAAGCTACACCTGGCAGATCGAACGTGGGCCGGAATGGAATCGGGCAAGCGGCGAGTTTTCCGTGAAGGTCGGCGAGCCGGCAGCCGTCGACGCCAAACTTCAGCGAATCGCCAATCTGCGTGACGAAGGCTGGTACAGCGGCGACATGCACGTGCATCGACCTGTCAACGAAATCGAACGACTGATGATGGCCGAAGATCTGGATTTTGCTCCGGTGATCGGTTGGTGGAATACGCCAGCTAAAAATGCAATCGCCGTTGAACAAACTGAGTTTCGGTTTGATGGTCACCGCGTCTATTCGGTCATGGCGGGCGAAGATGAACGCGAAGGCGGGGCACTGTTGTTTTATGGCTTGAATCAGCCGCTTGATCTGAGCGTTCGTTCTCGGGAATTTCCGTCGCCAATGAGTTTCGTTCAGGAGGCTCGGCAGACGAACAAACTGGTTTGGATCGACATCGAAAAACCGTTCTGGTGGGATGTTCCGACATGGCTGGCGACCGGTCAGATGAATTCAATCGGGCTCGCAAACAACCATATGTGCCGTTCAGAAATGCTGGCTAGCGAAGCGTGGGGCAAGCCGCGTGATTCCAATCGCTTGCCAGCCCCGCTGGGGAACGGCTACTGGTCGCAGGAGATTTACTACCACATTCTGAACTCCGGCATTCGCCTGCCTCCGTCCGCCGGAAGCGCGTCGGGCGTGCTGCCGAATCCCGTCGGCTACAACCGCGTTTATGCGCATCTGGGTGATCAAAAACTGACGCGGGATGCGTGGTTTGCCGCGTTGGCGAAAGGACGTTGCTTCGTCACGAACGGCCCGCTGCTGCGAGTGACCGCCGATGGCAATCTGCCCGGTGCGGAGGTGAAGCTTGCCGGCAAAAAGCCACGGGACATCACGTTGTCGATTCAACTCACAAGCAACGATCGCGTGTCCGCCGTCGAAGTCATTCACAACGGGAAAGTTGTCAGGACGATTGCCTGTGCTGACCAAACGGACCAGCATTTGACCACGACGCTGCAAATCCATCAGCCCGGTTGGTTTCTGGTTCGAGCTATCGCAGATGTCGAGAACACGTTTCGCTTTGCGTCAACCGCAGCGTGGTACATCGAATCGGAATCGGCAGAACCACGAATCAGTCGAACGTCGGCACAGTTCTTTCTCGACTGGGTCAGCGAACGCATCGAGCGCATCACCACGAACGTTGCCGATGCCAAAGAACGAGAATCCGTTTTGTTGTGGCACGTGCAGGCTCGTGAGTTCTGGACAAACCGAGTGAACGCTGCCAATGCGGATCTGCCACCGGATCAAGCCGGACAAAATCCACAGATGACAAAACGCAACTTGCGATTGATGAACATCGTGCAGCAACTTGGCGACACCACAGAAGCGGCGAAGGCGGTGCGAGCGGTCGCTGCAAGTCGCACTGGCGGTGATCTGGGTGACGCCCTCGCACCGGTGACTCTGTTTTCCGTTTCGGTCAACCCAGAGTCGCGAGTCAAAATCGCTTCAACGGGCGACCGACTGACGGTGCAGGCCGGGGTTCCTCAACGGTTTCTGGTGAAGTGTGAAAACACGGCCGGAATCACCGCACCACTGCGGATACAGGCGATCGACATCGCGACGCAGCCTCCTCAACCGGCAAGCTGGTGTGACGTGAAGATCATTCACAACGAGGTTGTGGCCCGGGAATTCACAGGTGACGGCGTCGAATACAAAGTCGTCGAGTTGATGATGCAGGAGGCTGGTTTGCGAGAAGTAAGATTCATCGCGGATGCAGGTCAGGGAACGCAGGACCTGGGATTTCGCGCCAGTACCGACCTGTTGATCGACGCAAAAAGCAAACTCACGAAATCAAACACGGAATAGACTATGCATCGATATCTTCTCTTTACACTCGTAGCGTTGTTTAGCCCTTGCGTCACGACCTTCGGCGATGAGGCGAAACAGAAAGCCTCAATCACGGTGCCACGTCAGCCCTTGTTGGCTCAGGTGCATCGCCTGACCGAGGCCATGGAAGTCGTTGGGAACCCGTTCGATGCCGAAACCACGCGCCAACTGATCGCGCTGAAATCAGAAGCGGATGCGGCGAAGGTCGTCAGTCAGGTGCAACGGCTGCTCGATCCGTTCTGCATCGCCACTGTCGATCTGCAGGAAAGCGGGCCGCCGAAGGTGAGTCGCGGTGCTGCGTCAACGGAACTGCTGGAACAAGGTTGGCGAACATTTCTGGTGAAGGTGATAAACAAGCCGGGACGAACGCGGCGATTGTTAATCGAAAGCCCGAACGCTCAGCCGCTGCCGCATGCGCCAGCCAGCGAAGTCAAATCGCGATGGATGCAGCTGTCGACGTTCGATGGTCAGCCAATGCGACCAAACCTCAGCGGTCTGGAACTGGAATATCGCATCGTCCAGATCTACAGCCGCGATCTCGGCGCAAAGCACGCCATTCTGGAATTCACCGTCAGCAGGAAAGCGGGCGACGACAGCGAACTGATTCGGGAGTGGCGTTTTGGTGAAGGCACCGACGGCTGGCGAGCGATGAACCAGACCGAGCTCGTCGCGAAAGACGGATCGTTGCACATGACTTCAACGGGCGATGATCCGTTTATGGGAGCCGACGTGGAAGGTCGCGGTGGTCCGATGGTGCTTCGTTTCTGGGCGAAGACAAAGCACGACGGGATCGGCCAGTTTTTCTGGTGGACCAAAGATATTCCGCAGGCCACTGGAGATCGCCAAACCAATTTCCTGCTGGAGCCCGGCAAGGAACATCTGTACGAAGTGCCGTTTCAAGTCGACGGAACGCTCGCAGGAGTGCGGTTGGATCCACTGATTATGAAAGGCACGATGCGTATCGACTGGATCGATCTGTATTCGGCTCAGCGATCTGCCAACTGGGCGAAGCTTCCGGTCGACTTCGATTGCCGGACGGCCACGCGACTCACATTCAGAATTATCGATGAAGACGATCTTCCCGCATTCGGCAAGTTTGAAATTCGTGACGCTGCGGGCCGCATCTATCCGGCCCAGTCGAAGCGATTGGCTCCCGATTTTTTCTTTCAGCGTCATATCTATCGCGGGGATGGCGAAAGCATTTCCGTTCCGCCCGGCGAATACACCATCATCTGCTCGCGGGGACCGGAGACGATTCCAGAAACCAAGCAAGTGTCGGTGACGGATCAACCAACCGAAATCGTTTATCGTGTTCGGCGCTGGGTTGATCCTTCGCAACTTGGCTGGTGGTCGGGAGATCATCACATTCACGCGGCGGGCTGTTTGCACTACGAAAATCCAACTCAGGGCGTGAAGCCGGAAGACATGATTCGTCACATCATGGGCGAAGACCTGAAGGTCGGTTGCTGCCTGACATGGGGGCCGTGTTTCGATTTCCAAAAACGATTCTTCACCGGCGAAGTCGCTGAACAATCGGTCTACCCGTACACGCTGCGCTACGACGTGGAAGTGTCAGGTTTTGGTTCGCATATGTCGGGCCACCTGAATTTGCTGAACCTCAGTAATCAGATCTACCCCGGCGGCGAATCCAAGGATCATTGGCCAACGCTGGGACTGAATACGCTGCGCTGGGCGAAACGACAAGGTGCGGTGTGCGGCCCGGCTCATTCCTCAGCAGGACTCAGCCGAATTGTTGGGCGCGTGCCCGATACCGACGGCAAAGCTGGCACCCACGGCTTGCCAAACTTCAATATCCCCGCCCATGACGGTATTGGCGCAAATGAATTCATCATGAATGTGACACACAAGGTTACGGGACCGGAAGGTAAGCCTGTGCAGGCGGTTGATTTCATCTCAGCGATGAATACGGAACGAGTTGCTGAGTGGAACATGTGGTATCACGTTTTGAATTGCGGCTTTCGAGTGGCCGTAAGCGGTGAAACGGACTTCCCATGCATGAGTGGCGAACGTGTTGGCATCGGTCGAGTGTACGCGCAAGTTGATGGGCCATTAACGTTTGACAAGTGGGTCAAGTCGATCGCCGCCGGACGCAGCTACGTCAGCGACGCTACCGTGCATCTAATGGACTTTACTGCGACCGAACCGAATTCAAAGGCAACAACTCGAGTCGGAATAGCACGCAGCGAAATCCATGTGACAGGTGAACAAACAATCGACTTCACGGTCGCTGCGGCAGCTCTTCAGGACGATTCGCCCGATCTGACGCTTGAACTCGTCGTGAACGGATATCCTGTTGAACAGAAAATGCTGACTGCCGATGGAACCACGAGGAATCTCAAGTTCTCCACAACGCTGAGCCACAGCAGTTGGGTAGCAGTCCGTCAGTTTCCCCACGCCCATACCAACCCGATCAACGTCGTCGTTGACAAGCAGCCGCAACAGATTTCGATGGATAGCGCCAAGTGGTGCCTGATGGGTGTCGACCAGTGCTGGAAATCCAAGCAGCACACGTATGCCGAAAGCGAACAAGCGGACGCCGTGGCCGCTTACCAACATGCTCGCAAAGTTTATACCAAGATGATCAGCCAAACGCCGAAATGAAGGTTTGACGTCCAAGATCGTCACGCTTTGAGTCGCCGCTCTCTCCGAAATGGAAACAGCGTTCTGTACCGGATCAGCGATCTGTGTGCCGGTGTTGCTGAAATGTGGACTTTGCCTGATCGAGTGCTACCTCAAAAATGAGTGAAACGCATGAGTTTAATTGGCGTTTCGAATGGTTCCATAGAGAAGAAAGCGTGAGATGACAAAATCAATGTTCGATCTTTCCGGCAAGGTTGCGGTCGTGTCGGGAGCCGCTCAGGGCATGGGACAGGCGACCGCGCTTGCCGTTGCCGGGCACGGTGCCGATGTTGTGCTGATCGATCGAAATCTCCAGGACGCTGAATCGACCGGGGAAACAATTAAAGCTCTTGGACGGAGGGTTCTGGTTGCGGACACCAACGTCTCCGACCCCGATGCCATTGCCGAGTTGTTTCGGCAGGTGGATGCCAAATTCGGCAGAGTCGATTTTCTTGGTAACGTTGCGGGTGACGGCTGCCTTGCGACGCCGGAAGACCTGTCGATGGAGGACCTTCATCGTGTGCTGCAGAACCTCGTCGTCGGCCGTTTCGCCATGTGCCAGCAGGCGGGGCGTCGCATGTTGAGACAGAACGGCGGCTCGATCATGAACATCGGTTCGCTCGCCAGCAGCACGGCTCTGGGCCGGGGACATATTGCCTACAGCATGGCCATGGGAGCCGTTCTACAGATGACGCGGGAACTCAGTACCGAATGGAGTCACCGTGGCGTGCGAGTCAACTGTGTGGCACCGGCTCAGGTGACAAATCCTTCGTTGATTGCACGCATGCAGGATGATCCAACCCTGGAGGAACGCTTCTTGAAAGGTATCCCGGCCGGACGTATGGGCATACCCGAGGACATCAAGGGACTGGCCGTGTTACTGGCGTCCGACGAATCACAGTGGATCACCGGAGCCATGATCCCCATGGACGGCGGTAACATGGCGATGAACGCGGGTGGAAGTCCGGGGCACTTGGCTCACAAGGTTCAATCACATACGACAAACAAACAGGCTGATTGACAAATACTAACCTCGCAGAAGGCGACCTTGAAGGATCAACTCTCCTCTTCTTTTTTCAGACGATGCACAACATTTGACAGCGTGGGGGCAACGAAATCAGCGTTGCATCGACGGCCAACTTAATCATGTCGGCGTCGAGCGGCCATTTGAACGATACAATTATATTCGCTTACTCCAGTCGGCTACGATCCGTTGGTTGCCTTGCCTTCGCTGGCGTGGGGTCAAAATACTCAGCCGACCACCAGGGCGATTGCACGGGGATTTACCGACTGAAAACGACCTTCTCCATGTAGCTGTCGTCCCAGCCGGCGTTGAGCTGCTTGTTCTTCACCCCACACTTCGCTGACTTCTCCTGCTTGAGCAGGCTCCATGCCGTCCGCCTAAGCGTGCTGAAGTTTTCGTCTCCATGACCTTTTCGAATCCGACATTGGTCTTCGCCGAACGTCACGTCGAGCTGCCAGTGGCAGCTGTTTTCGATGCCCCAATGATCTC
>Ga0102938_10002615_pt1 | contig 13608 bp, 10 predicted proteins | sample SalPonR2_B_D2_MG_FD_84516 | JGI IMG/M metagenome (GOLD analysis project Ga0102938, IMG submission 84516) | Salt pond soil microbial communities from South San Francisco under conditions of wetland restoration - Salt Pond MetaG R2_B_D2_MG | ecosystem: Environmental > Aquatic > Marine >... | reverse complement strand
TGCGCCTCGCCCTCGAAGGCCAGGATATGCGTGCAAAGACGGTCCAGGAAGAAACGGTCGTGACTGATGATCACGGCGCAGCCCGCGAAATCCTCCAGGGCGTCTTCCAGCGCGCGCAACGTTTCCACGTCCAGGTCGTTGGTCGGTTCATCGAGCAGCAGCACGTTGCCGCCCGATTTCAGCAGCTTGGCCATATGCACGCGGTTGCGTTCGCCGCCCGACAGAAGGCCGACCTTTTTCTGCTGATCGCCGCCCTTGAAGTTGAAGGCCGAACAATAGGCGCGTGAATTCATCGTGGCGTCGCCCAGTGCGATGATCTCGGCCCCGCCCGAGATTTCCTCCCAGACGGTCTTGTTGGCATCCAGGGCGTCGCGGGATTGATCCACATAGCTCAGTTGTACCGTATCGCCGAATTCCACCGTGCCCTCATCGGGTGTTTCCTGGCCTGTCAGCATCCTGAACAGCGTGGATTTGCCCGCGCCGTTCGGCCCGATCACCCCCACGATGCCGCCCGGTGGCAGCGCAAAGCTCAGATCCTCGACCAGAAGCCGGTCGCCATACCCCTTCTTCAGGTTCTCGACATCGATCACCTTGCCCCCCAGGCGCGGCCCGTTGGGAATGACGATCTGCGCGCGGCTGATCTTTTCGCGCTCGGACTGCCCGGCCAGTTCCTCGTAGGCGTTGATACGGGCCTTTTGCTTGGCCTGGCGCGCCTTTGCGCCGGCGCGGATCCATTCAAGTTCGCGTTCCAGCGTCTTCTGGCGGCTCTTGTCCTCGCGCGCCTCATGTTCCAGGCGCTTGGCCTTTTGTTCCAGCCAGGCGGAATAGTTGCCCTCATAGGGAATGCCGCGCCCGCGATCGAGTTCCAGGATCCACCCAGTGATATCATCAAGGAAATACCGGTCGTGGGTCACGATCAGGATCGTACCCTTGTAGTCGATCAGGTGCTGCTGCAGCCACGCGATGGTTTCCGCATCAAGATGGTTGGTGGGTTCGTCCAGCAACAGCATTTCGGGGGCTTCCAGCAGCAGCTTGCACAACGCCACCCGGCGCCGTTCGCCGCCTGACAGCGTGGCGACTTCTGCTTCGTCCGGCGGGCAGCGCAGCGCCTCCATCGCGACGTCGATCTGGCTGTCTAGATCCCACAGGTTGTTGCTGTCGATCTCGTCCTGAAGGGCGGCCATCTCGTCTGCGGTTTCATCCGAATAGTTCATCGCAAGTTCGTTGAACCGGTCCAGCTTGGCCTGCTTCTCGGCCACACCCAGCATCACGTTCTCTCGCACGTTCAGCGTTTCATCCAGATGCGGTTCCTGCGGGAGGTAGCCCACCTTGGCCCCCTGCGCGGCCCAGGCTTCGCCGGAAAAATCGGTGTCGATGCCGGCCATGATCCGCATCAGGGTCGATTTACCCGAACCGTTTACGCCCACAACACCGATCTTCACCCCAGGAAGAAAGCTGAGCCGGATGTTTTCAAAACATTTCTTGCCGCCCGGATAGGTCTTCGAGACGCCATCCATGTGATAGACATACTGGTACGAGGCCATATGCGCCGCTCCGTTTCGATGATGCGATTTTGCCTGCTTCTACCCATACACGCGGGGATCGGCAATCGGGGGTGTCAGGTGCCGGTGCACCGCGCCAGTCGGGCGTTGAGATCTGCAAGCTTGCCTGACCGTGCCCCGAGCGGCCGCCCCGACATGCCAGTTGCGGTTGCATGTTTCGCCGCGCGCATCTGCCCCGGCCACCCGCGCGCGGTGCACGCCTGTCGGGTCTGCACCGGCGCGGTGGATTGACAGCCGGTACGCACCGCCCCATGAAACCCCGGACGCCGGAAGGAACCCAATGCGCCACGATATGCCCCTTGCTGTGCCGGGTCAGGTGGTCGGCCTGTTTGGCGGGTCCTTCGATCCGCCCCATGCCGGCCATGCCCATGTCAGCCGCGAGGCGCTCAAGCGGTTTGGGCTGGATCAGGTCTGGTGGCTGGTCAGCCCCGGCAATCCGCTGAAACCCAAGGGTCCTGCCTCGCTGGACCGGCGCATGGCCGCCGCGTGTGCATTGGTGACCCATCCGCGTATCACGGTCACCGATATCGAGGCTCGGATCGGAACCCGCTACACCGCCGAAACCATCGAAAAGCTGATCCGGCTGTATCCAGGCGTCCGGTTCGTCTGGCTGATGGGGGCCGACAACCTGGCGCAGTTCCATCGCTGGCAACGCTGGGACTGGATCATGCGAACCGTCCCCATCGGGGTTCTGGCGCGTCCCGGCCAGCGGAGTTCGGCGCGCACCGCGAAGGCAGCACAGGTGTTCCGCGATGCGCGGCTGCCTGCATCGCGCGCCCGGCTGCTGCCCTTGTCGGAAACGCCGGCATGGTGTTTTCTGAATGTTCCCATGGTTGACCTGTCCTCGTCCGATATCCGGGCCCGGGGCGAATGGTCGGCCTGATCCCGGCCGTGTCGCGATGTTTTTTGCAGCAGATGCGCCAGGCCCAGCCCCGCTTGCGCTGGTGCGGCGTCCCCAAGCGGCGATGCATGGCTCTGAGGGGTTGAGCGTGGCGCAGCGCTACGCTTTAGTCGCGGTGGGGGAGTCTGATGTTTGATGAATTGATTTCCAGACGCGCATTTCTGAGCGGCGGGATCGCCGCCACCGCCACTGCCAGTACAGCCTGGGGGGGCGCGCCGGACACGTCCTTGCGGCCGCTGTTGCGGCCACGCAACCTGGTTCATCGGACCGTTCCATCGGGTGCGGACCTGGTCGCCGACGCCGATCTGGGCGGGCGCGTCGGCTATGCCGTGGCCGATGCCTATACCGGGCGCATGCTCGAAGTATTCAATCCGCTGGTCGCGCTGCCGCCGGCCAGTGTCGCCAAGGCGGTGACATGTGCCTACGGGCTGGACCGGCTGGGCCCCGGCTACAGGTTCCGAACCCAACTCTTGGCCCATGGCACCGTGTCGGGCGGGCGGCTGGAGGGCGATCTTTGGCTGGTCGGATCAGGCGATCCGCTGCTGGACACCGACGTTTTGGCCCGCATGGCGTCCGAGTTGAGGGAACTGGGCCTGCGCGAGGTCACGGGCCGGCTGGTGCTGGCCCATGGAGCTTTGCCGCAGGTTTTTCAGATCGACCCCGATCAGCCGGCGCATGTGGGCTACAACCCTGCGATTTCGGCGCTGAACCTGAATTTCAACCGCGTTCATTTCGAATGGGCGCGGCAGAGCGACGATTACACGGTCACGATGGATGCGCGATCGGAAACGCTCAGCCCCCCCGTGCAGATCGCAAGGATGCAGGTCGAAGATCGGGGGGCACCCGTTTATACATATGAACAGGTCGAGGGCCGCGATCACTGGACCGTCGCACGCAGCGCATTGGGCGAAAACGGCGCGCGCTGGTTGCCGGTGCGCGCCCCCGCGGCGTATCTGGCCGAAGTGTTCCAGACCCTGGCCCGCAGCAACGGCCTGACCTTTCGCGAGGTCGAACTGGCCGATGGTCCGCCGCAAGATGCGTTGGTACTGGTCGAACATGTCAGCGAGCCGCTTGAAGACATTCTGCGCAGCATGATGCGCTGGTCGACGAACCTGACGGCAGAGGTCGTGGGTTTGCTGGCCACCCGGGCGGGCGGGGTGCGCCCGGATGATCTGGAAACCTCCGCGGCGGCGATGTCGGAATGGATGCACACGCGTCTGGGTGCGCGGCAGGCCGCTTTCGTGGACCATTCGGGTCTTAGTGATCTCAGCCGTGTCCGCGCCCAGGACATGACCCGCGCCCTCGTCGACGCCGGGCCGGACGGCATGCTGCGCCGCCTGATGAAAGACGTCCCCATGCGCGACGAACGCGGCAATCCGGTCCCCGACCATCCGGTCAGCGTGGTGGCCAAGACGGGGACGCTCAACTTCGTCTCGAGCCTTGCCGGTTATGCCCGTGCGCCGTCGGGCCGCGATCTGGCCTTCGCGATTTTTTGCGGCGACGTCGAACGGCGCGCCGCGTTGAGCGTCGAGAACCGCGAGCGCCCACCGGGCGGGCGCACATACAGCACGCGGGCGCGGCGGCTGCAGCAGCAGCTTATCGAACGGTGGGCCACCGTTCATGGCTAGGGCCGAACTGGCCGCTTGGTACGCAGTTTCATCAAACTGACACGATAGGTTCGCGCCACTGTCACGGCGGATAGGCAGATCACGACGGCTGCCTTTTCATCGGAGAGAACAATGGCCATTCGACCCCTTTTGCTGACGTCTGTCGCGGCGCTGGTTGCTGCCGCCCCGGCCCTCGCTCAGGATATGAACTTTAACCGCATCGCGTCCTTCATGGTGGCGGACAACAACCCGGACGCCGAAGAGACCTCGGCCGAGATCATCGCGGCAACCGCCGATGGCATGACGCTGGTTTACACCGACAGCCCCGGCGGCTCGATCGGATTCATCGACATCACCGACCCGGCCAACCCGGTCGCGGCGGGCCTGTTCATGCCCGATGGCGAGCCGACCTCGGTCGCGGTGATCGGCGGCTATGCGCTGGCCGGCGTAAACACCTCCGAGACTTACACCGCGCCGTCCGGTTTCCTGGTCGAAATCGATGTCGCGACGCAGGCCGAAGTCGGTCGCTGCGATCTGCCGGGACAGCCCGACAGCGTGGCCATCGCGCCAGACGGGTCCTTCCTGGCCGTCGCCATCGAGAACGAGCGCGACGAGGATCTGGGTGATGGCCGCGTCGGCCAGTTGCCCGGCGGTGCGGTGTTCATGGTCGATCTGACCGACGAAGGCCTGATCGATTGCGGCACCGCGCGCATCGCCGATGTCACCGGTCTTGCCGAGATCGCCCCGGAAGACCCCGAGCCCGAATTCGTTTCGATCAACGGCGAGAACGAAGTCGTCGTGACGATGCAGGAAAACAACCACATCGTTGTGCTGAATGCGGCCGGTGAGGTCCTGAGCCATTTCTCGGCCGGTATGGTCACGCTCGAGGGTATCGACACCGACGAAGAGGGCGCGCTGGTCTTCAGCGACACGCTGACCTGGCCGCGCGAGCCCGACTCGGTCGCCTGGATCGACGACACCCATTTCGCGATCGCCAACGAGGGCGACATGGATGGCGGCACCCGTGGCTGGACGATCTTCAGCCAGGATGGCGAGGTCGTCTACGAAAGCGGCACCGACTTCGAATACGCCATCGTCGAGATCGGCCACTATCCCGAGGAACGTTCCGGCAACAAGGGTGTCGAGCCCGAAAGCGTCACCTTCGACGTGTTCGGCGGCACGCCCTTCGTCTTTGTCGGGGCCGAGCGCGCCTCGGTCGTGGGCGTCTACGACATCACCGACCCGGCCAACCCGGTCCTGACGCAGCTGCTGCCTTCGGGCATCGGGCCGGAAGGTTACGTGACCATCCCCGAGCGCGGCCTGCTGGTTTCGGCCAACGAAACCGACGATGCCGGTCCGCGCGCCCATGTCATGATTTTCGAGTATCAGGACGCGCCGGCGGTTTACCCGCATCTGACCAGCGCGGGCATGGACGAGCTGACCGGGTGGGGCGCCATTTCAGGCCAGGTCATGGCCGAGGATGGCACCATCTACGCCGTGTCCGACAGCTTCTACGCCATGCAGCCCACGATCTTCCACATCGATGTCAGCCAGACCCCGGCCCGGATCGTGGACGCCATCAGGGTGACCCGCGAAGGCCAGCCGGCGCAACTGATGGATATGGAGGGCATCGCGCTGGACGGTGACGGCGGGTTCTGGATCGCGTCGGAAGGCCGTTCGGACCGACTGGTGCCGCATGCGATCTACCATGTTGGCGCAGATGGCGCGATCGAGGATTTCGTGGCTCTGCCCGATGAACTTCTGGCGGTCGAGACCCGTTTCGGCTTCGAAGGCATCACCCGTGTGGGCGACATGCTCTATATCGCGGTGCAGCGGGAATGGCGCGACGACCCGGCCAATCACGCCAAGGTTCTGGGCTACAACATCGAGACCGGTGACTGGTCGGTGATCCACTACCCGCTGACCGAACCCGCGACCGGATGGGTCGGCCTGTCCGAGATCGTGGCCCATGGCGATTACGTCTACTTCATCGAACGCGACAACCAGCTGGATGCGCGCGCGGTGACCAAGCTGATCACCCGCGTGCCGCTGGCGGCCATGGACGGGATGGTCGCGCTTGGCGAAACGCCGGCAGTGCTGGAACCCGAACTGGTCGTGGACCTGTTGCCCTACCTGACCTCCACCGGCGGCTATGTCCTGGACAAGGTCGAAGGCCTGGCGATCGCGGCGGATGGCACCATGTGGGTCAGCACCGACAATGACGGCGTCGACGACCACTCGGGCGAGACGATGTTCTTCGCCATTCCGCCCATGTGACCCTGCACCGACCCGGTCTTGCCGGGACAAGACAAGGCCCCCGCCAGTGCACCTGGCGGGGGCCTTTTTTGCCTGGGCGTCCGCGCGCGCCTACTGTGTCCAGCGCACGCCCGTCAGGTCATTGGCCTGCGTCGGCGAGTTTTCCCACAGACCTTCGATATTGGCATTTGCCACGCCGGTCTTGGCCAGCTGGAACAGGTAGCCGTTCACGAAATCATTCGCGACCATCTCCTGCGCCTGCTGGTTCAGGGCCGTGCGCTGCGCCGGGTCGGTGGTGACGGACAGCGTCGTCATCAGCTCCTGGAACGCCGGGTTGTCATACTGGAAATAGTAATCGGGCCGGGCATAGATGTTGATGTCGGCGGGTTCGGTGTGGCTGACGATGGTCAGGTCGAAATCCTTGCCGCGAAACACCTGTTCCAGCCACTGGGCCCATTCCAGATTGGTGATCTCGGTCTCGATACCCACCTCGCGCAACTGTGCGGCGATGATCTCACCGCCACGCCGTGCATAGGAGGGCGGGGGCAGCATCAGGCGCAGGCTCAGCCCGTCCGGCGCTGCTTCGGCCAACAGGGCGCGGGCGGCGTCCGGGTCATAGGCCGAGTTCGCCGTCAGATCGACATAATCGGGATTGTGCGGCGCGAAATGCGTGCCGATGGGCGTGCCATACCCGAACATCGCGCCGTCGATGATATCTTGCCGGTTGATGGCATGGCTGATCGCTTGCCGGATCCGGATATCGTTGAGCGGCTCTTGCTGGTTGTTCATCGCAAGAATGGTCTCACCCTCGGTCGAACCCACGATCACGCTGAACCGCGGATCCGCGTCGAACTGGCCAAGCGTTTCGGGCGCGGGAAAGTTCGGGAAGGCATCCACGTCGCCTGCCATCAGCGCGGCAAAGGCGGCGTTGGGATCCGAGATGAAGCGGAAGGTCGCGGCCTCCAGCGCCACGGGCTCGCCCCAGTAGGCGTCGTTGCGCACCAGCTCGACCCGGTCGCCCTGCACCCATTCCGAGAACCGGAAGGGGCCCGTGCCGACCGGAGCGGTGGCGTTGGTGTCCGCGGACTCGGGGGCCACGATCACCGCGTCACCCCAGGCCATGTCGAACAAGAACGCCCCGTCAGGCCCATCGAGCGTGACCTGAACGGTGGTGTCATCCAGCGCTTCGGCGCTGACGATGTTCGCAAAAAGGGCAGCCTGTGCGTTTGTCGAGCCTTCGGCGCGGGCACGATCGAGCGTAAACACCACATCGTCGGCCGTCATCGACGTGCCGTCATGGAACGTCACGCCGCTGCGCAGGGTGAAGGTGTAGACCGTGCCGTCGTCCGAAATCGTCCAGTCCGACGCAAGCCCCGGATTGACAGACCCGTCCGGGCCGAAACGGGTCAAACCTTCAAAGACATTGGCATAGACCACTTCGTCGATCGCGGCAGCGGCGCCGCCGGTGGGATCCAGGTTTGGTGGTTCAAGCACCATGCCGATGGAAATGTCGGTTTGTTGCGCAAAGGCTGCGCCGGCGCTGAGGGCGCAGATTGCCACGCCAAGACGGAGTGTGCGGGTCATTGGTGTCTCTCCCGGGACATTGGACTTTCACGCTATCATGACGCGATCGGCATGGAATGCCCAAGCGCTTTCTGCACCGGCATGGTCTGACATCATGTGCCGCAACCGGCGCAGGTGGCTACATTTCGGGCATCGCAAGGCAAAGTGGGCCCCGCCAGTCATATATCTTTAACGATCGGGATCGAATCGCTGTATTGATTTTCCTCAGCGACGCACAGAGAACCTGGGGGTGGGATGGCTGCGCCAAGTCCTGAAGAGATCTTGTCGGTCAAATCTGACCATATTGCCGATTTCATACAGCGTCATTCGCATGCGAGAACGCTGAGTTCGATCGTGAAACGCCTGAACCGCGATCTCATCGAAGGCGATGAAACCGCCAGTTTCATGGCGTCGCGCGCCTTGGAACACCTGGGGTTCCGCGACTAGGCCTGGTTTCCCGGCGAAAGCAGCAACTCGGCCAGGGTCAGGGCCATGACCTTGGCACTGTCGATCATGTCCTGAACGCCAACCCATTCATCGGGTTGATGCGCGAGGTCCAGGATGCCGGGCCCATAGGCGATGCAGTTTTTCAGTTTGCCGATGCGGTCGATATGTTTCTGATCGTAGGTCCCGGGTGACACCACGTAATCCGCCTGTCGGGCCAACACCTTTTCGATTGCGGCGGCGACGGTCGTCACCACGGGCGCGTCCCGGTCGGTCATCGTGGGTGAGACGGTCCAGAGTTCTTTCAGCTCGTATGAGAAATTCGGGCGCTCTGCCTTCACCTTTTCCAGCAGGGCCACGATCTCGCCTTTCACCTCATCGGCGCTTTCCTCGATCAGGTAGCGGCGATCGATGGTGATCTTGCAGCGATCGGGCACGCAGGCTGCCGGAAAACCGGTGAAATCGGCCTCCTGTACCGGTTCGCCGCCGTGGATCGAATTGATGTTCATTGTCGATTGCCGCGCCCCATCGGGAACCACCGGCATGGCAGTATGTTTCGATGCGAGAAGCGGGAAAAGATGGGTCTCCATCTCCCGCAGGACGGCCCCCATATGGCGCACCGCGCAGTCGCCCAGAAACGGCATCGACCCATGGGCGATGCGGCCATGGGTCTCGATCTCGGCCCACCACACGCCGCGATGGCCCAGGCAGATGCGATCCTTGTTCAGCGGTTCGGGAATGATGACGTGTTGCACCCGTTCTGGCGCGAAATACCCCTGTTCGGCCAGAAAGGCGACGCCGCCATATCCGCCCGTTTCCTCGTCGGCGGTCGCGCTGATTTCGATGGCGCCGGCAAAGTCGGGGAAGGTGTCGACAAAGGCTTCCGCCGCGATGACGCTGGCCGCCAGCCCGCCCTTCATGTCGCATGCCCCCCGCCCATAGACGCGGCCATCTTTCAATTCGCCGCCGAAGGGATCGACCGTCCAGCCATGGCCGACGGCCACCACATCATGGTGAGAATTGAAATGGACGCACTCGCCCGGGCCTGACCCTTCGCGTCGGGCGACGAGGTTCCAGCGGGGGTATTTGTCGCTGTCGGCGGGTGCGCCATGGGCACGGACAAGCACCACCTCGAACCCCTTGTCCTTCAGGCGCGCGGCCAGAAAATCGCAGATGTCCCCATAATGGCGCCCGGGTGGGTTCAAAGTGGGAATGCGGATCAGATCCTGCGTCAGCGCGATCAGATCGGCCTCGCGCGCCTCGATGGCACGAAACAATTTGGTATCCATATCCATGACCGACAGACTGCGCCGCATGGCGCGACGCTGCAAGCCCTGCCATTTGGCTGCGGTCTTGCCTATATGTGGACCAGACGAAAGAAAGGACGACCTGCGATGATACTCGGATTCGGCCGAATGGTTCTGCTTTTGCTGGTTGGACTGACCGTGGTCTATGTCTGCATGTTCTTCTACCTGCGCTCGGGCGCCAAGATGCGGCTCGAGGAAGACTGGGTCATGGAAGGCCGCCCCGGCGACCGCGACGCCTGGATCGACGAACGATTGCATCCCGTGGCGCGGCGCATCCGCACATGGCTGGTGGTCCTCGTTTATGTCTTGCCCCTGCTGGGTTTGTCCGTCTTTGTCTATGTGACCAACTGAGGATATCTGTCATGCGCTGGCCCCGGATCATCTTCATGACCCTTGTTGTCCTGTTCTTCGGGGCTTTCCTTCACTACACCCTGCCGCAGCGCGATATTTTGCGTATCACCGGTACCGAGATCATCCGGCAGGATTTCTCGGGGCTGAACCGCATCTTCTACGCGCAGGGCGACAGCGGCAATGCCCAGACCGACAGCCGCGACCTGCGCCTGATCAACGGGGCCTTTCCCGACAGCGTGGACGCGACCGGCGCGGTGACCCGACCGGGTGCCGTGATGGTCTACCGCAACGAGGATACAGGCTTTGGCTGGCCTCCCTACTTCAAGCTCGACAGCGCCGATCTGCATGCCGAGGCCGCCAACCTGACCTCCACCGCGGCCGATCCGCAATGGGTGGCCATCACCCATTACGGCTGGCGGTCGCGGTTGCTGACGACCTATCCCAACGCGGTGTCGATCCGCCCCGTGGATGGGCCCGATGTCACGCTGATCCCCTGGCTTAACATCGTGATCCTGATCGCGCTTGCGGCGATGCTGTTCATGGCGTGGCGCATCTGGGAACGGTTCGAGGATCGTGTGATCGACCCGATCCGCGACAGGATCGCGGTGCGTTGGGCCAAGACGCGCGATCAGCTGTCCGGGCGAGACTAGACGACGCGGCACTCATCGGGCGCGCCCAGGTCCCGGTTCTCTGTTTCCAAAATATCCCCGCCGGAGGCATCCCGTCCAGGCAACCCGCGCTGCGGGTTCGGGGCTATTCGCCGTAGGGGACCCAGATGGTTTTCACCTCCGTCGCGGCGTCGAGGAATCGCCGGCCTTCGCCATCGGGCCCCGACCAGTCGGGCGCATGATCGGGTGAGATCCACGTGCGTTTGAGGTTGCCCGCCGAGGCCTTTTCCAACGCGGCCGGGTCGGTCCCGGCCGAGAACGACCACAGCGCATCGACGTCCTGGTGCAAGGCAAGCGTTTCGCCCAGGTCCGCCGGGTCGCCGGTGACGATATTGACCACGCCACCCGGCACGTCGGACGTATCGAGAACCTGATAGAAATCGGTCGCGGCAAGCGGATAGGCATGTGACGGGACCACAACCACCCGGTTTCCCATGGCGATGGCGGGCGCCATCAGCGACACCGCCCCCAGTAGCGGGGCATGGTCGGGCGCCAGCGCGCCGATGATGCCCAGGGGTTCGCGCATGGCCAGCGCAATCCCCCGGATGGGAACGGATTTCGCCTGCCCGTCGACCTTGTCGGCCCAGGCCCCATAGCTGAACAGCCGCGCGATGGCGGTCTCGACCTCGGCCTGGGCCTGCCCCGCGCCGGCCCCGGTCATGTCGCGCAGGCGTCGTGCGAATTCATCCGCGCGTGCCGACAGGTTCTCGGCGACGTAATACAGGATCTGCGCCCGCAGATGGCCGGTGGTTTTGGCCCAGCCGGCAGCCCCTCGCGCGGCCTCGACCGCGTTTCGGATGTCCTTGCGGTTGCCCAGACCCACATGCCCCAGAAGCGTGCCGCGTTTCGACCAGACCGGATCGGAATAGCCGCCATCGGGCCGCGCCTGTTTGCCGCCGATATACATCTTCGCGGTCCGGTCCAGGCCAGAGGCCTCGGGGTCGGCCGGGGCGGCGACGGGTTCGATCGCCCTGGTCGCCACGGGCTTCGCGGTCGGCTTGACGTAGGATGACAGACCCTCCCACCCGCCTTCGCGTCCATATCCGCTTTCGCGCACACCGCCAAAGGGGGCTGCGGCATCGAACAGGTTCGTGGCGTTCACCCAGACAACGCCTGCCACCAGTTTCGGCGCGACATCCAGGGCAAGGTTCAGGTTCTCGGTCCACAGCGTCGCCGCCAGCCCGTAGCGGGTATTGTTGGCCAGCTCCACCGCTTCGGACGGGGTGCGGAAGGTTGTGGAGACCAGGACCGGGCCAAAGATTTCCTCCTGCATCAGGGGGGCCGCCGGCGACAGTCCGGTGATCAGGGTGGGCGGGTAGAACGACCCGTGATCCGGCATCTCCATGGGCGCGCGATAGGTTTCCCCGTCGGTGTTGGCATCGACCATGGCGGTGACGCGCTGATGCTGGACCGGGTCCACCAGCGTGCCGATGTCGATGCACTTGTCCAAGGGGTCGCCCATGCGCAGCTTGGCCATGCGCGCCTTGAGCCGGGCGTAGAAATCCTCGGCGATGCCTTCCTGCACCAAAAGGCGCGATCCGGCGCAACACACCTGCCCCTGGTTGAACCAGATCGCGTCGACCAGCCCCTCGATGGCGGAATCGATATCGGCATCGTCGAACACGATGTAGGGCGATTTGCCCCCCAACTCCAAGGTCAGCGATTTGCCCATGCCGGCGGTCTGTTCGCGAATGCGTCGACCCACCGAGGTCGATCCGGTGAACGCGATCTTGGCGGTGCCGGGGTGGGTCACGATCGCTTCGCCCGTGGCCCCGTCGCCGGTCACGATGTTGACGACGCCTTTGGGCAGGCCGGCCTCGCGGCAAATATCGGCGAACAAAAGCGCGGTGAGCGGTGTGTATTCGGCGGGTTTCAAGACCACGGTGTTGCCTGCCGCAAGTGCTGGTGCGATCTTCCACGACAGCATCAGCAGCGGAAAGTTCCACGGAATGATCTGCCCGCACACACCGATGGGGCCATGGCCGGGCATCTCGGCATCGCGCAACTGGGCAAGGCCGGCGTGGTAGTAGAAATGGCGCTGTGCCAGCGGGATATCGATGTCGCGGCTTTCGCGGATCGGCTTGCCGTTGTCGAGGGTTTCCAGCACCGCGAACAGGCGGGCGTGTTTTTGCAGCAGGCGGGCCAGCGCATACAGGTATTTCGCGCGGGCGTGGCACGACAGTTTGGCCCATTTCGGGAAGGCTTTCGCAGCCGCCGCTACTGCTGCGTCTACGTCATCGGCCGTGCCTTGGGTGATCTGCGCCAACTCTTCGCCCGTCGCGGGGTTGCGGGTGGCGAAGGTCTGGCCGGGTTGGGTAAAGGCGCCGTTGATGAAATGCCCGAGGGCCGGGCCGCGTTTGGCGATCCACGCCCGCGCTTCTGCGGCGCTTTCGGGGGCGGGGCCATAATCCATCGTGTCGAATATCTCGCGGGTTGTCATGTCAGGGCCCTGTGAAAACGTAGGCGATAAGAAGGGTGGCGATGGCGATCACGGCCCAGATCTTGCGGATCCGGGCAGGGTGCGCGATCGCGGCATGGGTCTGCAGGTCGGCCGGATAGTCAGTTGCCGGGCGCGACAGGGAGTAGCTCTCGTTGAAGGTTTTGAGCTGGTCGGCCGTCAGCGATCTGGCCGAGGTCTTTTCCTTGCGATCCTCGTGGTACGAAAGGGCTGCCGCCGCCATGCCGAGACCGATGAACAAAAGAGCGTTGAGGCTCAGCATCCCGGACCTCCCCGCTGGCCGCGAAGCCGGGTCTGTTCGCTGCAGGGGTCCTCTTCGATCCGTGTGCCCGTCATGCCGCACGCTCCAGCACGATCCAGCCGAAAAAGGCACCGAACGCGATGGCCGCGCAGGCATAGCTGATGCGTCGCGCGTGATCGACGTTTTCGGCATGGTCGCGAAAGCGGGTTGGCATGTCGGCACGGTTCTGCGGCCAGAAATAGCGGGTGCG
>Ga0102938_10002611_pt1 | contig 13613 bp, 10 predicted proteins | sample SalPonR2_B_D2_MG_FD_84516 | JGI IMG/M metagenome (GOLD analysis project Ga0102938, IMG submission 84516) | Salt pond soil microbial communities from South San Francisco under conditions of wetland restoration - Salt Pond MetaG R2_B_D2_MG | ecosystem: Environmental > Aquatic > Marine >... | reverse complement strand
TGATGGTGAAACCGACGTGCGCGAAAAAGGCGTCGTCGAAGGCCTTCAGCCCGGCCTGCTCATCCGGGTCGGCCGCGGCGAGCATCTCCTTGAGCACGTAGGGATGGCAGCGGATCGCGCCCTGGCCGAAGATGATCATGCTGCGCGTGAGGATATTGGCGCCCTCGACGGTGATCGCCACCGGCACGGTCTGGTAGGTCTGCGCCAGGTAGTTGCTCGGTCCAAGACAGACCGCGCGCCCGGCATGCACGTCCATGGCGTCGTTGATCGCCTGGCGCATGCCTTCGGTGTTGTTGTACTTGAGGATCGCCGAGAGCACGGACGGCTTGCCGCCGAGATCCAGCGCCGTGGCCGTGAGCACCCGCGCGGCATCCATGCGGTAGGTGACGCCGCCGATCCGGGCGAGCGGTTCCTCGATGCCCTCGAAGCGCCCGATCGGAATCTTGAACTGGCGGCGCACGCGGGCATAGGCGCCCGTCATGCGCGCGGCCGCCTTGCCGCCCGCCGTGCCGAGCGCCGGCAGGGAGATGGCGCGGCCCACCGACAGGCAGTCCATGAGCATCTTCCAGCCGTTGCCGACCTGGGCCTGGCCGCCGATGATCCATTCCATCGGTACGAAGACGTCGGTGCCGGTGTTGGGGCCGTTCATGAAGGCGCCGCCGGGGTCGTGCCGCAGGCCGATCTCGACGCCGGGGGTGTCGGTCGGGATCAGGGCGCAGGTGATGCCGAGGTCCTTTTGCTGTCCCAGCAATCCGTCCGGATCCTGCGCCTTGAAGGCAAGACCCAGGATCGTGGCGACAGGGCCGAGCGTGATGTAGCGCTTCGCCCAGTTGACGCGAAAGCCGAGCACTTCCTTGCCCTTGTATTCGCCCTTGCAGACGACGCCTGCGTCCGGCATGGAGCCGGCGTCCGAACCCGCCCACGGGCCGGTGAGGGCGAAGGCGGGGATTTCCTCGCCGCGCGAGAGCCGGGGAAGGAAATGCTGCTTCTGTTCCTGCGTGCCGTAGTGCATGAGCAGTTCGCCGGGGCCCAGCGAGTTCGGCACCATGACGGTGACGGCCGCCGCGCCGCTGCGGCTGGCGATCTTCATCACGACTTCGGACTGCGCGCGCGCGGAGAAGTCGAGCCCGCCGTATTCCTTGGGAATGATCATCGCGAAGAAGCGATGCTTACCGAGGAAGGACCACACTTCGGGCGGCAGGTCGTCGAGCTCGTGGTTGATCTTCCAGTCGTCGAGCATGCGGCAGAGCTCTTCCACCGGACCCTCGAGGAACGCTTTCTCCTCGTCGGTCAGCTCGGCGCGCGGCGTGCGCAACAGGGTGTTCCAGTTGGGTCGCCCACTGAACAGCTCGGCATCCCACCACACGGTGCCTGCGTCGATCGCGTCCTTCTCGGTGGAGGACATCGGCGGGAGCACTGACTTGAACCACTTCATGATCGGCTTGCCGAGCACGCTGCGGCGCAGGCTCTTGACGTTCAGCAGCACGCCGACGGCGCCCAGCACGATCCAGGGCAGCAGGCTCAGCCCGCCGCCGGTCAACTGCACGCCGAGCAGCAGGACGGCTGCGACACCGGTCCAGGTCGCCAGGGGGCTGCGCCGGTAGGCCAGGACGCCGAATGCGACGATGATGATCGGAAGCCAGATGATTCCAGACATAATTTCCTCCGCCTTGGGTGGCTCGGCCCGCAAGGACCTGTGCGACACGGCTGCCGCGATGCATCATCCGCTTATAACCCACGGAATCGCAGTCCGGCAAGGAAATAGAGCATTCGTTTCAAACGATCGTTGGGATTCAGGCTTTTGCAGCGCAAAATACGCTCGATGAAGCGCTGCGCCGGCGTGGCAAGCTCATGTATTCAGTCGAGTATTGTGCTGAACGCCGCACCTGATCGAGGCGTTCTTCCTAGTGCGCCGCAACAGCCGCCGCTTCAGTCGCGAAGCGGCAAATCGAGCTGAAATCGCATCGACAGGTCGATGGCGCGCAGGTGCTTGGTGAGTGCGCCGACGGATATGAAGTCCACCCCGGTGGCGGCGATCTGCCGGATTCCCTCGAGTTCCACGTTGCCCGAGGCTTCGAGGCGCGTGCGACAGTCGGGCCGCCGTCGCAGGATGGCCACGGCCTCGCGCAACCCGTCCAGCGCGAAGTTGTCGAGCATCACGACGTCGGCCCCGCCGTCCAGCGCCTCCTGCAGTTCCGGCAGCGATTCCACTTCGATCTCGACAACGAGCTCGGGGTGGATCCGACGGGCCGCGGCGAGCGCCGCGCCGATGCCGCCAGCCGCCAGGATGTGATTCTCCTTGATCAGCAGGGCGTCGTAGAGTCCGTTCCGGTGGTTCGTCGCGCCGCCACAGGCCACGGCGTATTTCTGCGCGGCGCGCAGCCCGGGCAGGGTCTTGCGCGTGTCGAGCACCCGGCATCCGGTGCCGGCGACGGCATCGGCGTAACGGCGGGCGACCGTCGCGGTGCCCGACAGCGACTGGAGGAAGTTCAGGGCGGTGCGCTCGCCGGTCAGCAGGGGTCGCGCCGGGCCCTCGAGCCGGCAGACCACCGTGTCCGCGGCGATGTGCGCCCCGTCCTCGGCGCACCACTCGATGCGGACGGCTTCGTCGAGCCTCGCGTACACCGCGTCGAACCAGGCGCGGCCGCACAGCACGGCGGCTTCGCGACAGATGACCACCGCACGCGCATGGCCGTCCCCAGGTGCCAGGTCCGCGGTGACGTCGCCCGCGCCGACGTCCTCGGCCAGCGCCAGCGCGACCGTGGAATAGATGTCCTGGGGCAGTGGGGGCGTCGGCATGCCGGTTCCTCGCGAAGCGCGGCGGCAGTATATCTTGCCGCCCGGACGGCCGCTCTCTCGCCGTGGGGCGCGGGGGGCTCTGTTATACTTCCGCGTCACCGTTCCGGGCTCAGGCCCCGGAAAAAAGCAGTCAACCGATCTTATGGAGGAGCCCGCAATGGCGCATACCCTGCCCGAACTGCCGTACGCCATGGATGCGCTCGAGCCGCACATCTCCCGCGAGACGCTCGAGTATCACTATGGCAAGCATCACAACACTTACGTCGAAAAGCTCAACGGACTGATCGAGGGCACGGAATTCGCCGACGCTTCGCTCGAGGAGATCGTGCGCCGCAGTTCCGGCGGGATGTTCAACAACGCAGCCCAGGTCTGGAACCACACCTTTTACTGGCATTGCCTCTCGCCGAACGGCGGCGGCCGGCCGGGCGGGGCGCTCGCCGCGGCCATCGACGAGACCTTTGGCTCCTTCGACGATTTTCACAAGCAGTTTGCCGACAAGGCCGTCACCCTGTTCGGCTCCGGCTGGGCGTGGCTGGTGAAGAAGCCCGACGGCAAGCTCGCGATCGTGCAGACCGGCAACGCGGAAACGCCGGTGACCGGCGACGACAAGCCGCTGTTGACCTGCGACGTCTGGGAGCACGCCTACTACATCGACTACCGCAACGCGCGGCCGAAGTACCTGGAGGCTTTCTGGCAGCTCGTCAACTGGGAATTCGTCGCGAAGAATTTCGCCTGACGTCGGTAAGGAGTCCCTCGCCATGAAAGCGGCAGCGGTTCTGGTCGTATTGTCGGCTGCGATGGCGCTGGTCGCCTGCGTGCCCGCCGTGGTCGGCGGAGCGGCCGTAGGCGGTTATTACGTCGGCAAGGATGAGCGCGAGCCCGGCGTGATCGCGAGCGACGGGCGAATCACGACGACCGTGAAGTCGCGCCTGATCACCGACAAGTACGTGGACGGCCTGGCGATCAACGTTGATACCTACGAGGGCGTAGTGACCCTGCGCGGCGAGGTGAGCACCAGCCTGCCGCGGGAACAGGCGGAGCGACTCGCGGCTTCGGTCGAGGGCGTCAAGTCTGTGCGGAACGAAATCAAGGTCGTGCGCAAGCCGGCGGAGTAAGCCGGGCGCGTGAATCGAATACGATAATCAACGAGGAGAGGATGCTGATGGAAGATGTCAACGAGCGGATTAGCAAGACGCTTGCGTCTCACCCCGTGTTGCTGTTCATGAAGGGGAATCCCGATTTTCCGCAATGCGGTTTTTCCGCACAGGTGGCGGCGGCGTTGCGGGCCTGCGGGACCGAGTTCGCCGCGTTCAATATTTTCGAGGACCCCGAGGTTCGGGAAGGCCTGAAGACCTACTCGAACTGGCCTACCTACCCGCAGCTGTACGTCAAGGGCGAACTGATCGGCGGATGCGACATCGTCGTCGAGATGTATCACTCGGGCGAGCTGAAGAAGCTGCTCGACGAGGCCACTGCGGCCGCCTGAGGTCGCCTGGCAGGACACGGGGCACGGCGCCCCGAGGGCACCGTTCTAGGGACGGTGCCCTTTTTTTGTCTCTTCGTAGATGCCGCGAAACTGATTGACGATCGCGCAGAACACCTCGGCCGTGATGTGGGCGTCGTAGGCTGCCGAGTGCGCGGAACTGCTGTCCCAAGTGAGACCGGCTGCATCTACGATCCGCGACAGGACCGTCTGGCCGTAGGCGATGCCGCCCAGCGTCGCGGTGTCGAAACTCGAGAAAGGGTGGAAGGGATTGCGCTTGATCCCGGTGCGCTCGACCGCGGCATTCAGGAACTGCAGGTCGAAGAAGGCGTTGTGGCCGACCAGGATCGCGCGTGTGCAGTCGTGCGCTCGCACCGCGGTGCGCACCTCGCGGAAGATCCGCTGCAGGGCGTCGTGCTCCGGCAACGCCGGGCGCAGTGGATGATGCGGATCGATGCCGTTGACCTCCAGTGAGGCGGGTTCCATGTTCGCGCCCTCGAAAGGCTTCACGTGGTAGCGCCAGGTCTCGCCCGGGACGAACAGGCCGTCCGGGCGCAACTCGATCAGCACCGCCGCGACTTCCAGCAACGCATCCGTGCGCGGATTGAATCCCCCCGTCTCGACGTCGACCACGACGGGGAGGAAGCCGCGGAAGCGCGCCGCCATCAGTTGCGGCATCGCGTCCGCCTCCGGCATCGTGAAGCGTTCGCTCACGAAGCGGCCTGCACGAGGCTCCAGGCCACGGTCTCGCCCGAGCGGAACGGCACGATGCGCTCATCGCCGGCCACGTACTCCGCGGGCGGCCGCCAGTTGCGCTTTTCGAGCGTGATCGTGTCGTCGTTGAGCGGCAGGCCGTAGAAGCGCGCGCCGTATTCGCTGGCGAAGGCCTCCAGCCGGTCCAGCCGGCCGGCGGCCTCGAAGACCTCCGCATACACCTCGATTCCGACCGGGGCGGAAAAGATCCCGGCGCAGCCGCAGGAGGATTCCTTGCTGCTGCGGCTGTGGGGGGCGCTGTCGGTGCCGAGGAAGAAACGGGCGTCGCCGCTGGTGGCGGCCGCGCAGACCGCTTCACGGTGACGCTCGGCCTTGAGCACGGGGAGGCAATAGTGATGCGGCCGCAGTCCGCCGGCAAACAGCGCGTTGCGGTTGAGCATCATGTGCTGCGGCGTGATGGTGGCCGCGATGCCCGGCCGCGCCTGGCTGACGAAATCGATGCCGTCGGCGGTGGTGACATGCTCCAGCACGACCTTCAGCTTCGGATGACGTTCCACCACGGGGCCCAGCACCTTCTCGATGAACACGCGTTCCCGGTCGAACACGTCGATCTCGTCGGCGGTGACCTCGCCATGCACCTGCAGCACCAGGCCGGTCTCCTCGATGGCGGCGATGGCCGCCGCGCAGTGCGCGATGTTCGTCACGCCCGAGTCGGAGTTGGTCGTCGCTCCGGCCGGATAGAGTTTCACGCCGATGACGGCGCCACTTTCGGCGGCGCGGCGGATTTCCTCCGGCGGGGTATTGTCGGTGAGATACAGCGTCATGAGCGGTTCGAAACGCATGCCCGCCGGCACGGCCGCCAGGATCCGCTCGCGATAGGCCAGCGCCGCCGCGGTCGTCGTCACCGGCGGGGACAGGTTCGGCATGACCACGGCGCGGGCGAAGCGCAGGGCCGTGTGTGGCACCACGGCCGAGAGCAGCGCACCGTCGCGCAAATGCAGGTGCCAGTCGTCCGGCCGCCTCATCTGCAGTTTCATTCCCTGCCGCTCCCGTTGCCGCTCGCCGCGTCGAGCAGGCCGTGATCCAGCAGCATGGCGACCGTCAGGCGCACGCCGAAGCCGGTCTGGGCGGTCGGCGCGAGACCCAGCCCGCCTTTGCGATGGCCCGCCGAGAGATCGACGTGGAGCCAAGGCGTTTCCTGCGGCACGAAGCGTTGCAGGAAGCGCGCCGCGAGAATGTGGTCACCGTCGTTGTCGGTGGAGCACTGCAGGACGTCCGCCATGCGACTCTCGATCGCCTCGTCGAAATCCTCGTCCATCGGGAAGGCCCAGGTTCGTTCGCCGCTGCTGCGCCCGGCCGCCACGGCGACGTCCAGCACCGTGTCGCGGTTGCCGAACACGCCGCTGTAGCGGCAGGTCAGGGCGGCCACGCAGGCACCCGTGAGCGTCGCGTAGTCGATGATCACCGCCGGCTCCGCGCGCGCGGCGAGCGTCAGCGTGTCGGCCAGCACCATGCGGCCCTCGGCGTCCGTGTGGATCACCTCGATGGTCACGCCGTTCGCCGCCGTGACGACGTCGCGGGACTTGTAGGCATCGGGACCGATTCGGTTCTCCGTGATCGCCAGCCAGCAGTCCACGGGTTGGGGATAGGTGATGCGCGTGAGCGCCAGCAGCGTGCCGAGCGCGACCGCGCTGCCCTGCATGTCCTCGTGCATGTCGAGCATGCCGCGAAACGGTTTCAGGTTGTTTCCGCCCGTGTCGAAGCAGATTCCCTTGCCCACGAGCGCGACCGGCGCGCCGCCCTTCGGCGCCTTCGGCGGGCGGTAGCGCAGTCGCACGATGCCGGCGTCGCGATGCGGATTGCTGCGCGCGACCGCGAGGAACGCGCCCGCGCCTTCTTTCTTCAGCGCGACCTCGTCGCGAAACGAAAACTCCCAGCCTTCGCGATCCGCGAGTTCCGCGATCAGGTCCCGATAGGCGGGCGCATCGAGACGATTCGGCGGCAGCGCCGTCAGCCAGCGCGCGAGATGGTTGCCTTCCGCTTCCGCGCGCACCCGCGCCACGTCGAGCGCGGGCGACTCGTCGAGCAGCGTGATGGTGACCTGCCGCGACGCGCGCCGCTCGCCGTTGCTGCGAAAGCGCGGCATCTCTGCTTCGGCGGCGAGCAGCCCGGAGACGGCCGCCTCGAGCCAGCTTGCCGCCTTGTCCTCGGGTGCGCCACAGGTCATCACGCCGATTTTTGCCGGCCGGCCCGAACGTGTTTCCGCGGCGAGTTTCCTGGCCAGCGTGAGCCAGGTGAACGGCGTGGCATCCGGGTCCGCGACGCCGACCGTCACGGCACAAGGATCCTCGAGGTGCAGCGTGAACACGGAGCCGGCCTTCATCATCTCGCGGCGCCGGGCTGCGGCAGCCAGCGCCTGGCCCGCGGGCAATGCTGCCCAGGCGGCTTTGCCCGCTTCCGACGAAACCACGATGACGAGGTGGTCGAGCTGGGGCAGGGTCCGCGAATCACGGCGTTGTGCAATGCGGGGGAAATGAGCTTCCGGCAACAGACTCGACATGGGTTATCCTTGACCTCGACAAGAGCACGCCCCGAAGATTATCGGGCCCGCAACAGCTTATGTTGCGGGGCCACATCCTAGCAGTAAGGCCGCGAACATTCACCTGAGCGGCGAGTGCAGATACCTAGCTTTCAAGTTCACGGAGTCCGGATAAAAATGTCTTACGACCCGAGTTTCAACGACGAAGATCCGGACGGGACGCGAGAGTGGCTCGAGGCCATCGACTCCGTGCTGCAGGCGCACGGGGGCGAGCGCGCGCACTGGCTGGTCGATCGTCTCATCGACCACGTCCGGCGCGCCGGTCACTACCTGCCGTTCACGCCGAACACGGCCTACCTCAACACGATCTCGCCGGCGCGGGAGCCGTCCTACCCCGGCGATCGCGCGATCGAGAAACGCATCGAGGCCTGGCTGCGGTGGAACGCCATGGCGATGGTCGTGCACGCGAACCGCGAGTCCTCGGAGTACGGCGGGCACATCGCGAGCTACGCGTCCTCGCTGACGCTCTACGAGGTGGGCTTCCAGCATTTCTGGCGCGGCGCGACGGAAGAGAACCGCGGCGACATGATCTTCATCCAGGGTCACTCGTCGCCCGGCATCTACGCGCGCTCCTTTCTCGAGGGCCGGCTCGGCGAAAAGGACCTGCTCAAGTTCCGCCAGGAAGTCAGCGGGGGGCTCTCCTCTTACCCGCATCCCTGGCTGATGCCCGACTACTGGCAGTTCCCCACCGTGTCGATGGGCCTCGGGCCGATGCAGGCGATCTTCCAGGCGAAGTTCACCAAGTACCTCGAGCATCGCGGGCTCGTGGAGCCGTCGGACCGCAAGGTCTGGGCCTTCATGGGCGACGGCGAAATGGACGAGCCCGAGTCGATGGGCGAGATCGGCCTGCCGGTGCGCGAGGGGCTCGACAACCTGGTGTTCGTCATCAACTGCAACCTGCAGCGCCTCGACGGTCCGGTGCGCGGCAACGGCAAGATCATCCAGGAGCTCGAGGCGGCCTTCCAGGGCGCCGGCTGGAAAGTCATCAAGGTTATCTGGGGCCACGGCTGGGACGCGCTGCTGGCGCGCGACGACAAGGGCCTGCTGCGCAAGCGCATGGAGGAGTGCGTCGACGGCGACTACCAGAACTTCAAGTCGAAGGACGGCGCCTTCGTGCGCGAGCATTTTTTCGGCAAGTACCCAGAACTGAAGGCGATGGTCGCCAACATGTCGGACGACGAGATCTGGAACCTGAATCGCGGCGGACACAGCCGCGGCAAGGTCTACGCCGCTTACAAGGAAGCGGTCGAGACCGAGGGCCGGCCGGTCGTGATCCTGGCGAAGACGGTGAAAGGCTACGGCATGGGCGCCTCGGGCGAGGGGCGCATGATCGCGCACCAGCAGAAGAAGCTCGACGAGAAGGACCTGCGCGCCTTCCGCGATCGCTTCGACCTGCCGATCTCCGACGAGGAGATCAAGGACGTGCCCTTCCGCAAGCCGGCCGACGACAGCCCGGAGACCCGCTACCTGAAGGAGCGCCGCGAGTCGCTGGGCGGCTATCTGCCGCGCCGCATCACCAAGGCCGAGGCGCTCCGCCTGCCGAAGCTCGAGGAGGTCTTCAAGGGCCAGCTCGAGGGCAGCGGGGAGCGCGAGATCTCCACCACCATGGCGATGGTGCGCATGCTGACCGCGCTGTGCCGCGACAAGCTGATCGGCAAGAACGTGGTGCCCATCGTGCCCGACGAGGCGCGCACTTTCGGCATGGAAGGCATGTTCCGCCAGTTCGGCATCTGGTCGCGCGAAGGCCAGCTCTACACGCCGCAGGACTCCGACACGCTGAGTTACTACAAGGAAGACAAGACCGGGCAGATCCTGCAGCTGGGTATCGACGAGGCCGGTGCGCTGTGTGCCTGGACCGCGGCCGGCACGGCCTACGCCAACCACGGCGTGAACATGGTGCCGTTCTACCTCTTCTACTCGATGTTCGGCTTCCAGCGCGTCGGCGACTTCATCTGGGCGGCCGGCGATTCGCAGGCGCGCGGTTTTCTCATCGGCGGTACGGCAGGACGCACCACGCTGGCCGGCGAGGGGCTGCAGCACCAGGACGGCCACAGCCACCTGCTGTCATCCACGGTCCCCAACTGCCGCTCCTACGATCCCGCCTATGCCGGCGAGCTGGCGGTGATCGTGCACGACGGGCTGCAGCGCATGTTCGTGGACCAGGAGCGGATCTTCTATTACATCACCTGCATGAACGAGAACTACCGCCACCCCGCCTTGCCCCCGGAGGCGCACGAGGGCGTGCTCAAGGGCATGTACGAATTGCGTAGTGCCGGAGGAGGCAAGAAGAAGCGCCCCCGTGTGCAGCTGTTCGGCTCGGGCACGATCCTGCGCGAGGTGCTCGGCGCGGCCGACATGCTGGCCGAGGAGCACGGCGTGGATGCCGACGTGTGGAGCGTGACGAGCTTCAACGAGTTGCGCCGCGACGCGTTGTCGGTGACGCGTCGCAACCGGCTGCACCCTGAAGAAAAACCGGAGAAATGCTTCGTCGAGCGGTGCCTGGAGGGTCGCGAGGGCCCGTTCGTCGCGGCGACGGATTACATGACCGCTGTGCCCGACCAGGTGCGAGAGTGGGTCCCCGGTCGGTACGTCACGCTTGGCACCGACGGCTTCGGCCGCAGCGATGCCCGCGCGGCGCTGCGCGATCATTTCGAGGTGGACCGGCGCTACATCGTCGCGGCGACGCTGGCGGCGCTCGCGGCCGACGGCAAGCTGGAAGCCGGCGCGGCGAGCAAGGCCATCGAGAACTACGGCATTGATCCGCAGAAACCTGATCCAGTGGACCTGTAGGGGAACCGACGTGCCTGACAAGAATGAAGTACGCGTTCCCGACATCGGCGATTTCGAGGATGTCGAGATCATCGAAGTCCACGTGCAGCAGGGCGACGAGGTCGCGGTCGAAGATCCGCTGATCACCATCGAGACCGACAAGGCGTCCATGGACGTACCGTCCTCGGCGGCCGGCCGGGTCGCCGAACTCAAGGTGGGGAAGGGCGATCGCGTCTCGGCCGGCGACCTGGTGCTGTTGCTGGAAGGCGATGGCGGCGGTGAGGGCGACGGTGACGGCGAGAAGCCCGAGGAAAGCGCCGCATCCGAGAAAAAGCCCGAAGAGAAGGCCGAGAAGAAATCGGAACAAGAGGACGGAAAAAAGAGCGAACAGAAGGCTGAGCCGAAGCCGGCCGACAAGGACGAGGCGCCCAAGAAGCGCGAGTCGGAGCGCCTGCCTGCGGCACCGCCGTTGCCGGAAGGCACGCCGGCCCATGTCCATGCCGGCCCTTCGGTGCGCAAGTTCGCACGCGAGATGGGTGTCGACCTCGGACGCGTATCGGGCAGCGGCGTCAAGGGGCGGATCACCCACGAAGACGTGAAAGTCTGGGTGAAGAAAGCGCTGCAGAAGGAGGACCGCCCGGCCGCCGGCGCAGCCCTGCCCGAGGTGCCGGAAGTCGATTTCACCAAGTTCGGTCACACCGAGCTCAAGGCGCTGTCGCGGGTCCAGCGGATCGCCGGGCCGCGCCTGCATGCCTCCTGGGTGAACCTGCCGCATGTCACGCAGTTCGACGAGGCCGACATCACCGAGATGGAACGCGCGCGCAAGGACCTGAAGGCCGACGCGGAGAAGGAAGGCGCGAAGCTGACGCCGCTCGCGTTCATGATCCGCGCCTGCGTCAAGGCGCTGCGCGAGTTCCCGCAGTTCAACGCCTCACTACATCCCGACGGGCAGCAGCTCATCGTCAAGCACTACTACAACATCGGCTTCGCCGTGGACACGCCGGGCGGGCTGGTGGTGCCGGTGATCCGCGGCGTGGAAGGCAAGAGCCTGTTCCAGGTCGCGCGCGAACTCGGCGAGCTGTCGATCAAGGCGCGCGACGGCAAGCTGAGCAGCGCCGAGATGCAGGGCGGGAACTTCACCATCTCGAGCCTCGGCAGCCTGGGTGGGACCTTCTTCACGCCCATCATCAACGCGCCCGAGGTGGCGATACTCGGCGTGTCGCGTCACGCGATGCAGCCGGTCTGGAGCGACGGCGAATTCGTGCCCCGGCTGATGCTGCCGCTGTCGCTGTCCTACGACCACCGCGTCATCGACGGCGCGGCCGCGGTGCGCTTCACCCGCTACCTCGCGGAAATCCTCTCCGATGTCGATCGGTTGCTGGCCTGACGGCCGGCGCCAGGGAAGCGCTTGCGATGAGTGAAAAGAAAGAAATCCGGGTTCCCGATATCGGCGACTTCAAGGACGTCGAAGTGATCGAGGTCCTGGTGTCGGCCGGCGATACCGTCGCCGCCGAGGATGCGCTGCTGACCCTCGAGACCGACAAGGCCTCGATGGATGTGCCGGCGCCGTTCGGCGGACGGATCGCGGAGCTCAAAGTGAGCACGGGAGACCGGGTGTCGGAAGGCGACGTGATTGCGCTGGTGGAAGCGGAGGAAGAAGGTCACGCGGAGAGCGCCGAGGAGGAGAAGGCCGACGGGGCTGATGAGGCTGGCGAGTCCGACAAGGCAGAGAAGGACGAGAAGAGCGAGAAGGAATCATCCTCTAAGCCGTCCGCCGCATCGTCCAAAGCGTCGTCCGCATCTTCCGCATCGTCCGAGCCGCAGCGCGACTACGACGCCGACCTGCTGGTGCTCGGCGCAGGTCCGGGCGGCTACACGGCCGCCTTCCGCGCCGCTGACCTCGGGCGCGACGTCACGCTGGTGGAACGCTGGGACACGCTCGGTGGGGTGTGCCTGAACGTCGGCTGCATCCCGTCGAAAGCCCTGCTGCACGCCGCAGCGGTGATCGAGGAGGCCGCGCACATGACCGAGCACGGCATCGTGTTCGGCGAGCCGAAAATCGAGCTCGACAAGCTGCGCAACTGGAAGGGCGGCGTCGTGGGGCGCCTGACGAAGGGCCTCGACACCATCGCGAAGCAGCGCAAGGTGAAGGTGCTGCGCGGCTCCGCGAAGTTCACCGGGCCCCACAGCATCAAGCTCGACGGACCCGACGGCGAACAGGAACTCAGCTTCCGCCAGTGCATCATCGCCGCCGGCTCCGAATCCATGGCCCTGCCCGACATGCCCGATGATCCGCGCGTGATGGACTCGACCGGCGCGCTGGCGCTCGAGGAGCTGCCGAAGCGGATGCTGGTGATCGGCGGCGGCATCATCGGCCTGGAGATGGCCTGCGTGTACGATGCGCTCGGCGTGAAAGTGAGCGTGGTCGAATTGACCGAGACGCTGATGCCTGGCTGCGACCGCGACCTGGTCCGACCGCTGGAGAAGCGCATCAAGGCGCGCTACGAAGCGATCATGACGGGCACCAAGGTCACGGGGATGAAGGCGCTCAAGAGCGGTATCAAGGTCAGCTTCGAGGGCAAGAACGCGCCGGAGAAGCCCGTGACCTACGACCGCGTGCTGGTGGCGGTGGGCCGCCGGCCGAACGGCGATGTGATCGACGGCAATGCGGCCGGCGTGATGGTCGAGCGCGGCTTTATCCCGGTGGACAAGCAGCAGCGCACCAACATCGAACACATCTTCGCGATCGGCGACATCGTGGGACAGCCCATGCTCGCCCACAAGGCGACGCATGAAGGCAAGGTTGCCGCCGAGGTCGCCTGCGGCGAGAAGAGCGCCTTCGATGCACGCGTGATTCCTTCCGTCGCCTACACAGATCCCGAGATCGCCTGGGTCGGACTCACCGAGGACCAGGCGAAGGCCGAGGGCGTCGAATACGAAAAGGGCGCCTTCCCCTGGGCCGCGTCGGGTCGCTCGCTCGCCATTGGCCGCGAGGAAGGTTTCACCAAGCTGTTGTTCTCACCCGAGAGCGGCCACCTGCTCGGCGCCGGCATCGTCGGCACCAATGCCGGCGACCTGATTTCGGAAGCAGGATTGGCCATCGAGATGGGCTGCGACGCCGCCGACATCGGCCTGACCGTCCATCCGCATCCGACCCTGTCGGAAAGCGTGGCGATGGCGGCCGAGGCGTTCGAAGGGACGCTGACGGACTTGTACCTGCCGAAGAAGCGCGCGAAGAAGAGTTAGCGG
>Ga0102938_10002609_pt1 | contig 13620 bp, 5 predicted proteins | sample SalPonR2_B_D2_MG_FD_84516 | JGI IMG/M metagenome (GOLD analysis project Ga0102938, IMG submission 84516) | Salt pond soil microbial communities from South San Francisco under conditions of wetland restoration - Salt Pond MetaG R2_B_D2_MG | ecosystem: Environmental > Aquatic > Marine > Intertidal... | reverse complement strand
CGCCGGCGGCGTATCGCTCAGCTCCGATTCCTCACCGGGAACGCCGACCAGACGCCAGGACTCGATCATGAACGGGTCGCCGCCGGCGTCCCCGGTCACGCGGATCTGGTGTCGCCCCGGCATCGTCGTCCTCGCCAGCAAGAACGGTTCGGGATTCTCGGTCAGTTCCCGAGCGGAGAAACGAGTCGTCGCCATTTCGCGGCCCTCCGGGTCGACCAACTCCGCCCGGAATCGCCGCGGTTCGCCATCCGCCGAATCGATGCCGGCGGATCGCAGCATCTTGGCCAACTCGCTTCCGCCCACCGCGATGGCTTGTCCGACGTCCAGGTTCAGATCGTCACGCTGTCCGACCAAACCCAACATCATCTGTTGCATCAGCGGGACGAAACCGGGCCGCAACGGCAAGTTCGTGTCGTCCGGATGTGGCGCAACGGCCAGCTGAATGATCTGACCGGGAGAGGGTCGCTCGTCATCACGTCCGTCGCGCTCGCCCGTCGTCACCCGCGGCACCCCGATGGTCATCAGCGGCGATCCGTCGGCAAGCGTCAGCACCGTCGACGCCTCCCGTCCCCCGAATGCCTGATCGCCCGGCGATGCCGTGACCCCCGAAACGAATTCGCGGTGCCGTTTGACCAACACGTCGCGAAGCGGCGACGGTTCGTCCGACAAAAACGACCAAGGCGCGTAGGTCGGACTGACGCTTCCCAGCGCCTGCATCGGTGGACCGTCGTCGGTGTCCTTTGGTCTCGCCCCCAGTTCCATCGGCAAACGGAACTCGCCTTCCGTCGCTTGCCAAACCCCGTTGTAATCACTGGGCCGCAAGCGATCGCCGTCGAAGACGACCAACGACCCGCCGGCAAGGACGAAGTCCGCCAGCTTTCGACGCAGCTTCGGTTGCAGCGGGACGTCGCACAGCACCACGACGGATTGACGGATGGCAAGGCTGCTGCCGGCGACCTCGGCGGGCGTTCCTCGGACGATATTGAAGCGCGCTGAGACCTCCGGTGCATCAGACTGTGTCGCCTCCGCCTCCAGCGAAGGCTCCAGCGCCAAAACGAAAAAGTCCGAGGCGTTGCCCAGCGTTTCACGGCTCAACATCGGATCGATCACCAACACGTCGACCGCGTCGATCACATCGATCGCCAAACGACGTCGGTTGTCCAGCGGCAAGACATCGTCGACTTCGACGACGACGGAAATTTCGTGCAGGCCCGTCGTTTCGAGCCGCGTCCGGAATCGTACCGAGAAATCGGCCCGGGGCGGAATCGTCATCGGTTTCGACGCGACGACTCGTCCGTCGACGGACCACCGCACCGTCACCCCGGCGGCCGGCAAGTCCGACGAATTACGAAGCTCCGCGACCAACACGGTCGGTTGTCCCCGGATGGCCGCCGGTGAATCCGAACGGATCGACTGCACCGAAACGTTGGCCAGTCCGGCGGAATCGCCGCCGAGCGACAACAGGCTGATCGTCGGCGGAATTTCTCGGGCGGCAAAAACCTCCCTCAGCCGGTCCAGTTCTGCTTCGACGGCGGCCGGCAACGTCGATCGCTGAAAATCGCTCAACACGACGATCCGGTGGTGCGGGTGCGCGGCCTGCTCGGTCGCCCGACCGGCGGCGGACAAAGCCTCGGCCAGTGTGAACGGTCCGGATTGCGGTCTCAGCGAGCGGACGATTTCTTCGCCCCGATCTCGATCGACGATCGACGGCGGATCGACGCGGCGACCTGTCGCAATCACCATCACCTCGTCACGGCGTGACAGGCCGCGGAGCAAACGAGACGCGGCTCCCTTGGCGCGATCCAGTCGAATCCGACCCTCCGCATCGGTCGCCGACATGCTGCGACTGTTGTCGATGACCAACACCACCGACTGCGGCGTTTCACCGGGCAGGGTCCGCCACCCGGTCAGGATGGGTCGCGCCAGGGCGAACGCCAACAACACGGGGATCAGGCACCGCAGCAACAACAACAGCAATTGTGTCCACCGCAGCCGCCGGCGATTCGTTTGCAACACGCCGGACAACAAATGCATCGCCCCCCAGTCCACGGTGCGAAACCGGCTGCGAAACAGCAGATGGATCGCCAACGGGATCGTGAATGCCAGCGCGCCGAGCGCCAAAGCGGCATTGATGAACGTCATCGAGGTCGCCTTCGCACGCTGACGTATTCGTGAAGCCCGTCAATGAACGGCCGGTCCGTCGTCATTGTCACCAAGTCCACACGATGCGCCCGACAGACCCGTCGCAACGCCACTTGATGCTCGGCCAAGCGGTCCAAGTAAAGCTGCCTCAGCGAACCGGTCTCCACCGTTTGCTCGTCGCCGTGGATTTCCAGATTGCGAAACCTCACACGGCCCTTGAACGGGAACGATTGCTCGTCGGGGTGCAAGATTTGAAAGAACACCAAGTCATGCCCGCCGCGACGAAGCTGGGCCAGCGAGCGTCCCAAGGACGTCACGTCGCCCATCGCGTCGGACAAAACCACGACCAGACCACGACGCTTCAACGTCCCGGCGGCCTGACGCAGCGATTGGCCCAGATCCGTCTCACGGCCCGGCGACTGCGAAACGAGCGCCGCGAGCACGGCTTGCAGGTGCGAGGCACGGCCCGACGCCGGCAAGACCTTTCGCGGACGGTCGTCAAACGTGACCAATCCGACCGCGTCTTGTTGGCCGAGCATCATGAAGGCCAGGCAGGCCGAAAGCCGCACGGCGTAATCGAACTTCGACGTCGCGTCATCGCCGGCGACACCGGGTTCCGAGCCCGCATAGGCCATCGAACCGCTGGTATCGACCATCAGATAGCAACGCAGATTCGTTTCTTCTTCGTACTGACGAACGAACAGCTTGTCGCTTTTCCCGAAAACCTTCCAATCGATGTTGCGAAGCTCATCACCGCGGACGTATTGGCGGTGTTCCTTGAAATCGACGCTGAAACCTTTCTGCGGCGAACGGTGTCGGCCGCTACACGAACCTTCCACGACCTCGCGGGCAAAGACCTGAAGTCTGGCGACGCGAGCCAAGTCCTTCGGCGCGAGCAGATCGAGGATGGACATGTCGCTTAATAATCCTTGATTTCCATGTCCGGATACTTTTCTTCCAATTCGTCCAACACGTCGTCGCTGACGTCGGTGTTGGCCAAGTTCAGATAAACCAAGTTCGGCAACGAAGCCAATTTCAGAAAACTCTCGTCGGTCAACTGCGTTCCGCTGAGGTTCAGATTTTTCAGCTTCGTCATTTTCATGATCGTGGGCACCGATTCGTCGGTCACGTCGGTGGCCATCAAGTTCAATTCTTCCAGGTTCGTCAGCCCTTCCCAGCTCCGGACGACTTCGTCGTCGGTGTCGGTTTCCCAAACGATCAGGTGGGTCAGAGCCGTCAGATCGCCGAGTCGCTTCAGTCCTTCCGCCGAAACCAGTCTGGCCTCGGAGATGTCCAAAACTTTCAAGGCCGGTAGCCCGGAAATGATCGCCAAACCTTCGTCATCCACCGACGAACCGCGAAGTTCCAGACGCTCGAGTTTGTCCTTTCCCTCGATCGCTCGGAGACCTTCGCCGGTGACGTCGGCAAAGCGGATGCGAAGACGCTTCAGGTTGTCCAATCCGGCGATCGCGGGCATGCCTTCGTCGGTGATCTCCGATTCATCCAGTTGAATCGACTCGATCGTCGGAATCGATCCGATCACCTTCAGCGAATCATCGGACAGTGTGGTTTGGTAATTGGCATTGAAAGATTTCAGCGGCAAGTCGGACAACTGTTTGACACCCGCGTCGGTGATCTTGCTGTATTCCAATTGCACGTCGGCCAGTGAGGAAAGCTCGGACAACGAATCCATGCCCTCGTCGGTGATGTTACTGTTACGCAGATCGATCATCCGCAGTTTGTCCAGGCCTTCCAGGTTTTCCAGTCCGGCATCGGTCACGCCGGTTCGCCGTAAGATCAAGACTTCCAGATTCGGCAACTTGCCGACGTGCTGCAGCGTGGCGTCGGTGATCGCCGAGCCGGAAAAATCGAGCCGCCGCAGACTTTGCAATTCCGCCAGCACCTCCAAACCCTCGTCACCCAACTCGGGACCACTGAAGGTGGCTTTGTACAGAGCGGGAAGCCCGGTCAAGTCGGGTAGCCTTTCGACGACGTCGGGCCCGCCGGCGACCAGGACTTCGACGACTTGCCCGTCGGTGTTGGTGGTCAATTCCACGCCCTCGACGTCCGACAACGCCGCGACGGCGGCCGGGTCGTCGACGACGGGTTCGGCCGGGACGACCTTGGCCGGTTCCGGCTGGGGTTCCTTATCGGCCGTCGACGAAGGCTGACAGCCGGCAATGACAGAAAGGGCCAGCAACGCGGGCACGACACGCGCCGCCGCCGCGGTGGACACCCGGGCGGTGGTGAACGATCGTGAAAAGGGACGCGTCGTTGGACCGGTCGAAGGGTTTTGGCGGGAAATTAGCATCGAATCGATGTCTTCGGTGGAAAGGCTGGGGCGGGAAACCATCCTTCGCAGAATGGCGTAGGTCAGACTAGGTTTAGCGTAAACTTCGGCCCGATCGCTGACAATGAACATGCGACGCCGGGCCGCGGCGGCCCGATGATTGTGACGGCAACGGCGCCTTGTTAAAGTGTTAGGGCAAACCGCAAACCCGAATCCGCCGTCTGAGGCTGGTTTTCGCAACAGTGGATTTCGGTCGCCCCTTGATCCTACCCACCCCTCCGCTTTCAGGAACTTCGATGACGCAAGAGAACAACCGTCGTAAATTTTTAGCCCAATCCGCAGCCCTGACCGCCGGAGTCGGGTATTGGGCCGGCACCGGCAACGTCAGTCGCGGCCAAGACAGTGCCCTCAGCGGGCTTTCGGCCGCTTGTATCGGCGTCGGCGGCAAGGGCAGCAGCGACACCAGCCACATCGCCGAACAAGGCGTCAATATCGTCGGCCTGTGCGATGTCGACCGCAAGACATTGGACAAAAAGTCCCGTGAATTCCCCAGCGCCGCAAAGTTCGACGACTTCCGCGAAATGTTGGACCGGCTCGGTGACAAAGTCGACATCATCACGTGCAGCACGCCCGACCACACGCATGCGGCGGCTTGCATCAAAGCGATGCGGATGGGCAAACACATCTATTGTCAAAAACCGATGACCTGGTCGATCCGAGAAGCTCGGATGATGCGTGAAACGGCCGCCGAAATGGGCGTCGTCACGCAGATGGGCAACCAAGGCACCTCCGAAGACGGGCTTCGCGAAGCCGTCGAAGTCATCCAAAGCGGTGCGATCGGCGACGTCGCCGAAGTCCACATCTGGTCCAACCGACCGATCTGGCCGCAGGGCGCCGGCCGCCCCGCCGGTGAAGATCCGGTTCCGGATTCGCTGAACTGGGACGCCTGGATCGGCCCGGCTCCGATGCGTCCGTTTGTCGAAGGTGCTTATCACTCGTTCAAATGGCGCGGCTTTGTCGATTTCGGCACCGGCGCCCTCGGCGACATGGCGTGCCACACGACCAACATGCCGGTCATGGCGCTGAAATTGTGGGACCCGATCGCCGTCACGGCCGTTCACAATCCCGGCATCGTCAACGGCGAACAGTACCCGGCGAGCTCGCAATTGCTGTTCGAATTCCCCGAACGCGAAGGCCTGCCGGCTTGCAAATTCACATGGTACGACGGCGGAAAACTGCCGCCGGACGAAATCCTCAGCCAACTGCCCTCGCGATTCCAAAGACGAATCGCGCAGCAGAAAGCGAACCCCGGCGAACGCGGTACCAGCGGTGCCGTCGTCGTGGGCAGCAAAGGCATGGTGTTCAGCCAAAGCGATTACGGTGCCGACTATGACTTGTTGCCCGGCGACAAGTTCGACGGCTTCGAATTGCCCAAGCAAACGCTGCCGCGGATTCCTTACAAAGCCAGCAACGACGAGCGCCACAAGTGGGAATTCGTCAGCACCGTCAAAGGCGAATACGAACCCGGCACGATGTCGAACTTCGACTACGCGGGCCGCCTGACCGAAACCATCCTGGTCGGCAACCTGGCGATGCGCGCCGGCGAAGGCCAACGAATCGAATGGGACGCCAAGAAGTTGATGAGCCCCAACGTTGCGGCGGTGAACGAATTCGTCGGCCGCGAATACCGCAGCGGCTGGGAAATCGAAGAACCCTCCACCGCCGCGGTCAACTGATCCGGCCCCCGGATCGGAACCGACCGATGAAGGTCGAACAAATGGGCGGCTGCGACGATTCGCAGTCGCCCATCTTTCGTTAGATTGAAGGCTCGTGGCGCCCCAACCGACGCGGCCTTTTCTGCGAATCCTCCACCCCCGATCGACAACGCGACGCTTGTGAAAAATCTCTGTTGCCCACCCGTCCGAGAAACCGTGACGTCGAAGTCCGCCCGGGTCGCGACCCATCGGTTCCCCTGGTTCCGGTTCCCGTACTTCTGGTTTGTCGGGGTTTTCGTTGCGACGTTCGGGATTCCGGGATCGGTGATCGCCGACCCGCCGACATCCGACGCGGCGGAGACTGCGTCCGCGACACCTGAAACACAACAGGCGGGTGGTCCGAATGACCCCCTGGAAGGCAAAACCATCGACTACTGGATCGGCCAGCTTTCCAGCCAGTCTTACTCGCGTCGAGAGCGGGCAACCTTTGTGCTCGGCCAAGTCGGCGATCGAGTCATCGACCCGCTGACCGAAGCGACCAAACAGGGCGATTTCGAAGTCGTCTCGCGAGCCGTGCGGATCTTGCAGATGTCCGCGGTGCGTCAGGAGCCCGACGACGACGGCGGCGCGGTGGCCAGGCTGAAAAAGATCGCCGGACAAGCCGTCGGTGCACGCGGCGTCGTCGCCCGCCAAGCTTTGGACACGATTGTGCAAATGCGGGGGGCCCAAGCCGAAACGGCGCTTGCCGAAGCCGGCGTGTTCATCGGCCAGTCCACCGTCCTGCCGACGTCGCCGCGGATGATCGCGATGGTTCGTATCGACGACGATTGGAACGGTGACGTCGCGGCGCTGAAATGGTTGCGTTGGATCCAAGGCTACGACACGATCGTCTTGACGCAGTCCGGTTGCAGCGACGAAGTCCTGCAAGCGGCGTGTCGATTACCGGGCCTGTCGCGATTGCAATTGAACAACGGCAAGCTCAGCAACACGAGTCTGGAGGCACTGACCGACCTGGAACAGATCCTCGAGCTCGCCTTCAACTATGTCCAGTTCGAACAACCGCCCGCCGACGTGATCGTGCGAATGGCGCTGGTCGAATCACTGCGGATCTTCGGCACCAATTTGGACAATGACGGCGCCGAAAAAATTCGCGCGGCGTTCCCGGGTTTGATGATGGAAATCACCAAGGGCGCGTTCTTGGGCGTCGAGTCCGACCCGACCCGCGGTGAGTGCCGCATCCTCCGCGTCATTCCCGGCGGCGGAGCCGACCGCGCGGGAATCCGTGCCGGCGACGTGATCATCGAAGTCGAAGGAGTCAAAATCAAGGACTTCTTTGACTTGAAAGCGGAAATCGGCAAAGCCTCCGTCCAAGAATCGATCGAACTGAAACTGCTCCGAGGTCCGCCGGGCGATGAAGAAGAATTGACCTTGAAAGCATCGCTGGGACGAATGCCCGTTCAGTGAGTTCATCGGTATCGAAAGCGTCGGTCGACGTCCCGGTCGACGCCAACTGGCAATCGTCGGCATGGCGAAGCCGTGTCCGCCGTCGCTTGCTGGACTGGTTCGCCGATGCCGCGCGAACCTTGCCCTGGCGAAGCGATCCCCAGCCGTATCACGTCTGGGTCAGCGAGATCATGTGTCAGCAAACCCAGGTCGCCACGGTGCTGCCGTATTTCGCCCGATTCATGAAAGCCTACCCGAGGGTGGCCGACCTGGCCGACGCTCGGGAAAGCGACTTGATGAAACTTTGGGAAGGTCTCGGCTATTACCGCCGCGCCCGATCCTTGCACGCCGCGGCCAAGCAAATCGTCGCGCGGCACGACGGCGTCTTCCCCACGGATTTTGACGACGTCATGGCGTTGCCGGGCATCGGTCGCTACACGGCCGGCGCGATCCTTTCGATCAGTGCGAATCGGCGGGTGCCGATCCTGGAAGGCAATACGCAACGCGTCTTCAGCCGCTGGGTCGCCCTGCGAAGCCCGCCCACCGATCCGGCGGCGAATCGTTTGTTGTGGACGATCGCCGAAACGATGTTGCCGCCCGAGCGACACGCCGCCGCCCGCGGCAGCGGCGCGTTCAACCAAGCCGCGATGGAACTCGGCGCCCTCATCTGCAAATCGAAAACGCCACGTTGCGACCAATGCCCCGTCGCTTCGTTGTGCGCGGCGAACCGATCCGCGATGCAAGACGACATCCCCGGCAAAGTCACCAAAATCACCTACGAGAATCGCGACGAATTCGCCTTTATCATCCGCGACCGTCGACAGCGGTTCGTCATGCGGCCGGCCCCCGCCGGCGGACGTTGGGCCGGATTATGGGATTTCCCTCGTCCGTTGGATCCAGACGTGAAAAACTTGCAATCGGCGTTGGCTTGGCTGCGGCAACAATTCGGCCCCGCCTTTGCCGCCGGAACCTGTCTGAGCACCATCCGCCATGGTGTCACGAAATACCGGATCCGCTTGACGGTCCACGAAGCCACCGTCGCGGACGAAAACCCTTCTCCGGAACCCCGGACGCCGAGCGTGTCGCCGCCGTGGCGGTTCGTTTCCCTGTCCGAGATGAAAGATCTGCCGCTGAGCGTGACCGGACGCAAAATCGCAAGACTGCTTCAGTCACGTGCTTAGCGATTCGGGGACGAACGAAAAAAGTTTGCCCCGGCCGCCTAATAAATCGTTGCTGCCTTCGTTGACCGAGTGTGGCACAATCCATGTTGCCCTCTCGCTGCCCCCCTTTTCTTTTTCACGACTCGTCCCAGGATCAACCACGTGAACTCGTCTTCTTCGAAACCCCGTCGCGTATCGGTGTCTCGATGGGGACTCGCGGGATCGTTTCTGCTCTTTTCCTTTACCTTTCTGGCCACCACTGCAATCACCCAAGACGAAACCTTGACGCCTAAAGACCAATGGGATGCCGTCCGGCAAGCCCTCGACAAGGGCCTGCCGAAGACGGCCATCGAAAAATTGCAGCCGATCATCGATCGCGCCACGGCGGCCGGAAACGACGACGAAGCGATCAAGGCGATCAGCCAGAAAATCTTGCTCGAGGGCAACATCCAGGGGAACAAGCCCGAAGAAAAAATCACCAGGATGGAATCCGCGATCGAACAGGCCGACGCGGAAATGAAACCGATCATGGAAGCAATTCTCGCGAATTGGTACTGGCACTACTTCAAACAGAATCGCTGGCGATTTGCCCAACGCACCGAAACCGAAACCGCCCCCGGCGACGATTTCACCCAGTGGAGTCTTCCACGCATCCTTCGTGAGATCGACCTGCATTTCGATCAAGCTTTCGCCGCCACTGCGACGCTCCAGAAACTGCCCGTCAGCGATTTTCAATACGTCCTGGACAACGAAGATCAGGGGGAAGCGTTTCGCCCGACGATGTTCGACGTGTTGGCTCACAACGCCCTGGATTTCTATTCGGCGGGCGAACAAGCCGGCGGTCGCATCGCCGAATCCTTTGAAATTTCCGCCGACGGACCGATCTTTGATGACGTGGAGAAGTTCCTGGTTTGGCAACCCGAAACGACGGACGCCGATTCGTTGCTGTTGCGGTCGGTTCAGCTTTACCAGGAGCTTTTAAAGTTCCACCAAGACGACACGGACCCGTCGGCGCGTCTGGACAACGATTTGGCACGGTTAAAGTTCGGAAACAACCATGCGTTCGGCGAAGAAAAAGCGGACCGCTATGAGGCGGCACTGCGACGATTCACGACCCGAAACGCTCAGCACCGGGTCGCCGCCCGGGGGCTGCACGAGCTTGCCGTGTTACTGCACGGCCAAGACGACTTCGTGGCCGCTCATCGCATTTGTGTCCAGGCGATTGCCGATCACGAAGGGACCGTGGGCGCGAACCGTTGCTACAACTTGTTGCAGTCCATTCGCGCGAAACAGGCGACCGTTATCACCGAAAGGGTTTGGGCCGATCCCTGGCCGACGATCGACGTCCAGTATCGAAACGTCGACAAAGTTTTCTTCAAAGTCGTCCGTTTCGATTTCGACGACTTCGTCAAAAGTGATCGATGGCAACCCGAATCGTTCGATGAACAAGAACGCGCCCGCATCGTCGCCCAGCCGGCCATCCGCAACTGGTCGGCGGAACTGCCCCCGACCGACGATTTCAAGCAACGCACCGAGTCCGTTGCGGTTCCGGAAGACCTGCCGCCCGGATCTTACTTCTTGATCGCCAGCCATGACGCCGACTTTTCGAAAGGCGAAAATCAATTGAGCCTGGCCGAATTTTGGGTCAGCGATTTGGCGTTGGTCGTGCGTCAAGGCAGCGACGACAAGGGATCGCTGTCAGGTTTTGTCTTGCGATCGAAATCGGGCGAGCCGATCGCGGGAGCCACCGTCAAAGCTTGGCGGCTGGGCGAAAACCGAAAACTGCAACCCGTCCGCTCGGTGCGAACCGACCGCAACGGATTGTTCTCGTTTCCCAGTCGGAATCGCCAGAACGTGCTGTTGCTGGCCGAGCATCAGTCGCAGTCGCTCAGCTCCGCCAATCGTTTCAACACGCACCCCTCGCCTCCCAGACGAAGAACCAGTCAAACGACCCAGTTTTTTACCGACCGTTCGATTTACCGTCCCGGCCAAACGATCCGCTACAAGGGCCTTTGCTACTCCGTCGATCAACAGCGGGACGAGTACGGCGTCTTGGCGAAACGCGGTGTCACGGTGGTCTTTACGGATCCCAACGGCAAGGAAATCGAAAGAGCCAAACACGTCACCAACGACTATGGCAGTTTCGACGGCAGCTTCACCGCGCCGAGAGACCGCTTGACCGGTCGGATGACGATTCGCGTCGACGGAACTCCGAGCGGATCGACCGGCATTCGCGTCGAGGAATACAAACGACCGAAATTTCAAGTCAAAATCGATGCCCCGACTCGGCCGGCAAAGCTCGATCAGGAAGTCACCCTGACCGGAAAAGCCACCGCTTACACCGGAGCTTCGATCGGCGACGCCAAAGTCACTTGGCGGGTCGTCCGTTCGGTGCAGTATCCGCCGTGGTGGTATTGGCGATTTTGGTGGACGCCGCCGACTTCGAACTCTCAAGAAATCGCCCACGGAACGACGACGACCTCAGCGGCCGGCAATTTTGAAATCGGCTTTGTCGCCAAGCCGGATGCGTCGGTCGAGAAGGAATCCGAGCCGACTTTTCAGTATCAAATTTTTGCCGACGTGACCGACACCACGGGGGAAACCCGATCCGACCAGCGAACCGTGCGCGTCGGCTACACGTCGCTCTCGGCGAACCTTTCGGCCGACAGCTGGCTGACCGTCGACGACCCGGTGACCGTCCGCATTCGCACGACCTCGTTGGACGGCGAAGGCCGAGCGGCTCAAGGCACCGTGAAAATTCACGCACTGAAGCAGCCGGATCAGGTGGTTCGAGCCGACTTGAACGGCCGTGGTCCGATTCCTTTTGCGGACGACGCCGACCGATCCGATGCCGTCGATCCGAACAATCCGAATTCATGGCCGCCGGGCGAAGTCGCTTTTGAAACAGAATTCACGACCGATGCGGCCGGCAACGAGTCGGTCCGCGCCGACTTGAAAGCGGGCATCTATCGCGCCGTCTTGTCAAGCGTCGACGAGTTCGGCACGGCGATCACGGCGGTCTTGCCGTTGCAGGTGCTGGATCCCGGCGCCGAATCATTGAACATCAAGTTGCCGCAAATCTTTCAAGCTCAGACGGGTTCGTTGCAACCCGAGGAAACCTACCGGGCCGTTTGGGGCAGCGGTTACGATACCGCGAGGGCGTTCGTCGAGGTCGAGCACCGCGGCAAGCTGCTGCAAAGCTACTGGACCGATTCCAGCCGGACTCAGGTGTTGATCGAACAACCGGTCGACGAATCCATGCGCGGCGGCTTCACGGTCCGAACGACCATGATTCGTGAGAATCGAGCTTACCTGGAATCGAACAACGTGGATGTCCCTTGGTCCAACAAAAACCTGTCGATCAAGTGGGAACGTTTCGTCAGCAAGTTGAAACCATCCCAGCAGGAAACTTGGACCGCCGTCATCACCGGCAACGATGCCGAACGGGCCGCCGCGGAAATGGTGGCGACGCTTTACGATGCTTCGCTCGACGCGTTCTCTCCACACCGTTGGCTCTCGGCTTTCAACGTTTTTCGCAACGATCATTCCTCGGTTCGCTACAGCTTTCAAAACAACGCCAAGACGTTGAACGTGTATTGGCATGGTTGGAAAACCGATCAACGCAACAGCGGTTTGGTCTATCCGACGCTCGCCTCGGAACTGACCATGAACTTCATGGGCTACGGCTTTTTCGGCCGGCAAGCCGTACCGATGCGAGGCGGGATGGGCGGAGCGAATCGATCCTTCATGTCAAATGCGATGCCCGCCCCGATGTCCGCCGCGATGGCCGACGGAGTCGCCATGGAACGGTCGGAGGATGCCGGATACGGTGCCTTGGCGATGTCCAAATCGGCCGACGAAATGATCGCGTCCCCCGATGGACAAGCCGGTGACGGCGGCGACGGCGGTCAAGATGATGTGGATCTGAGTCAGGTCACGTCGCGGAAGAACCTGAACGAAACGGCCTTCTTCCTGCCCCACCTGACCGCCGGCGAAGACGGCACGGTTCGACTCGAATTCACCATGCCCGAAGCGTTGACCGAATGGAAATTCATCGGATTCGCTCACGACACCGAGCTGCGCAGCGGCACCTTGACCGACAAAGTCGTCACGTCCAAAGACTTGATGATCCAGCCCAACGCGCCGCGATTCGTCCGCGAAGGTGACCAAATCGAATTCACCGTCAAGGTCAGCAATCAATCGCCGACGCGACAATCCGGGACCGTCCGACTGACGCTTGCAAACGCTCGCACCGGAGATGCGGTCGACGACGCGCTGGGAAATTCCGACACGGACCAACGTTTCGACGTACCGGCCGGCGCATCGGAGACCTTTTCTTGGCGTTTGTCGATTCCCGACGATGTCGGCTTCATGACGTACAAAGCCGTCGGTTCCAGCGGGCGACTTTCCGACGGGGAAGAAGGCTTCCTGCCGGTCCTGTCGCGTCGGGTTCTGGTGACGGAATCGCTGGCGTTGCCGATCCGCGGTCGACAAACCAAGGACTTCGATTTCACCAAGCTGGCCGCGTCGGGTGATTCGGAAACCTTGAAACATCAGTCGCTGACCGTGCAAATGGTCTCGAATCCGTCTTGGTACGCGGTGATGGCGTTGCCGTACTTGATGGAATTTCCACACGAATGCAGCGAACAGGTTTTCAATCGCGTTTACGCCAACGCCTTGGCCCGCAAGATCGTCACCGGCGATCCGAAGATCCAGCGTGTCTTTGAACAGTGGCGTGGCACGTCCGCGTTGGACAGTCCGCTGTTGAAGAACGAAGACCTGAAGGCCGTCCTGATCGAGGAAACCCCCTGGTATCGTCAGGCACAGAACGAAAGTCAGGCTCGGCGAAACGTCGGCGTCTTGTTCGATG
>Ga0102938_10002608_pt1 | contig 13620 bp, 8 predicted proteins | sample SalPonR2_B_D2_MG_FD_84516 | JGI IMG/M metagenome (GOLD analysis project Ga0102938, IMG submission 84516) | Salt pond soil microbial communities from South San Francisco under conditions of wetland restoration - Salt Pond MetaG R2_B_D2_MG | ecosystem: Environmental > Aquatic > Marine > Intertidal... | reverse complement strand
GCGTTGCCCATCGCGCAGGTGTTGGAGACCGCCGAGAAGGTCAGCCCCGCAGCGACTCCTCCGGCCAGCCACTTGGCCTTCGGCACGAGGACGCTGGCCAGAATCCCGGCCAGGGAGATCGATCCTGCGACGAGTCGCACCTGGCGGTCGAGGGCCCATTTCGTGCTGGTGCCGCGCACGACGTCGCCGCCGGCGGACTCCCAGGCGTCCATGCCGCCGTCGAGGAGATGCAGGTGCTGCTTGCCGGCACCCGTGAGCTTGGCGTGGGCCTGTCCGGCGCGTGCGCCGGACTTGCAGATCAACACGACGGGATGCTCGACGTCGGCGAGATCGGTGACGTGCTCGCCGAGCGTGTCGAGAGGGACGTTGTACGAGCCGGGGATGTGGACGGTGTCGAATTCGCCACCGGTTCGCACATCGAGGATGCGCAACGCCGGGTCTTCGAGCATCAGTTCACGAAGGCGTTGGGCATCGATCGAGTCGGTGGCGGGGAGTGTTGTGTTGGTCATGAGTATCTCCGTGGTCTTGGTCGTGGTGTCGTGGTGTCGGTGTGATGGTGGGGGATGACCACCTATTGAACGAATATACGGACAAACAGTCGCCATCTGCAACATACCCCCAGAGGTAATTTTTCGGGAACCCTTCCGGTACAGGCGGTAAATTGTTCGTTTGTACGAATGTCCCCATGAACACTGACACGCAGCGGCAGCTGAGGGAGCAACCATGACACTCGACCGATCGAGTCCGATGCCACTCTGGGCGCAGCTCGAAGCGGAGCTCAAGCAACGCCTCGAGGTCGGTGAGTTCAACGAGCGCTTCCCCACCGACACCGAACTCGTCGACGAGTACCAGGTGAGTCGCCATACCGTCCGCGAGGCGATCCGTCATCTCAACCGCACAGGCATCCTGCGACGTGAGCGCGGGCGCGGGACCGTTGTCAACCGAGCCGAATTCGAGCAACCGCTCGGAGCGCTGTACAGCTTGTTCCGGTCGATCGAGTCGTCCGGGGTCGAGCAGCGCAGCGACGTGCTCGCCCTGCGCGAGCAGACCGACGAGATGGCCGCCGAGCAGCTCGAACTCACTGCGGACGCACCGCTGGTGTTCCTCGAACGCTTGCGCCGCGCCGGGGGCGAACCGCTGGCGATCGATCGCACGTGGATGCCGATGGCGATCGGCGCACCGCTGCTCGACAGCAACTTCGAGCGCACCGCGCTGTACGACGAGATGGAACGTCTGTGTGGGGTGCGTCCCGACGCCGGTTGGGAGCGCATCGCCCCGCTCGTCCCGACGCCGACGGAGCGAGAGATGCTTCATCTCGGCCGGGGCCACGCCGCCTTCTTCATCGAACGCCTCAGCACCGCCGGCGATCGGCGGATCGAGTGGCGCACCACGATCGTCCGTGGCGACCGGTACCGGTTCGTCTCGCAGTTCGAGGCGGGAAGTGCCCCGTCGCTCGTCGCCTCCGCTCGCGACTGAGCCGGCGTCCTGGACCCCGCGTCAACGAGGTGGCGCGACGACCGGTGCGGCGGCATCCGGCGCGACCGGGTGCAGCCGACCGGTCACCAGGTCGTGCAGGGCGCCGCGTATCTCCAGCCGACCATCGGCAACCGCCCGACCGATCGGGCCGTCGTGGGCCGCGAGGTCGGCCATGGTGTTGGCAACGTTCAGCGCGGCCAACTCGTCGACGGAAGCGTTCGGGTGGGCTCGCGCGATCTTGCAGATCGGTTCGACGATCGGTGCCAGGTGCCCACCGCACGTTCCTGATGCCGCCGCCGTGACCGCACCGCAGGTGGTGTGGCCGAGCACGACGATCAGGTCGACACCGAGTTCGGCCACGGCGTAGTCGAGGCTCGCCTGGGCTGCTGGTCCAGCGGTGTTGCCGGCGATCCGGATCACGAAGAGGTTCCCGGCCGGCTGGTCGAACACGACCGAGGGCGGAACCCGGGCGTCGGAGCAGGCGAGAATCGCCGCACCGGGTGCGTGGAGCGGTGGTCGGACTCCATCGTCGGCGATCGAGGCCATTGTTTCCTCGGCGCGTTGGTGGCCGGCGAGGAGGGCCCCCCACGACGACTCAGACATGGGTCGGCTCGTCGTGCGGACGTGAGGTGGTCGGGTGCGCGGAGGCGTCGGCCGTCGGGCGTTCGTCGATACCGTGACGCCGCTGATCCGTGGGTGCCGGGACCTGCTGGCTGATGGCGGCGACGGCGTCGTCCGTCGAGGTGTGGATCCGGCCCGCGAGTTCGTCCCAGATGCCCGCATTGCGCAGCACGTCGCGCACCGGGCCCTTGACGTGGGTGAGGTGCAACACGACATCTCGTTCGGCGATCTCGACGAGCAGTTCGTGGAGCATCTCGACGCCGGTGGCATCGAGATCGTTGATCCCGGAGAAGTCGAGGACGAGTGCACGCGGTTCGTCGGTGACCGCCTCGGCATGCTTCACGACGAGCTTCTTCACGTTGGCGGCGTTGACGAACGACAATGCTGCGTCGACCCGCACGACACGGATGCCGTCGACGGTGTGCGCCTCGGGGAAGCGCTCGACGTTGCGGTAGCTGGTCGTTCCGTCGACGTGGCCGAGCACCGCGCTGTGCGGCGTCGACATGCGGGCGAAGACGACGAGCATCGAGGCGACGACGGCGACACCGATGCCGAGCTCGATGCCCAGCACCAACGTTGCGACGAAGGCGACGCCGAGGCCGATCAGATCACTCTTCTTGACCTTGGCGATGTGGCGCATCTGACCGATGTCGACGAGACCGACGACCGCCATGATGATGATCGCACCGAGTGCGGCGTTGGGCAGCGAGGTGAACAGCGGTGTGAGGAACGCGATCGTCGCCAACACCAGGCCGGCGGTGATGATCGACGCCAACGGCGTGCGTGCGCCGGCGGTGGCGTTGACAGCCGTGCGCGAGAACCCGCCGGTGACCGGATAACCACCGAAGAGCCCGGAGGCGACGTTGGCGGCTCCGAGTCCGACCAGTTCGTTGTTGGGGACGATCTCGTAGCGGTTTCGCCGGGCGTAGACCTTGGCGACCGCGACCGACTCCATGAATCCGACGATCGTGATGACGAAGGCGGTACCGAGGAGGCTGCCGAGCAGCGAGCCGTCGAAGTCGGGGAACCCGAACGCCGGCAGGTCGTCGGGGATGTCGCCGACGACCGACACGCCGCGCGACTGCAGGTCGAATGCCTCCACCGCGAGGATCGAGCCGACGACGACGACGAGTGCCCCCGGGACGAGCGGGGCGAACTTCTTCAGCGCGAACAGCGTGACCAGGGCGACGACTCCGAGCACGAGCGTGGTGCCGTTCGTGCTGGCGAGGTTGTCACCGACTTCGAGCACCGTCTCGTGGAAGTGGTCCTTGCGTTCCGTCGAGATGCCGAAGATGTGCTTGACCTGTGAGAAGCCGATGATGATCGCGGCGGCGGCGGTGAACCCGACGAGCACCGAATGCGAGAGGAAGTTGACGAGGAAGCCGAGACGCCCGACCCCCAGCACGATGTGGATCACGCCGACCATCAACGCGAGCAGCGCCGCTGCGCCGAGGTAGCCGGCCGTTCCTTCCTCCACCAGCGGGGCGAGTGCGGTGGCGGTCAGCAGGGAGACGATCGCCACGGGCCCGACGGCGAGCTGTCGGGACGAGCCGAAGAAGGCGTACACGATGACCGGGATCGTCGCGGCGTACAGGCCGACCTCGGGCGGGAGCCCGGCGAGGAGGGCGTACGCCATCGCCTGTGGGACGAGCATTGCGCCGACGGTGAGGCCTGCGGTGAGATCGCTGCGGAAGTCGCCGCGTCGGTAGCTGGGCCCCCACGACAGGATCGGGAGCAGTTGTCGAAGGACGTGCATAGGTACGAATATACGTACAAAGTGCGGGCGCGTCAACCGTCATCGAGATTCGGTGCCGAAATCGGCCTCGTTCCGGGCGCTCGACGTCGCGTATCCGCTCGGTTTCGAGCGACGAGGAGCGGTCGTCGGCGAGAGGAGGTCGATCGTTCGTTCGTGAACGGGCGATAGCGTCGTCTGTCGTGTCCAACGACCAGATCCTCCTCGACGGCGACGCCGCCGTCGACCGCGACGTCACCTCCGACGATGCCACGGTGCGCCGTCGACGCGACGTGCGCAACCTGGCGATCGTCGCTCACGTCGACCACGGCAAGACCACGCTCGTCGACGCGATGTTGCACCAGTCGGGCGCGTTCCGGTCGAACGAGGATGTTGCCGAACGGGTGATGGACTCGGGTGACCTCGAGCGTGAGAAGGGCATCACGATCCTCGCGAAGAACACGTCGCTGGTCTGGCACGACCCGCGCACCGACGACCACATCACGCTCAACATCGTCGACACTCCCGGCCACGCCGACTTCGGCGGTGAGGTCGAACGTGCGCTCACGATGGTCGACGGCATCGTCCTGCTGGTCGACGCGGCCGAGGGGCCGCTGCCGCAGACCCGGTTCGTGTTGCGCAAGGCGCTCGCCCGCGATCTGCCGGTGATCCTGGTGATCAACAAGGTCGACCGTCCCGATGCCCGCACCACCGAGGTGATCGACGAGGTCTACGAACTGTTCTTCGACCTCGACGCCGAGGAGCATCAGGTCGAGTTCCCGATCGTGTACTGCTCGGGTCGAGACGGGTGGGCCACCCTCGATCTCGACGAAGCGCACGGCATCATCGCCGGCACCGTCGACAAGCGCCACCTGAACGACCTCGTCGAGATCCTGCTCGACCACATCCCGGCACCCACGTACCACGAGGGGGCGCCGTTGCAGGCATGGGTGACCAACCTCGACGCCTCGCCGTACCTCGGCCGACTCGCGCTGCTGCGAGTCATCGAAGGTGAGATCACCAAGGGCCAGTCCGTCGCCTGGTGCAAGCGTGACGGCACCGTGGCCCGAGCCCGCATCGCGGAGCTGTTCCTCACCGAGCACCTCACTCGTGTGCCCGTCGACGGCGCCCGCCAGGGTGATCTCGTGGCGGTCGCAGGAATCGAGGACATCTACATCGGCGAGACCCTCGCCGACCCCGAGAACCCGATCCCGCTGCCGGTGATCACCGTCGACGAGCCGGCGTTGTCGATGACGATCGGCATCAACACCTCACCGCTCGCCGGGCGGGAGGGGAAGAAGCTCACCGCCCGCCTCGTGAAGAACCGGCTCGACGCCGAGCTGGTCGGCAACGTGTCGATCAGGGTGTTGCCGACCGAGCGACCCGACGCCTGGGAAGTCCAGGCCCGCGGCGAGTTGCAGTTGGCGATCCTCGTCGAACAGATGCGCCGCGAAGGATTCGAGCTCACCGTCGGCAAGCCGGTCGTGCTCACCCACGACGTGGACGGCGTACTCCACGAACCGGTCGAGCGGGTCACGATCGACGTTCCCCAGGAGCACCTCGGAGCGGTCACGCAGCTGCTCGCCACGCGTAAGGGACGGATGCAGAACATGTCCGGTTCTGCATGGGTGCGTCTGGACTATCTCGTGCCGGCACGCGGCCTGATCGGGTTCCGTACCGAGTTCCTCACCGAGACCCGCGGCACCGGCGTGATCAGCCACATCTTCGAGGGCTACGAGCCGTGGGCAGGAGAGATCCGGTCGCGCCAATCGGGCGTGCTCGTGGCCGACCGCACCGGGCCCGCAACCACGTACGCCATGCTCAACCTGCAGGACCGTGCGGCGATGATGGTCGGTCCGGCCACCGAGGTCTACTGCGGCATGATCGTCGGGGAGAACTCGCGTGCGGGGGACATGGACGTCAACGTCTGCCGAGAGAAGAAGATGACCAACGTGCGTGCGTCGTCGGCCGACGAGACCGTGAAGCTCACGCCGCACAGGCAGCTGTCGCTGGAGGGGGCACTCGAGTTCATCGCCGACGACGAATGCGTCGAGGTGACCCCGAAGAACATCCGCCTGCGCAAGGTCGATCTCGACCCCACCACCCGCGCCCGCGACGCCAAGCGCCGAGCGAACTCCGCCTGACCGTTCCTCGTGGTGTCACCACGAGGAACGCGTCATGGCCCGGTGGTGTACGCGGCGTCGGGCTCGTGCAGGTCGATCGCCTCGTTGTCGTGGGCGTGCAGCCCGGTCGCGTCCCAGGCCAGCACGCCGACCCGGCAGCGCTCCCACCGGTTACCGCTCACCTGGCAGTCGGAGGCGCCCCACTCGACGATGCAGCCGCTGTCGCCGTCGCACACCGCGTTGCCGTCGATCACCGCTTGGGTCCCGCCGTCGATGTCGATGCCGCGCATCGTGTGATCGACGAAGTTGCCGTAGACGTGTGCACCTTCGGTTCGCTCGAGATGGATGCCCCACCAGCGGGCGGTCGTGTTGTTGCCGCGCACGATCGTTCCGGTCGTGTCGGTCGCCCGGATCGCACACAGGTGATCGTGGAATTCGCACGAGTCGACCTCGTGGCCGGCGCCCCCGACGAGGTGGACGCCGGTGTCCCAGTGCATCCCGCGGAACTGCGATCGTGAGATCGTCAGCCGATCGGCGCCGTCGACGACCACTCCGGCGGCACCGGTCGCCTTGATCACTGCGCCGTCGGCTCGGACGATGATGTGCCCATCGATCCGGCACCCCAGCATGGTCGCGTAGGGCCCACGGACTTCGATCGCCGCGCTCGGGAACCAGGCGAGGCGTGGCGGCGCGCCGGTGACCCGGACATGCTCGAGCCGTGCGTTGCGTTCGAGGTGTATCGCAGTGGCCCCGCCACCGTCGACGACGGTGCGGGCCACGCCCAACCCGCGTACGATCACCCCGGCGGGCACGGTCACGGGGCCCAGATACCGTCCGTCACCGAGTTGCACGATGTCGCCGGCGGACGCATCTCGCAGTAGCGGTGCGAGGTCGATCGCCTGGCGTGGTGTGGGCTCGAACAGCTCTGCGGGCCGTTCCACTTCGGCGATCGCCAACTCGTAGACGGCGATGTCCGCCACGTTCCCGGGTCGTGCCCGCCGCTCGAACGGCGACCGTGCGACGTCGAGGTGCACGCCCGTGTCGTCCTGACGGAAGGCCACCGGCGCCCCGTTGCGCTCGACCGACTCGAGCCGGTAGCGGTCGCCGGCGAGGGCCGCGAGGTGCCCCCGTCCGCTCAGGTCGACGGCGTGGACGCGATCGCCGAGTCGCAGGTACCGGACGTCGTCGTCGCCCCAGCTGTCCCAGGGTGTCGCCCCGTCGATCAGACGCTGGTTCGATCGGATCCACCCACCGGCTTCCAGCAGTGGCTGGCGTTGCAGGTCAGGGATCGTCCCGTCGGCGGCGGGGCCGACGCCGAGCAGCAGGTGGCCGCCCTTGGCGACCACTTCGGTGAGCAGCGACACGATGTCGACGCCGGAGAGATGGTGCTCCTTGCGCTCGGCGCGGTTGTGGCAGAAACTCGCACCGATACCGCGGCAGAGTTCCCACGGTGTGTCGATGATCGAGTCCGGCGCCTCGTACTCGAACGTGCGTACCAGCGGCGGGCTCCCGTCGGGGACGTCTCCGGCCGACGCCCACCACCGATCGTTGACGACCACGCCGGGATCGATCGCCCGGACGCGTTCGAGCAGCTCCCGGGTTCGCCAGAGGTCGGGGCCGTGGCCCCAGTGCCCGTCGCCCCACAGCACGTTCGAGCCGTACCGCTCCACCAGGTCGAGGACATGGGGATGCAGCACCTCGGTGACGTAGCTCGGCTCGGGGAACCGTGGGTCGCCCCAGTCGAGCAGCGAGTAGTAGGTCCCGAACACGATGTCGTTGCGCTCGCAGGCGGCGGCGTACTCGGCGAGCACGTTGCGGCGGGGCCCGCCGTGCAGCATCGTGCGGTCGGTGTCCGGGGCGTCCCACCACGACCATCCGTCGTGGTGTTTGCCGACGAACACGCTGTAGCCGGCGCCTGCGTCGGCAACCAGCTGGGCCCAGGCCTCCGCGTCGAACTGCTCGTAGGTGAGCAACTCCAAGAAGTCGTCGAAGTGTTCGATGTGTCCCCACCGGTCGCGGTGGTGGGCGAGCACTTCGACCATCGGCTTCGGGTGCAGGATGACGTCGGCGACGTCGTCGCCGAGATGGCTGCGGTACCAGTCGGAGTACTCGCCGATCGGTGACCATGCCGGCACCGTTGCCAGGCTCGAGTGGACGAAGATGCCGAATCGCCGTCGGTCCCACCACGTCGGCATGCCCATCGGGTCGACATTGTCGCGCATGCGGGGCTCGTCGACGAACCGGCGCGTGCTGTGGGGCGGCGCTTCGGGGTACGTTGCCGGCCGTGAAGTACGTCGCAGGGCTGGACGGGCTGCGGGCGGTGGCGGTGATCGCCGTGCTGTTGTTCCACGCCGAGTTCTCGTTCGCGTCCGGGGGCTTCCTCGGTGTGTCGCTGTTCTTCACCCTGTCCGGATTCCTGATCACCACGTTGCTGATCGACGAACACGAGTCGACCGGCACGTTGTCGTTACGACGTTTCTACGGGCGACGGGTCCGCCGGCTGCTCCCGGCCGCGTACGTCGCACTGCTGCTCGTCGTGGCGCTGTCGGGATGGTGGGCCGCCGGCCAGCTCCGGGCCCTGCCCGGCGATCTCCTCGCTGCGGTGGCCAACGTCGCCAACTGGCGGTTCGCGTTCTCGTCGTCGAGCTATCAGGACCTGTTCCTCGGCGATCCCAGCCCGGTCGCCCACTTCTGGTCGCTGGCGATCGAGGAGCAGATCTACCTCGTGCTGCCGGTGGTGGTCGTCGCGGCGCTCCGGCGAGGTCGCCGCTCGCTCGCCGTGGCCACCGCCGCCCTGCTCGCCGCGTCGATCGCCGCCACACTGCTCACCTCGAACCGCGATGTCGTGTACAACGGCACACACACCCGAGCCGCCGAGCTCCTCGTCGGTGTCGCACTCGCGCAGTTGTTGCGGCAACGAGCGTCGAGCCCGTCGCGCAGCGACCGGGGTCCGGCGGCGCCGGGCGCGGTTGCGCTGGTCGGCTTCGTGGCGCTCGTCGCCCTGGCGGGGCTGGGGCAGTCGTGGATCTATCGCGGCGGCCTCGTGGGCGTGGCGCTCATGTCCGCAGTGCTCATCGCCGCCGTGGTCGACGGCCGCTTCCCTGGGCGCCTCCTCTCGGTCGCGCCGTTGGTGGCGATCGGCAAGGTGAGCTACGGCATCTACCTCTTCCACTGGCCGGTGTTCCTGCTCGTCGACGAGCAACGGACCGGCCTCGATCAGGTTCCGCTGTTCGTGCTGCGCTGTCTGATGACCGGAATCCTCACCGTGCTGTCCTACGAACTGATCGAGCAGCCGATCCGCCGTGGCCGGGTGATCGGGCGCGACCGGGTGATGGTTCCGGCGATGCTGGCGACCGCCGGTGTGGTGGCCGTTGCGGCGGTGCTGGTGGTACCGGCGCCGACGCTGACCCCGACCGAACAACTCCTGGCCCTCGGCGAGCAGGAGGTGGTCGACTTCGCGGCGGTGCCGGCGCCGGCCGTGCCTGCGGGCGTCTCGGATCGCCGCAGTCGGACGCCGGTGTCGACGTCGGAGACCGGGCCGGGTGCTCGACCATCGCCACCCACATCGCCACCCAGATCGCCACCCACATCGCCGAACACGGAACTGCCGGAACTGCCGGAGCCGTCGACCGTCGCCGTGCTGGGAAGCGACCCGGCCGTCGGTCCGGCGATCGCCGAGGCCGACCGTCGCGGCGAGTTCGACGTGACCGACGACATCCGGGAGACCTGTCCCTTGTCGAGCGCGAACGTGCCGGGATGCGAACGTCTCGTCGACCGTTGGAACGCGCTCGCAGCGCGCGGGCCTGTCGACCTGCTGGTGCTGGCCACGAACGGCGCCGAAGCCGACGATGCACTCGCGAAGAAGATGGCAGCGGTGTCCGACGACGAGCTGGTCGCACTGGGGGCCGGCGACGAAGCGGCGATCGCCGAGGTGCTGACGACGATCGACGCTGCCCTCGCCGCCGGCACCGACGTCGTCTGGTACACCCCGGCGCACCCCAAGACCGCGTTCTTCCGGCACTTCTCACGGATCGGTGTCGAACGTCCCGACGCGCGCACGGTGGTCGGGGGCTCGGCAACGTTGGCCGACGCACTGCGCGAAGTGGCTGCCGACCGGGCGGCCGTCGAGCGGGGTGACACGGTCGATGACGGCGACGTGCGGGTCCTGGTGGTCGGTGATTCGACCTCGCTGAACTTCGCGCGGGCGCTCCACGACGGCAGCGACGGCTCGCTCGTGGTGCTGTGGGCCGGGGCCAACGGGTGTCCGTTCGCACCTGTCGAGGCCACCCGGGGTCGCTCCGATGCACCATGGTCACAACCGGGCTGTGTGCCGTGGCACGTGAAGGTGCCGCCGTTGCTCGACTCGTTCGATCCCGATGTGCTGTTCGTGATGACCGGTCCGATGGAGCTGGCCGAGCACCGCTTCGTCGGCGACCCGACCGGACGCGTCGCCGGCGACCCGGTGTTCGCCGCAGCCCGTGACGCCGAGCTCGAACGGTTGCTGTCCGTGGTGGGGCCGGAGCTGCCCGTGCTGGTCGCCGATCTCCCCGCCATCGCCCAGGGTCGGTTCTCCGGGCCCGAGATGGCGTCCCCCGAGCGGCTGGCGGCCGTCAACGCGCAGATCGTCGAGTGGGACCAGCGCCTGGAGCAGCTCCGGAGGTTCGCGTACCGCGACACGCTCGAAGCGGCCGAAGCGGCACGTCCGCCGGGCGACCAGATCCGCTCGGACGGCACCCACCCCGACGTCGAGCCGCTCGCCGAGCTGGCCCGCAGCACGTACGTCGCCGAGCTGCTGGAAGTCGCCGACCAGGCGCGTTCCGATCTGTCGGCTCCGGCCGTCGATGGCTGACGCCGAGCGCGCCATGCCACGGACGCGCCATACTGCGACGATGCGCTCACCGGCCGCTCGCACCACCCCGTCCGACCGGGTCGGTCTCGACGATCTCGACGACGACCTGTGCGCCAAACTCGCACTCCTCGATGCCGAGCTGGTGCGGTTGGGTCGCGTGGTCGTGGCGTTCAGCGGCGGGGCCGACTCGGCCTTCCTCGCCGCGGTCGCGACCAGGGCGCTCGGCGCACAGCAGGTCCACGCGGTCACGGCGGTGTCGCCGTCACTGGCCGGCGACGAGGAGGCGGACTGCCGAGCGTTGGCCACCGAGTGGGGTCTGCGCTGGACGCCGGTGGCCACCGCCGAGATGGAACGAGCCGCGTACCGGCTCAACGACACCGATCGCTGCTTCCACTGCAAAGCCGAGCTGATGGACGTCGTCGCCCCGATCGCAGCCACCGACGATGCAACGGTGGTGCTCGGTGTCAACGTCGATGACCTCGGCGATCACCGTCCGGGTCAGAAAGCAGCGACCGAGGCCGGCGCCGCGTTTCCCATGGTGACCGCCGGGTTCACCAAGGCCGACGTGCGAACGGCGTCGCGGGCGATGGGGTTGCGGACGTGGGACAAGCCTGCTGCGGCGTGCCTCGCGAGCCGGGTCCCGTACGGCACGCAGGTCTCGGTCGAGATCCTCGGCCGCGTCGATCGCGCCGAGGCCGCGTTGCACCGACTCGGATTCGCTCAGGTCCGGGTCCGGCACTACGACCACACGGCCCGTATCGAGGTCGACCTCGCCGACCTGGCGCTCGTGGTCGAGCATCGGGAGCAGATCGTGGCGGCGGTCCGAGGGGCGGGGTATCGCTACGTCACCGTCGACCTCGAAGGGTTCCGCAGCGGCAACCTCAACGGCTGATCGGCTGCGACCGTGCGCTCCGACTGGGGCCCACTGGAGCGATCCACCTAGCGTCACCGCGATGAAGCTGTCGATGATGATCAACTACTCGGGCGACTTCCACGCCGACGTCGCGAAGGTCGTCGAGCTGGAGAAGGCCGGGCTCGACGTGGTGTGGGTGCCCGAGGCGTACAGCTTCGACGCCGTCTCGCAGATGGGATACCTGGCGGCGAAGACCGACACGATCGAGATCGGCTCGGCGATCCTCAACGTGTTCTCGCGGACCGCCACGTGCATGGCCCAGACCGCTGCCGGTCTCGACTTCGTCTCGGGCGGGAGGTTCATCCTGGGCCTCGGTGCGTCGGGCCCGCAGGTGATCGAAGGGTTCCACGGTGTGCCGTACGAGAAGCCGATGCCGCGCATCCGCGACTACATCAACGTGTGTCGCATGACGATGAAACGCGAGAAGGTCGTCTACGACGGCCCAACCGTGCAGGTCCCGCTGCCGGATGGCCAGGGTACCGGTCTCGGCAAGCCCCTCAAGCTGATCAACCATCCGGTGCGCGACACCGTCCCGATCTTCTGGGCGAGTCTGATGGGCCAGTCTGTCAGGGCAACGGCGCGACTCGCCGACGGCTGGATCCCGATCTTCTTCGACCCCGAGAAGTTCCACACGGTGTGGGGCGACGACCTGAAGGCCGGTCAGGCCGAGCGCGACGCCGACCTCGGCCCGCTGCAGATCTCCGCCGGTGGCATGGTGGCGATCGGTGACGACCTCGTCGGCGAGCAGCGGTCGAGCATCCTCGACTTCTCGCGTCCGAGCGTCGCGCTGTACGTGGGCGGCATGGGCGCCCGCGACAAGAACTTCTACAACACGATCTGCCAGAAGTACGGCTACGTGCAGGAAGCTGCGGAGATCCAGGACCTGTATCTCGACGGCAAGAAGCAGGAGGCTGCCGCCGCGGTCCCCGCCGAGATGCTCGAGAAGACCAACCTGGTCGGCCCCGCCGGCTACGTCAAGGAACGTCTCGCCGCCTACAAGGAGGCCGGCGTCACCCACCTGTCGATCAGTCCGGTCGGCTCCGATCCTGTCACCACGGTCGAAACGCTCAGATCGCTCCTCTGACCAGCCGTGGTTCCCCGCGCCCGGGTCTCAGGGAACCACCCAGGTCCCCCGCGCCCGGGTCTCAGGGAACCACCCAGGTCCCCGCGCCCGGGTCTCCGGGAACCACGAAGATCAGACCATGCCGCGCAGCCACCAGAGGCTGAGCGCCCAGGCGAGACCGAGACTCAGGAATGCACCGAGCGCCCAGCGCCAGGTGAGTTCGGTGATGATCTCGACCGGGTCGCCGATCGTCTCGCCGAGCGACTCGGCGATCTGGTCGTACGCGCTCGCCAACTCGTCACCGGTCTGCGCCTCGAAGGCCTCGCCGCCCGTCGTCTCGGCGACGAGTTCGAGGTCGGCGGGGCGCACTGGCACCGGGATGATGTCCCCGGTCTCCGGATCGGCGATGACCCCGCCGTCGGTCCCGAACGCGATCGTGTAGACGGGGATGCCGGCCTCGGCGGCTTCGTCCGCACCGTCGGAGGTCAGCCGCCCCACGGTGGTCTCGCCGTCGCTGAGCAGCACCATCACGCCGGGCGGGAGATCGGAGTCGTCCTCGGGGTCGGCTGCGTTGACGAGCAGCCTCGTCCCGGCCGACAGTGCATCGCCGATCGCGGTCGACTCGGCCAACTCGAGATTGTCGATGCCGCGCAGCATCGTGGCCCGGTCGAGCGTGGGGTCGACGTCGACACCGACCGCTCCCGAGAAGCCGATCAGACCGACCTCGACGCCGGGATCCACGAGATCGACGAAGTCGCGGGCAGCGTCCTGGGCAGCTTCGAAGCGCCGTGGGTCGATGTCATCGGCCATCATCGACAGCGACACGTCGAACAGCACGAGGAT
>Ga0102938_10002606_pt1 | contig 13622 bp, 12 predicted proteins | sample SalPonR2_B_D2_MG_FD_84516 | JGI IMG/M metagenome (GOLD analysis project Ga0102938, IMG submission 84516) | Salt pond soil microbial communities from South San Francisco under conditions of wetland restoration - Salt Pond MetaG R2_B_D2_MG | ecosystem: Environmental > Aquatic > Marine >... | reverse complement strand
GCCGCCCCCGGAAAAGGCCGGCAGTCCGTCTGGACTCAAGCTGATGTGGAATGCCCCGGTCAAGCCCGACGCCTCGACAATATCCATCATCAGGTCGGGCAACTGCCCCGGTATTATTCGGTCACAGATCAATGTGAGAAGATCCGTGTTGGCAGAGCAATAATTGATCTCGCCCGAACGGTTCGCAAGATCGCGGCCTTTGATCGACGAAACGAAATCCCGCAACGTGATCTCAACCGTGCCTTCGGATGGCAGGCGCCAGCCAAGCGCAACCTCCTCTGCAAAGCTGTCGGCATAGGGGTCGGAATAGTCCTCGACGAAATCGTTGATAACATTCATGTCGAGCACATCCTGAATGCTGGCTCCCCGGTAACCGCTGCCAATCTCCGGGACGTGCTGTTCGACGGCTTTATCAGGGTTCAACCGGCCTTCGCCAATCAGCCGGCCAGCGATCAGATGCATGAAAAGTTTGGTCACCGACTGGATCGAATGCGGCTGATCCGCCGGGAAATCCGGTGCGTGGCGCGACAGAACGACATCGGTGCCGCGCACACACACAAGCGCCGAGAATTCAGGCCGTCCGGTCAGGGTCGCGACCTCGGGCCGGTCCGTGAGGACGGAACATTCCGCAGGCTCCAGAACAAGGTGTTGGTCGGCGCGCAGCATCAGTGCGCGACGAAACAACAGGTGAGCGTTGTGAAAACCATGCCTGCGATGTGCCGGCTGGTTCCAGCCTTGCTTGTTGTCCGCACCCACGGAAAGATCGGGATTGGGAATACGGGTCATGAGTCATCCATTTGCATCAGAACATCGATGGCCAACACACCCTTTTCATAGACGAATAGCGGGTTGATTTCGATTTCCATAACACTGTCCGCTTGTTTCATTGCATAATCGGCCAGCCCGGCCAGTGCGGCAACGAGCGCCGACTGATCGGCGGCGGGCCTGCCACGAAAACCGCGCAAAAGCGCCGAGACACGCAGACGGTCAAGCGCATCGGCGATGTCGGCGGGCTTGGCTGGCAGAAGCAGCGAAACCGTATCCCCGACAAGTTCCACAAGGATGCCACCACTGCCCAATGTCATGGCCATGCCGAATTGTAGGTCGCGGCGGATACCCACGACAAGTTCCGCAAGCGGCGTTGGCGCCATCGTTTCGACCAGAAAACTGTCGGTCACGGCCTGTTCCGAATAACAAGCCACGCGGTCGCGCATTTCTGTGACAGCCCTGCGAAGCGCGTCGGAGTCTTCGAGCGCAAGCGCCACCGCGCCGGCCTCGGTCTTGTGTGCCAGTTCTTCACCCATCATCTTGAGAGCCACCGGGTATCCAAGCTCATCGGCGATCTCGAAAAGCCGATCTTCTGAGACTTGGCGGCCCGGCGGCACGGGAATCCCAGCATCCGCAAGCCGGTCCTTGCCCCGCGCTTCACTAAGCATGCGCGGCCGCCCCCCAAGGGATGCCGCGACCAAGCGGGCCGGCGGGTTAGCGAGGATCCGTTTGCGCGCCGCAGACCATCTGGCGGCATCGCGGATCGCGTTCAGCGTCTCGTGAACTCCCTGCATAGGCGCGATCCCGTGAGAGATGAAAGTGTCGCGCACATGCGCCCCGATATTCTCCGGAATGGTCGCACAGATCGCGGCAGGCAGGCGTGCCGCCCTCGCCGCTTCGGCAAAGGCCAGCCCGTCATTGAGATAAAGGTGTTCTGTCTCATCCAGCCCCGGCGCGGGATAATCCTGCACCAGAAGCGTCGCCTGCGCCGGCACGCGTGCCAGCGCCTCGGAAAACACCGGACCGGTGCGGTCGGGCTGACCCCAGATCGGCGTGGTGTAATCCAGCGGGTTCGACACGGTAGCGATCGGCGGCAACAGCGCCGTCAGCGCCGCATGCGCCCCCGCGTCCGGCGCCGGGTAACGCAGCCCTATCGCCTCGCCATGATCGGCCAGCATCGTCGCCCCACCACCGGAACAGGTAAAGCCCAGCACGTCCGGCCCTTCCGGCGCACCCGCGACGCAGAGGAATTTCAGCGTCTCCAGCAGTTGCGACGGGTTGGTGACGCTGATCACGCCCACCCTCTCGAAGAGAGCCTCATAAAGCTCTGCCGACCCCGCCAGCGATCCGGTATGGCTCAGCGTCAATGTCTCGCCAATCGCCGAGCGTCCGGTCTTGAGCGCCACCACCGGCGTACCGGCCCTCAATGCTTTCAATGCCGCCCGCTCGAAGGCTGCAATATCCGACAATCCCTCAACATGCAGACCGATGGCCCGCACTTCCGGCCTTTCGCACAGCAAATCGACAAGCTCGGTCAAACCAAGATCCGCCTGATTTCCCGCCGAGGCCATGTAAGCCATCGGCAATGAACGTTGGCTCATCGTAATGTCGGAAGAGAACATCCCCGACTGGGTGATGATCGCCGCGCCATAACCGGGGCAAGCCCCGCCATGGGCAAAGGGCCAGAGTGCGGACCGACCGACGTAATTGATAATACCGTAGCAATTCGGACCGATCAGGACCATGTCACCGATCGCAGCCTTCATTTCCGCTTCGAGGGCGCGTCCCGCCGCGTGCGCCTCACCGAACCCGGCGGTGTAGCAAACAATCCCGCCGGCCCCCATCCGCGCCAGTTCTGCCACTGTTTCCGGCACAGCCGACGCCGGAATCGCAAGGAAAACCGCGTCCGGCGCTTCGGGCAGATCCGCAATCGCGGGCACACAGCCAAGCCCGGCAAGCGTCTCTCGTTTCGGATTGACGACCCACATCTGCCCGGCGAACCCGGCACGACGCGCTTCACCGATTGCAACCGCCGCGTCGGCACCTCCGACGAAGGCGATGTGGCGCGGGTTAAGAAGCCGCTCGAAGTTCTTACGCTTTTGCGGGGTCACGTGTCACGCACCCAGCGGCCGCAGGATCGAGCGGGTGATGATGTGCCGCTGGATTTCGCTCGTGCCGTCCCAGATCCGTTCCAGGCGCGAATCCCGCCACAGGCGCTGGATCGGCAATTCCTCCATTAACCCCATACCGCCGTGAATTTGCACCGCGTCATCGGCGACCCGGTTCAGCATCTCGGAGCAGAACACCTTGACCATTGCGGCGTCTGCGTCCTCCATCGCGCCACGCTCGGCACGCGAAACCGCATCCGCAACCAGCAAGTCCGCGGCACGCAGGCTCATTGCCCCATCCGCAAGGCGGAAGCCAGTGGCCTGAAACCGTCCGATGGGCTGACCGAACTGTCTGCGCCCCGCAGCCCATTCGGTTGCCATATCAAGGATACGCTCGGCCTTGCCACAGCAGCATGCGCCGACCCAGATACGGCCCATGCCAAGCCACTTTCCAGCCAGTTCGAGGCCGCGCCCCTCTTCGCCCAGGATCTGCTCGGGGCCAAGTCGGACGTCGTCAAAGCTAAGCTGATAGGTGTTGTAACCCCGATAACTCACACACTTGTTGCCCACTCGACAGTCAAATCCCGGCGTGCCCACATCGACAAGGAAGGCGGTGATGCGCTTGCGAGGGCCGCGCGGCCCCTCGTCTTCTCCGGTGGCGGCAAAGACGATGGCGAAGTCGGGCATGCAGGGCCCGGAAATGAAATGCTTGGAACCGTTGAGAATCCAGTCATCTCCATCGCGGCGCGCGTTCGACTTCATGCCCATCACATCCGACCCTGCTTCGGGTTCGCTAAGAGCGAAGAGTTCACGTTTCTCACCTGTCACGCAAGGTGTCAGATAGCGGTCACGCTGATTTCCTTCGCAGGCCAGAAGAATTTCGGTGGGCCGTGCTGCCCACGCGTGGAGCGCATGGCTTGTTTTGCCATACTCTCGCTCAATCAGATGCATCGCGGCATAGTCCAGCCCGCCGCCGCCCACCTCTTCGGGCAGATTGCAGGCAAAGAGGCCCAGCTCCTTCGATTTTTTCTCGATCTCGCGGCCCAGTTCCTCGGGCACCTCGCCGGTCCGGTCCACCATTTCTTCGTGCGGATAAATTTCCTGCTCCATGAAGTTCCGCACGGTGTTCAGCAGAAGTTCGTTCTCGTGATTGACGACAAAATTCATGGGTTCATTCCTCTGAAGGGCTTGTCTGCGCCCGGCGGCGCGCGACAAGCGCATAGATGACAAAGGCCAGCAGCGTGATGGCGATCAAGACTACGGCAGCCGCGGCAACGGTCGGATCAGTGTTTTCGCGGATGCCGTTCCACATGCGGCGCGGCAACGTGTAGACATTGAATTTCGAGATGAAGAGCGTGACGACGATCTCATCCCAACTCAGGATAAAGGCAAAGAGTGCGCCCGCGATCACACCCGGTTTGATCGAGGGCAGGATGACGCGGCGCATGGTTGTCCAGTTGGACGCTCCAAGGTTGCGGCTGGCCTGCTCAAGCTTGGGATCGAAATTGGCAAGGCTCGCACTGACCGTGATGAGCACCATCGGCGTTGCAAGGATCGTATGCGCAAGGATGAGGCCAAGATAGCTGTCAATGAGCCCGATCGGCACAAGCAGCCGGTAGAACACCATGGCGGAAATGATCTGCGGAATAATCAGCGGCAGTAACAGGAAAGCGCGGACCATTTCGCTGAAGCGCGAGGTCACGCGCCAAAGGCCAATCGCACAGAGCGTGCCAAGCGTCGATGCAAGAAGCGCCGTGCTCGTGGCGATAACTCCACTCTGCGCAAAGCTCGAAAGCCAGTCCGGGCTGGTAAACAGGTTCTGGAAGTGGCGCAGCGAATATGTGCCCTCGGGCATCGACAGAAACCGTTTGGGCGTCAAAGACACCGGGATCGAGATAAGCGCCGGCAGCACCAGAAACAGGAGTGCGACCCACGCACCGACCCGCGTCAAATGGGCGAAAAGACCGGGTTTCATCGTGTCGCCCCCCCGCCGAACACGGCCGAGAGCCGCATGAAGCGGGACATGACCCAAAGGAGCGCCAGCACCCCGAGGAGCATCAGCGTGCCAAGCATCGCCGCTGTCCCCCATCTGAGTGTGACAAGAAGCTGCACCGAGATATATTCGGCCACCATCAAGACCTTGCCACCCCCCAGGATCGCGGGTGTCACGTAGAACCCGAGGCTTAGAATGAAGACGAGGAGCGACGACGCCACGAGGCCCGGCAGGGTGAGCGGCAGGTAGATGCGCCAGAAGGTCTGAGGTCCGCTTGCCCCCAGATTGCGAGAGGCGGCCATCACACGTGGGTCAAGCGTCTGCATGTTCACCATGAGTGGCAGCACGGCATAGGGCACCATGTAGTGGATCATGCCGATCAGCACGCCCAGTTCATTGCGCATGAAACGGATTGGCCGGTCGATGAGACCAATCGTTTCGAACGCGTTGTTCACGAGGCCATTGTGACCCAACAGCATGAGCCACGCGAATGTCCGGACAAGAACCGATATCCAGAAGCTGATCAGCAGCAGCGTCAGCATGATGTTTTGGTTTCGGTTGTGTGCGTGCACCATCGCATAGGCAAGGCAATAGCCGATCGCCACACTGAAGATCGTGGTTATGAGGCAGGTCCGCAAAGTGGTCCAGAGGATTCGCGCCAATGAATCCGAGGTGAAAAGCGCCTCGTAATTGCCAAGGCCCGGTTCGGGATCGGTGACGCTAAGCCACAGGATGTTGACCAACGGACCAAGATAAAAGGCCACTACCACCAAAAGGAAGGGCGCGACCAAGAACCAGCCGGGGTGAATATATTGTCTGAGTGCTTGCATTCTTGGGTGTCCGGGCGCGTGGATGCTGCCCGGGGCCAAATCTTGCCTCGGGCGGTGTCGTTAAGGGTCCGGCCATCCGGGACGGTCGGCCGGACCTGTTTGCTTAGCTGATAGCCTCGAGGAACGCGTTCACGGCGTCACCGCCATTTTCGCCCCACCAGACCGGATCGTTATAGACGATCTTGTCGATGTTCTGCTCTGAGGTGATGGCATAGGCCTGTTGCTCCTCGGGAATTTCCGGGAAGGCCTCGGGGTTCGATGGCGTCATGCCAAGGCAGTCGAGGATATCGAGCTGAACCGGTACTTCCTGTGCGGTTGCGATGAATTTCATCACCGCCTCGCGCCCCGCCGGATTTCCCTTGGGCACGATGTAGGCGCCGGGCATTGCGAGCGCCTGATTGTTGACCAGCTTATAGCGGCCCCCGGTGTCGTTCTCGATGTTCTTGCCACGGTTCTGCCAGATGATGGCCATTGACGCTTCGCCGCTGATGCACATCGAGTGGACCTCGGATCCCGAACCCCAATAGATGCTGTCATCCTTGATCGACTTCACCTTGTTCAGCGCCCGCTCCATGTCGAGCGGATAGAGTCCGTCGCCCGGCACCCCGTCGGCCATCAGCGCGCCTTCCAGCGACCCGTTGGCCCACTTGTAGAGCGACCGGATGCCCGGGAAATTCTCCGTGTCGAAGAAATCCGCCCAGTCCTTCGGCGGGTTATCCCCGTACATCTCGGTGTCATAGACAAAGGCATAGCCGTAAAGGATGATCGAGATACCGTGTTCAAGCGCATAGTTCGGCAGCGTCCGGTCCTTGCTCACGATGTCATAGTCGATGGGTTCCAAATGCCCCGTCGGGCCAAGCGACACGGCGTTGAACAGGTCGGCATCGCAGACATCCGCCGTCACGTTGCCGCTGTCCACCATTTCGCGAATCTTGCCTTCGAGCGGGCCGGAGGTGTCAAAACGCATGCCCATGCCGGTCTTTTCCTTGAACGGCTCACCGATTGCCGAGCCGTGGCATTCCTCGGAAATCCCGCCCCAGTTCCACATGACGATGTGGTCGGCAGCAGCCTGAGCGTCGCCTGCGATCACCGAGGATGTTGCGACCCCGGCCATTCCGCAAAGCGCGAGAAAGGTGCGGCGGTCCATTTTCCCGGACTTATAGGCGTGTGCGCTTTCGAGAAGCGTCTCTTTCATGAATTGCTTGTCTTGCATGTCAGTGTCTCCTTGTTGGTGATGGGCCGTGGCGGCCCTTATCTGCCGGCGCGTTCGCCCGTGCGCCGTTTTCGGGTCTTCAGTCCTCGTCCAGCTTGACGGCGGCCTGGTCCGACCATCCCAGATCGACCTGCTGGCCTTCGTTCAGTTCGTGGGGATTGCGCCAACTGTCCACGTCGACCTCAATGTCATCTCGACCCTCGACATTGATCATGTATTTGCGCATCGATCCGAGATACGTGATGCTGCGGATGGTCCCAGTCAGCCGGGCGGCCCCGTTGATATGCCCCTTCGGCGCAAGGTCGATCTTTTCGGGGCGGAGTGTATAGGTCGCTCCGCCTTCGATCAGGAAGTTGCTTTTACCGAGGAACCCCGCCGCAAAGCGGGTGCGCGGGCGCTCATAGAGTTCTGTGGGCGTGCCCAATTGTTCGACCCGCCCGTTCTGCATGATCACGATGCGGTCCGACATCGAAAGCGCCTCCTCCTGATCATGAGTGACATAGATGAAGGTGGTGCCGACGCGGCGGTGAATTTCTTTCAACTGAGCCTGGACCTCGATGCGCAGCTTCTTGTCAAGCGCACCCAAAGGTTCGTCGAGCAGCAGGACCGGCGGTGCGAAACTCAGCGCCCGTGCAAGTGCCACGCGCTGTTGCTGCCCGCCAGAAAGCTGACCAGGCTTGCGATGACCGAAATCTTGAAGCTGAACGAGGTCCAGCATCTCGTCCACACGGGCCTTGATCTCGGCTTTCGGGCGTCCGCGCACATCAAGCGCATATCCGACGTTCTGCCGAACCGTCATATGCGGAAAGAGCGCATAACCCTGGAACACCATGCCGAAATTGCGCTTGTCCGCGGGAACCTCCCGGATCGATGTGCCATCCAGCAGAATATCGCCAGCCGAGATGTCCAGGAACCCCGCGATCATCATCAGCAGCGTCGTCTTGCCCGACCCTGAGGGGCCGAGAAGTGTCAGAAACTCGCCACGTCGGATTTCCAGATCGACATTATCGACCGCGACGAAATTGCCGAAGTTCTTGGTCAGCCCGGTCAGGCTCAGGCCACCTTTGGCAACCTCAGTCATCCATCGGCTCCTCTCAGCTTCAGTTTGTTGCGGGCTTCCTGCGGGGTGACAGCGCGGCCGCCCATCCGCTCGATGATCTCGACCGCGCGCGTGACAAGCTGGCCATTCGTGGCCAGCACGCCGCGATCCAGATAGATGTTATCCTCCAAACCCACACGCACGTTGCCGCCCATCGCCACAGCGGCGGCCAGCATCGGCATCTGCATTCGGGAAATTCCGAAACTGGCCCAACTCGCCCCCGGTGGCAATTGCGCCTTCATCGCGGCCATGGTCTCGACCGTCTGGTCGGCGCCCCACGGGATGCCGAGGCACAGCTGGAACATCGGCGGATCGGCGATCAGCCCTTCCTCCACCATCTGCTTGGCGAACCGGATATGACCAAGATCGAACACCTCCAGCTCCGGCTTCACACCCCATTCCTTCACCAGCCCGGCCATGCGCCGCAGGGTGGGCGGTGTCGAGATGTAGATATCGTCGGTATCGGAAAAATTCAGCGTCCCGCAGTCGAGCGAGCAGATTTCGGGTAGACACGCCTTCACATGCGCCAGCCGCGCCTCGGGGCCGATCATGTCGGTTCCGGGGCCAGGCATGGCGGGGTCGTCGGTGGACGGGCTCCAGTCGCCACCCATGCCAGCGGTAAGGTTGATCACCACGTCCGTGTCGCTCTCGCGCACCAGCGCGACCGCCTCCTCGAACAGCCCCACATCGCGCGAGCCCTTACCCGTCTCCGGGTCGCGAACGTGGATGTGCGCGATGGCGGCGCCGGCCTTGGCCGCCTCAATAGCGGCATCGGCCACCTGCCGCGGTGTGACCGGCACGTGAGGGCTTCTGCCCGTGGTATCTCCGGCGCCAGTGACGGCGCAGGTAACAACGACCTCGAAATTCATATGCTCTCCTTTTTCTCCAAGATTGCGGTCAGAAAGGGCGAATAATGTCGATTATTCGCAGCAATTGAAATATGAATCGCGAAATTGCTCACTCTTTTCGATAACGGATGTCACCATGCCAGCCGACACTGCCCCACAAAAAAACGAGCCCGGTCCAAGCCGAATCGCATGCGTAATGCTGCCGCGTTTCAACATGATGGGACTGGTTAGCCTACTGGAACCCATGCGCATAGCTAACTACCTCTCGCCAGCGCCGCTCTACCGGCACGAGCTTCACTCAGTCCGCGCCGGAGAGGTAACGGCCAGCAACGGGATGACCATCACCTGCACCGACCTCCCCGAAAAGCTTACACGCGACGATCTCGTCGTCGTCGCCGGCAGTTGGGGAACCGAGCATTACGCCGATCCGGCACTTCTGTCGTGGCTCCGGCGGCAGGCGCGGATGGGCATCCGCCTTTGCGCGGTGGAAATTGCGAGTTATGTCTTCGCCCGCGCAGGTCTCTTGGCCGGGCGGCAGGCAACCACTCATTGGTCCTACCTCGCCGGATTTCAGGAGAAATTTCCCGAAGTGTTCGCCACCGAACAGCTTTTCACAATCGACGGCAAGATCATGACCTGCGCCGGCTCCACATCGGCCACCGACCTCATGCTGCATCTCATTCGCGCCGATCACGGAGAGGGGCTTGTGGGCGAGATTTCCGACAACATAATGCACCATCCGATGCGCCCCTCCGACGCACCTCAGCGCAAGACGCTCGGGCGCGGCGCCGAAAGCCTGCCGTCCGGCGTCGCCGCCGCCATCGACCTGATCGAGGCCAATATCTCCGAACCCGTGCCCGTGCCCGAGATCGCCCGGCAGGTCGGCATCTCCCAGCGTCAGCTCGAACGCCAGTTCAATCAGGCAATGGGCTGCTCGGTAGTTCAGTTTGGCCTACTGCTCCGGCTCCAACACGCCCGCGTGCTGCTCATCTCTACCGATCTCGGCGTGCGCGAGATTTCAGCAGCCTCCGGTTTCAATTCGCTGTCCCATTTCGCCTATACATTCCGTAAGTGTTTCGGGCGCCGTCCCAGCGAATACCGTCAGGCATGGCCAGAACAGGAAGACGCACCGACATGGCCGGGAACGCTGTCGAAATATCTCGATACCTTCCAAGTGAACCAGCGGATGCGCGGGCGACAATGATACCGCTAAAACGCCAACGTCGAGTTCGGCCCTACCCGGTGTCCCTGACCGCCTTGAGAACTGCGACGATCTTCCGGTCTCTTTCCGCCGCCATATCCGTGAAATTTCGCCCTCCGGCCATCGCGTTGCAGCCCTCGACCATCCGGTTTCGCAGCTCCCCTGTCAGCTCCGGAGCCTCTAACCGCGTCCATGGCCATTTCAGCGCTGGCCCGAACTGATCGAGGTTCGTCGCCATGCCACCTTCGCCACAGGCGACGTGAAACGCCATGCATTGCCCCTGCACAGCCATGCGTGGGGCGGGGCCATTTTTCAACGCGATATCAATATCTTCCGGCGTCGCTTCGCCATTTGACACCATGTGCAGCGCCTCACGCCAAAGCGCCTCCTGCAACCGCGTGGCGACGAAACCCGGCACCTCTTTCTTCATCACCAAAGGCGCCTTTCCAGCCGCCTCATAGAACGCCGCCGCCCAGTCCACCGCCCGCTTATCCGTCTGTTTTCCACCAACGATTTCAACCAGCGGCAACAGGTAAGGCGGGTTGAAGGGGTGTCCGATAACACACCTTTCCGGCCCTGCGCAGTCAGAGGCGATCTCGGTCATCGTCAACCCCGAGGTCGATGACCCGATCACCACGTTTTCCGGAACGATATCCCCCAACCGCCGATACAGCGCCTGTTTCACATCCAACCGCTCGGGCACACTTTCCTGAATAAAATCAAAGCCCTTCACGGCCTCGTTCAGATCGCTCGTAACTTGTAGCCGGTCCATCGACGCCCCCGGCGCAAGTCCCAGCTCGGTTAGGCTCACCCACCCGGTTTCGACCACCGCCATCAGCGCATCACGCTCCGACGGGTCGTGGATATAGGCGGTCACGTCATAGCCGCGCGCCAGGAAATGCGCCGTCCAACCGCCGCCAATCGGTCCTGCGCCAAGGCTCGCCACGCGCTTCACATCAGAAGGCTCCCGATACATCCTTACTCCCCCCGGAATTTCGGTTCGCGCTTTTCCACGAAGGCTGCCACGCCTTCCTTGGCATCCTCCGATTTCAGCATTTTCCGATAGACCTCAAGCTCATCACCGCGCATTTTCTCGAACGCCTCTTCCAGCGGCACGCATTCGATGGCCCGCTGCACTTCCTTCACGCTCTGCATGGCCAAAGGCGCGGACCACGCGATGCTCGCCGCCCACTCCCGAGCGGCGTCCATAAGCCCTTCTTTCGGAACAACTTTATTGACCAAACCGTAGTGCGCCGCTTCCGTTGCGGTCATCCTCCGACCCAGCAGGAACATCTCCATCGCGATGTTGTGCGGGATGCGCCGGGGTAGGCGCTGCAAGGCACCGGCATCAGGCACGATTCCCAATGGCATCTCGGGCAATCCGAATTCCACATGATCGGCGGCAATCATCAGGTCACAGGCCATCGCCATCTCGAATCCGCCACCAATGGCCAACCCGTTGATCGCCGCGATCACCGGCTTGTTCAACGCCCAGTTCTCGGTCAGCCCGGTGAAACCGCCAAAGCCGTAATCATCGCTTTCCCACCAATTATCCAGCTGCATCTCGCCTGCGTTCAGCGCCTTCAGATCCCACCCGGCAGAGAAGATTTTGTCGCCACCGCCGGTCAGGATGGCACAGCGCAACTCTTTGTCCTCATGCAATTCCCGGAACGCCTCCGCCAGCGCGCGGCTGGTCTCCACGTCAATCGCATTCACCTTCGGACGGTCCAGCGTGACCTCGAGCACATGACCGTCTCGAACGACCTTGACCCCTTCAGACATAACATTTTCTCCTTACTTGAAAGCGGGCATCACTTCGTCGCAGAACAACTTCATCGAGCGTTTCTGCGCGTCGGCATCCAATCCCATTGACGCATAGTAGACAAAGGCATCGACGCCCAATGCCTCATAGCGTTTCAGTTTCCGGGTCACCGTGTCGGGTGAGCCGAAAAGCAGGTTTTCCTCCAGCATTGCCGGGTCATACTGCTCGCGTCCTGCCAGTTCCTCCAAGGGAACCTGCTTGGGAAAGCCGTTTTCCACGTCTCCCGCATTGCGGAACAGGTTTTCGAACTGTCCCAACACCAAACGGATCGCATTCAGAGCTTTCTGCCGGTCGGCCTCGTTATCGTATACGGCGGCATCGCGCATCATTGCGAATATCGGGCGAAAATCATGGCCAGCTTTCTCGATCGCCTCATCAAGCCGTTGTTTGTAAAGTTCGGCCTCCGAGAACGGGCGGGTCAGGGGCCAGCTCAGGACGTTGCAGCGCTCGCGCAGCGCATAGTCAAATGTGATCGGTGATCGCGCGGCGACCCAGACCGGCACCTCATCCTGTAAGGGCTTGGGGCAAGACGTGGCGGTGGGAAATTTCCAGAACTCTCCGTCATGGGCATAGTCGCCCTTCCACAGGCCCCGCACAGCCGGCAACATCTCCTGCATGTACTGCCACGCATCCGATTGCTTGAGACCGGGATGCATGCGGTCAAACTCACGCTGATAGGCACCTGAACCGATTCCGAATTCCAGCCGCCCACCGCTGATCAGGTCGAGAAACGCCGCTTCCCCGGCAAGCCCGATCGGGTGCCAGTAGGCGGCGGTGGCAACAGCAGTGCCAAGGCGGATACGGTCGGTATGCTCGGACCACCATGTCAAAATCTGAAACGGGTTGGGCGCGATGGTCATTTCGAGCGCGTGATGTTCGGCGGCCCAGACGATCTCGAACCCACCTTCTTCGGCCATCTGCACCATCTCAAGCGTATGATCGCGTACCGCGCGCATGTCCGCACCGTCGCTTACCCGTTCAAGGTTGATTGCAAGTTGAAACTTCATTGTCATGCCTCCCTCAGCGCATCACGAACGGATTGGCCATCGGCGCATCCGACGTGTTCATCCACACGGTCTTGGGTCTTGTATAATCGTACATCGCCTGGAACCCGCTCTCCCGGCCATAGCCGGAGCCCTTGACCCCACCGAACTCGGCAATGGGCGAGACGATACGATAGGTGTTGACCCAAACGATCCCGGCGCGCACCGCATCGGCCATCCGCAGCGAGCGCGCGCTGTCGCGGGTAAAGATACCAGCGGCCAGCCCATGTTCCGTGTCGTTGGCAAGTTCGATGACCTCGTCCTCGGTCTTGCCTTCCTCCACCATGTTGTAGGTCTCGCGCCGCAGATCCTTCGCCAGATCGGCATCCGAGGCCGCCAGGTTCTGGTTCTGGCACACCAGGCAACGGAGTTCCTCGATGAGGTTTTGATAGCGGGTCTCGGCCTCGGGGGAGGAAAAGCTCAGGGGCTCCACCGACGCCACGGCAACCATGGCGTAACCGGACATCACCAAGCCGAGCAGCAGGGGTCTAAATGTCATTTCTTATCCTTTCTCTTCCCGGAGCTGGCGGATCCGTGGCAGCAACTCCGTCTCCCAGGCCTCGGCCGTCAGGGGCCCCGTATGTTTGTAGCGAATGACCCCCTCGGCATCCACCAGGAAGGTCTCCGGCACCCCGTACACGCCCCAGTCGATGCCCACCCGACCATCCGCGTCGAAGGCACTGGCTTTGTATGGATT
>Ga0102938_10002605_pt1 | contig 13622 bp, 7 predicted proteins | sample SalPonR2_B_D2_MG_FD_84516 | JGI IMG/M metagenome (GOLD analysis project Ga0102938, IMG submission 84516) | Salt pond soil microbial communities from South San Francisco under conditions of wetland restoration - Salt Pond MetaG R2_B_D2_MG | ecosystem: Environmental > Aquatic > Marine > Intertidal... | reverse complement strand
TGATCATCGGCGGGGTCTTCCTCATGAAGGGTGAGAATCCAATGAACTCGTCATGGGTTGGCCCCGCCTTTCATTGCAATACCAATCTGAACACAGTCTCGAAAAAAGCGCAACTTCAAAACTCACGCATCGGGTTACCAAAAGCAGCCTGCTAAACAAGGCATTGAAGCAAGTCCAATCCGGGAAGACCGTTGCGGCGTCCCTAGTCATTCACGTGAATAATCCGGGCTAGCGTAACGCTATTCAGCGAGGAGCTGCTCAAGCTGAGCGTAACGGCTTACAATGGATGGTGATTCGCGATCCTGCCTCGGTTTGAGCTTGTCTGAAATGCCCGCGTCGTCCGCCGACACTCCCTTGCCCTTGGGGCCCCAGCCATTCGCTACGACACCCCGCCGCACCATGCCGGCGTGGCTGATGTCGGTAATGTTGCACGTCACGTTGCTAACGACTGCGGGATTGATGCTGGCCACCAGCCGACAAGGTACCGAACAGGCAGCCGATCGACCGGTGGGCATTGCGATTGTGCAGGCTCGTCCCGATCGCACCGAATATCAAATCGAACCCGATTTACAGGACAGCCAGGCGGTCGAAGGGGACGCCAACGACCAGACCGTTGCGGCACTTGCGGCTGCCGCCCCGCCGGCGGGGCTCGACGCGCCGCTCGACCTGCAAGGCGTGCTGGCGGAGCTGAATGCTACGCCACTCCCCGGTTCCGATGGCACTGCCGGCGACGCCATGCAGGCGACCGAATCGACCCGACCAGGCAGCAGCCCGCTGGGCGAGGGGGGCTCCAAACCGACGACCACGATGTTGTTTGGCGTCTCCGGAACCGGCTCGCGATTTGTCTATGTCTTTGACCGCAGCGACAGCATGAATGGGCACGGCGGGCGGCCACTGCAAGCGGCCAAAATCGAGCTGATCAAAAGCTTGCAGACGCTGACCGATCAACAGCGTTTTCAGATCGTGTTCTACAACAATCGGCCCGCTCCATTCGTCCCCGTCGGCAGCACGGCAAAAATGCTCGAAGGCAGCGAAGCGATGCGTCTGCGTGCGGAAAACTACGTGCGAAATGTCGCCGCGTTTGGTGGGACCGAACATGGAGATGCACTGCGGATGGCATTAAGGATGAATCCCGACGTGATTTTCTTTCTCACCGATGCCAGGATCCCGCGGCTGACCGGACGACAACTGAGAGAGATCCAGGCCCGTGCGGAGCGCGCCGGGACGGCCATTCACGCCATCGAGTTTGGTGCCGAAGGAGCTTCGCCCGCCGATAGTTTTTTGCGCAAGTTAGCTGCCGACAACGGCGGCCAATATCGCTATCTCGACGTGCGAGCGTTTCGAGCCAATGGGAACTGGAACGCAAAGGAAGCCCCCTGATGGTCAAACCCTACATTCGACTGCGACCGCTACTGCTGTTGCTTGGTTGCCTGTTCATCGGCGGCTTTTCTTCGAAAGTGCTTGACGCAGAGGAGCTCGATCGCATGGCGTATCTGCCGGTCGAAACAGCCACGACGGAAGGCAACTGGCTGGCGCGGCCTCTGCTGAAACTGAGCGGGACGATTAAGCAATTCGATACGCAGCAATTGGAGATCACCGTTGCCGGCGAAACGCAACCGACGCGTGTTCGCGCCGAGCGTATCGTGTGGGTCGTTCCGGCGTGGTCGGACAACGACGCGCGGCAGGGACTGGTTGCCTACCGAGAGGGCCAATGGCCGCAAGCGATCGCCGGTCTGTTCGAGGCATTGAAAAAGCGTCCCCCAGTGTGGCGACAAGAATGGCTGTCGGTCCTCTTGGCGAATGCCGCTTTCGAAGCCGGCCGCTTTCCAGCCGCGTTCGAACTGATCGCGCAACTCGATCGCAAGCCGTTGCCGATTCCGATGCTCGCTCAGTTGCCGATCATCTGGCATGGCCGTGTCACCGAACCGACGTTGCTGAGTGCAGCCGAAGCTCAACTTGCGGCACCCGAACCGCTGGTGCGGTTGGCTGCCGCGAGCGTGTTGATCGCCTCGGAAAACCCCAACGCAGCCAAACAAGTGTTGCTGCAATTAGCGGCCGATGCCGAGCGGCCGCTGGTCGCACGCTTGGCCGACGCGCAGTTGTGGCGGCGCGCCACTCCGGTCGAAACGAAACAGCAACTCGGTCGCTGGCTCGAAAAGATCGAGCAATTGCCTCCCGGCGTGATCACCGGCCCGCTCGCCACGGTTGCAGATCGACTGGAGAACGCCAGTGACACAGAACAGGCGGTCGAATTCTGGCTGGCGGTAGCGTTGCTGGCCGAGGACCCATCGCATCCTCGCGCCCGAAGCGCTAAGGAAAACGCAGCTAGGCTGCTGAAGAGCCTCGGTCGTGACGAAGAAGCCGAACGCCTCTACACGGGCAGACTGGAGTCTTCCGGGAAATGAGCCGTCTTGGCGATAGCCGCGGTTCCTGAATTCAGGCGGGGCTAGAGTCCAAACGGCTCAGCAGAGTTCCGCGGAATGATTCCTGCAAACCTCCTTAACGCCTTGCCGAGCATCGTTCGGCAAGGGGCGTTTGATCGTCAACGGGCGCTACGAGCAGTTGCCTTTCGACACTCAGGTTCCTGCCCCGATGCTTCGAGCGTTAAGGGACGTCGGGGTTCTCCAAGATCGGACTGCCTGCCAGCGCGGTCACGAGGGACTCGTCCTGGTTCACATCGATCCAGCGCAGGTCGACCAGCAACACATCTTCATCCACGGTCACCAACACGGCGGGAGTTTGGTTGGCAAGCTCGTCTGCCCATTCGCTGGCCGAGCGTTCGGTATGCTGCAACCGCAACTGCTGAGAAGCGACTTCATAGGGAGCCCCGGCAATTAAGCGTGCCGGGTGATCACTAACCGTACACAGCCGAATCTTGCCGCCATCGGTTTCACTTGCCGCCGCCAACCGAGTCGCCAAATTCTGAGCCCGATGTCGCAGGTTCTCAAGCGAAGTGCTTAGCAACTGTGTCAGCAGCAACGGCTCCTCCAGTGCAACCAGTAGCATAGCCCGCAGTTCCAACGAGGCCTCCACGGCATGCCACAACGGAGTCGACTCGATAGCATCGAGCGTCCGTTGATCACCGAACAGTAATCCACAGTCGGGACCGCCCATCAGCCGTGCTCCTGACGTGATGACCAAATCAGTGGGGCCAGCGAGGTGTTCGCCGACTGACGGAGGAACGGGTGCCCCTCCGTGTTGCAAGGGACGTAACGTCACGTCCTGAACCACACTGACAATCAAACAACCGCGATCGGCATCCGGCAGTTCGAACGCTTGAGCATCCCCCGCCACGATCACGATGTCGCCCTTGGCGGGCTGGACGCGCTGCCAGTTCGTCACCGCTACCGCTTCGCTCGATCCGACCTCAACCACCTTCGCACCGGCGGAAGCCAGCACATCGGGAATCGCCAAGCCGCTTGACAACCGCATCGCGCAGCAACGCGGCACAAACACGGTGGCCTGTTGATCTTTGGCGAAACTGGCCAGTGCCACGAGCGCCGACTCAGTACCATTGGCGATCAGTAATCGCTCTCCGCCAACTGATTTTGCCACCCGCGAGGCAACTTTCTTCCACCATGCGGGAACCGACTCGCGATCGCTGCGGAACGACCCCCAGGCGTCGCGGGCGGCCTCGACAGCCGCCGACGCAATCGGCCCTCTAGCGACCGCGCCGCCGCAGTAATTCCCCGTCGCGTTCAGCACTTCCATTCCGATGGGTGCCGGTCGCGATCGGCGATGCGAAGGCTCGATGCCTTCACGAGCCTGGTCCCACACGCGCGTGGCGGCTTGCGGCAGATCGTGCAGGAACTCGGTCGCGCGATCCCGCATCTGTTGCATCGTTTCAGGCTTCTTCAATTGCTCGGCTACTTCAGTGATTTGCCGTCGTAGTAAATCAACGGTCCAGTCAGGTATCGCCATCGGCATTCTCGCTTCGTTGCATGCTGGGGAAAGGATTTGACAAGTGGGATTCGAACGCGGCACCGATCCCTTGGCGATTTAGTCTAACTCGCCAATGAGGAACGAGCTGCCTGATTGACGCACTCCAGTTTTCCTTCCCCCCCGCTGCCGTCCGGGGAGGCGGTTCCATGAACCGCAAAGTGCTAGCAAGCCAGGCGAAATTAATTTTCTCGATTTTGCATTTATTTAATCCGACAGTAACGACCGACATACCTGAGGGGGCAAGTACAGCCAGCCAACCAGAGGGGCATCTCGCGTCGCCTGAAGCAATCACAGAAGCCCACCAGAGAAAATGCTGCCATGACAGAGGATGCCGTTCACTCCCGGGAGCCACAGCAGTCGGCCTTTCAGCTGGGGATCGTCCAGCACGGCAAAACGGCTCGCGCCTGGTGCTTCATCTTGTTGATGCTATCGATCGGTCGGCTAAGCTGGATATTTCTTCTCAAAGACTATCTGACTGCAGACGTTTCGTGGGCTGATTTCCTGTTGGCTGGATTGCAGGGAATCCGGATAGATAGTGTGGTCGCCACCTATTTGCTGCTGCCTGTGCTGGTGATTGTCGGTCTCGGGTACCGCTGGCAGGCGGCCTGTCACTTGGCGAGCGGTTTCAGGTTTGTTGTGATCGCGTTGTTCTGTTTGAGCTGGCCGGCTTTGCTGTTCGGCAGCATTGGCTATTTTGAAACCTTCGGCGACACCTTCAACCTGCGTGTTTTTGATTTATTCAATGGCAACATCTCGCACATTCTTGATATCGCTACCAAAGAGTATGGCTTGTTGTGGAAGCTTCCAGGCAGCCTAGCTTTTTCGCTGGGATTGTTGGTTTGCTACCAGCGTTTTGCCGCGCGACCTGCGACGATCGCCGCATGGTTGGCGGAGCATTGCAGCACGCTGCGTCGACAGGTGGTGTTTGGTTTTTGTTTTACGTTGTTGATTCCCGTCCTGATGCGCGGTTCGGTAGGGTCGCGACCGATCATGCACCGTGACTCCTGCGTCACTTCGCAGTGGGCCTTGAATCAATCGGTCATCAATCCTTACTTTGCGTTGCGTTGTGCCTGGAAAGAGCACCGTGCGACGCTGAACTTCGAAGTGGGGCAACGCTTTCTGGAGGAACAGTCCTCGCACACTTCGGTGGCATTGCTGGCGGATTATCTATCTCAGCAGGCGACTGTTGTGCCCTGCAACTCAGAGGCCGGCGAGACTTTCCACGCATCATCGAAACTTTGCGCGGACGACTTGTCGCTTTCGCACCCCTTGTTGACCCGAGTCAGCAAAGGTTCTTCCAATCGCCAGCCAAGCCACATTTTTTTATTGTTCGTGGAAAGCTATGACGCGTGGCCCTTCCTTGATAAATATGCGTCGCTAAATTTGGTCAACGAAGGGAAACGCCTAGCCAACGATGGTTTGCATTTCAAACGCTTTCTTCCAGGAGCAAACAACTCCTGCGACTCCTTCATGATCACCGTTCAAGGCTTGTTTGAAACAAACAAGTATCAGCAGCAGCGGATGCCGACGTCCCTGGTCAGCATCATGCAGCAACTAGGATACCGCACACGCAGCGTTAACGGCTTTGGTTTACACACAGGCACTGGCAAGAAAATTTGCACCGACCAGGGTTTCGAAGAGACCTACTTTACACACGACATTAAGCCCGGTGGGGAGACGAATCACAACACCGTTCACGATCGCACACTGTATGAATTCGCTGAAGGCTTGAGCTATGACGAGCCGGTGTTCAGCATGATCTATCCGCAGTCTTACCACCCACCGTTCGACCTTGACCTTGAGGCCGAGGATTGTGTCTTGCCGCCTTATCCGGAAGATCTGCGGTCGCCACTGAATCATGATGAAGAGCAACGACGTGTGGCGTATGGGCATCTGAAATACACCGATCGATGTTTGGGTGAATTTGTAGACAAGATGAGCCAACGTTTACCGCGGGCGTTATTTGTGATTACCGGCGACCACTTTTGCCGCAATCCGATTGCTAAAGACATTGGAATCTACGAGCGTTCGGCGGTGCCTTTGATCCTTTATGGGCCAGAGATCCTGCAGGGCAAAGAAGTGTCCGAGCAAGCGGTGGGCAGTCACGGGGACATCGCGTGTACGCTGACCGAGTTGGTGGCACCGGCGGGTTTTGAGTACTGTGCGATTGGACAAGACCTGTTGTCACCGACAAGCCACATGACGGGCGTTGGAACGGATTACGTTATCTATCCCGATTCAATTGTCTGCTTAAAGGGCGAAGGCGACTGCGAGCCCCTGCCGTGGCAATCGCCGCTGAAACCCTCGACGCTGGCCGACTCTCTGGCAGAGGAACAGCAAATCCTGCAAGCCAGGCAGATGCACTGCGTCTTTCATTCCGTCGGCTATCTGCTGGCAAAGAAGGCGCTCGAAACGGGCGTGCCAGAGCGAGTGCAAATCGCGGAACGCCCCGACAGGCAGTACCAAAGTGCACCGGCAACGATGCTCCGCTGATTGCGATTGCCGCGATCTATCGACAAGCGATCTTCCAGCAGCGATGGATGCGACGGTTGCGGTAGTCCTCCGGAACCGTGCGGTTGCTGATTTCATAGGCCGCTTCGATGCCCAGCGGCGCGGCGTCCCACTTGAAGGTGCGGAGGTTATTGCTGAAGTAGATCGTTGCGCCCGGTCGCATCCAAGGCAACAAGTCCTGCAAGAGCGAGACGTAATCTCGCTGCACGTCCCAGTGCCCCTCGATCCGCTTGCTGTTGCTGAAGGTGGGTGGATCGACGATCGCGAGATCAAATTTCGGCTCTGCTTTGCCATTGGCCCGCAGACCACTGCGAAGAAACTCGGGAACCCCTTGCCGATGAAAGCTGTGCCGCGGGCCCTCGAAACCATTTAACTGCATGTTTCGAGTGGCCCATTCGAGATAGGTTTTGGACCAGTCGACCGTCGTCGTCGAAGCGGCCCCGCCGTCCGCCGCATAAACCGAGAAGGCGCCCGTGTAAGCAAACAAATTCAGCACATGCTTGCCGGCCGACTCGTCACGCACCATGGCACGTGTGACGCGGTGATCGAGAAACAAGCCTGTATCGACGTAGTCCGATAGGTTCACAATGAATCGCAAACCGGCTTCCCGCACGATCGTCTCGTGCTTCCGCTCGTCGAGATGCTCGTGTTGGTTGGTCCCGCGCTGGCGCGACCGCTGTTTCAAGAACGCCTGCCGAGGCTCTACTTCCAAGCACTCGGCGGCCGCCAATCGCATCCGCTCCAACCATGCGGCGTGCTCAGCAGGTTCGCGATCATGAGCTCGCTCGTATTCGGCGAGATGCAGATAGTCCTCGTAACGATCGACGACCAGCGGGATTTCCGGAATGTCCTTCTCATACAAACGAAAGCAGTGAATGGCACGTTTTGTCGGCCAGCGGCGAAGGTGTCGAGCTCGCTTGACCAGCCGGCGCTGAAAAACCTCGACCTGCGTTTCGGTTCGAGCCGCACGCTGATCGGCAGTCAAGGCAGGAGCATCCGCATTCATAGAAGAAGCAAATCCAGTGAGCATGGGGGAGGTAAAAAAACGGAATCGCCAGCGAGGTAGGCAACGCCCGCACCAAGCTGGCCCTCGCGAGCAAGCTGGCCTCCATTTTAGCGTCACCAAGCGGTGTGGCTTAGGTATTGTCTTTCAACGCCTTTTTGCTACACTCCGAGGTTCGCGGCGTGGAGGTTTCACGTCATACGCAGTCATTTTATCGGAGTCAGGTGCTGGTGGGTACGAAAAGAACAGGTAAAGGTCGCCGCAAAGTGGGTCGCAAGAAACGCCGTATGCGTGCCAAAATCCGCCACCGCAAGAAATAAATCCCACGGACGCTTGTAGGTTGTGGTGTCGGATGCTTGATTTCCATCGCTACCGATCTGCATCGCTTCCTTCGCAAGATGACCTCCACACGCGGCGTCCAGAGATGCCGGCTGTGTTGCTGGCCGTCTTTCTGGTCGCTTGTGCTGGGGCGGATTCGCTTTACATCCAGGTGATGCCGCAGGCAGTCTCGCCGAAACCAGGTCCCGAGCAGCAGTCGCGACCCGAGCAGCAGTCGCGACCCGAGGAGCAGTCGCGACCCGAGGAGCAAGCGCGATCCGGGGCGGATTCGCTTTCCGGTCGGCGTTCGCCGACAGATTCCAGTTCGAATCGTTCGCGGGGCAAGGCTTCTCTTGGAAAAGCGTTGCCCAGCAAAGCATTGCCCGGTGGCGTGCAATGCGAGCGAGCGATCGCTTACGTGCAGCGGGGCGAGCGGAGTCTGCTGGCCGACCTATATCGTCCGACGAAGATCGAGCGACCGCTGCCGGTCGTGATTTTCATTCACGGCGGTGGCTGGAAAGCGGGCAGTCGCGGCAGCGCCTTGAAGCAAGCCGCTTGGCTGGCTGCCGAACAATTTGCGATCCTCAGCATTGACTATCGCCTGCTCGATGAAGCTCAGTGGCCGGCTCAGATCGACGATTGTTATGCCGCCGTGCGGTGGGCCCGTCAAAACGCCGCAAAGTATTCGCTCGACGGCCAGCAGATTGGTGCCTGGGGAACTTCTGCCGGAGCCCATCTGGCGGTTTTGCTGGGGACTCGCCCCGAACCGGTTAGCGTGCCAGCGAACGCAGGCCCGCCAGAAACCAGCAGTCGCATTCAAGCGGTTTGCGATTGGTTTGGCCCAACCGACTTGCTGACCATGCCTCCCAATGTCGTCGGCAACGGCCGCACGGCTACCCAGGTCGCGCAGTCCAATGGCGCAAGGTTACTGGGGGCCACGGTTCGCGAAGTTCCCCAGCGGTCTCGCGACGCGAGCGGTCAGCACCACGTCACCCCTGACGATCCTCCAATGCTGATCGTGCATGGCGGGCAAGACCCGGGCGTGCCGTTGGCGCAGAGCACCGGCTTGCTTGACAAGCTGCGAGCGGCCGGGGTTCCCGCGGAATTGCATGTTGTTTCTGGTGCGGGCCACGGAGGCCCAAAATTTCAAACCGAGGAAGTTCGTGACAAAGTGCGGTCATTCTTTATTTCGCGGCTTCGATAGCAGGGTATTCGCAGCATCCGCACGGTCGCTAGAATGTGGCTTCGGTTGCCGTCCTGTCTTTGAAGGTCCTCGGCCATCCCATTCGTTTGTCATAAGGTAGTTTGCTAGTGAGTTCTGATCCGTTTGGTGCACGCGACACGTTTGATACTGGCAACGGCTCCGCAGCGCTTTATCGCCTCAGCCGATTGGAAGATGCCGGCTTGGGAGCGGTCAGCAAATTGCCGTTTTCGATCCGTATTTTGTTGGAAGCGGTCTTGCGCAACTGCGATGGCTTTCAAGTCACCGAACAGGACGTCCGCAATCTAGCGGGCTGGAATGCGGCCGATCCGGCAAAGCAAGAGGTGCCGTTCAAGCCTTCCCGAGTGGTCTTGCAGGACTTTACCGGAGTCCCCGCGGTGGTCGATTTGGCGGCCATGCGAAGCGCAATGCAGCGTTTGGGTGGCAATCCCGAAAAAATCAATCCACTGATTCCGGTCGATTTGGTGATCGACCACAGCGTGCAAGTCGACTTCTTCGGCTCCAACGACGCTCTCAAGCGGAACGTCGATATCGAATTCGAACGCAATCGCGAACGTTATGAATTCCTCAAGTGGGGCCAGCACGCGTTTGATAATTTCCGCGTCGTGCCGCCTAATGTCGGAATCGTCCATCAAGTCAACTTGGAATACCTCGCCGGAGTCGTTTCGCTGCGTCCCGATGGCGATGGCATGGTGGCGATGCCGGACACGTTGGTCGGCACGGACAGCCACACCACAATGATCAATGGCTTGGGTGTGCTGGGCTGGGGCGTTGGTGGTATCGAAGCCGAAGCGAACATGCTGGGGCAACCGCTGTACATGCTGATGCCTGAAGTGGTCGGTTTCGAATTGACCGGCACGCTGCCCACCGGTGCGACCGCCACGGACCTAGTGCTGCGAGTCACCGAAGTGCTCCGCAACGAAGGGGTGGTCGGGAAGTTCGTCGAGTTTTTCGGTCCAGGGGTTTCGAGCATGACCTTGGCCGACCGGGCAACGCTGGCCAACATGGCTCCCGAATACGGCGCGACCATGGGTTTCTTCCCCGTCGATGCGGTCACGCTGAGCTACCTGCGTCTGACCGGACGCGATCCCAAACAGGTCGAACTGGTTGAACGCTACACCAAAGAGCAGGGGCTGTTTCGTCAGGATTCGGATGGACCGCTGACCTACACAAAAAAATTGGGGCTCGATTTGAGCTCGATCGAACCGAGCTTGGCCGGACCGAAGCGTCCCCAGGATCGTGTGGCCCTGCGAGACATGCAGAAAGATTTCCGCAGCTCCCTGACAGCTCCGGTCGGAGCGAAAGGGTTTGGACTGCAAAGCGAAGAACTGACACGGACCGGAACCGTCCAAGACAACGGTCACTTGGCAGAGCTTTCGCATGGAGCGGTCGTGATCGCCGCCATTACGTCGTGCACCAATACCAGCAACCCATCGGTCATGATCGGTGCCGGGTTGCTAGCCAAGCGGGCTGTCGAGAAAGGACTCCGCGTTCAATCGCACGTCAAAACCAGCCTCGCGCCGGGATCGCGTGTCGTGACCAGCTATCTCGATCGTGCCGGCCTCACCGACTCCCTGAAAGAACTCGGCTTTCACACCGTGGGCTACGGTTGCACGACTTGCATTGGCAATAGTGGCCCGCTGCCCGAGCCGGTCGCCCAAGCCATTACGTCGGGAGACTTGGTGGCATCGGCGGTGTTGAGCGGCAACCGGAACTTTGAAGGTCGCGTCAATCCGCTGACCCGCGCCAACTACTTGGCCAGCCCGCCGCTGGTGGTTGCTTATGCCCTTGCAGGCACCACCGATATCGATTTGGTGAACGACCCGATCGGCACCGGCTCGGATGGCCAACCGGTCTATCTAAAAGACATTTGGCCCACCAACGAAGACATCTTGCAAACTGTGCATGAAGCGGTTCAGCCGGAAATGTTCGTCAAGGAATACTCCGAGGCGGTCGTCGGCGACGCTCACTGGAATGCGATCGATGTGGTGGAGTCTGCCATCTTTGATTGGCAACCTTCCAGCACCTACATCCAGGAACCACCGTTCTTATCCGAATTGACGACCGAAGTTCCCGACATCGCTTCGATCCAAGGAGCTCGCGTGATGGCGCTGCTGGGTGATTCGGTGACGACGGACCATATTTCGCCCGCCGGGGCGATCGCCAAAGATGGCCCGGCGGGAAGGTTCCTGCAGGAACAAGGTATCGAGGCTCGCAACTTTAACAGTTTCGGCAGTCGCCGCGGAAACGATCGGGTGATGGTCCGAGGTACGTTCGCCAATATCCGCATCCGCAACCAATTGGCTCCCGGTACGGAAGGTGGCGTGACGCGGAAGTTGCCCGGCGAGGAAGTGCTCAGCATCTACGACGCTGCCGTCAAGTACCGCGAAGAAGGAACGCCGCTGATCGTCTTGGCAGGCAAAGAATACGGTACCGGCAGCAGCCGTGACTGGGCGGCCAAAGGAACCATGCTGCTGGGCGTTAAGGCGGTCATTGCGGCCAGCTATGAACGGATTCACCGCAGTAACCTGGTCGGGATGGGCGTCTTGCCATTGCAGTTTGCCAATGGTCAATCCTGGCAGTCGCTTGGCCTGACCGGGGAGGAAGTCTACGACATTCCTGGCCTGGATAACGACCTCCAGCCGCGCAGTAAAGTGACCGTGACGGCGACCGCTGCCGATGGATCGACGAAGTCGCTTGAGTGCGACGTTCGCATCGATACGCCGGTGGAAATGCAGTACTATCGCAACGGTGGTATCTTGCCGACCGTCTTGCGCCATTTAGCCACGACGTAAGCCTGCGGTGGCTGCACCAAGCGAACGTCGACAGCGGGAGGACAACATGAGACAACGCGGACTTTCTTCTTTAGCCGTGGTGGTTGGCCTTCTGCTGCTGGTGCTTCTCGCGGTGGCAGGTTACTTCTTACTGCGTCCCGCGCCGCCACATCCTGTGCCGGCCGACGATGCCCCGCAGCCGGTGCCAACCGCTCCAGCCGGGACACCGGGCGACGCAAAGCTCGCTTTTGAACTCACGCGGGCAGCACTTGCGGCGACCGAAAACCTCGATCCCGAAGTCGCGGCACAGGGCTGGAACGATGTCCTACAGGTGCGGCCGGGAGATCTCGATGGGCTCCGCAACGCGGCGCTCAATCGGGTGCTGCAAGTCAAACAACTGGCCGGCCAATTGTTTGACAGTTCGATCTCGCCGAAAGACAAAGCGATGGCGAAGCAGCAACTGCCTGGAGCGATTCGCGCCGCTCGCGGCGCAGCGGATGCTTTTGAAGCACAGCAGGGCTCGCCACAGTTGGTCGCCTGGATGCGAGCCGTTGTCGACAGTGAAGAAGCGGGACGCTTACCCGGCATGCTGCAGCAAAGTGCGCGCAGCGAGACCTTCCTGGAATTGGCCGAGCAAGTCAAAGCCTCCGACAAACCGCTGATCATGCTGGGCCCGCTGACGGAACTGGCTACGCTGCTGGATGATCCCATCGATGGCTTGCCGCCCGAAATCGCCACTCTCTACCCGCAGGTGCTGCGCAGTGCGTCGGACAAACACCCACGCAATCTGTTTCTGGCCACCGAGGCGCTCGTGCAGTTACTCAGTGCCAAACACCCGGCGGCAGCGGAACTTGCTCAGCGGGTTGCCGAACTCTCGGAACCGTTGGCCGGTTTGTTAGAGAAGTACGCCATCGCCGAGCGGTCGTTTGTGCAACAACAAACCGCAACGATTCAACAGGCGGTCGCCGATGGAAACTGGGACGCCGCCGAAGTCCCCGCCTTGCAAATCCGCAATGTGCTCACGTCAACCGAAATCATGCGCACCGACCGACGGCGCGCCAGCCCGAACGCACTCGACCTGCTGTCGTTCAACGGACTCCGTGAACTCGCCGCGGCGGTGGCAGCGGAAAGCGAGATCGGCGTCGGTGCCGCTCCGCTGCAATTCGCTGTTCCCAAGCTTGAACAAACGATCGAAGCGACGGCACTGGCCACAGCCGATGTCGACTTGGACGGCCAAGTCAATGTGTTGACGGTCCATGAAGGGACCCTGACGCTGTTTCGTCGCAGCGAAGATGGCTGGCAAGCCTTCGGTTCAACGGCCATTGCCGACGATGCCGCGGGCGTGATCGTGACCGATCTGTTCATGGTCGACGCCAGCGAGCCTTCACGCATTCGCAAACCGAAAGCGGCCGACCTGACGGTGGCCGAAAGCGCCGCTGAGGCAAAGCAGCACGAAACGTATCCCAGTGCGGTGGTCTTTGGACCTGCCGGAGTGCAAGTCTTTCGCATCGATGGACGCAGCGAAACGGCGGACGACCAACGCTTGCTGCCTCCCGCATCTCCGACCGGACTAGAAGAGGTCGCCGGAGTGCTGGGAGTCCAGCCAGCCGATTTTGATGCAGATGGCGATCTCGATTTGGCGATCACAACGGCCGATCAAGGATTGCGATTATGGGTCAACCGCGGCAATATGACATTCTTCGAAGTCACCCAGTACAGCCAGTTGCCACCTGCGGATGATCCCGTTACGGCGATGAACATCGGCGACATCGATCGCGATCTGGACCTCGACATCCTGCTCACGCATGGCAAGTCGGGGCGGGTCGCAATCTTGGAAAACCTATTGCACCTT
>Ga0102938_10002604_pt1 | contig 13625 bp, 12 predicted proteins | sample SalPonR2_B_D2_MG_FD_84516 | JGI IMG/M metagenome (GOLD analysis project Ga0102938, IMG submission 84516) | Salt pond soil microbial communities from South San Francisco under conditions of wetland restoration - Salt Pond MetaG R2_B_D2_MG | ecosystem: Environmental > Aquatic > Marine >... | reverse complement strand
CGGCGGGCCGTGATTTTCGGATCCAGTTGCCTCAGACTGCCCGCGGCCGCGTTGCGCGGGTTGACGAAGGTCTTGCTGCCCTCGGCTTCCAGCCCCCGGTTGAGCTCGGAAAAGCCGCTGCGCGTCATGTAGATTTCGCCGCGCACCTCGAGTGCTTCGGGCGCGCCCTCGTCCCGGAGCCGCAGCGGTATCGCGCGAATCGTCCTGACGTTCGCGGTCACGTCCTCTCCGGCCCGGCCGTCGCCGCGCGTCGCGGCACGCACCAGCCGGCCCGACTCGTAACGCAGGCTGATCGCAAGGCCGTCGAGCTTGGGCTCGGCGGTGTACACGGCCTCTTCGACGTCCAGGGTTTCACGGATCCGGCGGTCGAATTCACGCACTTCATCGTCGTCGAACGCGTTGGCGAGCGAGAGCATCGGCACCTCGTGCTCGACGGTCTGGAAACCCTCGGCGGCGCGCGCGCCCACTCGCCGTGTCGGCGAATCGGGATCCACGAGTTCCGGGTTCGAGCGCTCAAGCGATTCCAGCTCCCGCAGCAGCCGGTCGTATTCGGCATCCGGCACGCTGGGATCGTCCAGGACGTAATAGCGGTGGTTGTGTTCCGCGATTTCCTCGCGCAGATGGCGAACGCGCTGCTCGGCGGACTCGGCTTTCGGACGGTTCAACGGGACGCTCCGGTAGTCAGCCCTTCAGGCCGTTCTTGCGATCGAACTCGCGCATGTCCTCGCGTATCTGGGCGATCCGCTGGCGCGTAAGCAGGCACTGCGCATCGTCCATCAGGTCGGCGTCCAGCAACTCGGCCAACCGCTTCCCGGTCGCCAGCATCGCGTCCCATGCGTCCAGCGCGCTGACAGGCCCCGGAAGCGTCATGAACAGCGTCACGCCGGGCGTCCGGAAAAGGTTCCAGCCGGACGGATCGAAGCTGCCGGGCCGCGTGATGTTGGCCATGCTGAACACCGGTCGCGTGGCGCCGCGATGACGACGGTGAAAAATCTTCATTTCGCCGAAGCGCAAGCCGGCCTTGATCGCCGCGTCCAGGAGGCTCAGCCCGCTGATGCTGCGGTCGTCGCGGGCGCGCACGTACAGGGTGACGATCTTGGGCACGCTCCCGCCGTCGCGTTCGGCCGCCACGGCCTCGCTGCCGGCTGCCTCGCGCACCGGCTCCGATTCCCGCCACTCCCGCTCCGGCGGCACGTCGACGGCTGCCCGCCGGTCGGGCTCGGCGGCCGCCCGGGCAGCCGGAGACGCGCCTTCAGGCGGCGCCGGCTCGTGTCCGTGTGCGGCATCTCCGAGGTCGGGCAGCGTGGTCTGGCGGGGTTCGCCGGCAGTATCGTCTTCGTTCGAATCGAGTGCGCCGGACCCGTCATCCTTGCCCTGGCCGGATGAGGCATCTCCGATGAACGGCTCGCGTCGACTGTCCTCGCGACGCGACGCCCCGGGCTTGCGGGACGAGCCTTCAGGCCTGTGCAACAGCCAGATCGCGGCCAGCACGCCCAGGCCAACGAGAATCAGTATCAGGCGCAGGTTGTCCATCTCGAGCTCACCGGTGCGTTGTGCATCATGATGCGGCCATGGCCACCGCCTTTTCGAGGTCCACCGACACCAGCCGCGAAATGCCCGGCTCGCGCATGGTCACGCCCAGCATCTGGTGGGCGACTTCCATCGTCACCTTGTTGTGGGTGACGAACAGAAACTGGACCTTGTCCGACATTTCGCGCACCAGTTCCGAGAACCGGCCGACGTTGGCATCATCCAGCGGCGCGTCCACCTCGTCAAGCAGGCAGAACGGCGCCGGATTCAGATTGAAGATCGAGTACACGAACGCCACGGCCGTGAGCGCCTTTTCACCGCCCGACAACAGGTGGATACGGCTGATGCGCTTGCCCGGTGGGCGCGCCAGGATCGCCGCGCCGGCCGTCAGCCAGTCGTCACCGACCATCTCGAGGTGCGCGTGGCCGCCGCCGAACAGGCGGGGGAACAGCGTTTCCATGTTCTTGTTGACCTTCTCGAAAGTATCCTTGTAGCGCGTTCGCGTTGTCCGGTCGATACGAGCGATCGCCTGTTCCAGCGTTTCCAGGGCCTCGACGAGGTCGGCGTGCTGGCGGTCCAGGTACTCCTTGCGTTCGGCTTCCTGCTCGCATTCCTGGATGGCCGCGAGATTCACCGGCTCGAGCCGGCGGATCTTCTCTTCGAGCTGACCGAGCTCGTCGACCCAGGCCTGGGCTTCGGCATCGTCGGGCAGTTCCGCTGCAAGCGCTTCCAGATCCCCTTCCAGTTCGGCCACGCGCGCGGCGAATCGCTCGGTTTCGATTTCGAGCTCGCGCATGTGGACCCGGTTCTCCGACTGCTTCTGGCGAATCTTCTCGGCTTCGGCGGAAGCCTGCTGGCGCTTTCGATCGTGTTCGCGCCATTGCTGCTCCAGCGTCTCCAGTGCCGACCTCGATTCCTTCAGCCGCTCCTCGACTTCCAGCCGACGGGTCAGTAGCCTGTCGCGCTCGGCCTGCTGCTCGCGCACCGGGCGGTCGCCCTGGGCCAGGGCCTCGGAGAGTTCCACGTAGCGACCCTGCAACTGGCCGATCTGGGTATCCATGCGCTTTATCGCCTGCTTGAGCGAATCCAGGCTGGCACGGCAGGATTCCATCTTGAGCGCATGCTCCTCGCGCTGCTCGCGCGCGGTGCGATAGGCCTGCCGGCACTGCTCGCGAACCTGCTGCTGCCGGTTGCGGGCCTCGAGCAGCTTTTGCTCCTCGGCATCGACCCGCTCGAGTTCGCCCAGCGCACGCTCCATTTCGCGGCGTGCCTGGCCGATCGCTTCCTGATCCTGCTCCTGGCGCTGGGCCAGCGACTTGTGCTCTTCTTCCATCGCCTTGCGCTGCCGTTCCAGGGCTTCCCGGCGATTGTCCTGACCGGCCTTCAGGCCCGAAAGCTCGGCGGCCCGGGCCTGCAACTTTCGAACATCGTTCTCGCACTGTTCGAGCTGACCGGTTTGCGCCTTGAGCGACTCGTCGAGCTGCTCCAGCGACCGGCGCCGATCGGCAACCGAGGTCTCCAGCTGCCCCTGCTCCTGTTCGAGCGCCCGAATCTGCTGCTGCCTGGCAAGCTGTCCATCGGCCTCCTCGGACTGGCTGCCCCGCCGCCACAGCCAGCCGCGTCCCAGCCAGAGCCCGTCGGGTGTGATCACCGACTGGTGCTCCGACAATCCGGCGATGCGTTCGAAGGCATCGTCTTCGTCCCGGCAGCACAGCACCGTATTGAGCAGGCCCGCCAGCGCACCGGCGCCGCTGACCTTTTCACCCAACGAACCGGCCACGGCGCTCGCGCCCCGGTCCGATACCAGACCGATACCGCCGCTGTCGGGCAGATTGCCCGGCAGCTCGGTCTGAAGCACCCGGGCCGAAAGCCAGCTTTCGAGCACGGTTTCGGTGGCCTGCTGCCACGCCGGGTCGACATCCAGCGATTGCAGCAGGCTCGGACACTGGTCCAGTCCCTTTTCCGAGAGCCATTGCCCCATGGCCGGATCGGGTTCGTGCGGCTGGTTGAGCACATACAGCGACTCGAGCCGCCCGCGGACCTCGCGCTGGCGTCCGCTGGCACTGTCGAGCTCGGCTCGTTCCCGGTCGATTTCAGCCCGTATGCCGGCGACCCTGTCGCGCTGCGCAGCGTGGTTCTCGCGCGCTTTCTCGAGGCGCTCCTGCAGCGTATCGAGCTCCTCGCGGGTCCGGCTGCTTTCCTCGTCCAGCCGGCTGCGCGCATCGCCGTCGTCGTCGCGCAATCGCGCCAGGCGCTGCGACCCCTGGTTCATGCGCTCGTCCAGGTGTTCGATCCGCAGTTTGAGCAGTTCCACCTGCTGGCGGATCTTCGAGCCTTCGCCCTGGCTGCCCTGGTAGCGCTCGTTGTGATCGGCCAGCGATTTCTCGGCCTGCTCGAACTGCGCCTGCGCCTCTTTCTCGTTGGCCCTGGCGGTTTCCAGCGCCGGTTCCAGTTCGGCCATCCGACCGGTGACGTCCTCGACCTGGGCGCGGTCAAGCACCAGGTGCTGCTGCAGTTCGTTGATCTGGCCCTCGACTTCGGCGAACTCGCTCTTCTGCCGCCTCAGCAGGTCCTGCTGGTGCTCGATGGACTGTTCCAGGCGCGCAATCTCACCGGCGACTTCGTACAGCTCTGCCTGCACCGACGAGGTCTTCTCGGACGCCTTGTGCTGCTGCTCGCGCAGCGACTCCAGCGACTTCTCGGCCTCGCGCTGAACAGACACGGCCTGCTCGATTCGCGTTTCGGTCTCGGCCAGCGCGCGGGCCTGGGCATCCATTTCAGTGCGCGCATGGCGCCAGCGCAGCGCGTTGAGGCGCGCCTCTTCCTCGCGATATCTCGTCTTGAGCTTGCGATAGCGTTCGGCGGCCTTGGCCTGACGCTGCAGCTTGCCCAGCTGCTTGGTGACTTCCTCGCGAAGGTCGGCCAGGCGCTCGAGGTTCTCGCGGGTATGTCGAATCCGGTTCTCGGTCTCGCGCCTGCGTTCCTTGTAAAGCGATACGCCGGCGGCTTCCTCGAGAAACCCCCGGAGATCTTCCGGTCGCGCCTCGACGATCTGCGAGATCATGCCCTGCTCGATGATCGCATAGCTGCGCGGCCCAAGGCCGGTACCCAGAAAGAGGTCCGTGATGTCCTTGCGCCGGCATCGGCTGCCGTTGAGAAAGTACGCCGACTGGCCGTCCCGGCTGACCTGGCGCCGCACGGAAATTTCGTTGTAGTTCGCGTACTCGCCACCGGCGCGGCCGTCGGCGTTGTCGAACACCAGCTCCACGTTCGCCGTGGTCACCGGCTTTCGGACGCTGGAACCGGAAAAGATCACGTCGCTCATCGATTCGCCGCGCAACTGGCGCGCCGAACTCTCGCCCATGACCCAGCGCACCGCGTCGATGATGTTGGACTTCCCGCAGCCGTTCGGACCCACGACACCGAGCAGGTTGGAAGGAAGCTTGATGGTCGTCGGTTCGACGAACGACTTGAAACCGGCCAGCTTGATAGCAGTCAATCGCATTGAGAGAGTCGAGGCTCCGAGTTATTGGTGTCCGAAGTCACGCCCACATTGCGGACGCTGATCACGGACGATGATTTATTCTATCGAGTTCCGTATTTCGACAATGCTCGTCAACGACCATCGACACTGAAAGGAACCGCCTTATGTCTTCCCAACCCACCCGGGATCTGGACGTTTTTCCCAACCCGCAACGCGACATCGATTATACCATTCACATCCGGATTCCCGAGTTTACCTGCTTGTGTCCGAAGACCGGTCAGCCCGATTTCGGGGAACTCCGGATTGCCTACGTACCCGACGAATTCTGCGTCGAACTCAAGTCGCTGAAGCTGTACGCCTGGTCGTTTCGCGAGCAGGGCGCTTTTCACGAGGCGGTTACCAATGAAATCCTGGCCGACCTGGTCGCAGCCACCCAGCCGCGCTTCATGCGGTTGACCGCGGAATTCAACGTCCGGGGCGGCATCTACACGTCGGTCGTGGGCGAGCATCGAGCCGACGACTGGACGCCGGCGCCGCTGGTACAGCTGCCGTAGCACTTACGGCTGTTCGGCCGAAGCGTCTTCCAGCGGCAGCATGGGCGTAATCTCGGCCCGTTCGAACGTCTGCTCGATCATCGACTGGGTCTGTTGTCGGACCAGCGTCCTGCGGATTCCTTCACGCACTTCCTCCAGGGAAGGCGGTGCGAGCGCGTCCACCTCGGCGACCCGCACGATCAGCCACTTGTCCTGGTACGGCAGCAGGCTTTCGACCACGTCACCGGCGTCTGTTCCCGCCAGGACCGCGGCGAAATCCGCGGGCACCTGGCTGGCGTCTATCCAGTCGGTGCGCCGCGCGATACGCCCCTCGCTGCTGCTCTGCTCGATGGCCTGATCGAACGTCATGTCGCCGGCCTGCAAGGCGTCGAGTTGTTCCAGCGCGGGCGCCTGCTCGGGAAATTCGATGGTCTCGATCTGGTAGCGTCGCTCGCCGGCCCGCTCCAGCTGAGCCTGGTAGACGGCCTCGATCTCGTCGTCGGATATGGGATTGCCGGCCTGGAAATGTTCCAGGTAGCGGACATACTGAACTTCGATGTCCTTGACCATGCGCTCGGCGCGAACCCGCGGCTTCGTCGACACCTGCTCCTCGGCGGCGCGGTTGGCCACGGCGCGAAGCCGGATCAATTCATCCAGCAGCTCGCGCATGCCTTCGGTGTCCTCCTCGTCGACGCCGCGCACTTCCATCAGGAACTCGAGCATCGGCAGCGTCACCGGCGCGCCGTCCACCTCGACCAGCAGCACGTCGTCTTCGGCCACCAGGCTGCGTGCGCTGTCGCCCCGCTCATTTCCGCATCCCCCGAGCACGGCGAGAAGCGAGAACATAAAACCAACCAATATCAGGTTCTTGAAGCTCATTTCAGGATTCTTCCTCGATTGCCAGCGCGTGAATATCGGTGTCCATCATGTCGCCCAGGGCCTCGTAGACCATTCGATGCCGTGCAAGCCTGGGCTTGCCCGAAAAGCGCGCGCAGCCGATGCGCACGCGAAAGTGCCCTCGCCCGTCGCGCGCCCCTGCGTGGCCGACGTGCAGGTGCGATTCGTCGATCACTTCCAGGAACTCCGGCGAAAGCGCCGCCTCCAGCCGTGCCCGAATCCGCTCCACCCGCTGCGCGCTCACGGCAACACCTGCACAAATGGCCGCACGTCGACACCGGCCCATGCGCCCGACACCAGGTAAGGATCGGCATCGGCCCATGCCCGCGCCTCGTCAAGCGAGTCGAATTCGGCAACGATCAGCGACCCGGTAAAGCCCGAGGGACCGGGATCCTCGGCGTCGATCGCCGGCATCGGACCGGCCAGCACCAGTCGCCCGTCGTCGACCAGCGCCCTGATTCTGGCCAGGTGCTTTTCGCGCGAGGCCGCGCGCGCAGGGAGCGAATCGTCGGTGTCGCGACCGTTGATGGCGTACAGCATTCGGAATACCCGGGTGACTTGTCTCGAGCGCACAGTATATCCAGCGTTTCCCGGCGCATGCAGCGTCGTGGTTCGCGATGCAGCCTGCTAAACTCGCTGCCAATGACCGAGACGCCCGAACCCATCCAGAAGCAGTCCGAGATCCCGCTGGCCACGGTCCGCGGCGAGCCGTTGCTCAAGCTGCCCGACGATCTGTACATCCCGCCCGACGCGCTGGAAGTGTTCCTGGACGCGTTCGAAGGCCCGCTCGACCTGTTGCTCTACCTGATCCGCCGACAGAACCTCGAAATTCTCGATATTCCGATCGCCGAGATCACCCGCCAGTACACCGGCTACATCGAGATGATGCACGGGCTTCGGCTGGAGCTGGCCGCCGAATACCTGGTCATGGCCGCAATCCTGGCCGAGATCAAGTCGCGCATGCTGCTGCCGCGCCCGGAGCCCGAACAGCAGGAAGAAGGCGACCCGCGCGCCGAGCTGATTCGCCGGCTGCAGGAGTACGAGCGATTCAAGCAGGCCGCCGAGGATATCGACGAGCTTCCGCGGCTGGAGCGCGATATCGTCGTCGCCAATGCCGGCCTGGCCGAACAGCGCCAGGTCCAGCTGCCGCCGGAAGTCGATCTGCGCGAAGTCCTGATGGCGCTGAAGGACGTGATGGCGCGCGCCGAACTGTTCGCCCAGCACCACATCCAGAGCGAGCCGCTGAGCGTGCGCGAGCGCATGAGCCGCATCGTCCAGTCGCTCAAGGGCAAGGAGTTCATCCAGTTCGAGCAGTTGTTCGACCTCGAAGAAGGCAGGATCGGCGTGGTCGTGACGTTCCTGGCGCTGCTGGAATTGCTGCGCGAACACCTTGTCGACCTGGTGCAGCAGGAGCTGTTCGGCAGCATCTACCTGCGCGCACCCGGTGAAGATCAGACCACATCGTGACAGGCCCAATCACCCAAGGCACGTGAATTTCATGGAAGCGGAAAAACTCAAGATCTGGCTTGAAGGCGCACTGCTGGCGGCCGGCCAGCCGTTGACCCTGACCCAGCTCAACAGCCTGTTCGAAGAACAGGAACAGCCCGGCCACGGTGCAATCAGGGAAGCGCTGGCGCTGCTGGACGCCGAGTTGTCCGGTCGCGCGGTCGAGCTGGTCGAAGTGGCCGGCGGCTATCGGCTGCAGATTCGCCAGAACCTGATGCCGGTGATCTCCCGGCTGTGGGCGGAGAAGCCGCCGCGCTATTCGCGGGCGCTGCTGGAAACGCTGGCCATCATTGCCTACCGTCAGCCGATCACCCGAAGCGAGATCGAGCAGATTCGCGGCGTCTCGCTGAGCGCCAATATTCTGAAGACCCTCCAGGAACGCGAGTGGATCAAGGTTGTCGGTCATCGCGACATTCCGGGCAAACCGGAATTGCTGGGGACAACCAGGAACTTCCTCGACTACTTCGGCCTCAAGGGCCTCGACGACCTGCCCACACTGGCCGAGATCCGCGACCTCGAAAATCTCGAACCGGAACTCGAGCTCAACGACCCCGAATTCTCCCAGGCAGCAAACCATGACAAGCAAGCCACGCAAGAAGACGACGCGGGACCGCAAGCCGACCAGGACGGACCGGACAACCTCGGAGAAGACGGAAGGCACGAAGAAGCCGACCACCCGCCGGAGCAGCCCGTCGAAGACGACGGCGAAACCCGGCAGGAAAAAGACCACGACGGGCGCGAAGCCGGGCCCGTCGACGAGCAGGAACAAGCCGAAGAGCCGGGGCAATCAGCAGAGGACGAAGAAAACCGGCCGCCGGCAGGCAGGCGCTCGGGCTGAGGCGCGCGCCGCCGCGCCGAACGCCGGCGAGGAACGTCTGCAGAAAGTGATGTCGCGCGCCGGGCTGGGCGCCCGGCGCAAGATCGAGGAACACATCGAGGCCGGGCGGATCAGGGTCAACGGCAAGGTCGCGACGCTGGGCATGCGCGCCGCGGTCGGCGATCGGCTGCAGTTCGAGGGTTCGAACTACGACGTCGTCGGCGAGCGCAAGACGCACAAGACCCTCATCTACCACAAGCCCGAGGGCGAACTGACCACCCGCAGCGATCCGGAAAACCGTCGCACGGTTTTCGACAACCTGCCCGCCGTACGCGACGGCCGATGGATTGCGATCGGGCGGCTCGACATCAACACGGCCGGACTGCTGGTCCTGACCACCGACGGCGAACTGGCCAACCGGATGATGCATCCGGCCGGCCAGGTGGACCGCGAATACCTGTGCCGGATCCGCGGCGAGGTGTCCGACGCCGATCTTCAGCGTTTGCTGCGGGGCGTGGAACTGGAAGACGGCAAGGCCGCTTTTTCCGACCTGGTCATCGGCGAGCACACCGCCGACGAGCACACCACCGGTCATACCTGGTACACGGTCACGATCATGGAAGGCCGGAACCGCGAAGTGCGGCGCCTGTGGGAAGCGGTCGGCGCCCAGGTCGCCCGGCTCAAGCGCGTCCGGTTCGGGCCGGTCTTCCTGCCCGCCAAGCTCCGGCCGGGCCAATACGAAGAGCTCAGCGCCAGGGACCACCGCATCCTGCGAGAAGACGTGGGCCTGAAGCCTACCCCGGTGGAACTCACGCTGAAGCGGGCTTAGCGCCGGCACTCGTTTGCTCCGTGCCGCGGCCGGGCGCTATCGCTCGTACCTGCGGCCCTTCCAGCCGGCGCCGGCGCCGAAGTGGTGCCGGATGGCCGAGTCCACCGTGGCGACCAGGAACAGCATGGCCGATAGCGGCAGCACCATCGACCACTGAATGCCCAGACCGTTGAACCGCACCTGCGGCAGGAACGAAAGCGCCATCAGCAGCCACCCGGCAAGGCCGCACCAGGCAAGCACCGGATCGAGCTGCACAAGCCCGGCGATCGCCGCGATCGGCGGCACGGCGAATACCAACAGCATTGCGACGACGACCAGCAGCAACAGCAGGCGCGAATAGCGCAGCTGGGTGTAGGCCGTGCGGCGCACGGTCTCGAGGATGGAGCCCAGGTCGGGGTGACGACGCATGCTCTCCACGCCATGACTCAGCCCCAGCCAGATGCGTCCGCCGGCCGCCCGAACCCTCGAGGCCAGCTCGCAGTCGTCGATCAACGCATTCTTCCAGGCCGCGAACGCCCCGGTCTTGTCCAGGTACGCCCGACGCACCAGCACGCAGCCGCCGGCTGCCGCCGCGAACGGACGATCATCGCGGTTGACCCAGGCGAACGGATACAGCTGCTTGAAGAAATACACGAAGGCCGGAAGCATCAGCTTTTCCGGCCAGCTCGATGCCGGCAGGCTGGCCATGACCGAGACGTGGTCCAGTCGCTCACGCTCGAGCTTCTCCACCAGCGCAGCAAGCATGCCCGGCGCGAGCCTGATATCGGCGTCGACAAGCAGTACCAGCGGGGAATCGATCGCAGCCAGGCCCTGTTGCTGGGCCCACAGCTTGCCCGACCATCCTGCCGGCGCCGGCCGGCCGGGGATCAGTCGAATTTCCGGGACGGAGTTCGCCGTCGTCTCGACAACCGAGGCGCCATTCGACTCGACAATCGCCTGGACAATCGCGGCCGTATCGTCCCGGGACTGGTCGTCGACCACCACGACCTCGGCGACGCAGGGCTGATTCACGACCGATTCGAGCGTCTGCCGAATGGTCGCGGCCTCGTTGCGGGCCGGAATCAGGACGCTGACCGGTCTTTTCTCGCCGCCAGGCCGTCGAGCCGCACCATCGAGCGGCTCGATGCGTTCGCGCGTGCTCCACGGCCGCCACGGCAGCAGCAGCACGATCAGCCACGACGACGCCGCGACAAGCGCAAGAGCCGTCATCAGATCCGGACCGGGTGGCGCGAGCGTCAGTCCTGCACGACCTGCAGCGGAATCTGTCGGTCGCGCTGGGCCTGTTCGTAGGTCGGAAGGTCCGGCGCGTATTCACCGTCGGTCTTCGGCCCGCGCATCCAGGCGCCGAGCGCCTTGACCGGATGGTTGAAGGTATCGACCACCGCGGTGCCCTCGTAACCGCAGTGCGCCATGCAGTTGTCGCACTTGGGGTTGCGACCCACGCCGTACTGATCCCACGGCGTGTCATCCATCAGCTCCTGGAAGCTGGACGCATAGCCCTCGTCGACCAGCAGGTAGCAGGGCTTCTGCCAGCCGAAGATGTTGTAGGTGGGATTCGACCAGGGCGTGCACTGGTAGGTCTGGTTGCCGGTGATGAAATCCAGATACAGCGACGAGTGGTTCATCGGCCACTTCGACTTGCGCTGCTTGCCGGCGCGGAAAATGTCGCGCATCAGTTTCTTGGACTTGTTGCGGCCGAGAAAGACGTCCTGGCGCGGCGCGTGCTCGTAGGTGAAGCCCGGCGAAACCGTGATGCCCTCGACGCCGAGCTCGGTGGCGTAGTCGAAGAAATCGGCCACGTGCTCGGGCACTTCCCCGTCGAACAGCGTGCAGTTGGTGGTCACCCGGAAACCGCGATCCAGCGCGGTCTTGATCGCGTCCACCGCCTTGTCGAACACGCCGTCCTGGCATACCGAATCGTCGTGCCTGTCCTTGAGACCGTCCAGGTGCACCGACCAGGTGAAGTAAGGCGACGGCTCGTATTCGTCCATCTTCTTTTTCATCAGGATCGCGTTGGTGCACAGGTAGACGAACTTCTTGCGCTCGATGATGCCCCGCACCATCTCGGGCATTTCCTTGTGGATCAGCGGTTCACCGCCCGGAATGGAAACCATCGGCGCGCCGCATTCATCCACGGCCTTGAGCGCGTCTTCGACCGACATCCGCTTTTGCAGAATGTCCTTCGGATAATCGATCTTGCCGCAACCTGCGCAGGCGAGATTGCACTGGAAAAGCGGCTCCAGCATCAATACCAGCGGAAAACGCTTCTCTCCGGACAGCTTCTTCTGCATCAGGTACTTGGCGACCCTGTACTGCTGGATCATCGGAATTGCCATGGTCTCTCCAGGTTGCTTTTCGATTTATCGGCGGTCACCGGCACACCGGCCGGGACAGAGTTCTTCTACCGGACCCGATCTCGCCGAACTCCATTTCACGAGATGGCTCATCGGCGCAGGGCTTGCGGTAACGCTGCTCATGCATCCGTCGCACGTTCCGACAGCGATTCTATTCGATCGTGCCACTGGTCCATCAACGCCTTCCATTCCATCTTGAACCAGGGCGTATACCGCTCGGGATGGTCTTCAAGTTCACGCGTGACCTCGTCCCGCGGCACCCAGCGCCAGTCGGCGATCTCTTCCGGGTGAACGCGAACTTCGCCGCCGGCCAGTGCGCCGATGTAGACGTGGCACAACTCGTGCTCGGCGCCCGCGTCGCCGAAATCTGCCTGGTAGATGAATTTGTAGACGAACGCCAGCTCGGCATCCAGCCCCAGTTCCTCGTAAAGCCGGCGGTGGGTCGCCTGCTCCATCGATTCGCCCCGGCGCGGATGCGAACAGCAGCTGTTGGACCAGTACAGCGGCCACAGCGGCTTGCCGGCGGCCCGCTGCTGCAGCAGCACTCGGCCCTGGTCGTCGAACAGGAAGATAGAAAAGGCCCGATGCAGGGTCCCGTGGCCGGTGTGACAGTCGACCTTGGAGCGGTAACCGATTTCCCTGTCGTCTTCGTCGACCAGAATCAGCGGTTCGTCGTCGAACGATACTTTTTCGCGCACGCCCTCAACCATTTTCAAGCTTACCGCCCACTGTAACCTGCATGGCCTGATAACCGGCTTCACGAAGCCCGGCTTCGATGCGGTCGGCGGCACCCGGCTCCGGCGGACAGAGCGCGATGATGGAGCCCCCGCCACCGCCACCGGTGAGCTTGGCGCCCAGCGCGCCGTGCCGGCGCGCGATCTGGATCATTTCCTCGAGCTCCCAGCTCGATACCTGCATCGCGTTGAGCAGGCCCTGGCAGACGTTCATCAGTTCGCCCAGCGTTTCCAGCCTGTACCCGACCAGCGCATCGACGCCTTCGAGCACGAGGGAATCGATCTGGTCGAAGATCTTTTCGTACAGTTCGGGATGCGCTTCCCGCGCCTTGCGAACGCGCGCCACGGTGGCCGCGGTCAGGCTCTCGATACCGCTGATGCCCACCACCAGCTGCACCGCCCTGTCGACCTCTATCACCTTGCGAAGCGGCGACTCGCCCGCACGGAAGAGCATGGTCTGACCGTAGACCGAAAGCGTATTGTCGATGCCCGACGGCGTTCCGTGGGCGATCTTCTCGCACTCGAAAGCCAGCTCGTTGACGCGCTCGTCGTCCAGCCCGAGTTCGAAGCAGCGATCCAGCGCGCGAATCGTGGCCACCGCGATCGCCGCCGAGCCGCCCAGCCCCATCGCGCGCGGCACGTTGGGGAAGATCTCCACCCGCATGCTTTCGCGCTCCAGGCCCAGCGTCCGGAAGATCATCGCAAGCGACTTCTCGAACGAATGCTGCTTTTCCGCGGTTCTGTGAAGACGCTGCTCCACACCCCAGCGCGGGATGATCAGCTCGACCCCGTCGCCGCCGCGCTGAACGTGGGCCTGGATGGCCAGCGGCACCGGCGTTGCGATTGCATGCCGGCCGTAAACCACCGCGTGCTCGCCCAGCAGAATGATCTTGCCGTGGCCGCCCGAGACGTTGCGCTCCTCGGATACGGTCTCGGCCTTG
>Ga0102938_10002603_pt1 | contig 13625 bp, 10 predicted proteins | sample SalPonR2_B_D2_MG_FD_84516 | JGI IMG/M metagenome (GOLD analysis project Ga0102938, IMG submission 84516) | Salt pond soil microbial communities from South San Francisco under conditions of wetland restoration - Salt Pond MetaG R2_B_D2_MG | ecosystem: Environmental > Aquatic > Marine >... | reverse complement strand
TCATTCGAAAAGCGTAAAGCCAGCGTCAACAAACCGGGGAGGACCGGCGGCACCCACACCGTCGGACCTGACGGATCTCGAAATGGGCTAGAAAAACCGTCTCCGTCAAGGATTGACTTTGCGATCGAATACGATTCAGCGCCCAGGTGTCTAATGTTATCAGGAGGAAGATAGTCGAACTTGGAGGAATCGCTGCGTTTGATCGCCGCGAGAGCCGTGCAGAAACCGATGATGCCTAAGATGACTGCAACGTCGACGATTCGCTCCTTAGTGTTTGCTCCCTCAGGCACGAATCGACTCCGATTGGACCCTGTTGCATTCCGGTTTCGCTGAACGTGCAATGCAGCACATAGCAATTAGCAAAACGGAAACCAGTGACAAAGTCGCGACCCCCACGTTGCTTTCGTTGGACGGCCCGAAGCATCCGCACGGTACCACCTGACCACGGACGAGGACATAGGACTGAGCCACGGCAAAGCACGCTAAGAGAAAACAACCGAGTAGAGCAGCGCTGTGCGGAAATAAATTGATCAAGAGACAGAGCCCAATGACGGCTTGCAAGTAAGGAAGCCATGCCGCTGCATAAACTCCTGCGACTCGTCCAGGGAACTCGTATCCATAAATGCTTGAAAGAAAAGTATAAGGGTTGTTCAGGTGCATCCACGCGCTGTACACGAGAATCGCCCCACAAATGATTCCCAGAACTCGCCGCATAAACGTGTGTTCAAAACGATTTTTCGGTGATGCTATTCCGATGGAGTCGCGTTGACTTTGCTTTGTGACCATGATGAATACCCCCCCGGAAAAATCGACACTTTGCTAAATCCGCTGAGAATCAGAGTTTTGGCCACTCTGTCCGCATAGTGGCATGTCGGAGATTGGCAGAAAACGATTATGTCCGCATCAGTCGCGATGTCCGCAGCGGCGCGTTCGAAGTGGCCAAGCGGCGCATCCACAGGGAGATTGGTCGAACCAGGAATGGTGCCACGTTCAAATGCGAATTTTTTCCTGGAATCGACAAGTAGGGCTTCACCATGCCGAATTGCCGACTCGACCTCACTTAAGCCGACGGTAGGTGATGGTGGATCGAAATGTCGACGCTTTACCATTCCCGTCGGGATCGGATTTTGCGCAAAACCCGTTGGCAGGTAAGTATGATGAATTCCGGCAAGACCGGCGGACAGGCAGATGATCGCGGCAACCTGGGCTTTGACTGTTCTGCCGCTGAGATGCAGTACACGATCAAGGACTAACAAGACCGCAAGAATCAGCAGGGCCGACCCTCCTTGGTTGGCAAGCCGCCGGATCGAAAACAGAGAGAAGGAACGATTCGAATCGTAGTCCAAGCATACCGCGATGCCGTTCCAATTTGCCATGACCGCGGCAGGCGATACCGCCTCGACCTCAAATGGCGGATCGAGAATACGAAAATTCCGTTCGCTGTCGCGACCTAAAAAGGCGACCCAGTGCTCGAACGATTCTCCTCCGAAGCGGCTGCGAGTGTGCAGAAGCATGGGGGTTTCACTCGCTGCCAGATCAGCGATCGACAGATTTCGCCGGCACCGAGCGCGGATGCCAAACTGCTCCGCGGCCTCGATCAGGTCGCTTGCGGTGCTCCCCTCTTGTTGGCTTACAAACTTGCTATCCCAAAGCACATGCGGATCTACAGAGACGTCCATCGCTGACGCTGCGGCGATCAGACTGTAAATCCCACACATCGGCCCATGGGATTCTACGCGTTGCCAGGAAGGTGACGCCGAGTCCTCGCCACAAGCAGGGTGGAAGTTCAGAGTGAATACTAAAAACCAAGGGAGAACGACGGCATGAATTCTCATGGGGCGGCCTTCCGCAAACTGGCGACCAATCGGAATGCCAAGGCCATCGCGATGCAGGTGACGCCCAGGTACAGGACCCACCGGTAGCTCGGTTGCAGAGTTTCTTCCGCAGCCCGTTCTCGCTCGAAGACTGCTTCCATGGCATGATCCATCGCCTCTTGATCGGTTGCCGGGACGACCCTGCCGTCCATCCATTTGAATCGGAGGTTCGGAGCGGATTCGACATTGACGAATGTGCCGTCTTGGATGTTGATCGTCGGTTCGAAATCTTCCGGCGAGAAGTCGACTCCGAAATCGACGGCATCTACAATTTGTCGGGTCGTCGACACTTGGGCTTCACCGGTCATGGATTGAAGTTGCGGGATCCGGCCTGCCTTGTACCGTGCGATGGACTGAAGTCTCGTCGGGAACCATTTGCCATCGAATTGCTTAAACTCTTCGGCGGTCATCTGGACCTCCGTGCATTCCTTGAATTCTTTCCTCGGTGTTCGGTTGACGATCGTGATGGATTCCGCAGCATAACCGTAGTCTTGGCGAAGCCCCATGCTCAGCCGGTAGTCCGATGTGATCATGTCCACCACAATTCGAGTCGGATTGTCCCGGTCGATCTGGGAATCTCCACCGCTCCGTGCGATTTCCTCCAAGAACAGAGGGCCGCCCTCCTTACGCAAGTCTTTCGGGATCACTCCAAAAAAAAGTCCCCAGGCTTCGTGTCGACCAAGGGGCTGCGGGCCACCTTTCTGCTGGGCCCTTAAGTCAAGGGAATCGACCGCCTCTGCTATCCTGTCGTCGGCATCGGAGGTCCCAAGCGATAGCAGTTCGTCTTTTCGATAGATGTCTTCTTGGACCCAGTCGTTCGACCCTTGCAGGACTCGGACAATGAACATCCGCCCCGTCCAATTGAGCACTTCCCAGTCGGTCTTCCTGATTGGCGACACACGTTCCCCGACCTCGTCTCGTGACTCGGTGCGGAAGGTCAGTCGATAGTCTTGCAAAGTCGACCGGTACCTCAGGTACGACTGAAATTCCGTGGGGCTAGCTGCGTCGACGGGAACCCTCGATTGGCCCGAGTGCAGCACGATCACCAAAAAGACGGTCAGGCAACTTGGCGAGTCGACGCGAAACATAAACCACTCCGAAGAAACCGGTCGTCAAACCCAAGACGTCGCCTCAGCTATCGCATCCGTCGGTGCTCAAATCCCACTTGGGCGGCGAGGTCGCACACGGGTAGCAGTAGCTGTCACTGCCGGTGAAGCTGCCTTCGCCTTCTTCGGTCATGTTGTACTGGGTGAACGTGCCGCATCCTGGCCCGTTTCCGGACAAGGTTGAACAATTACGCCCATCATCGGCTGATTGAACGTCGCAGTGACTGCCGACGATGGACGCAGCCCTTGCGGAATCCAAAGTCACGGGGGCTGAGGCAAAGATCGCTACCGCCACAGCGATCGAACTGCCCAAGAACAGATGCTGGAGCTTACTTTCCGACTTCATCTTTTCTCTCCCGATTTGGTCCCTTTTTACCAGTAATGCTAATCGTTCGAGGGTCGAACGACCGTAAACGTTTCGCGAGGTTAAGCGATTAGCAAACCTTGATCAAGCAAATTTTCCTTGATGTCTTCCTTCCGACCAACGAACCGCCGGGCGAGTGTTTTCTGGGCATTCAGCCTTCAGGCCGTCCCTTCCCCTTGCTGGGGATTCGTTGCATGATGCGGGGGTGACACGCATCGTATTTTTGGACGACTTTCCCTTTCCGACGCTGGGGGTTGGTGATGCGCCTTTCCCGGTGGCGGAATCGCTGCGTGGCGGAGCGATTTCGATCGGCAATTTCGACGGCGTGCATCGCGGTCATCAGGATCTGCTGCGACAGCTGAAACGGATGGCCGGCGAGCTGGGCGGTCCGGCCGTGGCGGTCGTTTTCGATCCTCAACCGGCCGAGATTTTGCGTCCCGAGGCCGCTCCGGTGCGACTGACCGACTTGGAAACCCGCGCCCAGCGGATGAAGCCGCTGGGCATCGATTTCTTGCTGGTGTGTCGATCGACCGAGCGTCTGTTTTCGATGACGGCGGACCAGTTCTTCGATCAACTGATCGTCGATCTGCTGGGCGCCGCTGGCATGGTCGAAGGTCCGAATTTCTTTTTCGGCAAAGACCGACTTGGCGACGTTCGTCTGCTGCGGCAGCGATGCGAACAGGCCGCGATCCGGCTGCAGATCGCCGATCCTCTGTTGGACGATTCGACGCCGCCGGCGATGATCAGCAGCAGTCGGATTCGCGCCGCCCTGTCCGCCGGCGACGTGCGGGCGGCCGGTGAGATGCTGGGTCGACCGCACCGGGTCAGCGGCACGGTCGTCGACGGGGCGAAACGCGGCCGCGTGATCGGTTTTCCGACCGCCAACCTGGAATCCGTCGTCGGCATGTTGCCCGCTTTGGGGGTCTACGCGGCCGGCGTCACGCTGCCCGACGGTGGATCCCACCACGCGGCGGTGCATCTGGGGCCCAATCCGACCTTTGACCGGGATGCCGAGGGGAGAACGGCCGATGAAGGAACATCCGCCTCGAAAATGCATCCCGCCAAGTTCGAAGTCCATTTATTGGACTACAGTGGTGGCCTTTATGGTGAGGTGCTGAAAGTCGACTTCGTCGAACGGATCCGAGACGTCCGACGTTTCGAATCGGTCGAGCGACTGACCGAGCAACTTCGCCGAGACGTCGCGACGGTGCGTCGTGAATTGAACTTGTCGTCAACCGCATCCTCTTGAATCCAGAAAGTCCCCGATGGGCGTGAATTGGAAAGCCTTCGTCGATCAAATCAGCCATTACCAATCGTTCGTGTTGGTCAGCCACATTCGGCCCGACTGCGATGCGCTGGGCAGCGAGCTTGGCATGGCCGATGTGCTTCGCGCGGTCGGCAAGGACGTGCGAATCATCAACGCTCACCGCGTGCCGTCGGCGCTGCAGTTTCTGGATCCGGCGGGCGACATCGAAGTCCTGGGCGACCATGTGGAAGCCGAGAACATCAGCGCCGATTGCATCATGATCTTGGACACCAGTGCGTGGGCACAACTCGGTGACATGGGCGACGTGATTCGCGCGGCGAGTTGCGACAAGATCGTGCTGGATCACCACGTCGGCGAAGACGATCTGGGGGCCACGATGTACAAAGATTATCAAGCCGAGGCGACAGGCCACCTGGTCGTCCAAGCCGCCGACGCGTTGAATGTGCCGCTGACGCGTCCGATGGGCGTGCCGATCTTCGCGGCCATCGCGACCGACACCGGGTGGTTCCGCTTCGGCAGCGTGACGCCGGAGACCTATCGCGTGATCGCCCGCTTGGTCGATGTCGGCGTGGTGCCCAGCGAGGTTTACGGCGACTTGTATGAACGGGACACGCTGGGTCGGTTGAAGCTGCGTGGTTTGATCTTGTCACGAACGACAGCGGAACTTGACGGCGCCCTGGTTCATACGTTCGTGGAAAAAGAAGACTTCGCAGCGATGGGCGCCGAGCCGTCGGACACCGAGGACGCGATCAACTTGACCTTGACCGTCGAAGGAACCAAGGCCGCCGTGATCTTCGTCGGACAAGTGCGTGGGGGATACAAGCTGAGTTTTCGCAGCCGCTGTGCGATGGACAGCAACGAAGTCGCCCGGCAGTTCGGCGGCGGCGGTCACAAAGCCGCCGCGGGTGCCTTCGTCGAAGGCACGCTGGCCGAGGTGCAGGCCCGGGTTTTGCCGGTCGTTCGCGAAAAAATGCAAGAGGCACTCGCCTGACGACCGAGACGTCACGGGTGGCCGATCAGTCCTTCAAAATAAACCCGTTCAGCGTCCACCCGTCGTCGGTCGTGACGATGAAGTTGCCGCCGGCGGTGAAGTACTTTTCGATCTGCTCGAACGGCGGCAGCTTGCGGGCCGAAATCGGATCTTCTTCACCGCCCAGGTCTTCCGCTTCGTTGATGATCCGCTTGATCACCGACGCCAGCACGCTGTCGCTGTTGCGGAGTTCGCCCTGTCGAAGCAGTTCGTATTTCACGCGGCGTGACAGTCCGGTGCGGATGACCCGATCGGCGGCGACCCGATCGGCGCCCAACGACTTCATCGCCGCGAGGACTTGGGAAACCCGACCGGCCTCGGAAAAGCCCCGCTGCGGTGCGGCCAACATCCGGTCGGCGGTTTCCAACAGCATCTCCGTGTGACTGCTGAGCAATGCATACGCCGGGCGTGCGGCCCCGTCGCCGGGGACCACCGCCACGGCCCAAGTCGTCAGGATTTTTTCTTCGTCGTCCTCGGATTCCACGTCCCCGAAGTCTTCAAAATCGCCGAACACGTCATCGAATTCGTCGTCGTCGGCGTCGGTCAGTTCGTACTTCCAGACTTGGATGCCGGCGATGGATTCGATCAGCGTGAAATCCGGTTCGTATTCCATGATCTTGGCCAATTCTTGTTTGATCAGCGGGCCGTCTATCAATTCGATCGCCACCAAAGAACGCTCCGAGGTCGTGGTGGCTGGTAAGGTGTTGTCGGTGACCATGATCACGTCTTCGCCAAGATTCGGGACCACGTCATTGACGACGTCCACATTGGCGGTGTCTTCGCCGCGTTTGATGTCTTCCAGGGCTCCCATGAACAGTTCGCTGCCCATGGCTTCATCGACCAGCGTCTCCAGGGCCAAGAACGCGTCCCCGACTTTCCAGTTCATTCGGAGGAAACTGGCGATGTCGGGCCCGATCCAGTCGGGGATTTCTTGGAGAGGCTGATTGGGGAATTGCAGCATCCGCGCCGCTTGCTGGTACCGATCGGGACCGTCGCTGGTCGGCGGGGCCAGGATGACACCGCGGTGAAGCCAATCGAAGTCGCCGACACCGATCGCCACGGTTCCGCCGGCGGCTTGGACGGCATCGAAACCTTGGTTTTGAAGCAATTGCAAGATCTCCACGTTTCCGCCGCGATCGACATCGAAGGCTTCCTTCGCGATTCGCCCCATCGCAAACGGCTCGGCGTACCACTGGAAACCGATCGCTACACCGGAGTCGTCGTCGTTCGCGTTTTCCTGACGCAGTCTTTCCACGTCCGCGGTGATGCTGGCTTCGGTGCGGTGGATGATGGTGGAATACGTCACCGACTCGGCCAGTGAGTCCTGTCTGCCGTCGGATCGGATCGCTTCGATCAATTCTTCGACCAAGGCCTGTTTGTCCGACGCGATGATCCGCTGGTCGTTCATCCAGATGGCGATCTGTTCGATCTTCAATTGCCCGCGTTTGGTCTTCGGCGTGTACACGCGAATGGTTTCTCCGTTTTGCGAAACGTCTTGCCGTGTCGCTTCCCGGGCCTTCATGTCCGCGTCGACTTGCTCCAGCACCGCGGCGGCTTTGTCGGTGCGGCCGCGAATGTCCGCGATCACGCACAGCGCGTACGGCTGACGCTTTTCCTTGGGATATGGCATCCAGGCCCCGACGACCTCCCCGGAGGCGATCTCGTAGACGTCTTCGACTTTCAAACCGATCCGCTGGTCCAGCGAATCCAAATAATTGCGGGCCAAGGAACGCTGGGCCTCGCGGAATTCTTGCAGCAGAGGCTCCTCCAGCAAGCGACCCAAATTCGTTTGACCGCCCGATTCACAGAAATCAGGCAAGCTGGGGAAACGCACCGTTCCCGCCGTCTCGCCCGGCAGCAAGTCGATCCCCGAGACGAATGCCGAGGCGGCCGCCGGTGCCGTGCCGTTGGCCGCCGGCGTCTGGCCCAGGGCGCCGGAATCCCGTGCCGCCCACGACGCGGCAACGATCGCCAGCACCACTGCGGCCCAGGCCGCTTGACCACCTTGCCTTCGGCAAAGACGTGTCGAAAGGTTCAATTTCAGATTCATTCAAGACTCAAGGAATCGACGAGGCAAGACGCTCGCGGCGTTCTTCGTATCAACAGGGCTTCGGCGAATTGCCAGCCCACCGCCAGCCAGTATGTTATCGAACTGCTTTTTGATCCGATACGCCGCAGCGAAGCGGATCGTCCCCCGACCAAGACCCATCCCCCTCCAAGACCCACCCCCTGGCCGAGACCGAACTTTTGGACACCTATCGAAACCCGCTGATCGAACGTTACGCGTCACGGGAAATGGCTGAGCACTGGGGAAACACACGTCGTTTCCAGACTTGGCGGTCCCTGTGGGTCGCCTTGGCCGAAGCCGAGCGGGAATTGGGGATCGAAATCACGGGGGAACAGCTGGCGGAGCTAAGGACGTACCAAAACGAGCTGAACCTGGACGTCGCCGCCGATTACGAGCGGAAATTGCGACACGACGTGATGGCGCACGTCCATGCCTACGGAGATCAGTGCCCCGGAGCCCGAGGAATCATCCACCTGGGTGCGACCAGTTGCTTCGTCACCGACAACGCCGACCTCATTCTGATTCGCGATGCCCTCGGATTGGTGGCGCGGCGGCTGGCCGCGACGATCGGCAAACTGGCCGATTTCGCCGCCGCCCATCGTGCCCTGCCCTGCCTCGCCTTTACCCATTTCCAGCCCGCCCAGCCGACGACCGTGGGCAAACGCTGCACGCTGTGGATCTACGATCTGGTGCTGGACTTGGTCGAGGTCGAACATCGTCTGGACCGGTTGGCGTGTCGCAGCGCGAAAGGCACGACGGGGACCCAAGCCAGCTTTCTGGAATTGTTCGATGGCGACTCGGCCAAGGTCCGACGACTGGAAACCTTGATCGCCGAAAAGTTGGGTTTCGAAACCAGCTACGCCGTCACCGGTCAGACCTACCCCCGCAAGGTCGACAGTCAACTTCTGGATGCCCTTTCGGGCATCGGACAAAGCTTGCACAAGATCGCCACGGACATGCGATTGCTTGCCGGCCGTAAAGAGTTGGAAGAACCGTTCGAAAAGCATCAGATCGGCAGCAGCGCGATGGCCTACAAACGCAATCCGATGCGGAGCGAACGCATTTGCGGCTTGTCACGATTCGTCATCAGTTTGCAAAGCAGTCCGGCGATGACTGCGGCGACGCAGTGGATGGAGCGAACGCTCGACGACAGCGCCAACCGCCGCCTAGTGATTCCCCAGGCTTTCTTGGCGATCGACGCGGCGTTGGTGTTGATGCAGAACGTCGCCGACGGCTTGGTCGTTTACCCGGCCACGATCGCCCGCAACCTCAACGCCGAACTTCCCTTCATGGCGACCGAGAACATTTTGATGCAAGCCGTCGCCGCGGGCGGTGACCGACAGGAACTGCACGAACAGATCCGCGTCCATAGCCAAGCCGCCGCGCAGCGGGTCAAGAACGAGGGCGCCGACAACGACTTGCTGACGCGACTTCGCGACGACGCGATGTTCGCCGCGACCGATTTGGACGCCGCGACCGATCCGTCGGCTTTCGTCGGCCGCGCCCCCGAGCAGGTCGACGAATTCCTGGCCGAGGTGATCGCGCCGATTCGTGCCCGCTACGACGGCGGCGAGGACTTGAGCGTCGAAGTCAAGGTGTGACAGCGACGCATCCAGTCCGTCTGAAAGGCGTGCAGCCGTTCTTCGCAGCGGCCTAGGACACCGCGGCTGCTCGGGTGATCGGGATCGATCGCGGTCATGCCGGCTTGCACCTTGGGAAAAATACCGGCGTCTTCGCCGAGAACTTTGACGGCCATTCTCGCCGAGGCCCGCCGCATCGCGACGGCCAACGCCTTCCCGACGATCCCGCCTCGCGTCGCCGTGCGGCCGAAGCCCCACACCTTCATGCGACTTTTGCCGGGGGCAACGGGAGTCGTCTGATAGATCAAGCTGACCGAGTCGTTCAGCGACGCCATCACGTTGGGAAACAGATGCAGGTGGCGGTACTGGCCACGAAAGTCACCGGTCAAAAACCGGATGCTGCGTTCTTCCATCCGTTCCAAAAAGCTGTGCGTGCGAAACGACGTGGAGAACTCGGTGCCGTGATCACGCAGGTGATGCGTCGTGTGTTCCTCGCCGGGGTCGTGCCCGAACGTGGCCGCGTGGACTTCCTCCAGATGATAACTTTCCAAAGAGCCTTCGATGGGTATTTTCCAATCCGCATCGAAGTCGAAGTGGGTTGCCAGATTCCGTTTCCACTGATCGGGATTGGTCGCGCGGCACAGTTCGATGAAGTCACCTTTCAACGCATCGGCGAGTGACGGACCGTCGGGCCGGAAGTTCACGAACAGCAATTCGCCACAGGCTTCGACGCGAAAGTTTTGCAAGCGGTGCGTCTCGCGATCGAACTTGGGGAAATTTTTGGCACCGGGAAGCTTCCGCGTCCGCCCGTCGACGCCGTAGTTCCAGCCGTGGTAGCGACATTTCAGCGTCGGAGCGTTTCCGCAACCTTGGTCCACGAGCAAGCAATGTCGATGAGCACAGACATTAAGAAAGGCGGCCCAGGTCCCTTCAAAATTGCGGACCAAGATCGGAATCCCCAACGTTTCGCAGGCCAAATAGTCCCCCGGTTCGGCCACTTCCGCGAAGGTTCCGACCAGTTGCCAACTGTTGTCGCGTAAAACCCTGACGTCCCGCGCGAAAGCCTCGGGCGATCCATAGTCGGATCGCGGGATCACCGGCGACATCGAACGTTGGGCGTGATAAGGCATGGGCCGAGCGGCGCAAGAAACGAAAGCGGCCAGCATACTTCAAAATCGGACGGTCAACTGCTTCGCGGCGTCTGCGTTTCAAAGGTGGTACGCGAATGCACGCCGGCCTCGCGGATCGCTTCGATGCTGCGTTCGTACAACACCTGTTGGGAACGATACGCGTTTTCGGGGCTCCGCGGCTTGGTGCGTTTGTACTCCCCGTCGGGCTGCATCACCCAAGTATTGGTGTTGTCGTTAAAATAGGTTTTTAACGTGGACAACAGCTTTTTTCGGCACGCGGGATCGAGCACCGGCACCAGCAGTTCGACGCGACGATTCAAATTACGGGGCATCCAGTCGGCGCTGCTGATGAACAACTGCGGGTCGCCGCCGTGGCGGAAGTACAAGATCCGAGCGTGTTCCAAGAAACGGTCGACGACCGAGATCACACGGATGTTTTCGCTGAGTCCCTTGATGCCCGGTTTCAAACAACACACGCCGCGGATGTTCAGCCGGACTTTCACACCGGCTTGGTCGGCCATGTACAAGGCGTCGATGACTTCCGTGTCGACCAGGGCGTTCATCTTGATCGTGATTTCGGCGCGTGCGCCTTCGCGGGCCCGGTTGGTTTCCGCTTCGATCAAGGACAGCACGCGTTGACGCAGGGTCAGCGGCGCCGCGGCGATTTGTTCGAAGGGTTGCGGTTGACTGGCACCGGTGACGGCATTGAAAAAGGCGGTCGCGTCGGCACCCAAGACTTCGTCGCAGGTCAACAGCGAAACGTCGCTGTACAGTTTGGCGGTGACCTCGTTGTAATTTCCCGTGCCGAAATGGATGTAGCGTCGGATGCCGTCGGGTTCGCGGCGGACGACGACGCAGACCTTGGCATGGGTCTTGAGCCCGCGAATGCCGTAGATGACTTGCACGCCGGCTTGTTCCATCTCACGAGCCCATTCGATGTTGCGGGCTTCGTCGAAACGGGCTTTCAGTTCCACGATCGCCGAGACGTACTTGCCGCGTTCGGCCGCTTTCATCAACGCGGCGACGATGGGGCTTTGTTTGCTGGTTCGATACAAGATTTGTTTGATCGCCAGGACGTCGGGGTCGGCGGCGGCTTCTTCGACCAACCGGACGACCGGGTCGAAACGTTCATACGGATGGACCAGCAACAAATCTTGGCCGGCGATGGTGGTAAACATCGATTCGGCAGGGTCGATTCCCGGGATGCCCTGCGGGATCCAGGCGTCGTCTTTGAGAGCTTCGAAATCCTTCAGCCCGTGCAATCCGAACAGGTAGGTCAGGTCCAGCGGGCCGTTGATGCGAAAGCTGTTGCGAGAACCCAGGTCCATCGTTTCGGTCAAGAAGGCTGTCATTTCGTCGCTGGCGGATGCGGCCAATTCCAGTCGCACGATGTCGCTTTGCCGGCGACTTTCCAAGACTTCTTCCATGCCCCCGAGCAAGTCTCCCGCGCCGTCTTCACGGAGTTCGATGTCGGCGTTGCGGGTGATGCGAAAGGCGGTGGTTTCGGCGACCTTGCGGCCCGGAAAGAACTCACCGGCGTAGTGACCCACCAGATCTTCCAACAAGACGTAAGCGAATCCGTTTTCGGCGGGAAGCTGAATGATTCGCGGCAAAGCACGGCCGAGCGGAATGATCGCAAATTGCCATTGTGGAGTTTCGCCGTCCGGGCCGGTCAATTGAACACCCAGTCCGGATTCGCCACCGCCGATTTTGACGCACAGGTGCATCCCCAGACCTTGCAACGTCGGGAACGGGCGGTCGTGAAAAATCGCGTGCGGCGTCAGCACCGGCAGCACGTCTTCGACAAACGTGCGGTGGGCGTCCTCCAGCGTGCCATCGCCACATCGGTTCAGGTCGATGCGATCGATCCCGGCTGCCGACAAAGCGGGTTCCAATTCTTCGCGAAAGTGATCGCTTTGACGCATCATCAGCACGTGGCATCGCGACATGACGGCTTGCAACTGTTCGCTGATCGTCAGCCCGACCGGATCGCGCACCAGGGAATTGCGTTCGTATTGCAATTTCAGCCCGCCGACGCGGACCATCACGAATTCGTCCAGATTCGATCCGGTGATGGCCAAGAACTTGACGCGTTCCAGCAGGGGCAAGGAAGCGTCGGTCGCCTGATCCAGGACACGCGCGTTGAACTCCAACCAGCCCAATTCGCGATTGACGAATCGGGCGGCGGGCAAGTCGGTCGAGGCCTTGGTGGACTTCTTGGTGGATGGAGGGCTCAAAACAACAATCGATCTTGGTTCACAGGACAACGGTTAGGATCGATCGGCTTGCTTCACGACCAAGGTCGTCGGTTGCGGGTCGGTCGACGTCACGGCCGGTTGACTTTCGGTTTCCTCATCGGCTTTCGCCTCGTCGGTCGTTCCCAACAGGATTCGAAAAGCCTTCGGATAAAAGTCATGACCGTAGGTCAGCTCACCGCCTTGATGGCCGACGGCTCCGACCATGCCCGCGACGACCAGCAAGCCGGCTTTCCAAACTTTGTTCAGCGAGGATCGTTGTTTGGCCACCGCGAAGATCGCGATGACGGCAAAGACGCTGGACAAGACTGCGACGATCACGCCGCTCCAGCGATGCCAAAAGACTTCGCTGTCGAAATCGACCTTGGTCCAACTGCCGTAGCCTTCGTTGACCGCGAACGACCAACCCATCGTGGTCGCGACGATCGAGCTGGCCGCGCCGATCACCAGGCAGGCCAGCGGGATTTGTGTACCCAGCGTCGGCCACTTCCAACCCAGCACGACGAACAGGGCACCGATCAGCAACAATGCGATCGGAAAGTGAACGGTGGCGGGATGCAGGAAGCCTTGGAACGCCCACAGCCGCGCCGGGAACGATGCCGGTGCCGGGGCGACTTCGACGACCTCGGCGGTCTCGCCTTCGGACCCGGCCGCGACGATCACCACGTCCTCGGGCCACTCGGCACCCTCGCTGATCCAGGTCCGGATCAAGGCCAGTTCGGCGGGGGACAACGGTCCGCCGTGGGACGCCGGCGGCATCATCAAATCCGGATCGTCGGTGGTCATGTAATCGGTAAAGACCATGCTACCGTCGACGTCCCCGGGTTCGACGTAGATCATGAACTCGTCGGCCACGTCGACGCGGTAATCGTTTTTGGCGTCCTCGGCGTTGTGGCATTCCAAGCAACGGTCGCGAAAGATCGGCAGGATGTCACGCTGAAAGACGACGAC
>Ga0102938_10002602_pt1 | contig 13626 bp, 2 predicted proteins | sample SalPonR2_B_D2_MG_FD_84516 | JGI IMG/M metagenome (GOLD analysis project Ga0102938, IMG submission 84516) | Salt pond soil microbial communities from South San Francisco under conditions of wetland restoration - Salt Pond MetaG R2_B_D2_MG | ecosystem: Environmental > Aquatic > Marine > Intertidal... | reverse complement strand
CAGTTGCGGCAGCAGCCAATGCAGGCATGCCCAGAGGTGATCACGTCCTGCCCGTCAGGCGGCAGGAGATGGAGGAGCTGAGTCTCACCGAGGGCCGTGGCGATCTTCTTCAGCCACTTCAGGTGCTTTCGGGGGGGCGCGCCAGGACCGTAGCGGCTGACTGTGTTCGGCGCTGGCTGACCGGGCACGCCCTCCTTCTGGACAAACTCCTCATCAAAGACACCCGCCTTGTCGAGGAAGATGCCGCCACCGCCGCGGGTCGGAGCCGAGTAGGCGGGGTAGAGCTGGGGACCGTCGCCAGGGCTGCACGGCGGGGTGCTAGGAGAAGGGTCAGCGTCGACGGACCAGTCGATGGGGAAGGCTCCGCGGCCGACGCCCTCTGGGCGGCTGCCAGCAGCAGGTCGCGCTGGAGGCGCAGGAGCGCGGGCGGGCGGCGGCGCGCTCGACCAGTGAGCTTCCCACGCCCGGCGACCCCAGGGCGACCGCTCGAACTCGTCGTACTTGAGAATGAGGATGTCCAGGTCGTGCCGCGCGTTGTTCGACGAGCCGAGGTGGAGCTTGTCGATCTCGACGTCGAGGGTGCGAAGCAGCGACCGCAGCTCACCCTCGGGTAGAGCACGGATGGAGTCGGAGCAGGCGGTGCGGACCTCGTCCACGAGACCGCATTCGGTGAAAGCCCCGGCGAGTTCGAGGTTATGCGCCTTCTCGCGAGCGACATCAGAGAGCAGCATAGTCGGCGAGATGCGGGCCGCCCTGGCCTGCTCGAGGTAGAGCTCCTTCGTCTCGTGCCCAGAGCCCAGCGCGAACTTGCGATCGAGCCCGATGAGGAGGCGAGAAAAGGGACACCCCTCGTCGCGGATGGAGTCCTCGCTGCGCAGGAAGGTGTTGAGGAAGCGGTACTTGCCGGCGGCGTCAGCAACGGAGCCGAGGAAGGCGCGCATGCTGGAGACCACCGCGACCCACGCGTGAGTTGGATCGCCATGAGCAGAGACTCCCTTCACCAGCTGCTCACACAGGGTGCGACGAGCCCACTGATACTTAGTCGGGTCGCGCGACTGTTTGAGCCCATCCTCGAAGCCCCGCCAGAGCTCGCCCGACTGAAGCGCCTTGTCAAAGGTCTTGGCGTCACGCTCGGATCCGATGCCGTACTGGGTGAAGACCTGGAGAGCAGCACCGGGTAGGAAACCACCGACGGGCGCCTGCAGACCTCCCTTCCCTTCAGCGGCGAAGAAGTCGAGCTGGGTGTGAGCGAAGAAGATCGTCCCGTTAGCACGGGAGAGCGCAGCGGTCCCCCGCGGCAAGGCCGGGTCGGATCCCAGACCGTCGCCGACAAAGAAGGCTGGCGGCGGGCGAGCATCGCTTCGAGCCCTAAGGTGGTTGATCTCGATTGGCGGGGTGGAGGATGAGACGCGCTCGTACTCGGCGGGCGGCGGCGGCAGGACGCTGGAGACCGGGACCGAAGGAGGAGCGGCGGGTTGTCCACGTGGCGCCTCGACTGCTCGCGGCTGTGTAACGACTGCCCGAGGCGGAGTGATGACGCCGTGGACGGCCCTCTTGGAAAGGTGCTGCTGCCATGCCTGCCGCCACGCCTCGCCCTCCGGCGAGCGCGGGAGGGAGTGCGGCGAGAGCGGCTGCTCCTTGAAGAAGCGAGTCTCACCGGCCGGCGCGCCGGGAGCTCCCACGATCCAGCCGGCGACGCGGAAGTCGTCGTATCCACCGTCGGGGTCGTGGGACGACTCGAGAATGGCGACCTTGAGAGGAGCATGAGCAGCCTCATTGACAGCAGCTCCCGCGAACGCTTGCTGGCGAGGATCAGGCGCGGTCGATCCACCGTAAGCAGGAGGCGGCGAGAGATCGTTGAGGCGCGAAGCCCCTCCAGCGCGGATCTCGGCGGTGAAGGCGCCGGTAGCGGGAGACCCGCCCATTGCGGCCGAGAGAGTAGCCGCCTTGAATGGAGGAGGCTGCAGCGACGGGGAGAGCTGAGGAGCGGGAGGAGCACGCGCGACGGGAGCTGGGCCGTGTCCCTCGCGCCCAGCGAAGGAGCCGCCAGATCCTCCGTCACAGTCGAAGTCGCCGAACGTCTCCGCCGCGCGGTCGGCGGTGTTCTCGGCCAACGCCTTAGCCTCGCCTCGAGCCACAGGAGCAGCAGCAGAGCCACCGTGAGGAGGAACAGGAGAGGAGAGACCAACGGCGCACGGCTCACAGCCGATGTTCTCCGGCCAGACGGCGGAGCTTGGGGTGGTTGGCGCCGGCTGCTTGCCGCCCACGAAGGACGGGCCGGGACGGAGACGACCCTCCTCGCTCTCACCCGGCGGAGCCGAGTAAGTGCCGGAGAAGGGAGCAGCGACGACAGACCGCAGGAAGCTGCCGATGGACTCGGTGATCCCGCCTCCCGCACGGCCGGAAGGCGAGCCGTTCGGAGCGGGCGGGGAGAGCATCCCACCCGCCGTCGGAAGGCCCAGGTTCCACATCGAAGGGCGGGGCGTGGACGGATTCGGCTCGGTGTGGAACTGACCGCCACCAGGCAGTGGCTGCGGCTGTGGTGGGACACAAGCGGAGTATGGAGGCGGGGCAGGCTCGATCCCGGGAGTCGAGCCGGCAGGCGGAAAAGCGGATTGGCTCTGGGCCGGCATGCCGGAAGGAGTGCGGATCCCGCGGAAGGGCGAATAATCGAGGTTGGAGCCACCATCCTGGATTGACGCAACTGCGGTTGCGGGAGAAGAGCTTGAATGTCGGAGTGAACACTGCCGTCCGGTGGTGTGGAGGTGGCTCTTGTGAGTACCTCCGTGGTCGGGGCTAGTGTGTGTGTCGTGCGGATTGAAGCAAGAATCTTGAATACATGGTTGAACACGGGGGGCAAAGGACGAGCGGACGGGCGAATCGGCCATGGTCACGGGCCCCGGCGCGCTGAGCGCTCGCTTTCTGCGCACGCCAGCAAACACACGATATCACGTATCTGCCCCATTTCTGTCTCTAATGAGACAGAAATAGGACACCTCGACGGGCGCGGAGCTCCCGAGCTCACGCCAAGAGCACGGCACACACTTAAGAGGGGAGGGGGTATCATCCCCCCCCCGCACTAGCGCACTAGCACACTGAAGTGAAAGCTGAAAGTGAAAGCTGAGGCCTGGGGCGAGGTGAACGACCTCGCCCCCCGTATTTGCAGCCTTCACAAGGCGTGAGAGGCGCGGATCCTAAAGCATGTCGCCCTAGGCCGGCGTAGCACCTCTCTACTTCCACAGCATGGAGCCGCTCCCCGGAGAGGGGGAAGAACCCAATGAAGAGAAGAGAAGGCGGAACTGCTCGGCAGCGGAGCGAGCGGCGCGCGGTCTGCTGGCGAGGCAGATCACGTGCTGCAAGCCCAGCACATGGTAGGTAGAGGGTCGACAGCGAGCATGCAAAGTGCAGGGTGGGTGGCGAATCCGCCCAGCGGGGCGCCTCGGAACGACCGAGGGCGCGCGCGCGCGGCTGGCGAGGCCGGCGCGCCATGGCACTTCCCATAGGAAAGGTCAGCCACCCGGTTGGCGAGGCCGGGGGCTGCATGCAGCAGACAGAGCACAGGCAGCGGAGAGACGAGACGGCGCGGGGCGTGAGCCCCCCCTCGGCCCAGCAGAGCGTGACAAGCACGCGACTCCATTGGGCGTCAATGAGCGCCGGGCAAGCCTCAGGGGTCACCTGAGTGTCCGGACAAGGACATATGCACAAGCGGAACGCTCTCCCTTGCTTGGCGATGCGGGGAGAGCCGCACACGCAGACTGAAGCGGATGTGACGATATGACTCAATAAAGCAGGCAGGACGATGACGGTGATACGAAGGGTACGGCAGACGAGTAGAAGGCGAACGCCCCCCCAGCACACCGACGGCGGTCTCTACTCCAAGGGGAGACGGCGGTGAGCGAGCAGGAAGGCGGCGGGCAAAGACGAGACGCGACCGCAAGGGCCGGCGGGCCAACGGGGTAAAACAAAACAAGCAGTGGCCGCGCGAGGCGAGCCAAATGAAGTCGTAGAAGACGAAGCACAGGAACAACAGGGCGTGGCAGTCACAACAGAAAAGCTATTGAAGGTAAGAGCATTGCCATCCCAGGCCAACTGGCTGGGAGGCCGGGGTACTGAAGGGGAAGAGCGACTGTCCTTGCCGCAATCCCCCCCAGTAGGGTAAGGGCTGGCTGGGTGCGCCGCCTCCCGAGGGCGGCGCAGCCCGCGCCACGCGTGCGGACGGAGTCAGTAGCACACGGGTTGGCTAAAGCTCGGAGCGCGTGGCGACCAGCGGCGGGGAAAGGGTGACCACCCACGCCGCATGCTGTGGCTGGGGCAGCAGCAGTGGCGTGGATGGCGGACGGGGATCCGGCCAGCGGCGCTGAGCGCTCACAACTCAGCGGCCGCGGGCGACCAGTGGCCGGTGCACCTCTCGCGCTGGGGCTCGGCGCGATGCTTGACATGAGGTGGCCATGGGTATCCAGATCGGCAGGCAAGGGTGGTGAGGGGCAAAAACGATTGGAGAAGGCGCCACCGCTGCTGAGGCAAAGCAGTGATGAAAGGGCGACGGCGGAGCACGGAACGGCGAGGCGATGGTCGCTCGCGTGGGGAGCGCGAGCGACGAGGCGGATGAATAGAAGCGGTGAGCGACGGGAGCCGCCGCATAGCCCACCCCCTGCCGTCTCAGGGTAGGCTGTGCGAGCTGACGCTCGATGGAAGAAGAGGATGCAGGACAGGAGGACACGTGCCCAAGGGCACGCCAGCGACGGCACCCGAGCAATTCGGAGTAGTCGCCGGATGGACGGTGGAAGAGAGCGGCGGCAAGGGAGGACGCCGCGGAAATGCGAACCTCCACCAGGCGGGGCGCGGTGGGAACCAGCGGTTTGCGACCGCTTACTCAGAGAGGCATGCTGCCGGCCGACAGCACTGAGCAGAGAGGGTTGAGGGGTTTGCGGCCCCCCCCTCTTCGATTCCCACAAACGAGCCGCACCCAGACAGGGCGGCTGCCAGCCAAGGCCCCTCGGCGGCGAGCGGAAGACAGCTCCGGACCGAACGAGGGCGAAGGCGACCGGCATGGCCCCCACAGCGACGACAGAAAAGCGGCTGCAGGGCGAGCATGGCAAGAAGACGAGGTGGAAGGTGAAGGCGTCTCGCTCGGGGGCAAGCGAGCATGGCATGCTCCCGCGGAGCCGGCGCACAGCGCCGCGGGTTGGCGCGAGGAGAGAGCGCCTCATGACGGGATAGGAGAAAGGGCAGGGACATGTAGCATGAAGAAGACGAAATCGGAGTGGCGGAGGACTGCAGAGCATGGTGGCAGACCAGCGACCACAGGGGCCGAGGGGCGAAGGCAGTCTCCTCCCTTAAGCCCCACGGGCACCGAGCCGCGCTTCGCGCTCGGCTGCACGCCGCTCCCGGCGCTCGTCACGGGCCGCGATGTGGTCGAGCCCGTACGGTTCAGGTGCTGGCGGTGGCGCGAGAGCAGGAGCAGGCTCGGCGGGGGGAGCGGGTTCGATGGCGGGCGGCGGCGGAGGCTCCACCCCGCCCTCGCTCGACACTCTGCGAGACAGCCCTCGCTTGGCCAGGTACTCGTCGAGCATATCAAGGGCTGGCCCGTTGAGCGACGAGGCAGGCTCCCAGGTGTCGTCGCTCGGCTCGTAGTGCGAGTAGCGGAGACGGAACTCCCGACAGCCCCGCTGCTTGCTGTAGCGATGATCAACGATCTTCTCGACCTCGTACTGCAGACCGGCATCGATGATGGCCTCGCGAGAGAGCGCGGGCATGCGCTTGAGTCGTCGCACGTGGACCTCGTCGTGCATGCCGTTGGGAAGCCGTCGGCCGTGCGGGTCAATGAGGCGGTACCGGTCGCGCTCGAGGCACTCCTTGACGATGAATGGACCAAAGTGCGGAAACTCCATCTTCGACCCACGCGCCTCGGGCGGGCGCTCGATGAGAACGCGATCGCCCGCCTTGAAGGTGGGGGCGGGTCGATGTTTGGCTGCCCGGTCGCCCGCTCTCTGCCCTTCGCGCAGGTCGATCTCGGCCTGAGCCGCACGCCAAGCTTGGTGTAAGCGAGTGACTCGAAGCTCCATCTCCTCTGGCTCTGGTGCAGAGGCATCGGCCGGCGGCGCGGAGTAGACGAGATCCCAGGGCAGGCGCGGCGAGCGGCCGGTGTCGAGGAAGAAGGGAGAGTAGCCGGCGAGCCCCGGCTGAGGCCTCGCGGCGTAGAAGAGCTCGATGAGCGGCAGCCACACATCCCACTGGAACGCACTGTCGAAGTACGCTGCTCGCGCCATGGACCTCAGCGTCGCGTTGAAGCGCTCGCAGCACCCGACGGCGGTGTGCATGTGCGCGTCGGCCGCGACGTGAGAGATGCCGGTGGCCTTGTAGAAGCGCTGCATGTAGGCGCTGATGAGGATGGAGCCACGGTCGGTGACTAGGACCTCGGGCCAACCGACCTCCTTCAACAGGCCAAACAGCAGGATGTTGAGGAAGTCCTTCGAGGTCATGGTCTTGCGCGCGGGGAAGAGCCGGGGGCGCCGTGTGTAGCGGTCGATGAAGACGACGGCGCAATCGTTGCCCGCGAGCGTGGGCTCGAGATACACCACATCGGCCTGGACGTGGCGCCACGGCTGAGCCCCTCGGCCGGGAGTGTGCCCACCATCGACAGGACGCTGCTTGTCGTTGAAGGCGCAGGTAGGGCACTCCTTGACGAAGTCGGCCACGTCCTGGCCCATGCCTGGCCACCAGTACCGAGCGGCGACCACCGCTAGCGTGCGATCCCGACCGGGATGAAGCGTGGTGTCGTGCGTGGCGGTGAGCACGGCGGAGCGAAGCGCGGGCGGCAAGACGGGCATGGCGAGTCGGTCGAGATTGTCGATGGTTTCGGAGAGCCGGCATAGCAGCCCCTCGCGCACGGCGAAGTGACCAGTCGAGCACGCGCGCGTCACTCGTCGCGCCTCCTTCGGCGTGAGCTCGGCGCGTAGCGACTCCCAAGCGGCGGCCGCTCCCTCCTCTCCAGCCTGGGCACGAAGAAGAGCGAGGTAGGGCGCACAGAAGCCGTCCTGCGCCTGCTGCTTCCGTAGCTCATCGGTCGAGACGGGCGTATCGGCGCCTTCGGGTACGAGATGCTGCCAGAGGCGCTCGACAACGTCCAGATGCGGGCGCAGCCCATGCGGTCCAGGATAGTCAGCTCCGCCATTGGTCCCAGGTTGATCGCTAGCTCCAGCCAGCGGGGTCTCGTGGTTGGGCACCTTCTGCTGCACCCTGGTGGCGGTGGGTCGCTGACTTGCCGAGCCGGGGCGTAGCTCTCCCTCCTGCTCCAGGGCGGGAATGAGGGCGGCGACGGCACCGACGCCTGGCAGCGCCCCGAGCTGAGGCGGCGCGACCTCCCCTTCGATGGGATTGAAGAGCGGGTCGTGGTGGGACGCCCAGTACTCGGTATCGAGTTCCTCGTAAAAAGTGACATGGCGCTGCATCCCGCCACCGGCGAAGGTGAGAAGAGGCGGCGGCTCTTCGGGCTCAGACGGCGGGGGCGGCGCCGAAACGGCGAGCTCAATCGCTTGGCGGACGGCGGGCTCCACACCAGCCGCCTCGAGCTCGGTGAGCTCGACCACTCGAGTGCTCTCCCACGCCACAGCCTGAGAGGGAGGACAGGTGCGACGTGCGAATCCGGCGGCGAGCGCACCCGTCAGCGTGTCGAGCGCCACTGGCGACCTAGCAGCGAAGATAGCGGTACGAGCCTTTCCTGCTCGAATGTGTCCTGCCGCGACGAAGGAGGCGCGCTCGAAGGTCTTGCGCGCGCTGGCAGGCATCGACTCGTGCACTGGCCCACAGCGCGCCCGCAGGGCCAGCTCAGCGAGGTGTAGAGGTAGATGCCCCTTCGCGCAGAGGATGGTAGGAACGGAGTAACCGCCGGTGGCGGACTTAACCAGGAGCACGAACCTAACGCACGTAACGACGACGGCGGCGTGGGTAGCCTCGTCGCCGCCCTCGCCAATCGGCTCGGCGATAGCGGAAGGTGGAGCTGGGCGGGGCGCTCTGGTCGATGCGGCGGCGACTCGACCTTGCGCGGCCCATCCCCTTTCGATCTCGCAACTCCAATCGATGTCGCGCGCTCCGGGCCGCCGGTAGGCGGGTCCCAGCCACCAGAGAGCAGCATCGAGAGCCGATGGCATGCCACCTAGATCTGGCCGGAGCGGGGCGGGACATGACAGGCCTGCAGATGCAGCGGCAAAAACGTGAGCGCCGCCCGATACCTCGTCGGTGGGCACCCGACCGGCGCCGCGACGCACAGCATGCATCGTCGGCGTCTCAACTGACTCAGAGCAGGCGCGAGACCGGAGGACTGAACTGGCGAGGCTGCGAGAAGTTGCGCAAAGGTTGGCATCGGATGCTTCTTCCCCCGCATGAGCCTGCAACCCCGGCGAGGGAAGGACATCTTGGAGAAGAATGGCGAAAGGAGAGACGGCATGCTGGCGAGCAACCCCCAGAAGAGCAAGAGCCAGGCCAAAGCGGGTGTAAGGCGTGTGCTGTCCAGCAAGAGCGTCGCTCCACGAGGTCGGCTTGATCTCGGGGATCCAGCCGGAGGCATGCAGCAGGTGGAAGCGCGTGCAGGCCGCAGACCCGATACGCCGTGGCTTGGTCGCCCCGAGGAAGTGACGCCGCGCGCGAAGATCCTCAGCGCTTCCCGCGGTGAGCCCGTCGCACCACGAACGGGCGAGTGCACGGACTGCGATTCCCAGGTCGGTCGGGTTCTCATCGGCAATGAGGGAGGCGGAGGCGACACGAGCGGCGAGGGCGGCAGTGGAGCAGACCACGCCGTCGAGGTTGGCGCAGATGCAAGCCAGGAAGCGAGGCACGGACGTGCGAGCACCACCACTCACCGTCTTCTCAGAGAGAACCAGCGCCAGCCGGAGCGCGAGCGGGTGGATGGCGAGAAGATTGGCTCTCAGCACTTGGTAGAGGAGCGGCATGTAGGCGACGTCCTGCCAGCAGTACTGCAGCAGTGTGGACTCGAGCGGCCGCTTCTTGAACAGACCCCACACAAAATCGAAGGTGTGCTTGGACGGCAGCAGGCTGTCGAGCATGGACGCGGCTCGCTCGGGAAAGTCACGGCGCATTCGTTCGAGTAGCCAATCGTCGTGCACGGCGGCCAGATTGCGGACGGCGGTGCTGCCTTGCGACAGCAGAGCATCGGCAATCGCAGTGTCGAAGACGGGTGCGATGGCGATGTCGTAAGCGCAGAGAACCATAGCGTCGTTCGAGCCATGATGCAAGACCTTGACGACCTCGCGGTCAGAAAGGAGGTCTCGCAACGATGGCACGCCGGGCACGAAGTGGCGCTCGCGCAGCAGACGCCGATTGGCCATGACGTCGAACACGAGAATGAGCTCGCCACAGGCGATCTGCAGAACGTCGCACGACTGTCGCGCGCCATCGGGCCGAAGAGAGAACTCCATGTCAATGGCGACCGCCGCAGGAGATGTCTCAGACGCGTCGGCCTTGAGCTTGGCGACGGTCGCGTGCAAAGCCTGGAGGGTTGCGATGATCTCCTTCTCGTCGGCGAGGAGGGCGTTTGGCACAGGACGCCCGTCAACGGTGGTGTTGGACGGGCAGACCTCGCAAGCGGCGAGCATGGCGACACACGGTGATACCGCCGGCGCCTGAGCCGCGAGCAGGCCCAAGTCAGTGAAGGCGCGAGAGATGGACGGGTGGAGGGGAGTGTCGACCCCCCGTGCCCAGCAAGAAGCGCAGTGATGCAGCGCCTGCAGCGCCCAGAGCTCGGCGTCGATCGCGCATCGAATGCCCTCGAGAGATGAGAGATTGGCCAGCTCGATCCACTCGGCATTGGCGTGAAGCGGGGCATGCCCGAGCGCGGCACGGGCTCGTGGCACGATGAGAAAGCGGTGGTTGGGAGCGCGCAACACGCGACGGCTTCGACCTACGAGTCGAGCGATGGTTGTAGAGGGCGCGTCCCACAGGAACTGTCCGACAGACTGGCCGCACAACTCGCCGAGTGGCTGGCGATCACGGCGCTGAGGCACCGAGCCGAGGGTGAGAGACCCATCAGCCAGGCGCGCCATGAGCACGGCGCGACCGTCAGTGATGAGCGCCGCCACCCGCCTCTCGGTTGGCGAGCCCTCGAGCTCCCTCGGCCAAGCGGCGGTGGCGATCGCGACAGCGATTGGCAGTGAAGCCGGCACCTCGCACGCGAACTCGCGAGCGCGCTTTTCGAGAACCTCCTTCACGTGGTCGGCGAGCCTCGAGATGCAATCGGCGTTGATGTGAAGCCTGCCTGGCCGGTGAATGAGGGTGAAAGCGAACCCTTGCAGCTCGAGCAACCAGGCGTGGATGCGAGAGCCGGGCGGCGGGTTGAGCTTGTCTCGCAGGTAGATGAGAGGCTCAGCGTCTGTCAAGACGAAGAAGGGCCGGTGCGCGAGGAAATGGCGCCACCGCTGGACGGCGGCGACCAGGCTAAAGCACTCCTGCTCGACTGGAATCCAGTTCAGCTCGGAGTGCGTGAATCGGCGGCTGTACCACTGGATGGGCACCTCGCGCCCATCTCGCCTCTGCCACAGCACTGCTCCCACGCCGACCGTCGAAGCAGCGTCGACCGAGATGTAGAAGTCGTCCTCGAAGTCAGGTCGCCCGAGCACCGGCCCCTTGGGATCGGCGAGGGTGTCGCGGAGCGTGATGAAGGCGGCCAGCTCCTCCCCGCTGGGCGGGCCGGTGCGCCGCTGGTTAACTCGGTCCTGGAGCTTCTCCATCAAGATCGCGCATCGAGGGATGGAGTTGCTGTAGAAGTTGACCAAGCCGATCCAGGAGCGCATGGCGTCGGGGTGCTCGGGGAAGGACATGCCGGCGATGGCCGCGGTGTTAGCAGAAGAGGGCCGGTGTCCCTCGCCGTCGGCGATGTACCCGAGGAACTCGACCTCGCGCACGCCGATGTGGCACTTCTTCGGGCGGAGGGTGAAGCCAGCGCTGGCCAGACGATCGAGCACCAGCGCGACGTGGGAGAGGTGCTCCTCCCACGTGTTGCTGAAGATGGTGAGATCGTCGATGTACGAGGCGGTGAAACTCTCGAGGCCGCGCAAGACACGGTCCATGATCGACTGGAAGGTGGCGGACGCCGCCTGCATCCCCATGGCCATCGCGAGCATGCGGAAGCGGCCGTGGCCTGGGAAATTGACAGACATTAGCCTCGAAGTGCGAGCGGAGGCTCGTATCTGCCAGAAGGCGGAGATCAAGTCGAGGGCGGTGAAGTAGCGAGCCGAGCCCAGCTTCTCGACGCAATCAAGGACGCGCGGCAGGGCGTAGAACTGCTTCACGGTGGCGGCGTTGATGTAGCGGAAGTCCATGGCGATACGCCACCCACCACCCTTGGGCTTGGGCACGACCACGAGAGCGGCTCCATAGGCGTTGGTGGGCTCAGGGACGAGCACGCCATTCTCTAGCATCCGCTTGAACTCCTCGTCGACCGCCTTTTGCTTCTCGGGCGGCAAGGCACGCGGCGGCATGTTGGGGATGGTCTTCTGCCCCGAGGCGTACTCGGGCTTCAGCTCAACGTCGATCTCGCCAACAGTACAGCGACCGAGTCTGTTGTTGGAGAAGAGGGCCCGGCGTCGCGGCGTGAGGATCTCGCGCATGTCCTCGCGGCGCTTGTTGAGCTCGGCCTCGTCGCACGCCTCGTTGTCGAACCGCATCTCGGCTAGGATCTCGTCGGCGGTGAGGTCGGGCTCGATCGGCGCCCGTGGCTTCTCAGTGCGGCCGGCGAGCTCGAGATCAAAATGAGCGAGAGCGATTCCAGCTGTCAGAGTGACGGGCGCAGCGGTGGGGTTCCGCACCCAGAGTCGGATCTTGCCGTCGCGCACAGCGTAGTTGCCGGCGTGAACGACAAGCGGCGAAGAAGTGACCCACGAGAAGGCGGTGTTGCCCTTGGCCAGCGGGTAGACGTGTATGTCGGTGCCGTCCTCGATCAGCGGCACGTCGCACTCGATGGTGGTGTCTCCGAACGGCTTGCACTTGATCTCGACCTTGCAGAAGACGAGCGGCGCCTCGTTGGCCTCGAGAGCGGCGGCATGCCTAGCAGAGCGCTTCAGAAGATCATCGACGGCCATGCCCGCATAGCGCCGTTTGAGGGCAGCGCCCTTACTCCCGGAGTGTGGACGCGCGGCAGAAGCAGCAGCAGGCCAGCTCTGCCCCATCTCAGAGCGCTTGGTAGAGATAGGGGTGCGCACGACTCTGGCACCGAAGTCGAGACCGACTCGCCCAGCGCCCACATCGATGACGGCACTGTGCTCTTGAAGGAAGGTGTTGCCGATGATGCGGAGCGACTCGGAGCCCGCGAGCACAAAGACCAAGAGCTCAAACTCGACCCACTCGCTGGCGTCGGCGCACCAGCAGAACAGCTTGACGGTGCATGCGCCGGTGGTATGGCGAGCTCCTCCTACCCCGTGAATAGAAGTGAGATCTCCGCCCTCGCTCGGGAGCATCTGGGCGACGCCAGCCCGGATGAGCTGCTCAGCGGTGCCCTCGTCAATGACACTGCAGGAGGCGCCCGAGTCGGCGAGAACACCTTCGAAGGGCTGGCGCTTCCCATCTCTGGTTACGAAAGAGAGCTGACGGAACACAGCCGGTATGCGATCGAGTCGGCGCTGGTTGGTCAGCCCCTCGGAGAGTGGAGAAGAGGCGGCCATGACTGAGCCTTTCGGCGGGCAATCCCCGATGGCGAGGGCGCGGGCGACCTGGGGTCCGATGGCGGCGCGTGCACGATGGTACTCCTGCAAAGCGGCGCGACTGCTGTCGAGCAGCTCGGCGTGGTCGTCATACTCGGCGTCAAACTCAGCCTGCTGGAGAAGATTGGCGACAAAAGCCCCTAGTACTGAGTGTCCGCGCCGTACACTATGCACGCCGAGCGTCGCGAGCGCCGCGGCAACCGACGGGTCGATGCGGGGAAAGCACCCGTCCGAGCGCCAAGAGAGCTGACCGTTGGCGTTGGAGCCGGCGCAAGCAGTGATGGCATTGGGGACGGTGCCGTCGGCGTTAAACTGAGGCATGACGAAGCTCTTGGCCTTGCACACGCCGGGTAGCCGGGCCATGCGCTCAGCTGTGCCAGTTGCCGTTGCGCGAGCCTCGACGGGTAGTGGCTCGTCGCAGGCGGTGGGCAGAGGCGCAAACGAGCCGTCCTGCAGTCGCCACACGATGGGCGCGAAGTCGAGGTCATTGTACATCGCGGCCGGCCTCCATCCCAGGTCGGAAGAAGGAAGGGTGTCGACCTCGAGGCTATACCCGAGCTCGAGGGTGGCGCTGCATCGGCGCCGGGTATACGACTCTCGCTCGACATGAGAGGGCGCGCCGAAGAGCGAGACCCCAAGAGCAGCAGAGGCGCAGGCGCTGGGTAGCAGACAGGACCCGCCGATGTCGCCAGAGACGAAGAGGTCGACGGCGGAACCGCGGAAGCCAGGCTCGCCCTCGAACTCGTTCGAAGTGTTCCCGACAATGGACCAGACAGTAAGACATTGCGGCGGCGAGCCGCTGACGGCGGCGGCGCAAGCGGCGGTGAAGGCACAAGCCCAGCCGCCGCCCTCAGCTTCAACCGAGACGGAGTCCACGGCGCCATCGTGCTCGTCGGTCGCGCCGAGCATCGCGGTG
>Ga0102938_10002601_pt1 | contig 13635 bp, 8 predicted proteins | sample SalPonR2_B_D2_MG_FD_84516 | JGI IMG/M metagenome (GOLD analysis project Ga0102938, IMG submission 84516) | Salt pond soil microbial communities from South San Francisco under conditions of wetland restoration - Salt Pond MetaG R2_B_D2_MG | ecosystem: Environmental > Aquatic > Marine > Intertidal... | reverse complement strand
TTCAGCCAGTGATGACGAGCGGAGCGGTTGCAACGAGCGGAGCGGCCCCGGCGGTGATAAACTGACGCCATTGGCCGAGAGTCCCCCCCAACAGCGCCCAGGCACGACGATGACAACGCCGCTCCGGATGCAGCCGACGTTCATGATTTCATTGCCCGCCGTCCCCGATGAAGCGATGCGTGAGATTCGCCGCGCGATCAGCTCGCCGGACCTGAAAGGCCACGCGGTGGCGGCCGGACACGTCGTGGATTTCAAAGTGCCGCAGGATCAGCGACGGTTTTGGTCGCCGCACCTTTCGGCGCAGCTTTACGAGGCGGCGGGCGACACGTCCTGTGACGCCTATTGTCGGTTTTCGCCGCGGCCGGAGATCTGGACGATGTTCATGGCGATGTATTTCGCCGCGTCGTGTTTCATCTTTGCCGCCGCGATCTGGGGTTACGTCCAGTGGTTCATGGGGCTGGCCCCGTGGGCGCTCGTGGTGATTCCGATCTGCGTGATCGTCATCGCCGTGCTTCACGTCGCCAGTTTGATCGGCCAAAGCTTGAGCGCCGATCAGATGCACGATCTCCGCGCCCGCTTCGATCGAGCGATCGAGCTGGCCTTCGCACCAGAGACGCCCGCGGATGCCTCAACCGCGGATGGCTCACCGGTGATCGCTGCCGAACCGAACCGGACGACCGACGACCACCGCTCGAGCTTGGCCGGCGAGCCGTCGGCTTGACTTTCTAAGCCTCCGCCACCGCCACTTCGTTCGACTCGGCGATCGTGCGTTCCATGTCGGGAAACACGTTGCCGGCTTTGTCGTGAAAGACGCGTCCGATCAACAAGTCCGTGACGTTGCCGCGATGTTCGGGGTGCATTTTCATGAACCGACCGATGCTGAACTCTTTCGTGTAAAAGGCATGGACCAATTTGCGGACCCAGGTCACGCCTTCCTTGAACGATTCGCACCACTTGCCCAGTTGTCGGCCGCTCAAGTCATTTTTTTCGAAGCCCTCGACGACGGCATCGCCCGCTCGGACTCCCATTTCCAAGGCGAAGTAGACGCCGCTGCTGTAGACCGGATCGATGAAGCCGAACGCATCACCGATCAGGACCCAACCGTCGCCGGCGTGTCGCTTGGTCATGTAAGAAAATTCTTTGATCGTGCGAATGTCGCCGACCTGCGTCGCGTCTTCGAGTCGACGTTTCAACCCCGGACAGCATTCCAGTTCCGCCCGGAAAACGTCTTCCGGCTTGCCGCGGCCTTTCAGCATGTAGTCGTTGTCGCCGACGACGCCGATGCTGGTGATCCCGCGGGACTGAGGGATGAACCAGAACCAAGCGTCTTTGGATTCGGTCTGCAAGATGATCGTCGCGCCTTCGTTGTCGCCGGGGTCGCGTTTGGCGTCGCGAAAATAAGTCCAGATCGCGGCCTTCTTTAAATCCTCGTTCATTTCTTTCAAGCCCAACTTGTTGGCCACGAACGAATGCTGGCCCGTGGCGTCGATCAGGACGCGACAATCGATCCGACGCTGCTGCCCGGACGCGCCGCGAACCGTCACCCCGGTCGCTTTTCCGGTATCGTCGAAATGGACGTCCAGGAGGCGAGTCTGGTCATGACAATCCGCCCCGAGTTCGCCGGCGCGGTCATACAGCATCTTGTCGAATTCGCTACGCTCGACCTGCCAGGTGTCGCTGCAATCCCGATCGTCGTGGGTGCGGAAATAGAAGGGCTCGGATTCCTTGCCGTTGTGGGTGACGAATTGGACGCTTTTCTTTTTTTGCCATCCGGCCTGACGAACCCGCTCGTTCAGCCCCAGCCGTTCCAGGGGCCAATAAGTCTCCGGCATCAGCGACTCGCCGACGTGAAAACGGGGCACCGCCTCGCGTTCGATCAATAGAGTCGAATACCCGGCCTGGGCAACGACGGAGGCCGCACTGCCGCCGGCCGGACCGGCACCCACAACGATACAATCGTAACCTGTTTCCATCTTTCGACTTAACTCCGGGATTGGGAGACTTTCTTTGACGCTTGGTCTACCGTTAGCATACCGAGTTGTTAACCGCCCCGCTTTGCGGCAAACAATTCCCGCGACCGACCGAGCCTGAACCCGATGAAATCTAGTCGACGGCCCGACGTGAATCGAGACGGCCGGTCGGCGCCGTCACGAGGTCCGCTGCGATTCGAGGACGCGACGTCCCGAAAGCTCGGGCGATGGTACTTGCGCCGTCTGCAATTCGGCGTGGTCGCGTTGATTTTGCTGGCGATTCCCGCGGTCCTTCATTCGCACGCGGCGATCGAAGGCCTGATGAATCGTCCGCCTGATTGGCTGCCCGACGAGCTCCCTGAAAAACAGGTTTTCAACGAATTCATTCACCGTTTCGACGTCATCGACCTGGTGATGGCCAGCTGGGACGACGCGACCCTGGACAGTCTCCAATTGGACGCCGTCACCGAAGTGCTGCGTTTATTGACCGTCGAAGAAGGCGTCGCCACGGACGCCACGGTCGACGCCGACGACATCGCCGTGATCATGCCGGTCGGCTACGCGATCGAAGAAGCACGGCTGATCGCCATCGCGGGCCGAGTCAACGAGATCCTGCGGGAACACCCCGACCGGTCGATCGAGAAAACGGATCCGCCGTTTCGGGCCGAAACGGCAGGGCCCGAGCCGTCCGGTTTCTTCAACCCGCACTACCCCCTGATCTGGGCGCGCAGCGGTCAAGACACGGTCGAGCGGATGATGGCCTCGCCGGCAAACTTTCCGCGTGCCGTCGCCGTCGGTCGTTTGCAAGGCGCGATCGTCGGCCCCGACGGCCGACAGACTTGCGTGCTGGTCGCGCTGACCGAAACCGGATCGGATCATCGACGTGATTTGCTAGCCGATCTTCGCGAGTTGATCGCCACGGTGATCGACATCGACGAATCGCGACGAGACGAAATCGTCTTGGTCGGCGGACCGGTCGACGGCGCGACCGTCGACCAGGCCAGCGTCGACAGCGTCCAGTTCTTCGCGCCGCTGTCGGCCGCGTTGGCGGTGCTGTTGTGTTTGTTCTGCTTGCGTTCGATTCCGCTGACGGCCGTGATCGTGGCGATCGCCGTGATCAGCGAAGGTCTGGTGATGGCGGCGGTCTATTACACCGGCACGCCGATGAACGCGGTGCTGATCGTCTTGCCGCCGTTGGTTTTCGTGCTGACGATTTCGTCGGGCATTCACCTGTCGAATTACTTTCTGGACGTGTCGCACGAATTCGCGGACCTGACGCCCGCGATGGCGGCCGGCCGCGCGATGCGGACCGGCACGACGCCTTGCTTGTTGGCGGCCGGGACGACGGTGATCGGATTGGGTTCGTTGACGTTGGTTCGCTTGGAACCGATCCGCGTGTTCGGTTTCGTCGCATCGATCGGCGTGATTTCGTCGCTGCTCCTGTTGCTGCTATGCCTGCCCGGTGCCATGGTGATCTCCGGTGCAAAGTTTCGTGACCAGTGGCAGCTCGCTCGCACCCGACGGTTTCCCCGGCTGGCGGATCAGGCCGAACGGTTGCGCGGCGTCTACCAACGATTCATCCGAAACAGTCTGCTGAGACCGTGGCCGATGATCATCGTGTTCGCGCTGATCACGACCGGCATGTCGCAAGGCTTGCCCCGCTTGGAGACATCGGTCAGCGTGCCACGGATGTTTTTGCCCAGCAGTTTTCTTCGCCAGCAACACGACTGGTTCGAGGCGAACGTCGGGGCGACGGTCAGCGGCGACCTGTTGGTGTCGTTTCCGAAAATCGCGAGTGACGGCGACGACGCAAACGTTCCGGACGATGAAGACCGCGAATTGGTCGACCCGCTGGACCAGCTTCGCATCGTCCAACAGATTCACAAAACGACGCTGGACGACCGGCGGGTCAGCAGCGTTCTTTCGGCAGCCACGTTCGTGCCGCCGGTCAGTCGGTCGCGGGGGCTGGCCGGATCGACCAGCCGGAGCGTGGCGCGGTCACTGATTCGCGACCCGGAATCCTCTCTCGGCACCCTCGGTTTCATCTCGCACGGCGACGACGACTTGGTTTGGCGTGTCAGTTTTCGGTTGCCGCAAAAAGTCGAAGCCGACTTCGGCACGGATCTGCGTCGATTACAAACCGCCGTCGCCGCGACGCTGGCCCAGACGTTGCAAAAAGTCGAGTTGGACGAGGAAGTCGCTGACGAGATCGAATTCTCGCTGACCGGCCAGGTCGCGATCGTTCAAAAGGCCCAAGAGGTCATGCTGCGTGATTTGTTCCGCAGTTTCCTGGCCGCCTTCGGCGTCGTCGCGGTCGTCATGGTGCTGGTGCTCAAGAACGTGTTGGGCGGGATCATTGCCATGATTCCGAACCTTTTTCCGACGGTCACGATATTCGGAATCATGGGTTTGATGCGTACGCCGCTGGATATCGGATCGGTGATGACGGCCAGCGTCGCACTCGGAATCGCCGTCGATGACACCGTTCACCTGCTCAGCCGATTCGGTTCCCGGCGGGCTCGCGGGCTGAGCCGACGACGCAGTGCTTTCGGGGCGCTGGATCAGTGCGGGACCGCGATGCTGCAAACGACGCTGGTGTGTGGATTATCTTTGATGGTGTATTGGTTCAGCGATTTCGTTCCCACGAGCCGTTTTTCGGTGCTGATGTTTTGTTTGCTTTCGGCCGCCCTGCTGGGCGACGTTTTTCTGTTGCCCGCGTTGATGGCCAGTCGGCTGGGCAACCTCTTGTCCCGAAGCGTCGGCGTCGATCCGGAAGCCGCGCTCACGCACGAGTCCGACAAAGACGAGCATTTGGAATGGGGCGACGAGCCGGAACACGGTGCCGAAACGTCCGATTCCACCGACACGTCGAACCGCAATGTCACCACGGAGCACCGATGAGATCGAATTCAGTAATCCGCCGTCCGCTGCGTCTGACGCGATCCGCCGGGGCGATTTTGTTTGCCCTCGCCGCGATGCTGGGCACAACGAGTCCTCCCGCGACGGCCGGGGTGGCCGGCGAAAACGTCATCTTGGTCGTCAACGCGGACTCGAAAGATTCACGCACCGTCGCGAATCACTACGCCCAGCTTCGCCAGATCCCGTCGGGCAACGTCGTCTTTTTGAAGGACGTTCCGGCCGGCTTGACCACAACCCTCGACGACTTTCGCGACAAGATACTGAAGCCGTTGTTCGCGACCATCGACGAACGCAAGCTGGCCAACCAGACTCGCGTGATCGCCTACTCGGTCGGCTTCCCCACCTCCGTGAAGGTCGACGCCCACACGTCCAAACTGACCGATCCGGATCAAAAAAAATATCAACTGCCGGTCGGATCCATCAACGGTTTGACGTATCTGTATCGCTTCGTCATGACCGACGACCCGGCTTACCTGGGTTGGACGCCCAACCTGTACGCGCGAGGCGCGTTCGAGCGAAACTTCGTGAACCCTTTCGCCGGCGAGAAGGGCGAACGTTTCGATGACGCGATGGAAAAGTTCGACGGCGACGATCCCGCCGGTGCCGCACGGATATTTAAAGAACTGGCGACCGAGTACCCGACGCTGTCGCCGGTGTGGATTCGCGCGGCCGAAGCCTTCGCGCGATCCGATGACGCTTCCTCGGCGGCCCAAAGTTTGGTGATGGCGCTGCGCGGCGGATGGAACAGCGCGACTTACATCCGTCAATCCGAAGACTTGGACGAACTGGCTGAGAATCCCGCCATCGCCAAAGCGCTCGAGCGAATCAGCGACGCGCCGATCGTGATGCAAAACCCGATCGGTTTCGGCGGCGGGCGAGGCTGGACGTCCTCGGGGCATCCGATCGCCAGCAACCAGGGCGGCATCGCGTATTTGATGTCCTGCGTTTTGGGCGTCGTTCATGAACGCGGCAGCACGGTCGAGCAGGTCGTCGAATCATTGCAGCGATCGGCCGCGGCGGATCGCACTTTTCCCGACGGCACGTTCGGCTTCAGCAAGACCGGCGACGTCCGCACGACGACGCGAATGCCGGGCGTGCCGGCGGCCCTGGGGCGTTTGCTGTGGCTGGGCAAGACGCCGGAGTTGTTCAAAACGCCGCTGCCGACAACGGCGGACGAGTTCGCCGGGCTGCTGCTCGGGACCGCGACGATGAACTTGCGAGACAAACCGTTCACGATTTTGCCCGGCGCGATTTGCGAAAGCCTGACCAGTACCGGTGCCGCGTTCGGAACCGCTTCGCAAACCAAATGCACCGAACTGCTGCACGCCGGCGCGGCGATCACCAGCGGTGCCGTGACCGAACCTTATTCTTTGCAGTTCAAGTTCCCCGCCCCCGCCATGCAAGCGTACTATGCCGAAGGCGTCTCGGCGATCGAGGCGTTCTACCTGTCGGTGACGTCGCCTTATCAGTTGTTGATCGTCGGCGACCCGGTTTGCCAGCCTTTCGCCAAAGCGGCGACGGCCCAGGTCTCTTTTCAAACGATTCGCGGCGAAGGCTTGGAAATCGTGATCCGAAAACAAGACCCGCTGTTGCTGACCGAAAAGGTCGCCGATTCACGCATCGAGATCTTCGCCCAAGGACGGCTGGCGAGAACCACCGCCTCGACCGGCGAGATCAAGTTACGGTTGCCGGCAGACACCAGTGGAGCCCTTGATTTCCGAGTGGCGTTGATCAACGGCGGTCCGTTGGAGACGCGGATCAGCTATCCGCAGAGCGTCGACTTGGACGGCCCGCTGGAAACGCCGACGCTGGACGTGACCAGCAACGCCCAGGGCGAAGTCAAAATTCAAACCTCGGCCAAAGGAGCCGACTCAATCGGCCTGGTCCATTTGGGCGAAAGCATCGGCCGAATCGAAGGTTCCCAGGGCGAAATCATCGTGTCCCGGGCCGACCTCGGCGACGGACCGCTGCGAATCCGAGCGATCGCCAAACACGGCGAAACGGAAATTCAAAGCGAAGCGGCTATCGAACCGTGAAATCATCAGCGGCCACCACCGGTCCGTCCGGTAAGCCTTCGGGCATCGGTCGGCGGCGCCGCTCAGGTTTCGAACAGCGTCGTTTCCTCTTTGACGACCTTTTTTTGCCGACTTTTGGCGGGTGATCGGGTGTCGCGATCATTCAGCTTCTTGCCGTCGGCGGTCGTCGGTGCGCTGGACTTCGGATCGGCCGAACCGACCAGCGGATCGCCGATCGCCGTCGCTTTCAGTCGCTCGTTTCCGCGGGCGGCGTAGTCCTCGGACAATTCCAACGCGATCGGTTCGCGGCCGAGTTTCTTGGCGACCACGGCCGTCGTCGCGCTTCCCGAAAACGGGTCCATGACCTTGTCGCCCGGGCGGCTGCACGTGCGAATGATGCGTCCCAGCAATTGCTCGGGCATCTGACAACCGTGGAACCCGGCGCGTTCCTTGAACGTGCCCGCCACGCGGGGGAAATACCACGTGTCCTCATCCTCCCGGAAACCTTCGGCCAAATCCTGCGGTCGCAAGATCCACGTGTCGTCGGGCAAACGGCCTTTCGGGTTCGCGCGTTTGTCACCGTAAACCAATTGGCGAGCCGACGGGACGCGGACCTCGGGATCGTCGCGGTTGAAGACGAAATCGTCGGGGTCCTTGACGAAGTAAAACAGGTGCGCGTGCGAACGCGTGAACTTCTGTTTGCAATTCACGCCAAAGGTGTAGTACCAGATGACCCAGTTGCGAGTATGAAAGCCGAGCTTTTGAGATTCGACCTTCAACTCCGCCGCGTATTCGTCACCGATCGCCAGCCAAAACGTCCCGCCGGGCTTCAACACCCGATGCACTTCGCTGATCCATCGGTTCGACCACGACAGATAATCGTTGCCGTCCAGCTTGTCTCGGTAGACGTCGTAGTCGTAACCGATGTTGAACGGCGGGTCGGCAAAGACCAAGTCCATGCTGTCGGCCTCGATCCGTCGCATCAATTCGATGCAATCACCTTGATGAATGATGCCCGTTTTCAGGGTGTCCGTTTGCATGTTGATTCAGTTTCAGATTTGTCGGTGGCCGAACGGGGTGAAAGGGCCACGACAAAGGCCCGACCTGATGACGGCCGGGCCTTTGATCGCAAGATCACTTGATCCGTTCGAGCGTGGATCAGCTACAGCCCATGCTGTTGCCACAGTTGTGACACAGATAACAGTTGCCGTTTCGGACCGTGATGGAACCACAGTTGTCACAACCCGGCGCGTCGCTCTGGAACCGAGCGAACTGATCCGTTTGGCCACCCAACGAATCCGAGGGCGGCGTGAACGCGTCGTAGTCGGTGTCAACAGGCGATCGGCCCGAACCGTTGGCGACGTCGTATCCCCCCAGGTCGGGCGCGGCCGAACCGTTGCCGTTTTTGCCCGCGCCGTTGCCGTGCGCACCGTTGGGGGCGGCTCCGTTTTTAGGCTTCGCGACGCCCGCACCGCCGGTCAAGTGACCGAAGTTCTGCAACAGCGTGGCACGTTCGGCCAACGCGACGGCCGCTCCGGCATCGGCACGCAGTTCCTGCATCACGCTGCTGATCGGACCGTCGACCGGACCGTTGCCATCGCTACCGCCGGGATTGGTGCTGCCCAGCGGAACGTTTTGGTTTCCCTCGCCGCTCATGAAAGTCAGGCCCAACCAACGAGCGATGTAGTCGACGACGCTCTTGGCCATCCGGATGTCCTTGTTGGACGTGTGGCCCATCGGTTCGAAACGGGTGTGGCTGAACTTGTTGACCAACACTTCCAAGGGAACGCCGTATTGCAGGGCAATCGAGAGCGCGGTGCCGAAGCTGTCCATGATGCCGCCGATCGTCGACCCCTCCTTGGCCATCGTGATGAAGATTTCACCCGGGCGGCCGTCCGGATACAAACCGACACACAAGTAGCCTTCGTGACCAGAAATGCTGAACTTGTGCGTCAAGCTCTGACGCGTGTCGGTCAGACGTTCGCGACGCGGCTTGAAGACCACCTTTTCGACGGTCTTGGTGACGACCTTGGCCTTGGCCGACGAATCGCCTTCCTCACTGGTCGTGTTCAGCGGTTGCGACTGCTTGCTGCCGTCGCGGTAAATCGCGATCGCTTTCAAGCCGAGTTCCCAGCCCCACAGATACGCATCGGCGATGTCCTGTGGCGTCACGTCGGTGGGCATGTTCACGGTCTTGCTGATCGCACCGGACAAGAACGGCTGGGCGGCGGCCATCATCGTGACATGAGCACGCCAGTTGATGCTGCGGACACCGTTGGCCGCCTTGAACGCACAATCGAACACGGGCAGGTGCTCGGATTGCAATTCCGGCGCGCCCTCGATCGTGTCGTTCTCGTCGATGTATTTCAGGATCGCGTCGATTTGCGGCTGCGTATAGCCCAGCTTCTGCAAGCCCAACTTGACCGTCTGGTTGACGATCTTCAACGTGCCGCCGCCGGCCAGTTGCTTGTACTTGACCAACGCGATGTCCGGTTCGATGCCCGTCGTGTCGCAGTCCATCATGAAGCTGATCGTGCCGGTCGGTGCCAGCACGGTCGCTTGGGCGTTGCGGAAACCGTAACGCTCGCCGATCTCGCAAACCTCGTCCCACAGCCTGACGGCCGCCGCCTTGAGCGCCGCCGGCCCCGCGTCGCTGATCTCTTGACAGGCTTCGCGGTGCATCCGCATCACGCCCAACATCGGCTTTTCGTTGTCCGCGTAGCCGTCGAAAGGCCCGACCACGCCGGCCAGTTCGGCGCTGGTCCGGTTGGCCTCTCCGTGCAAAAGGGCCGTCAATGATCCGCACAAACCACGCGCCGCATCGGAGTCGTAAGGATATCCCATCGACATCGCGACGCTGCCCAAGTTCGAATAGCCCAAACCGAGCGGACGATAACGATGGCTGTTCCGCGCGATCGGCTCGGTCGGATAACTGGCGTGATCGACCAAGATTTCCTGCGCGATGAAGAACAACCGCGACGCGGCACGGAATCGTTCGACGTCGAACGTGCCGTCACGCCCGACGAACTTCATCAGGTTAATGCTGGACAGGTTGCACGCCGTGTCGTCCAGGAACATGTACTCGCTGCAAGGGTTGCTGGCGTTGATCGCGCCGCTGACCGGGCAGGTGTGCCACTTGTTGATCGTCGTGTCGTACTGCACGCCGGGGTCGCCACAGTGCCAAGCACACTCGGCCATCTTGTTGAGCAGTTCCTTGGCGTCGTACGACGGCGCGGGCACGTCGGGCTTGTCGGTGATCCAACGGGTGTGCCACTCGCCACCGACGCGTACCGTTTCCATGAAATCATCGGTCAGACGCACCGACAAGTTGGCGTTTTGGAAACACACGCTGCCGTAAGCTTCGCCGTTGAAATTGCTTTCGTAACCTTGGCGGATCAGCGCGTGAGCCTTCTTTTCCTCGTTCCACTTGCACTCGATGAACTCCAGCACGTCGGGGTGCCAGACCTTCAACGATTGCATCTTGGCGGCGCGACGGGTCTTTCCGCCACTCTTGACCACGCCGGCGATCGAGTCGTAGACACGCATGAAGGACAACGGACCCGAGGGCGTCCCGCCGCCGGAGAGCTTTTCACGTTGGCTGCGGATCGTCGAAAGGTCGGTGCCCGTGCCGCTGCCGAATTTGAACAACATCGCTTCGCTGCAAGCCAGCCTCATGATGTCTTCCATGTTGTCATCCACGCTTTGGATGAAACACGCCGAGCCTTGGGGGTACTCGTAGGGGTTTTCCGGCTGCGCCGTGGTGCCCTCGGTGCGGTCCCAATGCCAGTTGCACTTCGACCCCGTGACGTCGTACTGCGTGTGCAGGCCGACGTTGAACCACACCGGGCTGTTGAACGCGCCGTGCTGATGCAGGCACAACCAAGTCAAATCGCGGTAAAAACGATCGCCGTCCTCGGGCGTGTCGAAGTAACCGTCGGCCAAACCCCAGTCGGTGATCGTTCGCGTCACCCGGTGGATCAATTGCCGGACGCTCCGCTCGCGTTCATCACCCTTGGTCGGGTCACCGTAGAAATACTTCGAAACGACCACGTTGGTCGCCAGCTGGCTCCACTTGGCCGGAATTTCGCAGTCGTTCTGTTCGAACAAAGCCTTGCCGGATTCGTCCTTGATCGACGCGCTGCGGAGTTCCCAGTCCGCGGTCTCGAACGGCGTCGCGTCGTTCTGCGGGCAGAACACCGGATCGATCTTCAGCCCCGCTCGGTCGCCGCGAAGCTCCCGGCCGAATTTCTCTCGGGCGTAAGCGACGCCGTGCTCCGAATTGACCTTCTCAAAGGCCGGGTCGGCAACGGTTGAATCAGAGCGGTCCGCGAGGACGGACGAGGGCAGAACAGTAGCCATGACTTAAAGACTCCTTAAGGTCGTCCATGGACGATGCCGGACTGCAAGTGCGCACGCGTTCCTCGCGTAACACTCCGGCACGGTCGTATCGAAACGTTGAAAAATACACATGTCCACCCGAGCCCCAGTTTCCCGATCAAAATTCGCCTAATCGGCAATGACAGCACTACCCGTAGTGTCAAACAGCCCTGACAGGCACTAGATGTGGGTCGACGGTGGGAATCTTAGAGATCCCCGGCCCTCTGTCAATAAAAAACGTCAGCCACATCCAAATCGTTTTCTGATAACACTTTGCGCCGAATGGATCCGCGACGCTGTCTGTTCACGGACTCGGCCCCGATCGCCGTAAAACCAAGCCTCATGAAGGTTTACAGAAATTTGCTAGCAAATTCAAACAAGCCGTGGAAAACTTGTCAATTAATCCGAATTTCCCGAGTCACTTTGGCAATACCGGCCGCCCCAAACCGTGCCACTGACGCAGGTTCTCCAAACGCCTTATCTTGACTATCCAAGCTCGTCCGGGCGAAAAGTTCTCGATCCACGGTGAAAACCCGCCCCTCGGTACGCAAAGCCGCTGTTTCGCCGACTAGGATTCAGGGTCGAGGGCGGTCAAACCGCGATCGGTCCTTCGTCGATACGTCGACCGTCTCCGACTTTCCTTGCTGTTTGTTGCCCCGAAACGTCCCGTCACCCGGCCCCCCGCCCCCGGCTTCGTACTGCCCATGACCCGCGTGCTGCTGACGGCTTTCGAGCCTTACGACCGCTGGACGGACAACGCGAGTTGGAGTGCGCTGGTGGATTTGACGAACTGGTATGACGGCCCGGCCGAACTGACGACGCGTCGGTATCCCGTCGAACTGACCGGGATGAGCGAGAAACTGCGAGAAGATTTGCATCAAGGTTTCGACTTGGCGATTCATTTGGGGCAGTCCCCGGGATCGACGCAGGTCAAGTTGGAAGCGGTCGGGCTGAACCTTCGCAGCGACGGCACCGCGTTGATCGACCAAGCCCCGGAGGCGTATCGATGCCCGCTGAGCCTGGAACCGATCGCCCGATCGCTCACCGACGCGGGAATCCCGGCCAAGGTGTCTCATCACGCGGGCACCTACCTGTGCAACGCCGCTTTGTACCTCAGCCAGCACTACGCCCAAGCGTTCGGGATGCCCACGAAAAGTCTGTTCGTCCATCTGCCGCTGACGCCGGCCCAGGCCGCCAAGGACGGTCAGGGGTTGGCCAGCATGAGTCCACAGATGTCGGCCGCCGCCGTCGCGATGACGGTCGCCGCCCTGACCCGTTATCCGGTCGTTTAGCAAGGGCGACGTCGATCGGCTGAAGACCAAAACCGAAAAATCATCGTTCCGGTGTAAAGATATGCCGGTCGTCGGGCCGATACCGGTTGTGACGAGCGCCGCGGATTTTTGTCCGCGGGGTGTTTCACACAATTCAGATTGACTAACCCAGCCAATCCGCGAAGGCGAGAATCGATGAGCCGCATCTCGAAAACCCGACGAACCTCGATCGGTTCCGTTTTGACTTTGGTAGCCGGTGGTTGCTTGTTCGGCCTGATCTTGGCCGGCTCGACCGGGTGCCAATCGTCGATCAACGGTCAAACCTTGCCCAGCCCTTACTACCTGGAAGACGACGTGCAGTACTTCCCGGCGGGTCCGGAATTCAAGTTGGCTCGCGAAGCGACGGCCCTGCAAGCCGCCCGCGCCGAGGAAAAACTCAACCGCGGCCGTTAAGCTGACGCGGGCCAGCCGGTATGCTGGCGACATGAATATCGCCCAACCTTTCTATCGTCCGGTGATCGCCGGATGCATCGCGTCCGTCTTGATCGTGGCCGGTTGCGGCCGCACGGCCACCGAGCCGCCTACCGCATCGGCGACCAACGGGGCGGCGACCAGCAGAACAGCGGGGTCTGGCACAACAAATTCAGGAACAACCGGTTCGGGGACCACGGGGTCCGCCGTGAAAGGGCCGGTCACCCTGCAGATCACGATCGACGACGAAACACGGACCGTCATCGTCGACGACGTCGCCGACGGCACGACACTCGGCGACTTGATGCGTACCACCCGGGGCGTCGACACGGTCATCACCGGCAGCGGAGAAATGTCCTTCCTCGACAGTTTGGCCGGCCGAGCGACTTCATCCGACTCCGGCTGGACGTATCGAGTCGACGGCGAATTCGGCGAGCGAGGCATCGGCAGCGTCAAGCTTCACCCGCCGACCACGGTGACCTGGAAGTTCGGCGGCTGGGACGACCCCGAATAGCCGTCCAAACTTGGCGGGCCGTCCAAACTTGGCGCGACGAATCCGCTCAGGAAATCCGCGCGACGTCTTCCAGCCAGTGTTTGACTTTTTCGACCGTC
>Ga0102938_10002597_pt1 | contig 13642 bp, 14 predicted proteins | sample SalPonR2_B_D2_MG_FD_84516 | JGI IMG/M metagenome (GOLD analysis project Ga0102938, IMG submission 84516) | Salt pond soil microbial communities from South San Francisco under conditions of wetland restoration - Salt Pond MetaG R2_B_D2_MG | ecosystem: Environmental > Aquatic > Marine >... | reverse complement strand
GGGTGAGTGGAAGGATGTGTATCCTCGGGCATCGCGACCTCGCCTAGCTGCAAGGTCACTATGCGATGCGGTGGTTAATGGCGGGTAAACCGAATTCCATGGTCCTGCTTGTTTTGGAAAAAATCAAGCAAACCATTGTCAAATAATGAAATATTTTTGCTCTGCTTGATTGGGCTGCATGCGCCAATGCATCACAGCGCAAGACCGGACTGTAAAAGCCCGGTTCCCGCGCCGCAATGAGGCGGGCAAATGACCTCTGCTCAGGGTTTGACCCTCTTCGGCCTTTACTTAGCCGGTGGCCGACCCGCCAACCGTCAGCCCACCGATCATCACCGTGGGTTGCCCGACGCCGACCGGCACCCATTGGCCCGCTTTGCCGCAATTGCCCATGCCCGGATCAAGCGCCATGTCATTGCCAAGCGCGCGGATTTGTTGCAGCGCAGTCGCCCCGTCGCCGATCAGCGTGGCACCTTTCACCGGCGCGCCGACCTTGCCGTTTTTCACGCGGTAGGCCTCGGTGCAAGAGAACACGAACTTGCCGTTGGTGATATCCACCTGACCGCCGCCAAAGCCCACGGCATAAATGCCATCTTTCAAATCGGCCAGAATATCGGCGGGGTCAGCCTCGCCGCCCAGCATATACGTGTTGGTCATGCGTGGCATGGGCGCGTGCGCGTAGCTTTCTCTCCGGCCGTTGCCGGTCGGCTCGACGCCCATCAGGCGGGCGTTCTGGCGGTCCTGCATATAGCCGACAAGGATTCCGTCCTCGATCAATACATTCTTTCCGCTTGGCGTGCCTTCATCATCCACGCTGATACTGCCGCGCCGGTCAGGCATCGTACCATCGTCCAGCACCGTCACACCGGGGGCGGCGATCCGCTGCCCCATCAGCCCGGCAAAGGCCGAACTGCCCTTGCGGTTGAAATCCCCTTCAAGGCCGTGGCCAATGGCCTCGTGCAGAAGAATGCCGGGCCAGCCGGGGCCAAGCACAACATCCATCACGCCAGCCGGGGCGGGCTCGGCCCGTAGGTTCACCAAAGCGATGCGAAGCGCCTCTTGGGTCTTGGCCTGCCAATCAGCCGGGTCGATCAGCCCATCAAGGCCAATGCGCCCGCCGCCCCCGGCGCTGCCCTGTTCGCGGCGTCCGTCCTGATCAACGATCACCGACACATTGACCCGCGTCATCGGCCGGGTATCAGACACTTCGGTGCCATCGGCGCGCAAGATCACCACCTCTTGGTAAGAGGCGGCCAGTGTCGCCGTCACCTGCACAACGCGGGGGTCAAGGCTGCGGGCGAAGTCGTCGATCTGGCGCAGGGTTTCGAGTTTCACCGGAAACTCGGCCCCGGCAATCGGATCCTCGTCGGTATAAAGATGTCGGTTGGTGCGGGCCGGTGCGGGGGCCATGGTGCCACCCCCGTCGCCAACAGCTAGACGTGCGGTTTCGACTGCACGCTGCAACGCCGCCTCGGAGATGTCAGACGAATGCGCATAGCCTGAAACCTCGCCACGGACAGCACGCAAGCCAAACCCTTGGGCGGCGTCGAAAGAGGCCGTCTTGACGCGACCATCGTCGAACACCAAAGCCTCGGATTGGCGGCGTTCAAGAAACAACTCGCCGTCATCAGCGCCGTGCGTGGCCTCTTGCAGGCGGCGCAAGGTTACATCGCGGTCCAGCATGGTTTCGAACGGGCGAAAGGCGTTGGTTTCGGTCATGAAATGGGGCGTCCTTGATTAAGGTGCGACATTCTTTTTTGATCTAAATCAAAAAAAGCGTCTGTTTGCCGCAGTGTCTTTCTTGTCTGGTAGCCCAGAATATGGTTTCTAGCGGCGATGAAACAACGGGATTCCGACGGATACCGGGAATTTCGCCATAAAACAGATACCGCTTCAACCGATCAGGGTACAAAATGCGACTTTTTTCCAGCCTTCTGGCCGCACTGGCCGCTTTTTCCGCTCTGCCTGCGCGCGCGCAGGACGGGCTTGAGATCATTGGCAAGCCCGAGCAGGGCGGCATGGGGTTCCAGCCCGCCGCAACCGAGCTGGCGCGCGACTTGCAGTGGCTGGATGGGATGATCCTGGTGATCATCACGGCCATCACCATCTTTGTCTGCGCCCTGTTGCTCATTGTGATTTTCCGCTTCAATCGCAAAGCCAACCCCGAACCAGCGAGCTTTACCCACAATCAGCCGCTTGAAGTGGCGTGGACGATCGTGCCGATCGTGATCTTGGTCTTTATCGGTGCGTTTTCATTGCCGGTTCTGTTCAAGCAGCAAGAGATCCCTGAGGGCGACATCAACATCAAGGTGACCGGATACCAGTGGTACTGGGGCTATGAATACACCGATCATGAATTCGCCTTTGACAGCTTCATGTTGGCCCGCGACGAGTTGGAAGAGTTTGGATACGGTCAGGATGAATACCTGCTGGCGACCAACACCGCCGTTGTCGTGCCTGTAGACAAAACCGTTGTGATGCAGGTGACTGGCGCTGACGTGATCCACAGCTGGACGATTCCTGCCTTTGGCGTCAAGCAAGATGCCGTTCCGGGCCGTCTGGCCGAGCTTTGGTTCAAAGCCGAAAAAGAAGGCGTTTACTTTGGCCAGTGCAGCGAGCTGTGCGGCAAAGACCACGCTTATATGCCGATCACCGTCAAAGTTGTAAGCCAGGAAGAGTACGATCTGTGGCTGAACGGCGCGATCGAGGAATATGCCGGCACGCCGCGCAGTGTGCAGGTGGCCTCGGCTAACTAAGCGCGTGATATACGGGCGCGCGACAGCGCGCCCGTGACGCCGCCTTACGGTGGTCCAAGCGCCTTGGCGCAGCCCTCATGGAGACAAGAATGAGCGACGCAAGCCTGCATACAGCCAGCACGCAACCCCAAGCGGGGCAGGGCGACGCCGAGTTCGGCGACTACTTTGCCTTGCTCAAGCCGCGCGTCATGACGCTGGTGGTTTTCACGGCCTTTGTCGGTTTGATAGCCGCGCCGCAAGGGGTTCACCCCGTTGTTGCCTTTGCCGCGATCTTGTTCATCGCCGTCGGCGGCGGTGCGTCAGGCGCGCTTAACATGTGGTGGGATGCCGATATTGACCGGGTGATGAAGCGCACCCGCAATCGCCCCATCCCGGCCGGAAAAGTCACCGAATCCGAGGCGTTCGCCTTTGGCATCACCCTGGCGGCGTTCGCGGTCGTCATGCTGACGCTTGCAACCAATGTGCTGGCGGGCGCGCTGCTGGCCTTTACCATTTTCTTTTATGTCGTCATCTATTCGATGTGGCTCAAGCGGTGGACACCGCAGAACATCGTGATCGGCGGCGCGGCGGGCGCGTTCCCTCCGATGATCGGTTGGGCTGCCGTGACGGGTTCGGTTAGCATCGAATCGGTTTTGATGTTTGCCCTTATCTTCATGTGGACGCCGCCGCACTTTTGGGCATTGGCCCTGTTCATGCGGTCGGATTACGACAAGGCGGGCGTGCCGATGTTGACAGTGACCCACGGGCGGCCTGCAACGCGCCGTCACATCCTTGTATACACGCTTCTGCTGGCCGCATTGGCGATCGTTACCGCGTTCACGTCGGTCGGTGGGCCAATCTATCTGACTGTCGCCGTCGCGCTGAATGCGGCGTTCATTCTTGGCGCGGTTCGCATCTGGCGCCGCGATGAAGACATGGCGGACGCCGACGATTACGCCGTGGAAAAGAAATTTTTCCGGCTTTCGCTTTACTACCTGTTCGCTCATTTTGTTGCCATCGCGCTCGAAGCTTTGCTGGTGCCCTTCGGATTGGGAGGCTGGTAAGTCGATGAGCTTTCGCAAAGAGCATGAACTGCACACACGCCGCTTTGGCCGCAACTTGGGTTTGGGGCTGGTGTTGGCTGGGTTGGTTGCGTTGGTCTTTGGTTTGACGGTGGTCAAGGTCGGAGTGGACGGGTTCACGATGCAACAAAGCAGTGAGGCAAAAGACTGATGGCGATGGACGCAAAATCAAAGACAGTAGTTCAGTTGGTCGGCGTGGTTGTATTCATGGGCGGCTTGGCCTGGGCCTCGGTTCCGCTGTATGATTGGTTTTGCCGGGTTACCGGGTTTGGTGGAGAAACCAGCGTATCTGATGTCGGGTCGGACGAGGTTCTGGATCAAACCATCAAAGTGCGCTTCGATGCCAGCAAAGAGCGGGACTTCCCATGGGAATTCAAACCCATGCAACGTGAAATGGAGGTCCGTATCGGGGAAACCGGGTTGGCGTTCTACGAGGCGTATAACCCGACCGACGAACCGATTGCTGGGCAATCCAGCTATAACGTGACGCCGTTTGAGGCGGGCGGTTTCTTCACCAAGATCGATTGCTTCTGCTTTGAAGAGCAGGTTTTGCAACCGGGTGAGCGTGTGGAGATGCCGGTGACCTTCTATATCGACCCTGAAATCGTCTCTGACCGCGATGCGAAATTCGTGCACACGATCACGCTGTCGTATACCTTCTATCAGATCGACATGCCGGAAGAGCATGCCGCTCTTGAACCGACAACCAAAAACGATAACACTCTGAATTGAGCCTTCCACGAGGGATAAAGACCAAGATGGCACACGAAAAAAATCACGATTATCACATCCTAAACCCCTCAATATGGCCGTTCCTCGCCTCGTTGGCTGCGTTCGTCATGCTGTTTGGCGCGGTGCTATGGATGTCGCCGCAAGCGTCGAACAACCAGCCTTGGGTGTTTCTGATCGGCTTTGTCGGCGTGCTGTATGTGATGTTTGGCTGGTGGTCCGATACGATCGCCGAAAACCAAGCAGGCGATCATACCCCTGTTGTCCGGATTGGCCTGCGCTATGGCTTTATCATGTTCATCATGTCCGAAGTGATGTTCTTCGCCGCGTGGTTCTGGAGCTTTTTCAAGCACGCCATGTACCCGATGGGCCCGCAAAGCCCTGCGGTGGATGGTGTCTGGCCCCCCGCGGGCATCGAAACCTTTGATCCTTGGCATTTGCCGCTGATCAACACGTTGATCCTGCTGTGTTCCGGCGCAGCGGCCACATGGGCGCACCACGCGCTTGTGCATGAAAACAATCGCAAAGATATCAAGAACGGCCTGATCATCGCGATTGCCCTCGGCTTTATCTTCACGCTGTTCCAGATCTACGAATACACACACGCGGCATTTGGGTTCTCGGGCAACATTTATGGCGCCAACTTCTTCATGGCGACGGGGTTCCACGGGGCACATGTGATCATCGGCACGATCTTCTTGTTCGTCTGCCTGCTGCGCACGTTGCGCGGCCACTTTACCCCGGAAAATCACATCGGGTTTGAGGCCGCAGCATGGTATTGGCACTTTGTCGATGTGGTTTGGCTGTTCCTGTTCGCTTCAATTTATATCTGGGGCGGCTGAAGGTGGGTTGAAAACCCAGCCACAAAACGCAAAAAGCAAAGCGCGCGGGTTTCGCGCGCTTTTCCTTTTGAACGGAGCCTGATTTGGCACGCTATATCGTTCCACTTGTCTTTGGCCTTGCCGGTATCGCGATACTGGTCAGTCTTGGCGTTTGGCAGATGCAGCGCCTGACATGGAAAGAGGGCATTCTGGCCGACATAGACGCCCGGATCGCCGCCGATCCCGTGGCGCTGCCCGCGGCACCCGATCCGCAGGCCGACCGTTATTTGCCCGTTCAAGTGGCCGGTCAGATCGGGGACCAAGCCCTGCGCGTTCTGGTCAGCCAGAAACAGGTGGGTGCGGGGTATCGCGTGATCTCAGCGCTTGATCTTGGAGATCGGCGAATTTTGCTGGATCGTGGTTTTGTGAAGGTCAGCGCAGATATCCCCGCGCCGCCGCAAGGCACGGTTACGATCGCTGGAAACCTGCATTGGCCTGATGACCGCAACAGTTCGACCCCGGAAAACGATGTTGCCGACAACACGTGGTTTGCCCGCGATCTTGAGCAGATGGCAGGGGTGTTGGACACAGATCCGTTGCTTGTTGTCGCACGGGAGACGTCGTTTTCCGATGCTCCGGTTACGCCACTGCCAGTGGACACAAGCGGCATTGCCAACGATCACCTTGAATACGCGCTCACTTGGTTTTCGCTGGCCGCAATCTGGGCGGCGATGACCGGATATTTCCTCTGGCGGATGCGCCAGTCAGCCAAAGGCGAAGGCACATGAAGTATATCTCGACCCGTGGACAAGCCCCTGTTCTTAGCTTTGAAGAGGCGATGCTGACTGGGCTGGCGCGCGATGGCGGGCTGTATCTGCCCGAAACGATCCCACAGTTCAGCACGGCCGATATTGCCGCGCTTGAGGGGCAAAGCTATGAAGAGGTGGCGTTTCGCGTGATGCGCCCGTTCATCGGCGACGCTTTCACCGACGACGAATTCCGCGAGATTATCGCACGCGCCTATGCCGGGTTTGGCCACGCCGCCCGCGCGCCGTTGGTGCAACTGGACAGCGGGCATTTCCTGCTTGAGCTGTTTCACGGCCCGACGCTGGCCTTCAAGGATTTCGCGATGCAGCTGATCGGGCAGATGTTCGAGGCCGCGCTGAAACGCAACGGTCAGCGCGTCTGCATTGTGGGTGCCACCAGCGGTGACACCGGCAGCGCCGCGATCGAGGCGTTTCGCGGTCTGGATGCGGTGGACGTGTTTATCCTGTTTCCGCATGGCCGGGTCTCGGAGGTGCAGCGCCGCCAGATGACGACACCGTCTGAGGGCAATGTGCATGCCTTGGCGCTGGATGGGTATTTCGATGACTGTCAGGCCCGGGTGAAGGACATGTTCAACGATTTTGCCTTCCGTGACGCGGTGGGCTTGGCCGGTGTCAACTCGATCAACTGGGCGCGGGTGCTGGCACAGGTGGTGTATTACTTTACCTCTGCCGTAAGTCTTGGCGCACCGCACCGCAAGGTCAGCTTTACGGTGCCAACCGGTAATTATGGCGACGTTTTCGCAGGCTACATCGCAAAGCGGATGGGCCTGCCGATTGACCGTTTGGTTGTGGCCACCAACCAAAACGACATCCTGCACCGCTGCCTGACGGGCGGGGCTTATAAGCCTGATGGTGTTATGCCGTCGATCAGCCCGTCGATGGATATTCAGGTCAGCTCGAACTTTGAGCGGGCGTTGTATTATGCCTATGGGCAGGACGGCAACGCCGTGGCCCAGTTGATGGACGAACTCAAAGCGGGCGGGTTCACCGTCAGCCAAGGGGCCTTGCAGGCCCTGCGCGAGGCGTTCGACTCGGGCCGTTGTGACGAGGATGAAACCCGCGCCACCATCGCCAGCACATGGGCGGCCAGCGGGGAATTATTGTGCCCGCACAGCGCCATTGGCGTCAAGGTCGCGGATGAATTACGCCAGTCGGGCACGCCAATGATCACGCTGGCCACCGCCCACCCGGCCAAGTTTCCCGCCGCCGTGGAAGAGGCCAGCGGCATTCACCCCCCCTTGCCGGAACGTATGTCCGACCTGTATGAGCGGTCGGAACGCGTCAGCCGGGTTGCCAACGATCTGGCCGCGATTGAAACTTTTATCAAGGAACGGACCGCCCATTGACCGTCAATCTGACCACGCTCAACAACGGCTTTCGCATCGTCACCGAGGCCATGCCGGGCCTGCAATCCGCAGCGATCGGCATTTGGGTCAACGCAGGCGCGCGGCATGAACGCGAGGCGCAGAATGGCATCGCTCATTTCCTTGAACATATGGCGTTCAAAGGCACCAAATCGCGCAATGCTTTGACCATCGCCGAGGCGATCGAGGATGTGGGGGGCTATATCAACGCCTACACCTCGCGCGAGGTCACGGCCTATTACGCGCGGGTGTTGAAAGACGATGTTCCGCTGGCCTTGGACGTGGTGGCCGACATCCTGCGCAATCCGCTGTTCGAGGCCCGCGAGATCGAGATTGAGCGCGGCGTGATCTTGCAAGAAATCGGGCAGGCGCTGGATACACCGGACGACATCATTTTCGACTGGTTGCAGGAAAAGGCCTATCCCGATCATCCTTTGGGCCGCACCATTCTTGGTCCCGAGGCGCGGGTTGGCGCCTTTACCCGTGACGATCTGGTTAGGTTCGTGGATGAACATTATGGCCCCGGCCAGATGGTGCTGGCCGCCTCGGGCGCGGTCGATCACGACGCATTGGTCAAGGCCGCCGAAGCGTTGTTTGGCGATATGCCAGCCAAAGCGCCTTATACGCCCGAAACGGCACGTTTTTCCGGGGGCGAGATCCGCCGCGTCAAAGATCTTGAACAAGCGCATTTTGCCTTGGCGTTTGAGGGGCCGGATTACAGCCACCCCGATATTTACGCCGCACAGATCTATGCCTCGGCGCTTGGTGGGTCGATGTCGTCGCGTTTGTTTCAGGAAATCCGCGAAAAGCGGGGCCTGTGCTATACGATCTTTTCGCAGGCCGGCGCCTATGCCGATACCGGCATGATGACAATCTACGCCGGGACGTCCGCCGACGAAATGGCCAACCTTGCCCAAATCACGCTGGATGAGATGAAACGCGCCGCCGAGGATTTTCGCGATGACGAAATCGAACGCGCCCGTGCACAGATGAAAGCGGGCCTGTTGATGGGCTTGGAAAGCCCGTCGAACCGGGCGGAACGTTTGGCGCGGATGCTGCAAATCTGGGATCGCGTGCCGCCGCTGGAAGAAGTGGTAGAGCGTATCGATGCCGTCACGCTGGCCGATGTCCGGCGTCTGGCTGAAACCACCATCAGCACGGCACCTGCGGCCATGGCGCTTTATGGTCCGGTCGAGGCGGCCCCCAGCCTTGCCGCGCTACAGGACAGGCGCGCCGCCTGATGTTCGTGCCGCGTCGGAAAGTCAGGATCGAGACCGAGCGTCTGACCCTGCGCCAACCGCTGCTGACCGATCACCGAGACTGGTCGACGCTGCGCGACGAAAGCGCCGCCTTCCTGACCCCGTGGGAACCAACATGGGCTGACGATCATCTTGTTCGCAAGGGGTTTTCCAACCGTGTCTACTGGGCGCAGCGATCCATCGCGCAAGGCACCGCGCTGCCATTGTTTCTGATACGACGCGAGGATAACACCCTGCTGGGGGCAATCACGCTGGACAATATCCGGCGCGGCCCGGCACAGGCTGGCACATTGGGGTACTGGATCGGCCAGCCCTATGCGCGGCGGGGTTACATGCGCGAAGCGATCCTTGGCGTGGTCCATCACGCGTTCGAGCGGCTGGATCTGAGCCGGATCGAAGCCGCCTGCCTGCCCGAAAATCATGCCTCTCGCGGCTTGCTGGAAAAATCCGGCTTTAAATACGAAGGTGTCGCGCAAAGCTATCTGCAGATCAATGGCCGCTGGCGTACCCATGTTTTGTATGCGTCGCTGCGGATGGACAGGCGCGGCCGCGCCCCTGGCCTTTAGCGGCTTCGGGCGGCTTGTCACGCCCTTGCAGGCGTGCCGCGCCCATATTGCGCGCAACAGTAAGCTGACGTAGGGGAATTTTGCGCTATCCTTGGTTTAACAAGGGAGGTGTGAAGAATGATTCGACTGCTTTTGTGCATGCTGCTGCTGGCCGGGCCTGTGATGGCCCAAGACCGCCGCCCAAGCCATTGTATCGCCGTTGCGCAAAACACGCCGGGCGTGGAATATCTGCATAAGGCCAGCTTCCGCGCCCCGGTGCCTGAGTTTTCAGTGCGCCTGCGCTACATCGCGCATGCCTCGTTCCTTGTACAATCCGAGGACGGCCTGTCTGCGGTGACCGATTTCACTGGTTTCATAGGAAACGTGGACTTCCTTCCTGACGTGGTCACGATGAACCATGCCCATTCGACCCATTGGACGGCCAATCCTGATCCTGCCATTCCTCATGTGTTGCGAGGTTGGGACGAGATGCCGGGCGAAGGCGCGGATCACTATCTTGATCTGGGTGGAATGGTGGTGCGCAACGTCTCGACCGATATCCGGAATTGGAGTGGCGGGGTTGAGCCAAAGGGAAATTCGATTTTCGTGTTCGAGGTGGCGGGCCTTTGCATCGGGCATCTGGGGCATCTTCACCATGAACCGAATGATGAGCAATATGCTGCGTTGGGACGGATGGATGTGGTGATGGCGCCCGTCGATGGCGGTTATACGATGCCATTGGACAATATGATGACCGTGCTGAGGCGGCTCAAGGCGCGGATCGTGATCCCGATGCATTGGTTCGCAGATGGATCGCTTGGGCGTTTCCTTGCCGGTATGGAAGATGATTTCGAGATTGTCGAAACTGGCGCCTCCGAGATTACGGTATCATTACGGACGCTGCCCGACCGGCCGACGATCATGGTTTTGCGGCCGTCTTTTTTGCGCGATGCGGAGTAGGGGGCGCTGCCCCCTCTTGACCTTTGGCCAATTCACCCCCGGGATATTTCTGAACAGAAGAAGCTTGCGATGGAAAATAACGTATCGGGCGGCGCAGTGCCGGGTAACTCGTGCTGGACCCCGTCGCAAAGCGTGATACCTGTTCTACCATGGTCTTGACTGCGGTAACCCCCGAATTCACCAATCGCCTGCGCGATCTACTACCCGATGCCGCCTTGCGAGAGGCTGGGCCGCATTACCTTGAAGAACCACGAGGCCGGTGGCATGGTCAGGCGGGTGTTGTCGTCGCGCCGCAGACAGTAGAGCACGTGGCGGCGGTGGTTGCCGCAGCCAACACGGCGCGGGTGCCAGTTGTGCCATATGGCGGTGGCACGGGTCTGGTTGGCGGCCAGATCTACGCAGAAGGACCGGCGCCTGTTTTGCTGAGCCTTGAACGAATGAATGCGATACGGGGCGTCTATCCTGATGAAAACCTGATGATCGTCGAGGCGGGTGCAATTCTGTCGGATGTGCACGACGCCGCCACTGCAGTGGATCGGCTGTATCCGCTCAGCATAGCGTCGAAAGGCAGCGCGCGGATCGGCGGGGTGCTGGCCACCAATGCCGGCGGAGTCAATGTGCTGCGCTACGGCAATGCGCGCGATTTGTGCCTTGGGCTGGAAGCGGTGCTACCTGACGGGCAAATCTGGCATGGTTTGAAACGGTTGCGCAAGGACAACACCGGGTATGATTTGCGCGATCTATTGATCGGGGCCGAGGGCACGTTGGGCGTGATCACGGCCGCCACGCTGCGACTGGCACCGCGCCCTGCGGCAGAAGGCACAGCGTTGATGGTCGTCGATAGCCCAAAGGCTGCGTTGAAGCTTCTTGCGATGGCACAGGACCATATGGGCGAAGGTATCAATGCGTTCGAGTTGATGCACCGCATGGGCTTTGCCTTCCTGGCGGAAACCTTGCCAGACCTGCGCCAGCCTTTTGAAACGCCGCCAGAATGGACTGTGCTGATTGACGTCGGACTGGCCCGAGGGCTTGATCCTGCGGATGCTTTGGAAGCCCTCTTTGCCGAAGCTTTACAGGCGGGATTGGTCAGCGACGGGATGATTGCGCAAAGCGAGGCGCAGCGTCATAGTTTCTGGGACTTGCGCGAGCAGATCCCCGAGGCCAACCGGCGGATCGGGTCTGTCAGTTCGCACGATATCTCGGTGCCTTTGGGCGCAATGGCTGACTTCATCGAAAAAGGTGCCGAGGCCATCGCGGCGCTTGGCACGTTCCGGATCAATTGTTTTGGGCATCTGGGCGATGGTAACCTACATTACAATGTCTTTCCCGCACCGGGTCACAGTCGGAACGACCACCTAGAGCAACGCGATGCGATCAAACGCGCGGTACATGATCTGGTCGATGAAATGGGCGGATCGGTCAGCGCTGAGCATGGTGTGGGCCGTTTGAAAGTGGACGATCTTGAGCGCTACAGTGATCCGACCAAGCTGTCGGCTATGCGGGCAATCAAGGCGGCGCTTGACCCAGTTGGCATCATGAACCCCGGCGCGGTGCTGCGACGCTGAATCGAAGCAACTTCATTGTTCCAAAAATACTCAAATCAGGGCACCGGCTTGCCAAAAGTTAAAACTCTAATCTGTGCGTCGCGCCAGACATATGCACCGAGGAGGAGGCCGTAAGGACGACGACGAGACATAGAGCGCGCGCCAGCGGCGCGCTCCTTTTTATACTACATGTCGTCCATATCGCCATGAATGGCGAATTGTTCCAGTCCGGCATCCTGCGCTTCGATGACGCGAAAACTCTCGCGAACGCCGGCCTCGCTCAATTCGCGGGCGACCGTTAGCAAGGTATTGGGTGTGTGATCCTCGCATAGTTCGATCATGTGGGCAATCTCGGCTTCGGCCACGGGCAGAGCCGTGGCAATATCAGGTGCTCCATAGACTGACACGAAATGCTGTGCCAAGGCCTCAGCGAGCGTGGCGCGCTCTGCCTCCTCGACCTGAGTGACCGCAACGAATGTGACCCGGCCAAAGGTTTCGACGCCCAGCCAGCCATTGGAAAACGCCTGCCGGGCCTTGCCGGTCAGGTCTGCTTCGGTCCAGTTGGAAAATTCAAACCCGCCCGCAATGCACCATTCGCCTGTGCGCGCAGGGCTTGCATAAACGCGGGTGTCGCTTTCGTCGAAATGAATTGCTCTGGCCAGTTTCATGCGGTTTGCTCCATGATCGTGCTCAGCGGGATCAAGTGCGTCGTGTCGCCCTCCCGTAGCAACATGCCAAAATTTTCGTCAACGCCCAGAAAGGTGCCGCTGGACCCGTTTTGCGAGGCAGCCTCACCCATGCCGTGGGCCAGCCCGCGCCATTCGGCGTGCAGGGCACGGGGGCCATCGGCCTCCCATCGGTTGATCCAGTGCAGGGTGTGGCGGGCCCAGGCTTCTAGCAAGTTAGTCGGATCGACATCCGCGCAGCCCTCGTCATAAAGGGCTGTTTCATCAGGGCGGTCGCCGGGCGCGGTGCCCGCCGAGAGCAGCGGCAATTCCAACCCCACCACCAGCCACCCGGGCTGGGCCTGCGGATCATGGCTGCCAGCCATCACACGCAATCGGCCGCAGGCTGCGCCGTTGACACGTAGCCCCCCGGACCATTCCAGATGCACGGCCACTTCGGGCGGGCCAAGCGCGCCAAGCGCGTTTTGAAACCCCACGCCGCAGGCGGGCATCATGGCCATTGCCTGCTCCAGTGGCACTTCGGGCGCCATGACCAGTGCAGCGGCCAATCGGTTGGCCGCCACATTATACACGATCACGCCTGCGTCACAGCCAAGAGCGGCCATGGCGCAGGCTTTCTCGAACGGGTCAATCCCGGCATCCACCGGGTGGCCGGACATCAGCGGTGGAAACGCCAAATCGCTCATGCCACCCCCTGCGCGACAAGTGTCTTGGCGACATCACGGAACGCTTGCGCTTGGGGGGCATCGGGGTTCGACACCACAATCGGCGCGCCGCCATCCGAGGCCATTCGGATATCGATGTGCAATGGCACTTCGGCCAAAAGCGGAACGCCGATCTTTTCGCATTCCGCCTTTACGCCGCCATGGCCGAACACATGTTCCTCGTGCCCGCAGTTCGAGCATATATGCGTTGACATGTTCTCGATCATGCCCAGAACCGGCACCTTCAGCTGATTGAACATGTCGATCCCCTTGCGCGCATCGAGCAGCGCCACGTCCTGCGGGGTCGAGACGATGATCGCACCATCGACGACAGCCTTTTGCGACAGGGTCATCTGCACATCCCCGGTGCCCGGCGGCAGATCGACCAG
>Ga0102938_10002588_pt1 | contig 13661 bp, 7 predicted proteins | sample SalPonR2_B_D2_MG_FD_84516 | JGI IMG/M metagenome (GOLD analysis project Ga0102938, IMG submission 84516) | Salt pond soil microbial communities from South San Francisco under conditions of wetland restoration - Salt Pond MetaG R2_B_D2_MG | ecosystem: Environmental > Aquatic > Marine > Intertidal... | reverse complement strand
TTTCTTCCAGGGCAGCGCGAAATTCAGCGCGTCGCGCGGGAACTCAGGTCCGCTTTGACGCTGCAGGCTGACAATGCCATCAAGGTCGAGTGCCTGTATGGCGGCCTGTCACTGGAACGCCAGCGGCAGGTCGTGGCGGCCGCACCTCCCGGCCAGCGCAAAGTCGTACTGGCAACCAATGTCGCGGAAACCAGCCTGACAATCGACGGGATTGAAGTGGTGGTCGACTCCGGCCTGGTACGCGAGGCGATTTTTGACCCGCTCTCGGGGATTACCCGCCTGGCAACGCGACGGGCCTCAAAAGCCTCCGCCGAACAACGGCGTGGCCGTGCCGGACGACAGGGCCCCGGCGTGTGTTATCGGCTTTGGAGTGAGCAACAGCAGGCTCGCCTGGTTGCCCATGCCACACCGGAAATCCTGCAGGAGGACCTTGCGCCACTGGCCCTGCAATTACTGTCCTGGGGCGTTGCCGACCCCGGCGAGCTGGATTGGCTGGATGCGCCGCCCGAGGCGGCCTATAACCAGGCCATTGGCATACTTGAATTGTGTGGGGCCGCGTTCAGGTCGCACGAGCAACGCGTGCAACTTACCCCGCACGGTGTGCGCCTGGCACAGATGCCTCTGCACCCGCGTCTTGCACACATGCTGTTGGTTGGCTGCGATATTCACGCCACTGAAACAGCGTGCCTGCTCGCTGCGCTCTTGTCGGAGCGAAATCCGGTGGCCGACCGCGGCGTTGATGTTGACGCTGCGCTTGAGGTGCTGATGGGCGATGTGCGATGCCCGTTGGAGCTGGAGAGCTGGTTCAAGCGTATCTGGCAGCAGGCCCGGCGCTTCGCACAGCTCGCTGGCGATATACACAAACCGCGCAAGTTTGCGCTTGCGGTGGAGCAGCAGGATGTCGTCGGCATTCTGCTCGCGAGTGCCTATCCGGATCGTATCGCCCGCTTGCGCCCCGGCGCACAGGGCGGTCGCTATCAGCTTGGCAACGGGCGCAGTGCCGTGCTGCCCGAAGACGACAGCATGGCCAGCCGGGAATGGCTGGCCGTGGCGGATATCGGTGGTACCAGCGGTGACGCACAGGACAGAATATACTCTGCCAGCGCGCTCAACCCTGAATGCTTTAAAGAGATTCTGTCTTCGCTGGTTCGTCATGAGGAACACGTGGACTGGGATTATCGCAATGAGCGATTTGTCGCTGAGCGTCACAGCCTGGTCGGCAGCATACTGCTTGCATCCCATCCACTGGAGGAGGTGTCCCCGGCCGCACGCGGCGAGGCGCTACTGGGTGTCGTCCGCAAGAAGGGTTTGCAGATTCTGCCCTGGAGCAAGAGTATTCTCCAGTGGCGAGCGAGAATTGCTTTGATGCATGGGGTGTCCGGGGCGCAGGATAATCCCTGGCCAGACCTTTCGGACGAAGCGCTTCTGGCAACGCTGGAGGATTGGCTCTTGCCGTACCTGGACGATGTGCGCAAGCTCGAAGACTTCCAGGCGCTGGACCTGAAGGCGATTCTGCGGAGTCACCTGGCCTGGCCGCTGCCGCTGGAACTGGAACGGCTGGCACCGGAGCGCTGGGCTGTCCCGTCGGGGTCCAGCGTCGCCATAGATTACAGCCAGACCCCACCGGTACTGGCGGTAAAACTGCAGGAAATGTTTGGCTGCGAGGAGACGCCCAGTATTGCCGAGGGTCGCGTTCCCCTGGTTGTGCATTTATTGTCACCCGCGGAGCGCCCGTTGCAGGTTACGCAGGACCTTGCCGGTTTCTGGCGCAGTGGTTACGCCGAGGTCCGACGTGAAATGCGCGGTCGGTATCCGAAACACCCATGGCCGGAAAACCCGCTTGAGGCCCCCGCCACGCGCGGCACAAGGCGTAGTCTGGGTGCCGGTTGAGAAATCGTGCCGGTTGAGAAGTTCAGTCAAGCGCTACCGGGAGCAGGTCGTCCAGTAGCGAGGCACGCACCGTTTCCGGCAGGGGTTGCGCGCTTATCGGGTAGGCGGGATGGTCTACACCTGCACTGATCGTTGCACCGCCTTGTGCTGCGCTGATCATAGCCGCGGTCAACTCGAAGCGGAGAAAATGCACCGAGGAGGTTTTCTCCGTATTGCTGCGCTCAAGGTCCTCATCGGCAATCGCGTAGAGGCGTTCGCAGTCCTCGAGTTGTAACCAGACAGCATCCTCGACGCCGACCAAAAGTGCCAGTTTTTCCGCGCGTTCACCCGGGTCCACGTATTCGATCAGCAGCGTGGCCTTCCAGTTGTTGCCATCGGGGATCAACGGATTGTAGGCAGCGAGTTCCTCGTTGATTGCCGCTGCCTCAAAGATTTTCTCGATGCGCAGCATTTCCTGTACCTGGTAACGGATGGTGAGTGCGTCTTCGAAATTCAACCGCATATTCTCGCCAAGACAACACTGGCGGGTTTTCTTGTGCGCGATCACGGTTTGGCGGAAGACCGGGCGTCTCTCGGCATACTCTTCGAGTGACCAAAGGTCGGCACGCGTGAGCTGTGGCATGCGGGATTCCCCCGATTTTATAGTCCGTACGCCATGCGTAGCAGAGACATGGGATGGTGCGCTTGCTGTACGCTGTCGGCGAGGGCTGCGATGTGGGTGGCGGCCATTGGGCAGTCGCTGGTGAAGTGGGCAGGTTGCATCTGGTCGACTTTGCGAACCACGGGGCGGGCTATTCGAACTGCCTTCTCATAGGTTTCGCGTTTCACAGCATAGGTACCATCATGCCCTGAACAGCGCTCCTGGGCGACGACCTCGGTTCCCGGAATCAGGGATAGAATGTCGCGTGTTTTCAAGCCGATGTTCTGTACGCGCTGGTGGCAGGCCACCTGGTAGGCAACGTCGCCAAGCGCGTTGGGAAACTCCGTTTTTAAAGCGCCGCCTTTGTGTCTCAGCCAGAGGTACTCAAAGGGATCGTAGAACGCCGCCTGAACTTTCCTGACCTCTTCGTCGTCGGGGAACAGCAGCGGTAGCTCCTGTTTGTACATCAGCACGCAGGAGGGTATCGGGGCGGTCAGGTCGTAGCCATCATCGACCAGACCGGCAAGCACCGGAATATTGTCTCGAACGAGCCTGGCCACTGTGTCGAGGTCGCCCAGTTCCAGCCTGGGCATACCGCAACATTGCTCGCGCGGCACCAGATTGATGTACACGCCGTTATGCTGGAAGACCTTGATAAAGTCCTCGCCAATTTCCGGGCTGCTGTAGTTGCCGTAGCAGGTAGCGTAGAGCGCCAGCTTGCCGGTGGTAGCGCCGACCGGTTCGGGCACCATGTCAGTCACCATGGGCGCCACGCGGTTGCGTAACGTCGACCTGTTGAATTGCGGCAATGGCGCCTGGTGATGAATTCCCACCGCACGCTCGAGACCCTTGCGTAGCGTCGGGTTGGCATTGACGGCGTTTACAGTGATATCCACCAGTGGAATGGATGCAGCCTTGAATACGCGGTCGGTGCTGGTCAGTAGTCTGTCCCGCAGTGGCGCGCCATTCTCCCGAAAATTGACCGCCTTGGCGCGTAACATCAGGTGCGGAAAATCCACGTTCCACTCGTGCGGGGGCACGTAGGGGCACTTGGTCATGTAACAGAGGTCGCAGAGATAGCACTGGTCCACGACTGCCTGGTAGTCACCTTTGTCGACGCCATCCACTTCGAGGGTAGTGGATTCATCGACCAGGTCAAACAGGGTGGGGAAGGCATCGCACAGGCTGACACAGCGGCGACAGCCATGACATATATCGAAAACGCGCTCAAGTTCAGTGTCGAGGGCCTGGCGGTCCCAATATGCGTCCGTCTGCCAGGCAATGGCGTGCCTGGTTGGCGCCTCCAGGCTACCTTCGCGCACAGGGAGCTCTCCTGTGGGCAGGCTGCTGCCCGCCAGCACGCGGCCGTGACAGGGAGGCAGTTGCCCCCGCGTAGCGCGTCATCAGCTGTCGAGCGTATCCAGCGCTTTCTGGAAGCGGTTGGCGTGACTGCGCTCGGCCTTGGCCAGCGTCTCCATCCAGTCGGCGATTTCGTCGAAACCTTCATCGCGAGCCGTTTTCGCCATGCCGGGGTACATATCGGTGTACTCATGCGTCTCGCCGGCGATTGCCGCAGACAGGTTGTCCGCCGTGCCGCCGATGGGGAGGCCCGTCGCCGGGTCACCGGTTTCCTCGAGGTATTCGAGGTGGCCGTGGGCGTGGCCGGTTTCACCTTCGGCCGTTGAGCGGAACACGGTGGCCACGTCGTTGTAGCCCTCGACATCCGCTTTGGCGGCGAAGTACAGGTAACGGCGGTTGGCTTGTGATTCGCCGGCGAAGGCGTCTTTAAGATTCTGCTCGGTCTGGCTGCCTTTCAAGGACATGCTGATTCTCCCTGCTTATGCTGTGGGCTCCCGTTGCCGGGTTTCTTAAAAAGTAGTACAGGGTGTACCGCATGACAACTCGGACAGCGGATGATTTGCGCCGGCCTTCGGGAGTGACTGCGGGCAGGGCGCGCTGCCAATCAGCTGTTGGCGGTGGGCGAACCGGCAGTGCGCACAGCGGCCAGGCCTTTGAGGTCTTCCAGCACCCGGTACAGCGACGGCACCAGAAACAGTGTGATCACGGTGCCGAAAAGCACGCCGAAGGCAAGCGAAATAGCCATTGGCCTGAACAGGTGAGTTGAGATTGTGGTGTCCAGCATGATCGGGGCAAGGCCCACGAAGGTGGTTATGCTGGTCAGCACGATGGGGCGGAAGCGCACCGTGCCGGCGTGGCTGACAGCCCAGTCTACCGAGACCCCGCGTCTGCGCTGGACATTGATGACATCAACCAGTACCAGGCTCGAGTTCACCACCACCCCCGCCAGGGCGACGATACCCAGCAGGGAAAAGAACACCAGGTCCATGTCCAGCAGGTAATGGCCTAATATGGCGCCTACCGCGCCAAAGGGGATGACACTCATGATCACCAGTGGCTGCATGTAGGATTGCAGCGGGATTGCCAGCAGGGCATAGATCACCAGCAGCGCGAGGGCAGCGGTGCTAACCAGGGAGTCCATTGATTCGGTGCGTTCTTCCGCCTCGCCGGAAAGCGCGTAGCTCACGCCAGGGTGCTGTGCGAGGATTGCTGGTAATACGTCTTCTCGCAGGGTGGCGATCACGCTTTCCGGGGTGGCGATCGCGCGATCGACATCTGCCGTCACGGTAACCACGCGGTTGCCGTCTATGCGCCGGATGGTGGTGTAGCCGCGGGCCAGCGATGCAGTGGCGACGCTGCTGAAGGGCACCTGCGTGCCGTCTGCGGAGCGGATGCGCATGCTTTCCAGGTCACCCAGAGAATGCCTTTCCGCTTCCGGATAGCGCACCATGACCCGGATATCGTCCTTGCCACGCTGTACACGTTGAGCCTCGTAGCCGTAAAACGCGTGCCGTACCTGTTTCCCAAGGTCGTCCAGCGTAATACCGAGACTGCTCGCCCCGGGCAGCAGGGCCAGTTGCACCTCGTGTTTGCCCGCCCGAAATGAATCAGTCACATCCATGACGCCCGCGTAACCTTTCAGCGCGATGCGCAGTTCGGCGGCTACCGAGCGCAGCTCGTCGAAGTTCCTGCCGTAAAGCTCAAAGGAAATCGCCTTGCCGACACCGAAAGACTCCGAGGTAAAGGTCAGCTCGAGTGCATCCGGAATGTTCCCGCTCAGTTCGCGCCAGCGATTGGCATAGGTCTGGGTGGAAATACCCGAATAGTTGCGGGGCAGGTTCAGTTCTACACCCACCTCGGCGATATTGCTCTGGGCAGCGGCTGCACCACTGATGCTGCCTTTGGGGATGAGTGAACCAATACTGCTGAATACGTGGGCGATTCGGCTGGGTGTATCCGGGGCAAGTTCGGCATCCAGCTCCTCACGCAACACCTCGGCCGACTCTTCAAGGCGCTGGACGGCGCGCGCTGTCTCCTCCACGGCGGTGCCTTCCGGCATAGTGAGCGCGGCGTAGAGGTGCGTGCCCTCCACCCCCGGGAAAAACTGGAACTGCATGCGGCCGCTGGCAAACAGCGACAGGGTGAGCGCGAGGACCACGACACCGAGTGCGACCGTGAGGTAGCGCCACTCGAGGGCCTTTTCTATCGCCGGTTGGTAATAGCGTAGCGCGGCAGTTTCCAGGGAGCCGGAGATGCGCTCCTGCAAGCCCAGCCAGCGATTCATCAGTCCGCTCCCGCCCGGTTCCTTCTCGGGGCGTCGGTGTGCGAGATGCGAGGGCAGGATGAACTGTGATTCGACGATAGAAAAAGCCAGGGCGATCATCACCGTGTAGCCCAGGGGCTCGTAAAAGCCGCCCATCGGCCCCGGAATATTCACCACGGGAATAAACGTTGCCATGGTCGTAAGCACGCCAAAGAAAACCGGCAGGGCCACCTCCTGCGTGCCGGCGACGGCCGCCTCCAGGCGGGGCAGGCCCTGCTTTTCATGCGCATACACGCGCTCGCCGACAACGATCGCATCGTCGACCAGGATGCCAAGCACCAGGATAAATGCCATCACCGACAGTGTGCTGATGGAGATGCCGACCACCGGGAACATGGCTACGGCGCCGAGCAGTGCCACCGGAAGGCCGGCTGCCACCCAGAACGCGAGACGAAACCGCAGGAACAGTGTGAGAACCAGCAATACCAACGCCAGTCCGCTGACCGCATTGCCTGTAAGCGCATCCAGTCGATCCACCAGGTCCTGGGACTCGTCCTGCCATATGTTGATTGCAATGCCCTCCGGAGCTTCCCTGCGCGCCAGTTCCAGGTAGGCCTTCACGCGCTCGGCGATGGCCATGATGTCTTCCCGGCCGACGCGCGAAACTTTCAGTGAGACCATTGGGTTACCGTCGAAGCGCGCACGCAGGTCGGTGTCTTCAAACCCGTCGACCACCCGGGCGATTTCGCCCAGGGTGACATGGGTGCCATCCCCGCGCGTCAGTACGACGATGTCTTCAAACTCCTGGCCCCGGTAGGCCTGCCCCCGGGTGCGCAGGAGGATTTCGCCACCATCCGTTTTCAGTGACCCGCCAGGTATGTCGAGCGAATTGCGCTCGATTGCGCGGCCAATTTCCTCCAGTGACAGATCGTGGCGCCTGAGGGCCTGCTCGGATACCTCGATACTGATTTCGTAGGGCCGCGCAAACTGGAGTTGCACCCGGGACACACCGGGCATCGCGGCAATATCGTCGCGCATGCGTTGGCCAATGAGTTTCAGCGTGCGCTCATCGGCCTTGCCGGACACGGCTATCTGCAGCACGGTTGCGACGATACTGACTTCGGTGGTGACCGGCTGCTCGGTTTCCGCGGGGAATGAATCGATGGCGTCGACCTTGCTCTTGATGTCGTTCGCCACCTTGGTTTTGTCGACCCCGGCGACCAGTTCAATGGTGACAGAGCAGGCGCCCTCGGAGGCCTCCGAGGTGATACGGTCGATACCCTCGGTGCCCTCTACAGCCTCCTCGACGCGCACGCAGACCCCACTTTCCACCTCGGTTGGGGCGGCGCCGAGATAGGGTACGCGCACCTGTACAGCATCTACCTCGAGGGTGGGGAACTCCTCCTGGTGAATTGTCGGCAGTGCGAGCAGTCCACCTGCGACCAGAATCAGCATCAGCAGGTTCGAGGCGACCGGGTTGTGTACAAACCACGCGATGAGCTTATGCATCAGACTGGCCGCTTATTCCACAATCGGCACTACGTGCATGCCCTCGACCACCGTCTGCAATGGAGAGATGCATACCAGCTCTTCCGCGCGAATGCCTTCGCTGACGAGGATCTCGTCGTGCTCGAGGCGCAGCAGCGATACCTGCCTGAAGTGCAAACGGTTTTCCTCATCCACTACCAGCACCTGGTTGTTGTCGCGCATCGCGGAGCGGGGCAGGCGCACCACCGCGTCGACTCGCTGCCCCCTGATCTCGGCCTGCACGAACATGCCCACAGGCAGGAAAGGTGTTTCAGCGTTGTCGTCGATCTTCAGCTGTACAACGCCGTAAAGCAGGCGGGAGCGCTCGTCGATTTCCGCCTCGAGTCGCACCAGTGCACCCTCCCAGATGAGTCGGGTATCACCGAAATCCGCGGCGATGGTCACCTGGGGTTGGGCCTCTTGCGTGAGCAGGCCGCGGGTGTCTATCGGCAGGCCGAGATACTGCACCTGATCGGCGGAAATGGGCAAACGCACCTCCATGTAATCGGTGGCGTAGATCACCGCTATACTCTCCCCTCGGGAAATGAACTGCCCGAGGTCAACGTGCTCGCTGCGCACCAGGCCATCGAAGGGCGCCGTCAACTCGGTGCGCTCGAGATCTCTTAGTGCCTGCTCCAGTGCGGCGCGGGACTCCATCAGGTTCGCCTCGGCCACACGGTACTTGCGCGTCGCATCGTCCACCAGCTGCTGACTGGCAAGCTGGCGCTCGCGCAGGCTGAGCATTCGCTCAAGGTCGTCCGAGGCATGCTTCTGCTCCACTTCGGCGCGCTGTAGTATTGCTCTGCTGCGGCGCAGCTCTGTGCGGTAGTCGGCGTCATCAATACGCAGTAGTGGCTCGCCTGCCTGAAACGCGCCACCACTGACCAGAGAGGGCGAGAGCCAGGTCGCGCGGCCCGACACCTCGGGGATCAATTCACTCTGTGTGCGCGGTTGCACAGTGCCCTGGGACTCGACCGTCAGGTACTGTCCGGCCACCTGCGCGCGGATGACGCGCACGGTAGGCGGCACGGGCTCAAAGGTCTGCTCGGGTATCTCGGGCTCAATGCTGGCGATCAGCGCGGCCAGGCCGAGGCCCAGAGTGAGCGCCAGCAGGGGATAGAGGATTTTCTTTTGCATAACGACTCCTCGCGGACCCGCTATGATACGCCCCGATCAGGCAAACCAGGCTCAGTCGCCGAGATTTGCGCGGATCAGTTCAATAGTAGTTGCCAGTTCCTCTTCATTCAGTGAGTCGTCTGCGAAGTACTTGACGATACCGTCGCCAGAGGTGATCAGCAGACCGCGCCCGGATTCCCCCAGGCCCCAGGCGTCAACGCCGCTGCCTTCCTCGTCCACGACCATGACTGCGGTGGGGTACCTGCGCTTGTTCTTTTTCAGCTCGGACATGACCATGCCGCTGGTTCCCCACATGGCGGCATCCATGTTGATAACCGTAGTGACCTGTACCGACCCTGGTTCGAACTGGGTTTCAATGGCGTCGGTGAGTGGCTTGAATACATCCTTGTCGCTCAATTTGGCGCCGATGTACTGGATGATATGCACTTTGCCCGGGTGTGTATCGGAACTCCACGGACGAAAACTGAAATCCTCATCTTTTGAAACAAGTTCACCCCGATCGCTGATATCCAGGGTGGGCAGTGGTGTGTTCATGGCGGGAGCGGAGGCCAGCGCCACGCTGGCAAAAAAACACCAGAAAAACGCCAGAAGAGAGCGTGGAATGGTCATGGGTCAGATCCTCTCAATTGAGTTATTGTCGGGGTTGATGCTGCCGTTGGCAGTATAGAACATCGACAGCAGAACTATGCATCAACGGTACTATGGTTCGACGGTACTATGGTTCGACGGATTATGCTTCAGCGGAAGCATGCCTCAACGGAACTACGCTTTTGCCGGGCGACCTTTGCCGCTGCGGCGCGGTGTTCGCGGGAGGCCATTGTGTTGTGTTGCGAAGGTTTTTGTCCCAGCCGGCACCACTGCGTGTCGCTTGCCAGGTTGGCGTACCGGTACCAGGTGCCTGTCACCATTGCCTATCAGGTCTGCCCGGCCCATGCGTTTCAGGGTTTTGCGCAAAAGGGGCCAGTTATCCGGGTCGTGGTAGCGCAGAAAAGCCTTGTGCAGCCGGCGCTGCGAGAGTTTCTTCAGCGTGGGTATTCTCTCTGCCGACCGGCGAACCGGCCTCAGGGGGTTCCTGCCGCTGTGGTACATTGCGGTTGCAGTGGCCATGGGCGAGGGGTAAAAAGTCTGCACCTGGTCGGCGCGAAAGCGGTTCCGCTTTAACCACAGTGCGAGTTGCAGCATGTCTTTGTCCGACGTGCCGGGATGGGCGGCGATGAAGTAGGGTATGAGGTACTGCTCTTTACCCGCTTCCCGGGAGTACTTCTCGAACAGGTTTTTAAAGCGTTCGTAGGCACCTATACCGGGCTTCATCATCTTGGACAGTGGCCCGCTTTCGGTATGCTCGGGCGCGATTTTAAGGTAGCCACCAACGTGGTGAGTGACGAGTTCCCGCACGTACTCGGGCGTTTCGACAGCCAGGTCGTAGCGCAGCCCGGAGGCGATCAGCACCTTCTTTACACCCGGGACTTCCCGCGCACGCCGGTACAGGTTCACCAGTGGGGTCTGGTCGGTGTTGAGGTTCTTGCAGATGCCGGGGAAGACGCAGCTCAGCTTGCGACACCTGGCTTCTGTCTCCTTGCTGTTGCAGGCCAGCCGCCACATATTCGCGGTGGGACCTCCGAGATCGGAAATGACGCCGGTAAATGCGGGCGAGGTGTCGCGAATCTGTTCAATCTCGCGGACGATGGAATCCTCGGAGCGGTTCTGGATGATACGGCCCTCATGCTCGGTAATCGAACAGAAAGTACAGCCGCCGAAGCAGCCGCGCATGATGTTGACGGAGTGCCGGATCATTTCGAAGGCCGGGATGCGGGCGTCACCGTAGTCGCTGTGGGGACGACGTGTGTAGGGCAATTCAAAAACACGATCAAGTTCGTGAGTTTCCAGCGGGATGGGCGGACTGTTGAGCCAGACCTCACGATCACCGTGGGCCTGCACCAGTGGCCTGGCGTTATAAGGGTTGGTCTCCCGGTGCAGGATGCGCGAGGCATGGGCGTAGAGGTCCGGGTCGTCGCGTACCTGCTCGAAGGAGGGCAGGCGGACGACAGCGTTATCGCTGGCCGGAGCGTCGAGCAGCGTGACCGGCGTGGCGGCTTCAACTGTGGAACCGGTAGCGCATGCGGCTTCGTCTTTCGCCGCGTACGGATTGGGTTGCGCGTCGGGTTTTGCCGGGGTCACGAGATCGATACTGGTAGAGTCGATGACGTGCCAGCCATCGGGCACGCGCCGGCGCACAAACGCCGTGCCCGGCAGATCGCGTATCTCGCGGATGGATTCGCCGGCGGCAAGCCGGTGGGCCAGTGCCACGATCGCGCGCTCCGCGTTGCCGTAAAGCAGGAGGTCCGCGCGGCTGTCCAGCAGGATCGAGCGACGGATTTTCTCGCTCCAGTAGTCGAAATGGGCAATGCGCCGCAGGCTCGCTTCAATGCTGCCGATCACCAGCGGAACATCGCGCCAGGCCTCGCGCAGGCGCTGGCTATAGACGATTACTGCGCGGTCCGGGCGTTTATCGCCGCGGTTGCCGGGAGTGTAGGCGTCGTCGTTGCGCCGTTTGCGATCCGCCGTGTAGCGGTTGATCATGGAATCCATATTGCCCGCGGCGACCCCGAAAAACAGGTTCGGGCGCCCCAGGGCCTCAAAAGCAGTGGTGTCGGTCCAGTCGGGCTGCGCAATAATACCCACGCGAAACCCCTGGGCCTCCAGCAGGCGCCCGACAACGGCCATGCCGAAGCTGGGGTGATCGACGTAGGCATCGCCGGTTACGATAATGATATCGCAACTGTCCCAGCCGAGCGCGTCCATCTCCCCGCGTGACATGGGCAGTTCGGGTGCCGGCCCGAGACACTCGGCCCAGAACGGGCGATAGGAAAAAAGATCTTGCGTCATCTTGTGCTCAGGGTCACGATCAGCCCGGCAGTATAGCATCAGTGCGGCCCCGGGGCAGTTGCCGGGTGTGTCCGCCAGCGCGCACTTGCGCGCAATACGCCACGCCCGTTTTGGGGTAATTTGGCTTTTGCCATGCTGCCCAAGCCGGTATGATATGCTCCGCAGTTACTTAAAAATAAACAAAGGATACAGCCCATGCATCACTCATCGCCCGCAGTTCGTCGTCTCGCCCTCGCCGTGGCCGCGTTGGTTGGCGCCAGCACAGCGCCGTCCGTTCTTTCACAGGCCGTTCTGGAAGAGGTCGTTGTGACGGCGCAGAAGCGTGAACAGAGCCTGCAGGATGTCCCCGTGGCGGTGACGGCATTTACCAGCGAGATGCTGCAGCAATCCGGCGTGAAGGACATGTTCGATCTGCAGGTGAACGCGCCCAGCCTGATCGTCGGGCAAACGCAAAGTTCCACGCAGACAACTTTCTCTATCCGCGGCGTATTCACCAGTTCGCAGAATTTCGGCCTGGAACCCTCGGTGGGTCTGTACGTGGACGGCGTGTATCGATCGCGGCAGAGTTCCATGATCAATAACCTGGTCGATATCGGTTCCGTGGAAGTGCTGCGCGGCCCACAGGGCACTCTGTTCGGGCGCAACACCCCGGCGGGCGCCATCCAGATCAACAGCGTACGGCCGGATTTCGAGGGCACGGGTTTCGTCGAGGGCACAGGCGGTAACTACGACCTGTGGAGCGGCAGTGCCGCCAAGTCTTTCACACTGATAGACGATGTACTCGCCATGCGCGCAACCGGTTTTGCGATGCAGCGCGACGGCTATGTCGACTGGATCAAGCAGGGCACGAAAGAAGACGACGCGATTAACGATCGCGACCGCTGGGGCTTTCGGTTGCAGGCGCTATACACGCCGAATGACGACCTTTCGGTGTTGGTGATTGCAGACCGGTCAGAAGTCGATGAAATTTGCTGTGCCTCCGGCTCCTGGAAAAATAACTTCGAGGCCCAGGAACTTCCGCCCGGGGCCGCGCCAATCCTTGGCACCGACACCAACATTGCCAATATCGGCGGCACGGTGCTTGATCAGAGCGAATTCTACGAGTACGCGGTGAGCACGTCGCAACTGCCGGTATCGACTAACGAAGATCAGGGCGTGTCCGTCCAACTCGACTGGCAACTTGGCGAACTGCTGTTGACCAGCATCAGTGCCTACCGCGAGTTCGAGTCCTTTAGCGATTCAGATATTGCATTTAACGACCTGGATGGCGCTTACCGGATTGACGATTCCGAGCAGAGCCAGTTTACGCAGGAGCTGCGTCTCAGCCAGCAGGGCGAGCGCTTCAGCTATGTCGCCGGCCTGTACTACTACGAACAGGAACTCGACAACCAGCGGCAGACCAACGTGGGCGCTGACCTCTCCGCCATGCTGGGCCTGCCGCCCAATGCGTTCATCGATGGCACCGGCTCGCGTGACAGCAACTCCCAGGATCATACCTCCTATGCCGTGTTTGGACAGATGGACTACAACATCACGGACTCGCTTGTCCTCACCGCCGGTCTGCGCTGGACCTACGAAGAGAAAGAGCTGGTCAATATTTTCGATGACGATGCCCCCGAGGCGCTTAACCCGCTACTGGATAACTGGGGCTTTTATGCGTTCCCACCCCTTTCCCCGCAGCCAAACGTGGATACCAACTTTGATGACGATCAGTTGACCGGCACGCTCAAACTGAGCTGGTTCATGAATGACGACGTGATGTTCTATGGGTCCTACGGCACTGGCTACAAAGCCGGTGGCACTAACACGGACCGTATTCCCAGCACGGTGCCGGTATTGTTCGAACCGGAAGATTCCGAGTCGTTTGAAGTGGGCATGAAAGCCGAGTTTCCGGAGCAGGCGATGCGCCTGAACGTGGCGCTGCACAAGACCGATACCAATGACCTGCAAACGGTATCC
>Ga0102938_10002587_pt1 | contig 13664 bp, 11 predicted proteins | sample SalPonR2_B_D2_MG_FD_84516 | JGI IMG/M metagenome (GOLD analysis project Ga0102938, IMG submission 84516) | Salt pond soil microbial communities from South San Francisco under conditions of wetland restoration - Salt Pond MetaG R2_B_D2_MG | ecosystem: Environmental > Aquatic > Marine >... | reverse complement strand
CCCTGTTTAATATCAAAAAAGTTAAATCAGTGCACAATGAATCAGAAAGTCAATATCCTCTATCTTGATGACGATCGTGAAAATTTAGTTGGTTTTGCGGCAACATTTGGTAAGCTCTACAATATTTTTGAAGCACAAACTATACAAGAGGCCCAAAACATACTCTCGGAGCATGATATCCAAATTGCGATTATCGACTTTAAAATGCCGGAAATGGATGGCGTTGACTTTATCAATCTGGAACAAAAGCGCACACCACACATCATCTTCATTATCATCTCTGCATATACCGATGCTTCAATAGTAATAAAAGCCATAAACCAACACAACATTTACGGATATATTCAAAAACCATGGAATTATGATGAAGTAGCCATAATGCTAAAAAATGCCAGTAATGTATTTAGCGAAAGACAGGAAAAAACCAGACTGACCAAAGCCCTAAAAGAAAAAAATGCGCAACTAAAAAAGGCCATCGAAAATGAACATAAAGCACATGAACTAAAAAATATTTTTCTGGAAAATATTTCACATGAAATACGGACACCATTAAACTCCATTCTTGGGTTTAACCAACTAATTGCCAGCTCATCGGACACTAACAAATTGGCAGTATATACAAAATGTTCTCTTGATGCAGGATACGATTTGCTTAAAATAATTGATAATATACTGGAGGGTGCAAAGCTAATTACCGACCAAACAGACTATCACATAATATCAATCGGTTTTAATGACCTGATAAAGGAGGCTTTTGAAATTATGGAACAAAAATGCACTCCCAGGCCAAACTTCAGTACGCACCTTGAAAAAAACTATAGTATTTTAGTTGACCATGAAAAATTTATCCATTTATTGGTTAATATTTTGGAAAATGCCGTAAAATATGGCGAGAATAAACCTGTCGAGGTAACCTCAGCAACCACAGAAAATGCAATTCAATTAGAAATATCTGATCATGGCTGTGGAATGGACCAAATTGAAATTGAGAGCATTTTTGAACCATTTAACCACACCAAAGAGCGACTTTTTGCTCCGAAAAAAGGTATCGGAATGGGCTTATTCATAGCTAAAAAGCACATCGAAAACATGAACGGGCAATTAGCTGTGAGCTCAATATTAGGTGAAGGCAGTACTTTTACGATATCAATGCCGCTATCTGAAAAAAGGCTGCCCGATGCCTCGGGCAGCCTGTAATTACTCTAAATAACCGGTAATAGAGACTAATCTTTTAATCGAAAACTTTATATGTTGAAGTTAATCGAAAAACAATTCTGCTATTAACGATCGTTAAACTGACGGCGTGGCCGTGCTTCGTTCACGATCATTTTACGACCTTCAAACTCTGATTCGTTCAGAGCTTCCATAGCGGAACGTGCTTCAGCATCGTCTTGCATTTCTACAAAACCAAAACCTTTGCTGCGGCCGCTCATTTTGTCGGTAATGATCTTAACTGAATCGACCTGTCCGTAGTCTTCAAATACAGATTTCAGGTCGTCTTCTTTAACCTTGTAATTCAGGTTACCTACATAAATGTTCATTGTGAAATAATTTAAATTAAAAAAGAAATGATTAAAGCAGGAATCCGCTAATCGAATTCCAATATTGTAGAGTTTTAACAGGCAGGTTTTTCAAAAGTTTAATGTATTCATAATTACTATAGCAAAGTAAAAGATAAACTGTTATAAAAACAAAAAAAAATTGTGAATAAAATGTCAAAACCTTTGAAAATCACACAGTTTTAGAAATCAGGAAAGAACGCGAAAAATCAAAATCAGCTGACAACAAGCAATTTAAAGCTATTTGCGATCTTTTACGAAACGGAAACCATACATAAAATAATTGGTATATTCGCCAACGCTCACACGATAAGCCACCCTGCAGGCTTTGGGCTCATCGCCCCAACTTCCTCCGCGCAGCACTCTTGAATAGCCGCTTTCAGGACCTTTGGGGTTTTCGACCGGGCTATAGCCATAATAGTCGCGGTTATACCTATCGGAACACCATTCATACACATTCCCGGTCATATCATAAATACCAAGTTCATTAGGCTGCTTTAATCCAACAGGCATAGTCCCATGGTTTTCATAAAATCCTGAGCTGTTATCACGCTTTGAGTTGCCATAGTGCCAGGCAACCTCATCAAGTTGGTTTCCACCACTGTACAAAAAACCTTCGCTTTTTGATCCCCCACGCGCAGCATACTCCCATTCGGCTTCAGTTGGCAAACGGCCACCGGCCCATTTACAAAAAGCTGCAGCTCCAAACCAGCTCACCTCTACAACAGGGTAATTACCCCTTCCCGCCTCTGGTACAAACTCACCATTGACATATTGAATTTGACTAAGCTTTTGATCGAGCGCTATAAATTGCTTGCCATTTTTTGAGGCATTTGCTCCTACATCAACACTGTTTAAGAACGAACAAAACTGAGCATTTGTCACCTCATACCGACTAATATAAAAATCATCAACTCTTACTTCATGTGCAGGCTGCTCATCTACACCACAATCGAACTGCTCCGATGTACATCCCATTTCAAATTGCCCCCCTTCTACTGCAACCATTTCTAAATTTACTCCACAGGAATCTTCCGTATAATCTTCAAAAGCCGGATGAGCTTTGTCACTCATAACAGCAACAAGCCAATACCCCAAACCAGCGTCACTATTAGAGGTCTGACCCTCAGCTGAGAAAGAAAAAACAACTATTACGGTTCCTATAAGAAAAGTAAAAGAATTTAACTTCATACCCGCATTATTAAGCGAACAAATTTAATATGAAAATACAAAAACCGAAATCCAACAGGTTTTTAAATTAATGAAATATAAAAATCGGGCCAATATTAAATTAATGCTTTTAAAGCCCGTATTTTTTTATGAAATTTGCAAATCTTAAGCGATAAATACTATGCATGATTACCTCAAGAAACTCAATGAGGCACAAAGAGAAGCTGTAGTTAACACAAAAGGAGCATCACTGGTCATAGCCGGTGCCGGATCGGGCAAAACGCGGGTTTTAACATACCGGATTGCCCACTTGCTGGCCAATGGTGTACCTCCGTATAAAATTCTTGCACTCACCTTTACCAATAAAGCTGCCAGGGAAATGAAACAGCGTATTGGCGAAATAGTAGGGTTCGAACACGCATCAAACCTGTGGATGGGGACTTTCCACTCAATCTTTGCCCGTATTTTACGCTATGAATCGGCCTATCTGGGTTACGATTCCAACTATACAATTTATGATACTTCAGACAGTAAAAACCTGATAAAAAGCATCATAAAAGAAAAAAAACTGGATGAAAAAACTTATAAACCCGGCCAAATCCTTGGTAGAATATCGCGGGCAAAGAATAATCTGATTACGCCCTCAACCTATCAAAACAACTCAACTTATTATTCCACCGATGAAGCTCACAGGGTACCATACACCGGGCAAATATACGCCGCTTATATGAAGCGTTGTAAAATTTCAGGTGCAATGGATTTTGACGATCTTTTACTCAATACCAACATATTGCTGCGCGACCATAAAGCGGTGCTTGAAAAGTATCAACAAAAATTTGACTATATACTTGTCGACGAGTACCAGGATACAAATTTCGCTCAATACCTAATTTTGAAAAAACTGGCCGAAAAGCACCACAACATTTGTGTGGTTGGCGACGATTCGCAAAGTATTTACGCCTTCAGGGGTGCTAAAATTGAAAACATACTCAATTTCCAGAAAGATTATCCGGAAATGAAAGTATTCAAACTGGAGCATAACTACCGTTCGACCCAAAACATTGTAAATGCAGCCAACAGCGTAATAGCCAACAATCAAAAACAGCTGCCGAAAAAGGTTTTCACTGAAAACGACGAAGGAGAAAAAATAGGCATCGTTCGCGCCATTACAGAAGTCGAAGAAGGCCATCTAATAGCCAATTCCATTCAGGAAAAACGGTTAAATGAGCAGAAAAAATTCAGCGACTTTGCCATTTTATATCGAACCAATGCACAATCGCGTATCCTTGAAGAGGCCTTGCGCAAAAGAAATATTCCATATCGCATTTACGGAGGTCTTTCATTCTATCAGCGTAAAGAAATCAAAGACCTGGTAGGATATTTACGCATGACCATCAACCCCAACGATGATGAAGCGCTTAAGCGTATAATCAATTACCCGGCAAGGGGAATTGGCAATACCACAATGTCGAAACTTGAATCGGCTGCAACAGCCAATGGAATTTCAATATGGCAGGTACTTGCTGCACCACAAAAATATGGAGTAAATATCAACAGTGGCACCACAAAAAAGCTCCAGGGTTTTATTATCCTGGTGCAGCAATTCACAGAACTTGCAGCCAATAACGATGCCTATGATGCAGCCCTTCAAATTGCTTCCAACTCAGGCTTACTTAAAGACCTTTACAATGATAAATCACCCGAAGGTAGAAGCCGTTACGAAAACATTCAGGAATTACTCAACGGAATCAAGGATTTTGTTTCCAATGCACACGAGGAAGGTACCGATGTAAAACTGCACACCTACATTGAAAATATTGCCTTACTTACCGATATGGATAAAAACAAGGATGAAGACCAGGAGCGCATTACGCTGATGACCATACACTCTGCCAAAGGGCTGGAATTTCAGCACCTTTATATTGCAGGCCTTGAAGAAGGATTGTTCCCCTCATCCATGTCGATGGAGAGCCCGGAGGAAATAGAAGAAGAAAGACGCCTTTTTTATGTAGCACTTACACGCGCAGAGCACACAGCCACCCTGTATTGGTGCCAAAGCCGCTATAAATGGGGGTCTGTAGAATCAAAAAGCCCTAGCAGATTTCTAAAAGAGCTGGATCAGGCCTATATTGATGCTTCATCTGATGATAGCTACAGCTTCGAAAATCCCGAGCCCGGTCAAACACATTTTAGCAAACCCACGTCGCAACCCGCATTTCAAAATTCTTCTACCAGAAAATCCGGCACAATTAAAAGCCGAAACATGCGGCAACCCATGCGCTCAAGACCTACAGCAAATCAAGGTCCTACAGCAGACCCAAACTTTACACCTGAACCGCCAGAAAATATTAAAGAGGGACAAACCGTCATACATCAAAGATTTGGAAGAGGCGAAATAACCCGTATTGAAGGCGAAGGCACCAACCGGAAGGCAAGTGTACAATTCGCAAGTGGCCGGAAAACCCTGTTGCTCAGATTTGCAAAACTAAAGGTCATTAAAGCAAGCTAGCAAAAAGACACACTTATGATTATACGTTTTTATAACCCAAAAAAATTAACTATTTTTACCAAATCAAACCTTCAGAACAAATCCAACCATTAATATTCGCTACAATTATAGCTTACCGAAAATAGAACGAAAATGGAATATAATACAACAAGAAATGAATTGATACTGCCAGAATATGGCAGACACATTCAAAAGCTGGTGCAGCACATTAAAACGATTGAGGACAGGGAAGAGCGCACAAAAGCAGCACATGCCCTTATTCCAATTATGGCGCAGGTAAATACTAATCTCCGGGAAAACGGTGATTACAAACATAAACTTTGGGACCACCTCTTTATTATGGCCGATTTTGACCTGGATGTAGATGCACCGTTTGAGATGCCCGATAAAGAGGTACTTAATCGTAAACCCGATCCACTGCCCTATTCGCAAGGCAAGTTTAAGAAAAAGCACTATGGTAAAATCATCCAAAATATGATGGACAAAATTGATGATTATCCACCAGAGGAGCAGGAAGTGCTTGTTGAACTCCTGGCCAATCAGCTTAAAAAATCATACGTAAAATGGAATAAAGACTCTGTAAATGATGATGTCATAATAAGTGATTTCATTGAATTGGCCGAAAAAGATGTAAATTTCAAGGACAACATCAAATTGGTAGAGACTCGTAACATACTTGCCAAACCCAAAAAGAAAAAAACAAACCGTAAAAACCGCAATTAATGGCTAGTTTCGTAATTGAAGGAGGGCATCAATTATCAGGAGAAATCACCCCACAAGGAGCTAAAAACGAGGCACTTCAGGTTATTTGTGCCGTATTGCTCACGGACCAGCCCGTAACAATAACCAACATTCCTGCCATTCGCGATGTGCATAAATTAATTGAACTTTTGCGCGGAATGGGCGTAAAAATAACCCAAAATGCTACCGACAGCTACACATTCCAGGCAGATAATATAGATCTCGATTATCTAAAATCTGATGCATTCAGACAGCAAAGCCAAACCATAAGAGGTTCAATTATGATTGCAGGACCACTTTTGGCCAGATTTGGAGAAGTTTACATCCCAAGACCTGGTGGAGATAAAATAGGCAGACGCCGCCTTGATACGCATTTTGTGGGTTTGAATAAACTTGGAGCCGATTTTCAGTTCGACTCAAAGAAGAGCGCTTTTACAGCCAAAACAAAAAGCTTAAAAGGCAATACCATGCTACTCGAAGAGGCCAGCGTAACCGGTACAGCAAATGTATTGATGGGTGCCGTGCTGGCAAAAGGCACTACAAAAATTTATAATGCTGCCTGCGAACCTTACCTGCAACAATTATCGAGAATGCTTGTGAAAATGGGCGCCAAAATCGAAGGTATTGCATCAAACCTGCTTACCATTGAAGGTGTCGACAAACTGGATGGTTGTGATCACCGCTGTTTGCCAGACATGATCGAGGTGGGCTCTTTCATAGGAATGGCAGCCATGACACAAAGTGAAATCACAATTAAAAATGCAGGTGTCGAACATTTGGGTATCATTCCCAGGTCTTTTGAGAAACTTGGAATAGCATTCAAGTTTAAAGGCGACGATATATACATACCAGAACAATCACGCTACGAAGTAGAGAAATTTATCGATGGCTCAATACTCACCATTGATGATGCTCCGTGGCCAGGTTTAACGCCCGACTTGCTCAGTATAATGCTGGTTATAGCCACGCAAGCCAATGGAAGTGTCGTAATTCATCAAAAAATGTTCGAATCGCGCCTATTCTTTGTCGACAAATTAATTGATATGGGTGCACAAATCATCTTATGCGATCCGCACAGAGCAACCGTAATAGGACTAAACAGAGCAAACAAGTTGCGCTCAACCGTAATGACCAGCCCGGACATTCGGGCAGGAGTAGCCCTGCTCATTGCAGCACTCTCTGCCGATGGGGTAAGCCAAATACACAACATAGAACAGATAGACCGTGGTTATCAAAATATTGATTTACGTCTAAATAATCTTGGTGCAAAAATTACCAGAATGGAATAAAACAAATGCGCTTTGATACCGTTAATATTTGTGAAGAACCAAATGAAATAAACCAGATTTTCTCTAAATTAATTTTTTTCAAAGGAATGAAACTAAGCGGATTCATTTTTGCTTTTTTGTTTATATCGGGCATCGCATTTTCTCAGGAAACCGGTACCAAGGTTGGAGATATAGCCCCCGAAATTCAAAATACTACACCAAACGGCAAGCAGCTCGCACTATCAGAATTACGAGGTAAACTTGTGCTCGTGGACTTTTGGGCCTCCTGGTGCCGGCCGTGCCGATACGAAAACCCTAACCTGGTGAGCGCATGGGAGAAATACAAAGACAAAGAATTTGTGAATGGTGAAGGCTTTACAATTTTTAGTGTTTCACTTGATAAAAACAAAAAAATGTGGACCGATGCCATAAAAGCAGATAATTTACAATGGCCATACCATGTAAGTGACCTGAAAGGCTGGTATGCACAGCCAGCACAAAAATATAATGTGCGGAGCATACCAAGTAATTTTCTTATTGATAAAAACGGCAAGATAGTAGCACGTAACCTACGTGGCCCCAGACTTGAAAAAGTTTTAGAACAATTAGTGAAATAGATCTTCTACTCAATATTCTGCGAAGTGTAAATTAGCAGCATCTTTTCCAGGGCTAACTGGCATACGGTACAAAAATCTTTTGCTTTATTTGTCCGCATCCGGCAATCCATAGCAGGACTAAAAACCCCCTTATTTAAATAAGCACCACCCTCGAACACACCTGTATAATTTTCGAATTTAGCGATGCGGGGAGTTGGAACTGGCAAGCCTTCACTAATCAAATGAGGCCACTTGCTATCGAAGTCAACTAATGTTGTAATATTTGGTTGCCAGGGTTCTATTGTGGTATCGAGCATATCCTCATAAGTAACCTCACTATTGAAATACTCATCAGCCAAACCACCAAAGTGATGCCCGAACTCATGCAAGAAGACTTTTTCTGCAGATGGGCCGTCAGCTGAAAAAACTGAAAAATGATTAAATACTCCACCGCCACCATATCGTTTTGTATTTACCATAACCAAAATAAAATCGTATGGTGCAGCTGCCGCAACATCCTTAACTTTAAAGAATTCCTCTACAGAAAGGTACCGCTTCAGGTTTAAAGTATTAAAACTGGTGCCCAGTGCTGTTTTCTTAAAAACCCCTTTGCATGGTTCATCCGTACCACTTTCTATCGAAGGTTTATGCACCAGCCATATATTAATGTCTCTTCGATATTTATTAAATGGAGCATTCCGGAATAAAAATTTACCAAACCTTCTGGCATCTTTCTTTGCCTTTTTTAATTCAGACTCCGAGTAACCATCAGCCAGAAAAACTAAATCAAGCTTGTTTCTGTAGTCTCCGCCACCTAAAATTAAAATGGCCTCCTGGTTAACTGGCTCTTGTTTAATATTATCAGCATCGGGGTCAATACTCCAGGTATTGAGTAATTCAAATTTATTCTTATTCCTTACTAAAAGCTTGACCAAAACATCACCTTTGGGATAAGGTATGCTATATGACTGTTCAAATGAGGCAGCACCATCTCGCGGTAATCCGGTTGATTGCCATTCTTCAAACAAAGTTGAAAAACCTTGTTTCAAAATAAGCTCATTACTTTCATTATAAACCTCAATTTGATACGTACCATATTGAAACGGCCAAATCAAGCTTTGTTCCGTCCCTGACCAGTATTGTTCTTCTTTTAAACGTAATATTCCCGCTTTTTGCCAATCCTTTTCTCCCGTTAGGATAAAATCAATTCGCAAAGCGCGATCTAAATCAAAATCTTTATGCCCCTGAGCAAACGATAAAGAATGCGCAAGAATAGATGTAAATATTATCAGCAGAAAAGGAAATACTCTATTCATAATTTATATATTTTAGCAATTATAATCAAAATTAGTGCCCAATGGAAAAATTCGAGGCAATCTTTAAAGAATGGTTACTCAATACAGGAATTAACAGCAGCCTTGCCGATATTTTCTATGTTGGCGCCAACATACTGGCTATCATAGCCATAAGCATAATTGCAGATTGGGTTGCAAAGCGCATCATATTGCAAACCATCAAACAGATTGTGCGCAAATCAAAAGTTACATGGGACGATGTCATCTTTGAACGGAAGGTATTTAACCGCCTGAGTCATCTGGCCCCGGCCATTGTAATTTACTATCTTATAGAAGTTGCATTTCCGGAGGCTTCCGGATGGGTAAACTTTGTACAAAAGCTCACTTACATGTACATGGTCTTCATCGGAATCCTGATTTTGGACTCGTTTGTAACAGCGCTACACGAGATATATAAACGAAACCCCATTTCCAAAGACCGCCCTATCAAGGGTTATGTGCAGGTTGTACAGATAGTAATTTATTTCTTTGGTGTAATCACCATACTTGCAGTACTTCTTGGGAAATCCCCGGGAGCTTTGCTTGCCGGACTGGGAGCTTGGCAGCCGTACTCATGTTGGTTTTCAGAGACAGTATATTAGGATTAGTGGCTGGCATACAACTCTCTTTAAACAAAATGGTAAAAATTGGTGATTGGATTACAATGCCCAGTCACAATGCCGATGGCAATGTTACCGAAATAACACTCAATACGGTAAAAGTCCAGAACTTTGATAAAACCATTACCACCATTCCTACCTATGCGTTGGTTTCTGAATCTTTCAGTAATTGGCGTGGAATGCTTGAGTCGGGAGGCCGCAGAATAAAAAGATCGTTATACATCGACATTCGCTCCATAAAATTCTGTTCAAAAGAGCTGCTTGACAACCTCCAACGCGTACACCGCCTCACGGACTATATTGAAAAGCGGCGCAAAGAAGTAGAAGAATACAACAAAAGCCAGGGAGTAGATCAAAGTATCATGGCTAATGGACGCCGAATGACAAATATCGGGGTCTTCAGAAAATATATTGAAGAATACCTGAAGCATCACCCAATGATTAATAAAGATATGACATTCCTGATCAGGCAACTTCAAACCACTGAAAAAGGAGTTCCTATTGAAATCTACGTTTTTAGCAAAGAAAAGGAATGGGTTAAATTTGAAAGCATCCAGGCCGACATATTCGATCATTTACTTGCTGCAATTAATGAGTTCGAGCTAAGTCTGTACCAAAATCCATCTGGTAACGATATATCAAAAGCACTGGAATTAAGAGCGAAATAAAAAATACATTCGGGGCAGGAAATTTGTTATACCAGGATATGATACTCGTATTCAAAATATAACCAATAGAGTAAAAAACGTACCAGATGATCAAATAATTTTTTAATTTGAACATTTAGCACAAACAATTTTTAAATTTGTAACCTTTATAATCTCAAAAACTTCAATTATGCACAAATTATATTTGATAATCATTGCCACCTTATTTAACGTGAGCCTGATATCAGCACAGCAACAGGGACCACACATTGCTTTTGACAAAACCGTTCATGATTATGGTACTATCAACGAACAGGATGGAGTTTCCAAATACAAATTTGAATTTACAAATACAGGTTCAACACCATTAATCATCAACAGGGTAAAACCTACTTGTGGCTGCACCAGTTCAGAGCATACAAGAAAGCCTGTAAACCCTGGCGAAAAAGGTTTTGTATCAGCAGAATACAATCCCAAAAACAGACCCGGACCATTTAGCAAAACAATTAGGGTATATAGCAATTCTGCAGACAATCCAAGTATAGTACTTCGTATAAAAGGAAAAGTCAATCCCAGGCCACGTTCAATTGAAGATGACTACCCCAGAAAAATGGGTGCAATAAGGTTAAACAATAACCAATTTGCTTTTATGCATGTAACCAATCGTGAGAAAAAGCTCAAACAGCTTAAGATCGTGAATGTATCGGATAAACCTGTTACACTCTCAATGAAAAGAGTACCGAAATATATTGACGTTAGCTTTAAACCCAAAACACTAAAACCTGGTGAAAAAGGCACAATCAGTGCCACATTTCATGGAGAAAAAACCACTGACCTTGATTACATGCGGGGAAGAATGTCTTTGGTAATAAACGGAAACGAAAATCCACGACACAGAATTGCTACTACTGCAATTGTAAAACAAGACTTCTCACATCTTACGGCAGAAGAGCGAGCCAATGCACCACACATTAAATTTGAAGACACCAAATTTGATTTTGGCACCATCACAGAAGGTGCAAAGGTTACGCATGAATTTAAATTTACAAATACAGGTAAAAGTAACCTCATCATAAAAAAGGTACGCGCATCTTGTGGTTGCACTGCTGTTGCTCCTCCCAAAAAAGCAATAAAACCCGGTGAATCAAGTAGTATTAAGGCTACGTTCCATTCCAGAGGAAAAAGAAACCGACAGCATAAAAGCATACGGATTTATGCCAACGATCCTGACAACAGTGTAACAACCTTAATTATCAGAGGAACAGTAAAAAAAAAGTAAAAGCTGAAGGTCCGAAGCTTTTTTAGAATAAAAGCATAAAATTTTAGAGTTGTTGAGGCCGTTTAAAAAGTCACATTAGCGATTATTTGCAATCCTTTTTAGACAGCCTCAATTTTCACTATATAGGTTTTTTGAGCAAATTTGCAGCAAACTCTGAACATATCAGGTTAAACAAAGCATTTATTTTTTTGTCATTTTATTGACCAGAAAAACGTGATTGATGAATTCCAAAAATAAAAAATCCAATAAAAGTGCACTGCACGTCAATAAGGGAGTAGACCAACCGCCAAGCATTAGTCCAAAAGCAAGGAAAAACTTTCAAAAATTCCGTAAAAAAAGTCTTTCGCTCGACAACTATATAAATGGCATTAAGCGTGGCGACCGCGCTATCTTAAGCAGAGCCATAACACTTGTAGAGAGCTCACTCCCGGGCCACCAGGAGTTGGCCCAACAAATTATTGAACAATGTCTGCCTTTGGCTGGAAACTCAATGCGTATTGGAATTACAGGGGTTCCCGGTGTAGGTAAAAGTACCTTTATTGAATCACTTGGAGGAGAAATTACCAAACGCGGGCATAAGCTTGCGGTACTTGCAATTGACCCCAGCAGCGAAAGATCAAAAGGTTCCATTCTTGGTGATAAAACAAGAATGGAAACCCTTGCCAACAATCCCGATGCTTTTATTCGCCCATCACCCTCTGCAGGCTCCCTGGGCGGCGTTGCGCGAAAAACCCGCGAATCGATGCTTTTATGCGAAGCTGCTGGTTTCGATATCATATTTATAGAAACTGTTGGTGTAGGCCAAAGTGAAATTGCTGTGCACAGCATGGTCGACTTTTTTCTGCTATTAATGCTCGCCGGAGCCGGTGACGAGCTACAGGGCATTAAGCGGGGAATTATGGAAATGGCCGATGCAATTGCCATTAATAAAGCCGACGGGAATAATAAAGATAAAGCCAACCAGGCTAAAGCAGAGTACAATAGCGCACTTCACCTATTTCCTCCTTCTCCCTCAGGTTGGACTCCCAAAGTGGTCACCTGCTCTGCGCTACACAATATCGATATTGATAATGTATGGAAAACCATAATGGATTATAAAGATCTGACAACTGGAAATCAATATTGGCAGGCCAAAAGGAATGAACAAGCCAAATATTGGATGTACGAAACCATCAATGAAAAACTCAAAAGTCACTTCTATACCCAAAAAGATATAAAAACCAAACTTCAAAACTTTGAAGCAGATGTTTTAAACAACCGAAAAAGCTCGTTCCAGGCAGCTCAGCAGTTACTAGACGAATACCTAAAAAAATAACCATCACAATTAGTAATCAGGCAACATGCAAAAAATCATACAATTTGTAACCCGATTTATTCCGCGCGAAACCATGCAGCGGCTTGCACATTTTTTTCTAAGAATCGTAAGTCTTTTTTACCGTGGTAAGCAATACGAAGACCCAATAAACGGAATCACATATCGTAAATTATTACCCTACGGCCGAATTAATGCCAGACAAAATGCATTGGCACCCGACAGCATGTCGCTGGAAAGACATCGCGGGATATGGCTCTTTTTAAAAAACCATACCAACTTCTTTACAGAGCAAATCAGGTTTTTGCATGTAGCACCCGAGTATTGCTTTTTACGACTTTTCAAAAAACAAAAGAACCTCGACTACATCACCGGTGACCTATCTTCGCCATGGGCCGACGTAAAAATGGACATCAGGCAAATGCCCTTCAAAAACGATGAATTTGATGCTGCCATGTGTAACCACGTATTTGAGCACGTTTGGGAAGATGTGCAATCAATGAAAGAGTTTTACAGGGTTCTGAAGCCCGGTGGCTGGGCAATTTTTCAGGTCCCCATCAGATGGAATACACCCAAAACCATCGAAGACAATACCATTACTGACCCGGTAGAAAAAGAGAAACGTTTTG
>Ga0102938_10002586_pt1 | contig 13671 bp, 11 predicted proteins | sample SalPonR2_B_D2_MG_FD_84516 | JGI IMG/M metagenome (GOLD analysis project Ga0102938, IMG submission 84516) | Salt pond soil microbial communities from South San Francisco under conditions of wetland restoration - Salt Pond MetaG R2_B_D2_MG | ecosystem: Environmental > Aquatic > Marine >... | reverse complement strand
TCGACGGCGCCTACCAGCTGATCTCCGAAGTTCTCAAGCCCGGGATCCGGGAGAACGAGATCGACGCGTTGGTGAACCAGAAGCTGTATGAGCTCGGCTCCGACGACGTCGAAGCGATCAACGCCGTGTCGGGTGAACGGTGCAGTCCCCATCCGCACAACTTCTCCGACCGCATCCTGCGACCCGGCGACCAGGCGTTCTTCGACATCATCCAGTCGTTCAACGGGTATCGCACCTGCTACTACCGCACCCTCAACGTGGGACGGGCGACATCTGCACAACACGATGCGTACACCAAGGCTCGCGAATGGATCGACGCAGCGATCGCGATGATCAAACCAGGAGTCAGTACTGCCGATGTTGCGGCCGGCTTCCCGGCGTGCACCGAGTTCGGCTTCGAGAACGAGTTCGAGGCGTTCGGGCTGCAGTTCGGCCACGGCCTCGGCCTCGGCCTGCACGAGCGTCCGATCATCAGCCGCGTCAACTCCCTCGACCATCCGATGGAGATCAAGGAGAACATGGTCTTCGCGCTCGAGACCTACTGCCCGGCAAGCGACGGCGTCTCGGCGGCCAGGATCGAAGAAGAGGTCGTCGTGACCGCAGACGGCTGCGACGTCATCACCCTGTTCCCGGCCGAAGAACTCTTCATCGCCAACCAGTACTGAGAGCCACGACCCATGACGACGATGCCGTCCTACGAGGACTACGGGAAACATGCGCCGGTGTTCCCTGCTGCGGTCGACACGGCCAATGCCGACCATCCGATCGCTCCCGAGGTGCGGATGCGTCTCTACGAGATCCAGCAACAGGTTCGGCTCTTCGAGAAGCGGGCCTACGACCTGTTCCTGAAGGGACTGGTGAAGGGCACGAGTCACCTGTCGCTCGGCCAGGAGGCGATCGCGGCCGGCTTCGGCGCGGCGATGCGCACCGACGACTGGACGTTCGCGACCTACCGCGGGCATGCGCACACGATTGCCCGCGGCGTTCCATTGACGCCGATCATGGCCGAGTTGCTCGGGCGGGCCAACGGTCTGATGGGCGGCAAGGGCGGGTCGATGCACCTGACCAGCGTCGAGCACGGCGTGATGGGCAGCTACGCGATCATCGGTGCTCACCTCTGCGTGGCCAACGGTGCTGCGTGGACCGCACAGTTCAACGACACCGGCCAGGTCGCGGTGGCCTTCTTCGGTGACGGCACCACCAACATCGGGGCCTTCCACGAGGCGGTCAACTTCGCCAAGGTCTGGAACCTGCCGACCGTGTTCGTCTGCGAGAACAACCTCTACATGGAGTACACGCCGATCAGCGACGTCGTGCCCGTCACCAACCCCGCAGCCGACCGGGCAGGTGCGTACGGACTCGAATCGATCGTGATCGACGGCAACGACGCGGACGCCGTGTACATCGCTGCGTCGACGGCTCTGGCCAAGGCCCGGGCCGGAGACGGGCCATCGCTCATCGAGGCCCGGACGTATCGCCATCACGGCCACAGCCGGGCCGATCCGGGCAAGTACCGTCCGCAAGAAGAGATCGACGCATGGATGGAGCGCGACCCGATTCCGATGTATCACCAGCGCCTGCTGCAACTCGGCGTCGGCGAGCACGAACTGACGGCGGTCGCCCAGCAGGTTGCTGCTGCTGTCCAGACCGCAACCGACGAAGCGACCAACGGCGCCCTGCCGAGCCTCGACGCGATCTACACCGATGTATGGGCCGACGGAGGCTGGAAATGGCGGAACTGACCTACCGAGACGCGATCACGCTCGGGCTCGCGCAAGAACTCGCGCACGATCCGACCGTCGTCTTCATCGGAGAGGACGTGGCCGGCGCCGGCGGGGTGTTCAAGGCAACACCGGGCCTGCTCGAGAAGTTCGGGCCGAAACGGGTTCGCGACGCCCCGATCTCCGAACAGGCGATCCTGGGTGCTGCAATGGGCGCCGCGATGACCGGCCTGCGGCCGATCGCCGAGATCATGTTCAGCGACTTCCTCGCCGTGTGTTGGGACATCGTCGCCAACGAGATCGCCAAGAGCCGCTACATGACCGACGGCCAGATGGCCTTTCCGCTCGTCATCCGCACCGCGAACGGTGCAGGCTCCAGATTCGGCGCGCAGCACTCGCAGAGTGTGGAGAACTGGGCGATGATGATCCCGGGCATCAAGGTCGTGGCACCATCGACCGCCGAGGACGCCATCGGCCTCCTCGCCGCCGCCGTGCGCGACCCCGACCCGGTGCTGTTCTTCGAGCACAAGTCGATCTACCCGATGAAGTTCGAGGTACCGGACCGCGCCGGCGACATCGTCGACGAGCTCGGCACGGCGAAGATCGTCAGGGAAGGCACGGACGTCACCGTCGTTGCGCTCGCCCTCATGGTGCCGCGTGCACTCGAGGCCGCCGAGCAACTCGCGGCCGAGGGCATCGACGTCGAGGTCATCGACGTGCGATCACTCGTCCCGCTCGACACGAACTGCATCTTGAAGTCGGTGGCCAAGACGAGCCGGCTGTACACCGTGGAGGAGAACCCTCGCTTGTGCGGGTGGGGAGCCGAAGTCGCCTCGATCGTCGCCGAGGAGGCGTTCTGGGATCTGGACGGCCCGATCGAACGCATCACCACCCCACACGTTCCCCTTCCATCGGCAGCAAACCTCGAGGACGCGACGATCCCATCGGTCGAGCGCATCGTCGAGACGATCCGAAAGACGGCCAACGCATGACGACCACTCAGAGCCACGACGACATCGGTGCCCTCGCGGGAGTCCCGACCGACCTCTACCTCGGCGGCCGATGGCTGCCGGCCTCGGACAGCGCCCGCTTCGACGTGCAGGACCCGTCGTCCGGCAACGTGATCGCGTCGGTTGCCAGTGGCACCGTCGACGATGCCCTCGCTGCCGTCACCGCGGCTCACGACGCACTCCCCGCGTGGAGCGACACCGCACCCCGACAGCGTGCGGAGATCCTGCGCACGGCCTTCGAGATGATGACCGAACGTTCGAACGAGATCGCGGAATTGATCGTACGGGAGAACGGCAAGACGCTCGCCGATGCACGGGGCGAGACCGCCTACGCCGCAGAGTTCTTCCGGTGGTACTCCGAGGAAGCCGTCCGCTCGCTCGGCTCGGTTTCCGTGGCCCCCGGCGGCGACAAGAAGATCCTTGTCCTGCACCAGCCGGTCGGTGTCGCCGTGCTCGTGACCCCGTGGAACTTCCCGGCTGCGATGGCGACGCGCAAGATCGCACCGGCGCTTGCTGCGGGCTGCACCGTGATCCTCAAGCCGGCATCGGAAACCCCACTGACAGCGCTGCTGGTCGCGCAGATCCTCGACGAAGCCGGCGTGCCACCCGGCGTCGTCAACGTACTTCCGACCAGTAGCGCCGGGGCGACGGTGAGCGCGATGCTGCACGACCCACGTGTCCGCAAGATCTCGTTCACCGGATCCACTGCAGTCGGCAGGATCCTGCTGCGCGAGGCCGCCGACAACGTGGTCAACACCTCGATGGAGCTCGGCGGCAACGCCCCGTTCATCGTCTTCGACGACGCCGACCTCGATGCCGCCATCGAAGGTGCGATGGTCGCCAAGATGCGCAACGGTGGAGAGGCCTGTACGGCCGCCAACCGGTTCTACGTGCAGCGCGGCATCGCCGAGGCGTTCACTTCCAGGCTGGTCGAGCGGATGAACGGGCTCAAGGTCGCCGGGGGCCTCGAGCACGACGCCGAGCTCGGCCCACTCGTCAGCGCCCAGGCCCTGTCCGATGTGAGGGGCCTGGTCGACGACGCCGTCAGCGCCGGAGCGACTGCGATGACCGGCGGCGAGCCACTCGAAGGACCCGGCCACTTCTACCCGGCGACCGTTCTCTCCGACGTCGATCCGACGTCGGAGATCCTGCGTCAGGAGATCTTCGGCCCGGTCGCTCCGATCGTCGTCTTCGATGACGAGGACGAGGCGATCAGGCTCGCGAACGACACCGAGTACGGACTGGTCGCCTACCTGTACACGTCCGACCTCGCCACCGGGCTGCGGGTCACCGAACGGCTCGAGGCCGGCATGGTCGGTCTGAACCGAGGACTCGTCTCCGATCCCGCCGCACCGTTCGGGGGCGTCAAGCAGAGCGGCATCGGGCGTGAAGGCGGCCACGAAGGAATGCTCGACTACATCGAACAGAAATACGTCGCCACCAACTGGTGACGGTCCGTCAACGAACAGAGAACACGGGGGACAAGCTCATGGACACCACACGACTCGAGGGCAAGAACATCCTCATCACCGGCGCGGCCCGCGGCATGGGCGCGACCAATGCCGAACACTTCGCCGCGCTGGGCGCCAACGTCTGTCTGGGCGACCTCGACGTCGATGAGGCCGGAATCGTCGCCGACCGCATCAACGAGCGAGGCAACGGCTCGGCGATCGCGGTGCAGATGGACGTGACCAAGCGTGAGGACAACGCCGCTGCCGTGGCCGCGACCGTCGATGCCTTCGGCACGATCAACGTCGGCCTCTTCAACGCGGGCCTCAACAAGCCCCGGTTCTTCATGGACATCGACGAGGACAACTGGGACTTCATCATGGACGTCAACACCAAGGGCATGTGGCTGGGCATGCAGGAGACCGCCCGTCAGATGATCGAACAGGGCCCCCAGGAGCACCCGTACAAGATGATCTGCGTCGGGTCCGTCGCGTCGCGCAAGCCCCTCGTCGACGTCACCGTGTACTGCACGTCGAAGTACGGCTGCCTCGCTCTGACCCACTGTGGCGCGATCGCGCTGGCCGAGCACAACATCACGGTCAACGGCTACGCCCCCGGCGTCGTCAAGACACCGCTGTGGGAGCAGCTCGACAAGGACCTCGTCGAGATCGGTTTCAAGGAGAAGGAGGGGCAGGCCTTCGAGGACCTCGCGGAGATCCTGGCTCTCAAGCGCGTGTCGTACCCCGACGACATCAAGGGGACTGCGGCCTTCCTCGTCAGCGACGACAGCGACTACATGACGGGCCAGATGATCCACATCGACGGCGGTTGGGTCATTCAGTAGGTTCGATCCGGTTCCGGTCTACTGATCGACGTCGCCCGGACGGTCACGATCCCTTCGGTAACGTGAACGGCCGTGAGCGAGATCGTGTTCGCCGGCCTCACCAAGGCATACCGTGACGGTCCACCGGCGCTCGACGGCTTCAGCCTGGCGATCGACAGTGGCGAGATGATCAGCCTCGTCGGGCCGTCGGGGTGCGGAAAGACGACCGTGTTGCGCATCCTCGCCGGGCTCGAAGAGCCGACCACGGGACGCGTCTACGTCGATGGCCGTGACGTCACCGACGACGAGACGAACGTGCGTGGCTTCGCGATGATCACCCAGCAGAACCAACTGCTGGGCAAACGCACCGCCGGTGACAACATCCGCTTCCCACTCGACGTCGGCGACCCCCGCAACCGACCCGGCAACCGAGACGAACTCGTCGGCTTCGAGGCATCGCACCTGGGGATCGGCCACCTCCTCGACCGAAAGCCGTCGACCCTCTCGGAGGGCGAACGGCGCGTGGTGCAGCTCGCTCGCTGCATCATCCGCAGTCCGTCGACCCTGCTGATGGACGAGCCGTTGGCGTACCTCGAAGACCAACTCCGCCTCCGGCTGCGCGCCGACATCATGCGGGTCCACCACGACCGCAACCTCACATCCCTGCTGGCCACTGCCAGCCAGGCCGATGCGATGGCGATGAGCGACCGGATCGTCTTCATGTTCGACGGTGTCGTCCACCAGGTCGGATCACCGCTCGAGGTCTACGACTTTCCGGCCAATGCGCAGGTGGCAGCATTTTTCGGCGAGCCCGGCATGAACGTGCTGCCGGCAACGGTGCGGGTCACGAACAACGGACGGATCATCGACCTCTTCGGACTCCAGCTCCACCTCCGGACGCCGGTGCTCGACGAGTTCGTCGGCAAACAGATCCTCGTGGGCATTCGTCCACAGGATCTCGTGCCCGGCGGGAAGGCGACCGAGAGCATCGAGGCCCGGGTCCGGTCAGTCGAGCCGCTCGGTCGCCAGACGTTGACCGAGACGATCACGACGGCCGGGGCGCGGGTCGACTGCATCCTGCCGGGCATGCCACCACCGATCGGAACGATGCTCGACCTCGGCGTACCCGCCGACCGCCTGCACCTCTTCGATCCCACCACCCAGCAGGCGATCTACCACCCGCGCGTTCCCTGACCTGGGCACGGCAGCCCGAGGCGCGACGCTGCAACCAGCGGCGCCGCCGGGTTCGGATCGAACTGAGCGGACGGCGCCGGCCCTCCCCGGCGTCGATGCTAGAACGGTGGTATGCAACTGCGCTCCCGGCTGGGCCGTTATCTGCCCGACCTCGTGTACGGGGCCAACGACGGAATCGTGACCACGTTCGCCATCGTCTCCGGGGTCATCGGCGCGGCCCTCTCCGATCGCGTGATCCTGGCGCTCGGCTTCGCAAGTCTGCTCGCCGACGGTTTCTCGATGGGGACCAGCAACTATCTCTCCGAGCGGTCGAATCGCGAGGGCGGGGAGGGACGATCCGATCCGGGCACCGCAGCGCGACGAGGGTTGGCGACGTTCAGCGCGTTCGTCGCCGCCGGGTCGGTCGCGCTGGTCGCCTACGTGCTCCCGGTCGCGGACCAATGGCGCTTCCCGGCCACCATTGTCCTCAGCGCGATCACCTTGTTCGGCATCGGTTCGCTCCGCTCAGCGTTCAGCGAGCGGCCCTGGTGGCGCGCCGGCTCCGAGATGCTCGCGATCGGCGCCGTCGCGGCGGCGGTCGCATACGGCATCGGCGCGGGCATCGGTTCGATCACCGACAACGATGCCGAAGCGGTCGCGATGCTCGTCGCCGTTGTGTGATGGCGTGGACACGACCTCGTTTCGTCGTCGCCCGTCACGTGACGAGCCGACCTCTGCCTGAGTGGGACCGCGGCGCGATTCGGCCAGAGTTCCGGCGGAGGCCGGCGACGCAGACGGTCACCGCCAGGCGCTCTCCGATTTCTTCTCGAAGTGCTCGAAGGCGCGCTCCAGACCGTCCACCACCTCAGCAGTCGTCTCGAACAATGCCTGCGCCCTCGGATCGTCGACTTTGTCGACGTCTTCACGCGCGTGCCCGGCCACCTCGTTCAGCATCTCCTTCAGCTTGATCGTGTGATGTCGTGGGTCGCTCTCGGGGAAATCCTGCCGGTCGGACATGGTCGCTCTCCTCAGATCGTGATCGCAGAGCAGCCCTACCGCGTCGCACGTCGGATCAAACAACGATCCGACCCGACAGTCGACAGCACGAAGAAATTGACCGCCCCGACGGGGCGAGCGACTGCTCCCCCGGTTGCCACGCACGGCGCCCACGAGGCCGTCTGAACCTGTGGTCGCTGCGCTGTGGCAGCGCACAGGGCGCTATTGGTAGGTGATGAGATCGGGCACGGGTTGGAAGGCTCCGTCGAGCACTTCCGTGGGGGTGTACATGTCGATGTCCTCGTCGTAGAAGAGCTTGAGACCGTTGCTCCACGGTGGCGTGACATGAACATGGGAGTAGGTGTCGAGCTTCTGGGCCCGCGTGCCGAGACCGTCCATGTGGATGTTGAGCGCGATGCCAGGTGGTTCGACGAGCTCCGACTTGTCCCGGATCATCTGTTGTTGGAACTGGTGGACGACCAACAGCTTCTCCGGAAGTTGTTCTTCTCGGACGATGTCGGCCAGCCAGGCCGACACCGAGTTCACCTCCTCGGCGGTGACGTACCCGACGGATCCGCCGACCGGTCGCGACGGAGCGGGAGTACGCCACTCGGGGTCGAGAGCAAGGCCGACATCGGGCTGGCGGAGGAACTTCTCGTACCGTTTGGCCTCGGTGAGGAAGTCGGAGCGGCCGGGTTGCAAGTCGAGGATGAGATAGATGCCGTGGCGTCTGGCGGCGTCGAGGTACTCCTGCACGAACTCGTCGGAGGCCGCCAGGTTGTACATCCCGTCGGCACCGGCGTCGGCGGTGGCCAACACGGTGATCAACTCGAACGCCGGCAGGATCGGGCGCTCACTGGTCTCCCACGCTTCGACGAGTTCGCCGAGGCGGACTGCGGCCGCATCCGGATCCTGTTCGCCGAGTACACCGAGCACTCCGGAGCGTTGCGTTCCGTACATGGCGACCATCCGCCAATGGGGAAACAACGACTGCGCCGGGCACCGACCCCAGCTCCCTGCGTCCGTGGCTGGACTGCTCATCTCGGGCGTGTTCGACGTCAGTACCTCCGACGGGGCAGTGGCGTCGTTCATCACCGGATCGGCAGGCTGCGTGAACCAACCGAGCACGTCGACAGTGAGATGTGTCGCCCGGTCGTTGGAGACACAGATCTCACCCTGCGACCCGAGTGGCACGATCACGGTTCGATGGACGACTCGGTCGCCGCCGATGTCGTCACCGGCGTGGATGTTCGGTACCGCCGAGGAGGCCGACTCGCGGTCGTCGGCGGCGTAGACGGCGACCTGTCCGGCACCATCCATGCCCCATGCACCGACCCGGACGATCACCGCACTCGCATCGGCAGCCACCCCAGCCCTGCCGGCGACTGGGACCTGCAGGGTGGCGTGGGCCGGTCGGAGTCCGCGAGCTCGGAACAACGCGTCGGTGGTCTCGCCGTCGGGGCGGGTGTCGACGAGCCGGGCGTCTCCGTCGACGGCGACGACGGCACCCGGCGCGAACCAGCCGACGAGGTCGACGCTGATGTCGGAGACACCGGCCGACTCGACGCACAGCGATCCTCCCGACGGCCCGTTCGGGCCGACGCTGACGATGCTCGACACCTGTTCGTCCCCGGCGACCATCGTCGGTCCCCCCGGACCCAGCGCACAGTCGAACACCACCACCGAACCGGACGTTTCGCCGGCGACGGTGAGCAGCAGCGGGCCGGCGTCGTCGGGCACGGCGTTCGAATCCCCGAGGGGGATCTCGATCCTGGCTCCGTCAGCCAGGCGGCCGGTGGCGACCACGGCCTCGGATTCCACGTCGGTCTCGCTGGCGTCGAGCAATCGCCGTCGTTGCATGTCGAACATGTCCTCGGGCAGCGTCGCCGCCAGATCGACCGTGACCTCGACGTCGGAGTCGGTGTCCACACACACCCTCCCACCGGAACCCAACGACGTGACGATCTGGGTGGTCGTCCGATTGCGGGACTCATGACGCAGCGTGGGCGTCAACGGTCGATCTCGTCCACAGCCGAACACATGCACGTCGCCGCCTTCGTCGACACCTTGAACGGTGATGTCGAGGACCACCGTCGCAGATCGCGCGACGTCGATCCGACGGTCGGCGACGTCGAGTTCCAGGGTGGTCCCGGCTTTCAGGACAGACGCGTCGTCGAACGCACCGTCGAAGGTGCCTGAACCCGACGTGTCGAGCAGACGTACCGGCTCGTTCGCGAACGTCAGCTGACCACCTCCGCTGATGTCACCGCTGAAACCGTCGAGTCCGACACCGAAGACGATGCCGGCGCCGCCGACGAGCACGACTGCCGACAGGGCCACCACACGTCGGCGCACGTGCCTGGCGGAGTGTCGCGACCGAGCGACACGATGCCGCTCGCCGCGCCACTCGATCGCCTGGTCCCGGCGCACGCTGCGAAACTCGGCAGCGGGATCCGGATCCGAGGAGTCTGGGGGCAGCAGCGGATCACGAGCTCCAAATTCGCGTGCCACGACCCATGTATATCGACTGGATGTCCGCACTTCAAGCGGCCCGACGATCGAGCGACGGTGACATCCGAGCCGACGAAGAGGACAGACGACGACGAATCGTCACGATCGCCGCGAAAAGGAACGTGCTCAGCGAGCCGTGACGCGGTCACGTCGCGCTCCGCCCGGCTCGGTCACTTGAGCAACGGATCGCGGGGCAGGCCCAGGATGCGTTCGCCGATCTGATTGCGCTTGATCTCCGAGGTGCCGCCGGCGATCGACATCCCTCGGTGCATCAGAACGAGCAGGTTGCTCATCGCACCCGGACCGTCCATGAACAGCGAGTCAGGACCGTTCAACTCGGTCATGATCGCTGCCGCTTCATGGCCGATCTCGGACAGCACCAGCTTGGTCATCGCACCCTCCGGACCGGGTTCGCCGCCGGCGACGGCTCGGTTCGCGCTCCGCAGGTTGAGCAGCCCCATCGACTGGTGCCGGGCGATGTAGCGACCAACGCGTACGGCGCCGCCGTCGAGACGCTCGGGGTGGGCGTCGAACGGGGCGATCAACGCCGCGCCGGGCAGCGACAGACCGCCCTGTCCCCCACCGATGCTGACGCTCTCGTTACCGAGCGTTGCACGGGCCACGGTCCAGCCGCCGTCGACCGGTCCGACCACATCGTCATCGGGGACGAACACGTCGTTGAAGAACACCTCGTTGAACTCGGAGTTGCCCGACGTCATCTTCAGCGGACGCACCTCGACACCGTCGGCGTGCATGTCGATCGCCATCATCGTGATGCCGTCGTGCTTGGGCACATCGGGGTTGGTACGCACCGTGGCGAAACCCATGCCCGCCACGTGCGCGCCACTCGTCCACACCTTCTGACCGTTCACGAGCCAGCCACCGTCGACCCGGGTGCCCCTGGTCTTCACACCGGCAGCGTCCGAGCCGGCGTCGGGCTCGCTGAAGAGCTGACACCAGATCACATCCTGGTTGAGCGCCGGTCACACCCACCGGTCGATCTGGTCCTGCGTGGCGTACTGGATGATCGTGAGGATGTTCCACGCCGTGATGCCGTAGCCGGGACGGGCGATGCCGGCCGCAGCGAACTCCTGCTCGATCACGAGTTGCTCGACCGCTCCGGCGGCGCGTCCGTACGGCTTCGGCCAGTGCGCCATGACGTAGCCGGTCTCGATCAGGCGAGCGCGTTGCTCCTCGGCAGACAGGTGCTCGATGCTCTGGGCGAACGTGCGCACCTCGTCGCGGATCGCCTCGGCCTCGGGCGGCAACTCGACCGCTTTCTCACGGGCGACGCCCCGGCGCGTCAGCTCGGTCAGGTCGGCGGCTGCCTCCGAGGCGGCGATGACGTGGAGCAGCGTGGTCGCCCGGCGCATGTAGAGGTGGGCGTCGTGCTCCCAGGTGATCGCAATACCTCCGTGCACCTGCGTGTTCAGGTTGGCGCACAGATCCGCAGCGGGCGCGGCGAGCGTCGCGGCAACAGCTGCGGCGTAGGTGAGCTGGTCGCCACCGGTGGCCGTCGCCCTCGCGGCATCCCAGACCGCGCTCGTCGCGAGCTCGGCGGCGACCGCCATGTTGGCGCAGTGGTGCTTCACCGCTTGGTACATGGCGATCGGACGGCCGAACTGGATGCGCTCCTTCGAGTACTCGGCGCCCATCCGCGTGCACTCTCGGGCCACGCCGACGGCCTCGGCGGACAGGATCACCCGGGCGAGGTCGCCGAGCAGACGGCTCGCCCCGGTGATCACGGTGACCGGCGCACCGTCGAGCGACACTCGCGCGCTGCGGCGGCTGGGGTCGAGGCTGGGCGGCGAGTCGATCGTGACGCCGTCTCCGACCTCCACGACCGCGACGTCGTCCTCGACAGCCACCAGGATCAATGTGGACAGTCCTCCGCCCAGTACCACGCCGACGTCGCCGCTTGCGATCCCGTCCGTCACGGTGACCGAGCCGCCGAGTGCGACGGCTCCGACGATCGATCCATCGGCGAGGCCCGGCAGCCAGCGGGCCGTCAGATCCCCGTCTGCTGTCGCTTCGATCACCGCACTCGCGATCACCGTGGGTACGAACGGCCCCGGCGCCACGGCGCGGGCCAACTCCTCGACGACGACGACCAGCTCGGTGATGCCATAGCCCGACCCACCGACATCCTCGGGGAGGTGCAATCCGAGCCAGCCGAGTTCGGCGAACTCGGTCCAGCAGTCGGGCAACGCCTCGTCGGTCGACTCGAGCAGCTGGCGCGCCGCACCGCGCAGGTCGCGCTTCTCGGCGAAGCTGCTGACCGTCTCGGCGAGCGAGCGGTGGTCTTCGGTGATGGCGATCGACATGATGAACCTCGAGTGGCAGACGATGGGACGCTGACATCTTCCTCGACCACCTGCTGCGACGACGACTCCGGCCGGCGCCCACCCGAGCGATGAGCGGGGTCAGCCGGTCGGGGCGTAGCGGGCGAAGCCGTCAACGAACGAGCGGTGCATCTCGCCAAGTTCACGTAGGTGTTCGAGGTGGGCGTAGGTCTCGCTTTCGGCCATCTCGCCCCACGACCGCTCGCGGAACAGCACCCGCATGAAGTCGGCGACCGTGCCATCGGTGAGGTCATGGCTGGCAGTGCGGATGATGTCGAGGCGATCCTCGTGATGCTCGATGATGTGCTCGGCGCGGCCGCCGAGATCGCTGAAGGGATGCCCGTGCGCCGGAAGGGCGACCGTCACGCCGTCGACGCGGTTCATCCGGTGCAACGACTCGAAGAACAGCGCCAGGGGGTCGGTGTTCGGGGTCAGCCCGCTGATGTGCGGGGTGATCGTCGGCAAGACGTGGTCTCCCGTGAGCATCACACCGAACTCGGGATCGAAGAGGCACAGGTGGTCGTAGGTGTGGCCGGGTGTGTGCATCGCGATCCACTCACGGCGCGCCAACTTGATCATCTGGCCGTCGACCAACGGCTGCGTCGGACGGGGCGTGGCGAACATCGAGCCGGCGGTGCGCATCCGTTCGCGGAACTCCGGCGACGGCCCCGCCCGACGACCACCCCACGGTGACGGCTTCGCGAAGTAACGCTCCATGGCTGCCGCTCGGTCGTCCGGAGAGTTGACGTCGAGCGCCTCGGAGTCCTCGTGATCGTCCGAATCCGAGGTGTCGAAGATCGTGCGGAACGACTCGTGCGTCACGATGTCGGCACCGGTCTCGTGACGCAACCGCATCGCTCCCCCGAAGTGGTCGGGATGCGAGTGGGTGACCACCACGGTGTGGACATCGGCCACGGCATGTCCAGCCAGCCCGAGGCGGTCGACGAGATGACCCCACGACTCCGGGCCCGGCAGACCCGGATCGACCACGGCGACACCCCGCTCGTCTTCGAGCACGTAGCAGTTGACGTGGCCGAGGCCGGGCATGCTGATCGGCAGCTGGGTCCGCAGGACGCCGGGTGCCACCTCGGTGACGTCGGTGCCGGCGGGCTCCTGCTCCTGCTTCGGCGGGCGCACCGGAGTGGGCTCGTCCGGCGTCGGCGACTGGTGAGCGCTCTGATCGTGATGATGCTGCATGGGTGAATCGGCCTCCGCCGCGCGCGCAGCCCGGATCGTGGCCCGCACGGTCATCGTGCACGATCGGATGCAGTACCGACGCACCCGACGCCGACATCCCGCGGAGCTTCTCGCTCTGATCCAGCCGGGGCGACGGTCTTGCGGCCAGCGATCGTCGAGCACGGCGATGTCCCGTTCCGGTGCCGGTACTCGGGGAAGGTCGTTGCTTCGACCGGCACCTGGAACGATCATGGCGCCATGACCCGTCTGACGCGCGCGTTCGTCCGCTTCCAGAAGCACCCGTCGTCGGTGCGCTATGCATCTGCGGCCATCATCGGCACCACCGTGGTTCTCGTGCTCGCAGGCGCCCTCCTGATGCGGGTGTTCGCCCCGGAGTCGTACCCGACGTTCGCAGGTGCGGTGTGGTTCACCCTGCAGACGGTGACCACCGTCGGTTACGGCGACAGCAC
>Ga0102938_10002584_pt1 | contig 13674 bp, 8 predicted proteins | sample SalPonR2_B_D2_MG_FD_84516 | JGI IMG/M metagenome (GOLD analysis project Ga0102938, IMG submission 84516) | Salt pond soil microbial communities from South San Francisco under conditions of wetland restoration - Salt Pond MetaG R2_B_D2_MG | ecosystem: Environmental > Aquatic > Marine > Intertidal... | reverse complement strand
TCAATCGGCTTTATTGTTGATACGGCTACGGAGGTCCAGGATATCCCGGAGAAAAACATTGATCCTCCCCCCTCCTTTCAGGAGAGCGGGGAGAAGAACAAGTATATCGCCGGGCTTGGAAAATTGGAAGATCAGGTAATTATCCTCCTCGATATGGAAAAACTGGTGGGAGAAAAAGAGATCGAGTCTATCAAGTCCGAGGTGAAATAAACTAGGACTCTTTCAAAAATACTACAAATAAAGCGGAGGGCTTCTAATGCAGAGGTCTTCCGCTTTTTATTCCGCTGAGATTAGTCTTGAAGCCGGCGGGCCAACCAGTCCTGATCCACGGGGAGCCGCTTAAAACGGACCCCCGTTGCATTATACACTGCGTTGACTACCGCCGGGGGGACCGGCATAGTAGAGATTTCGCCCACCCCCTTTGCTCCGTAAGGTCCATCCGCGGTGGGGTCTTCCACTATGAAAGATTTCATTACCCCGGGGACGTGCTTGATAGAGGGCATCCGGTATCGGGAAAGATGATCGGTGATCACCCACCCGTTCTCAAGTATGAACTCTTCGGTGAGTGCATGACCTAAGCCCATGATGGTCCCGCCCTCGACCTGTCCCTGCAAACCAAGGGGGTTGATAGCTTTCCCGACATCGGTAGCTGCGATGGTTTTAAGCACCTCAACCTCGCCGGTTTTAAGATTCACTTCCACCTCTATTGCCTGGGCTGCAAAGGAATAGGCAAAGTGTTTGTCCCCCTCTTCACCCAGGGGCGTGGTCTCAGGAGCCCAGTATTCATATGCAAATTTTGGGTCTCGCCCCTTATCACGCATTGTTTTCCCGATTTCTGCAAAGGAAATGGGCTTCCCCTTTACCAGGGCTGAACCATCCTTGAAGGAAATATCTTTAGAAGCACTGCCCTTCGCAATGTTGCTCTCAATGTTGCTCTCAAGGTCGTAGTGTTCAGATAGGGTGGCCAGCATCGCCTCTCTCAAGGTGATTGAAGCGTATTTGGCCGCATTGCCGGAGATATATGTCTGTCTGGAGCCGGTGGTAGGCCCTCCGTCGGGGGTTAAGTCGGTGTCCGACAGGAGCACTTTAACCTGATCGAGTTTCATTCCCAGTTCCTGAGCGGTGATCATTTGCAGCACAGTGACCAGGCCCTGACCGATTTCGGCTGAGGATGTGCGCACTTCTACAGTTCCATCCTGAAGCAGTTCGACTTCAGCGGTCGCCTTATCCGGTGCCCCCTCTCCAAGGCCGGTGTTTTTGAAAGCCAGTGCATAGCCCCAGGCCCGGCGTTTATCAGGGTGGCCGGGGACAGGGCGGGAGCGGAAAAGATTCCCCTCAGGCAGATACCCGCGCATGGCTGTTTCGGTTTTTTCCATACACTCAAGAAGGCCGACGCTGTCCCTCAAATGCTGACCGGTATTGGTGATCGATCCGGTTCTGAGGGCGTTCTTTCGCCTGAGTGCTAAAGGGTCCAGATTTAATTCTTCCGCCACCTGGTCAATCATCACCTCGATAGCGAAATCCGCCTGAAGGGCCCCGAAACCTCTAAAGGCTCCCGCCGGGGGATTGTTGGTGTACATCGCATAGCAGTCAATTTTGACGTGTGGAACAATGTAAGGCCCAGTGGAATGGGTGGTTGCCCGGCCCATTACCTTGGCGCCCAGGGAGGCATAAGCCCCGGTGTCCCCGTACAGCTCGGTTTGGGCGGCTGTGAGGGTACCATCTTTTTTAAGCCCCAATTTTACACGAATTTGGGTAGCATGACGTTTGGGGTGGACCAGCATGCTTTCTTGGCGGTCATAGAGGATTTTGACCGGTTTTTTAGTTGCCCTGGACAGCAATGCGGCATGGATCTGGCCGGCTATATCTTCTTTTCCTCCGAATCCGCCCCCGGTCAAGGGCCCTCGGACCCTGACTTGATCCTGCGGGATATTCAGGGCAGCGGCAATTTGATCACGGTCTGAATAGGGTATCTGGGAACCAACATACACTTCCACCCGATCATCCTCGGTAATCCTGGCAATACTGCATTCCGGTTCCATGAAGGCATGATCGTAGGTAGGGGTGGTAAAGAGGTCCTCCATAATGATATCCGCTTCAGCGAACCCCTGGGCGATATCCCCTTTATCTACTTTTATATGCTTGAGAAGATTTCCCCCTTCGTGGACCAGTGGCGCATCAGGGCCTTTTGCTGCCACAGGGTCGGTGACATGTGGGAGTGGTTCATATTTCACATCAATCAAAGCCAGCGCTTGTTCTGCAATTTGTCTTGTATCGGCCGCCACCACGGCCACTGCATCGCCGACATAACGGACCTTTTCGCCAACTCCTACCAGGGCGGGCCAATCCTGAATGATCAGGCCGTGGTTAATTCGGCCCGGAATGTCCTCCGCCGTCAACACCGCACGGACCCCCTCCAGCGCTTTCGCCCGGGAAGTATCCAGCGTGAGTACTTGTGCATGGGGAACTCCCGCTCTGAGGGTTGCTCCATACAGCATATCCGGAAAGGTGATGTCATCGGTATATACCGCCTTGCCGGTAACTTTATCTACTGCCTCGGGGCGCTGTACAGTTTGACCGACGACATTCGTTTCTCCTTCAAACTCAAAGCGTGGGAACTCAATAGGGGTCCCATGCTGAATGTGGGCCGCCGCAGCAAGAACGGCGTTGGTGATTGCCGGATACGCACCGCAGCGGCAGAGGGTGTCCTTCAAGGCGTATTCGACATCCTCTCTGGTGGGTTCCGGTTTTTCAGCCAATAGGGCTGCCGCCGTCATAATCTGCCCGGGGGTGCAAAAGCCGCACTGGGAGGCACCGTATTTGATGAATGCCTCCTGAAGGGGATGCAGGGTACCCTTATCTTCCAAGCCTTCAATAGTGACAACTCTCTTTCCCTGGGCTTTAAGGGCGGGATAACTGCAGGAGAGAACAGGCACAGAGTCCACCAGCACGGTGCAGGCGCCGCATTCTGCTTCATTGCAGCTAATTTTAGTGCCCGTCAAGCCTAAACGATTACGGATAACCTCCGACAGCATTTCTCCTGGTCCAACGGGCACGCTTATCTGCTTATCATTTACCCAACAAGTAAGTTCATTCATGGTTTCCATCCTTAAGGTGATAGGGTGTGTGTATGCTGCGTGAAACGGCCCCTTCGAGTACCTGCTGAAGCAGGACCGGCAGCAGTTGCCGGCGATACTCCCGGGTAGCCCGGTAGGCGCTGGTGCGCACACTTACCTCTTCACCCAGGATACGAGAGGCCTCGATAAAGAATCCTTCGTAAATAGACTTTCCCTTTATAAACTCTTCGGTCCCATAGCCCCGGAAGGGTGTAGGGCCCGCCGGTCCGCAGGAAATCCGGACATCGGTTATCTTTTCATCGGCCACCTTTACCCATGCGGACATGTTAAGAATAGCTATCGCCACCCCCTGGGGCCGCATTACCCGGTGAAAAGCCGAGGCCTCGCCCTTACTTTTCTTCTTAAAACGAAACCCAACAACTAATTCACGACTACGGTCAAAAGTAACTTTGCCCGGGCCGGAGAAGATCTCAATCAAGGGAAGCCGACGGGTTCCTTCACTGGAAGCTAATTCCACCTCGGTGTCCATGGACAGCAAGGCCACTGTTCCATCCCCGGCTGGGAGGGCATGGGCTGCATTCCCTCCAATGGTTGCCACGTTTCTCACCTGGGGCCCGCCTACCAATCCACACCCCTCGACGACACACTGGCCGTTTTCCCGGATAATAGGATTACTGATAATCTGGGTGTGGGTCGCTGCTGCCCCAAGAAAAACACAATCCCCTTCGAGGGCAATAGTCCCCATCTCTTTCACCTCGGAGATATCCACCATCAAATCTACCTCGGGATGTCTGCCCTGGCGGATGTCCAGCAGCAAGTCCGTCCCACCTGCCATCACAGCAGTTTTTTCCGGCGCTTCAGAGAGGATTTTCACCGCTTCCTCTAGGGTCTTTGGTTTTTCGTAATTGTGAAATAGATTCATTAAAGTCCTCATTCGATTTCAGTATTAATCTCCAGGAATAGTAGAACAATTTTTACGAGTAGTCAAAAGAAAAATAATTGGTGCTGGTGTACTGGACCGGAGCTGCCGGTGTATTGTGCCGGCATTTTTACCCTCACATCCTCGTAGAGGGCCAGTTTCCATCCCTCCTCGTTGACCGCGGAAAAACGGTCGGGACTGACTATAGTACCGATTCCGGCGGTTTCCAGGAATTTCCTGATCTCGCAAATACGCTTGTAGATCCTTTGATAATGGCGGCAGACACTCGGTTTGCAGGTGCTGTGGCAAATTCCCGATTCCTCCGGCTCAAGTTTTTTCAGAATTTCCCTGCAGTACAGAACTCCCCCGGGACTGAGAAAAAATTTATGGAGGAGCCTCTGATTCACCTGTGAGAGCCTCCCTTCGATTGCCTTTCCTTGAAAGAAAAGTGCTTTTCCGCGGATCTCCAGAAACTTTCGAGGCAGGGAATAGAATGCAACGGATAGTATGAAGAGGACGGTGAGCAACAGACGATCGGTGACCATGAATAGAACCTCATGGAATTCCACATGGCTGAGGCGAGCTTGTAAGATGAAGACCGGCCCATCAAAGACGGTAAATGTGACCATGTGAGACCAGATTAGCCAGAACATGATTCCCGAAACACGATTCCTATAATCCTCCGACTGAAGCTTTGTCTCAATCCCGGTATGAAGAAGCAAAAAGAAAACAGCGAGGAGCACCATGTTTCTCAGGGCCAGAAAAAAGGCGTTGGCCTCGCCGATTACCGGGCTGAGGGCAAGGGAGAACAAAATCAACAGCCCCGGGAAGATAAAAATAGACCTTCCCCTTAGGGATATCTGTCGGACCAAAAAAATCGGCAAAGCTAAAAGGATCGCCTCTACCACAAATACAGCAGAGAAAATAAGGTCGGACGTGACAACAGGAAATCGGGGGCCTCCTAGGGGCACTGCCGTTCCGTAATCAGAAAGGGCTTTCGCTGTAAAGAGAAAAGCCCCGAGTACCGCCAGGGGCACCGCTATGAGAAAGGGAGATTTTTTGTGAAAAACATTTAGCGTGAAGGATTTGTAGATAGACCCTTCAGGGAGCAGCAAAAAGGTCGTATCAGAAGGCTTTTCGCCGAGGTGTACCTGACCCGCACTGGGGCTCCTCGAAAACTTCACCCGAATCCCTGAAAACAGCGAGAGCCTCCATCCTTTTTCTACGATATCCCTCTTGTTCTCCGGATGCAGGATACTTCCGACCCCGAGACTTTCAAGCTTTTTCCCAAGGGAACTGATATTTCTATAGGCGATGGAATAGCCGGAACACCGGGAGGCCTTGCAGCGTTCGCCCGTCTTACAGGCAAATTTTTCATTCCCTCCCCTTTGTTCATAGTAAGGAAGAAGATCCCTGCAGTGGATTGAATAGGAAGGGCTTTTCAGGAGGAAGGATAGGATATAGTGCTCCCGGGGATTGAGAGAATCGTCGATTTTTTCATTTCTGAACCAGAAAGACTCACCGATCACCTTGAGGGTATTGTCGGCACTGTTTCGCAAGAGAAAAAGTATAAAAAGGGCCGGTAGGTAGTTCAGGCTTTCATAAAGATTTACCGCTATGTCCACACCGGTAGAGGACTCCGGGTAAAGCCATAACCAGTGAAGTTTCAGCGACAGAAGCATGATGGAATAAGAAAGAAGCAGGAGAAGAATCAGGTTGATACCATGGGCAAGACGGGAAAAATCCTGACGTCTGGAAAAACGATACACGAGACTGTAGCTGAGCGCGAGGATCGGACCGGGGTAGAGAAGAAGGAGGATATAAAAAAATGGATGGGCGAAATGTCCTAGAGAGAGTCCGCTAAGAATAAGAAAAAGAAAAAACACAATCGCCGCGGCAAAGGCCCTTTTCCTTTTCCGTATATTGAAAAGCACTCCTGCCACGGTGAGCTGGGTCCCAAAGAGAATAAGCCCCTCTAATCCCCGGCCCGCTACAAACCCAGTGAAAAGTGCAGGGAGAGAGCTGTACAAGCCCAGAAGTACAATAAAAACGCTCTTGCTCATAGGCCCTTAGTCTTATCCAGCATGGTAATTCTCGCCACCAGGATAGGCGTAAAGAAAAAGAACACCGAGAGAAGGCCGTAACGAGGGTAGGCAAGGGCGATAATCACCGCCGCGAAGCTCGCAGAGAAGGCTTCGAGGTAAAAGGGTTTAAACACCTGTGTGAAATAATGCCAAAATCTTCTGCCCTCTTCCAGTTTGTAAAAGAGGGCGTTCATCCCGCAGGAGAGGAGAAAGAGGAGAGGGGCAGTGAACAGCGCGGGAATAATAATAAGACCACCGGCCAGGGAGGACACTAAAATATAGGCTTTGTCCAAAATGAACAGGGCAACGACATAGTGAGAGATGTTGAAAAGGCTCAGTCTAAAGGGAATGTTTAAGATAGAACGATATCTCCCTTCGAACTGCTGAATGCTGAAGACCATAGTTGCGACGATGCAAATAAGAGCAACCAGAGGTCCCCCGGCCAGATACGCAACAAAAAATACAGCCTCGATGGTTGATATGTAAATATTGCCTCGCGATATATACACAGAAAAGGATTCGTTCAGAATTCCCATCAACGATAAAAGGAAGATCGCAAGATACTTCATCTCAGTGACATCGCCGGCAGTTACGATCCTCATCGCAGCGTACAATGACGCTGCGCTCAGGACAAGGAGAAACAGGGCAGCCTTAAAGGGATATCCGGACAATTTTTATTCCTTATAAACATGTTTCCGTACGAAAATCAGAGGAACATATTTTAAAATGACTTTTCCATGATACAGTTTATTTCAGTGGACCGTCAAGAATTTGATGTTAAATCCCGCCAGGAGGAGAATTATGAAAATATTTCGTTCAAAAAGGATACATGCGGTGCTGTCAATACTTTTCGCTGTTCTTCTTATTGCCGCCTGCAGCACGGGCACTCCAATGGAGGACGATGGTTTTGATGACGACAGTACCCCCTTAGAAGAGGATGATAGCAGCAGCGATGAAAGCGATGAAATCAGCGATGAAAGCGATGATGAAAGCGATGATGAAAGCGATGATGAAAGTACCCCCATTGAAGAAAACGATTATGACTCTCTCCTCTCCGACGGGAGCTGGACCGATCTGGGCTTAGTCATCGATCCTGATGAAGTGATATTCAGGGGCGCCCCGATAGAGGGAGGTGGAGCCGGCGGAATGGGCATAAGCTTCCTCTCCTCCTGCAATGTTGAACCCGCTCCCGACGGCTCTCCCCTAGCGGCATATGCAATGACCGGTTCCTCAGGTGAGATTACCGGGATGCGGCCGCACGCCTACCGGTGGGACAAAACTTCCGGTGAGTGGGAGACCAGTACAAGCCCGGAGGACCTCATCGGCGACTTCAGGATGGCGGTGGGCAATACCGGCAGCATCTGGACTATTTCCTCCCTCGCCCAGGATTTCACTGGGATGGTCTACAATTGTCCGGAGAATGGGGATTGCACCAGTTATGAGTGCATCGACACCAACTACGACACCTGGCTCTGGGATATCGGAATCAACTCCACGGCGAACCCCGTGGCGGTATATACCACCATCGGCGACAACCCCGAAGATGGTTGGTCGGTCAATAGCATGGTCCTGAGCGGGACCTGGGGCGACCACAGGACCTACACCTCCGACTACGAACTGAAGCACAGTCAAATAATACAGGACGGACCCAACATGAGGGGAACCTTCGCCATGGCCATCGCCTCGGTCTATACCTATGCCGCCTTCGTGGAGCTTATTCCCGCCGACGGCGAGGAACCTGCCCGGGAAGAGCTCAAGGTGATCCGTCTCAAGGCGAGGGATGAAAGCGCCTCATGGGAAGATTTCGGAAACTCCGACGCTTTTACCGCCTGCACCAGCCCCGGCTATATCTCCATGGACATCGACGAGGAAGGACGCCCGTGGATCCTCGTCATAGATGAAGCAACGGGGGAAATCCACGTGTATTACCTGGGACCGGCACAGACCTGGACCTCCGTTGCCGAACCCGTCTCCGACACATCAACACATCCGTGGTATTTTTACGGTTACGTCGACGATATGACCGGAACGGATATCAAACTAATCGGAACCACCCCGGTGATAAGCTATGTCAAAATTGTTGATGAAACCGAACATATTCACGGTGTTCGGGTGGCCGCGTACGACACGGGTGCCGGAGCATGGTATTACCTGGGACCGGAGGAAGACTTCGTCGTCACGGTTGATGAGGAGGCGAATACCGGCAAACCGGACCTGGCGGTGGCCTGGGAGGAGGGAATGCCGGCAAAACTCTATGCCGCTTTTTCCGACGGTGGGGTTATGAAAGTCATGATGTTCAGTGAGGGGGAGTAGATATAGTTATCGGTAGATCAATTTTCCTTAGTTTTTCGTTCCAAATATTCAGCGATCACCTCGTCATCTATATACTCTAGCTCTATTGCAATCTCTCCGAACAAACGGGTATCTCCATTTTTCTGTCGTTGAAGAACATCTTCAACCTGTTCTTGTGTCATTGCACCAATTTTTACTAGATTATCTCCTATTCTGTCCGCCATTTATTCCTCTCCTATTGGGAATCTGATAGTAAATTTTGTGTGTGGTTTTTTCTGTAATTCAATTGTGCCGTCTAATTGTGCTACAAGGGTAGAAACCAACTGCAGGCCCATTGTTTCCGTGCGTTCTAATCCAATCTCTTCCGGGAAAGGGTTGCCGGTATTTGAAAGTAAAAGGACATAACGGTTAGTATGAGAGTCCCTTTTCATTTCAATAGTGAAACGAGCTTCTTTCTTAGAGGTAAAACCATATTTTATTGCATTGGTAGATATTTCGTTTACTATTAAACCTAATGGTATGGCTGTCTTTGTAGGTATACTCAACTCTTGAATATTATTAACTAAATCTACTTCATATTCATAGATTGAAGAGAAAATCGACACTAATAGTTCTTGAAAGTATTCCTTTACTTCAATCTTCTCTACATCATTCTGCTGATGAAGTTTTTCATGGACTAACTTAATTACATCTATTCTATGTTTTAAGTCGGATAGATCTTCATCGGTCTCCGAGTCTTTCAAGCTTATAAGCGAGGATATCATAGTGAGGTTGTTTTTTACGCGATGGTTGAGTTCTCTGAGAAGGAAAATTTTATCTTCTACCGCCTTCCGAAGATTTTCTTCATTGTGCTTACTATTAGTAATGTCAATAGTAATAGTTTGAATACTCCGACGATCTTCACCTACTAGAGGAATGTAGGTGGTGTGAAAAAACTTGCCCCTTCGCTCGTCCTCTAGAATTTGAGATTCTTCGGTTTCAATGGCCCTTTGACTTGCTTCAATACGCCCTTTTAATATATCGGAGGGAATAAACTCGTCAATCCGCTTACCCAGAATCTCCTGAATTGCATAGCCCAAGTTATTTGCCATTGCCGGATTGCAGTTTATAATTTCAAGGGTATCTATATCTGTCTCCATTATCAAATTGGGAGAATTGTGTACTAATCTCTTGTACCTATCCTTGCTCTTTTTTAGCTCGTCTTCGACTTTTTTACTTTCAGTAATGTCTTGGACCATACCGAGGGAATGTAGTATTTCCCCAGAATCATTTTTTACGTGTTCGCATTTTTCGTATACATAGCGAATAGTTCCATCATCTTTACGAACAATCCGGTGCTCAATTTCATACACATCTTTTCTATCCCGAATGGAGTTCCAGTATGCAGCATCGACCTTTTCACGGTCCTCCGGATGGACCCGTTCCAAAAAGGCATGATAGGTGGATTTAAATTGCTGCGGCTCCATTCCAAAGATCCGATATATTTCATCCGACCAGTGTAATGTAGTATCTTTAAGATCTAAATCCCAATTCCCAATATGGGCAATCTCCTGTGTTCGTTGTAGGCGATACTCCCTCTCTTTTCTCATGTGCTCTGCCTGTAGCCTTTCAGAAATATCCCTTATAATACCTATAAAACCAGTAACTTTCTCGTAAGAGTCCTTAAGATAGAAAACGTTTGTCTCCCCGGAAAAGGTTCTTCCATCTTTTCTTTTATAATGAACGGTGGAAAGAAAGTGTGAGAGGTCACCCTTATGCTCTCGCAATGCTTTTCCCATTTGTACATATTCTTCTTCATTCTGATACACGCTCTCTGTTTTTTTATTTCGAATATCTTCAAGGCTATACCCAAACAAATCTGTAAATGCAGGATTACAGTCAAGAATATTTCTGTCGGTGTCGGTAACAAGAATTGCATCTCTAATACTGTTGAACAGTCCTCGGTACTTCTTCTCACTTTCTTTAAGTTGCCGTTCTATCTCGTATTCCTCGGTGATATCCCTAAATACCAGTACAACACCATTGATATTTCCTTTATCATCCTTAATAGGTGCTGCACTATCTGCAATCTGATACTCCTGTTCATTCTTTGAAATAAGTACTGTGTGATTGCCTAAGCCCACAATATCACCAGATTTTATGACCTTTTCCGCGGGGTTATTAACGATTTTTCGAGTGTCCGCATTAATAATATGAAAAACGTCTTTCAGCATTTTACCCTTTGCAGCGTCTATATCCCATCCGGTAAGCTGCTCGGCAATTGGATTCATATGAATCACATTACCGTTCTTATCAGTTGAAATGACAGCGTCACCTATTGAATTAAGGGTAATACGTAAATTTTCTTTGCTCTTCTGTAGTTTTATTTCCGCTCGTTTTTGTTCGGTAATGTCCTTGAAGACACAATAGGTTTGACGAACACTACCGTCCGGCTTATAACCAATACAGCCTTCGAAAGTAATATCTCGATATTCCCCTCTCTTATGGCGGATTTTAAATTGCACATCATGTACATACCCTCGCTTCTTGAAAGCGGGGAAATTCTTTTCAAAATGAGGTTTCCATGATGGATGAAGAAAGTCCGAAAACTTTTTTCCTAGGACCTCTTCCCTTGTGTAACCGAGGGTGGTAAGCCATGCAGGATTTACATCGATGAAATTGCCGTGCTTATCCAAAGATTGATAAGGCAGTGGTGCATTCTCATATAAAGCTTTGTATTTTTCTTCACTCTCTATTAGTTTTCTTTCCGCTTCCTTGTGTTCAGTTACATCCATAAAAATGACCATTGCAGAATGTATCTTGCCCTCTTTGTCATATATCGGAGCGGCATTGGTCATTACAATCCTCTCCTCAAGAGTATCCCTCTTTACAATAAACTGTCTGCTGTTTATCTCTCCGTACTTAAGTGCACGAGCGAGGGGAACCTCGTCAGGATCGAGGGGACGACCATCAAAATCCAAAATATTCCAAGAGGCCACGTAGTGATCAATTCCGACCCCTTGGACTATCTCTTTTCGATTCCCCCCGCGTATACGGAGGGCGGCATCATTTACATAGCGGAGCTTTCCGGCGGGTGCATCAGCAATAGCTATCCCCGCTTGACTGTGGTCCAAGGCGGTCATTAAAGTAGCTTGTGAGAGATTGAGGTCCCGTGCGAGAAGGCGTTTTGACTCTTCAATCTTTATGTTGTGAAGTGCATATGACAAATCGCGGGCAATCTCTCGAAAGAGCTTATGCTCGTCCGAATTATCACTATAAAATGAAGAGAGTATCACACTAATCCAGCCGTATATGGTCTCATTTATGATAAGGGGCAAGGTCATTGTAACTTTATCGCCGTAGTCGCAACTTTCCTCCGAATGTTCATCTTTAAAAGGACATAATGGACATTCAATTGACGGCTCGGTAACGATGTGTATATCCTCTGTTTCAATAGCTTTTTTAGCACATTCCGGTACCTCTCCGGTTTTTAATAATCTTACCATTGGAGAGAAATTTTCTTTGAAACCGGAATGGTAAAACGGCTCCTGAGGGACACCTTTATCCATGAGTACGATCCATACCTGGTGATATCCGCTCGTTTCTATCAACACTCGACAGGCTTCATCAAGGAGGGACGTCACATCGGTCTCTTTTGTGATAATTTGATTGATATTTCTTATTGAAAGCAGCACCCGATTTACATGCTGAAGACGATACTCCCTCGCTTCCATCTCCTGGTAGGCGATTTCACTCTCTTTTTGATTGAGCTGGGCCTCTTTTTTAGCCTCAAAAAGGGTGTATGCCATGTTGATTGACTCTAGGAGTACGAACTCTCCTGAGTTTTTCAGCACATACCCGTATCCTGTGATCTTTTTTACCCTATCTACATACTCCTTTTCCGCATGACTGGTATGAAAAATGATGGGAAGGTCGTGCTTTTCGAGAATTCTTTGCGCAGCTTCGGTTCCGTCTATTCCCCTCCCGAGGTCTATGTCCATCAATATAAGGGATATATCAGGTTCTTCTTCTACCATTTCGGCGGCTTTTTCGCCTGTATGCGCTATTACCACCACAAAACCGTATTTTTCTATGATTTTAGCCGTAGACATGGCGATAATTGCTTCGTCTTCGACAAGAAGGATTTTTCTCTTCATTATTTACAGTATACACATAAGGATTGAGATTCTCAATGAAATCTCGACCCTTTTACTAAGGCCGGGATAGAGTAGGGCCAAAGATTTTTGTGGCGTAGTAACGATTACTTCAGAAAAGAAATTACCTCACGAAGATAGGCCGGCAAATCGGGGGGCCGGCGGCTGGAGATGATGTGGCCGTCGCGGACCACCGCAGTGTTTTTCCATATTGCTCCAGCATTGATCATATCATCCTTTATCGCAGGGGTGCTGGTGACCTGGCGTCCCTTGAGGATGTCCGCTGAAATGAGCACCCAACCGGCATGACATATTTCCCCGATGAGTTTTTCCTCTTTGTCAAATGCACGGATGAGCTCGATTATCTCTGGGTATCGCCTCAGTTTATCCGGGGCCCATCCGCCTGGAATAAGAACTCCGTCAAAATCCGCCGCTTCTACCGAAGAGTAGGCTGTATCGGCGGTTGCCGGCACACCGTGTTTTCCGGCATATTCTTTGCCTGCCTCTTCTCCTGCCAAAACTACTTCCGCTCCCGCTTCTCGAAGCCGGAGAACCGGATACCATAATTCAAGATCTTCAAACTGATCATGTACCAGGGCAACTATCTTCTTTGAACTAAGTTCCATTACAACCTCCTAGAATCTCGTCTGTGTACAACATAGTAAAAATAAGCTGTAACGGCAAATAGCCTATAAATTCCTGTCCCCATTTCCATCTTCGAAACTCTTAAGCTCGTCGGCCCGAGAGCGCATAAAATTGATGTTGAGGCCAAGGATAGTGAACGACAGTACAAAGGCTCCGACAACAATAGACCACGGATGGCCGCCGATCGATATATGGGTAAAAAGCGGTATGTCTAGGGTGAGGGTAAAAAGGAGGGTCACAAAGGGCGTGAGAGTTACGAACATGATCGGAGTCCACTGGCCGTACTTGTACTTCACATTCTTGAAGAACAGCAGCACTATGCTCCCCCCAATCAGCATGGAAAGCAGATATTCCACGGGGATAAAGAAGAGGGAAACCCCCTGCATGGTGCCAATTCCGCCGCCTCCCTTGAATCCGTAGAAAACTGGAAGGCAGTGGCCCACCACTCCGGCGATTCCCATCAAGTAGAGTATTGAAAAATGGAGATTGGAATCGTCGGGAAAAAGGAGGATACGCGCCAGAAC
>Ga0102938_10002580_pt1 | contig 13681 bp, 11 predicted proteins | sample SalPonR2_B_D2_MG_FD_84516 | JGI IMG/M metagenome (GOLD analysis project Ga0102938, IMG submission 84516) | Salt pond soil microbial communities from South San Francisco under conditions of wetland restoration - Salt Pond MetaG R2_B_D2_MG | ecosystem: Environmental > Aquatic > Marine >... | reverse complement strand
CCTCAAACAGCCTGACCCGCCGCGCCTGAACCGTGCGCGTCAACGCCGCCGGCAACCTGTCGGACCACGCATCAAGCCGCTGGCGCGGCGTGTCCAGCAGGCGCTCGGGCCGGGGCAAGGCCCGCGCCAGATCGCGCAGCCGCTGCCCCCGTGCCGTCACACCCGATGTCAGCGCATGGGTCATCCGCGCCTCTTGCTTGTCCACCCATGCCAGCAGGTCCATCCGCACCGGCACCGCCAGTTCAGCCGCCGCCGTCGGCGTCGGCGCGCGCTGATCGGCGGCGAAATCAATCAGCGTCGTGTCGGTCTCGTGGCCGACCGCCGAAATCAGGGGAATGGCGCTGGCAGCCGCCGCCCGCACCACCGATTCCTCGTTGAAGCCCCACAGATCCTCGATACTGCCGCCGCCCCGTGCGACGATCAGCAGATCGGGCCGGGGCAGCGCGCCGCCCGGCTTCAGCCGGTTGAACCCCTCGATCGCGCGGGTCACCTCGGGCGCGCATTTGTCCCCCTGCACCGCGACCGGCCAGATCAGCACCTTGCGCGGGAACCGATCCCGCAACCGGTGCAGGATATCGCGGATCACCGCCCCCGACGGCGAGGTGACAACTCCGATCACCTCGGGCAGATATGGCAAGGGCCGCTTGCGTTCAGGCGCGAACAGCCCCTCGGCAGCCAGCTGCGTCTTGCGCTTTTCCAGCATCGCCATCAGCGCGCCCATACCCGCCGGCTTGATATCCTCGATCACGATCTGATAGCGCGACTGACCGGGGAACGTGGTCAACCGGCCCGTCGCGACCACTTCCATCCCCTCTTCGGGCTGCACCGACAACCGGCTGGCCACCCCTTTCCAGATCACCCCCGCCAAAACCGAGCGGTCATCCTTGAGGTCCAGATACACATGCCCCGAGCGTGGACGGCTCACCCGGCCCACCTCGCCTTTGACGCGGATATGGGCGAATTCGCCCTCGATCACCCGCTTCACAGCCCCCGATATCTCGGAAACCGAGAATTCAGGGGCGTTTTCGCCCTCCATGGGATCGTCTATCAGGTCGGACATGCGTGCGCCTTGTGTCTGCTCTCGCACCACCTTAGAACGCCCGTGATCCAAGGCCAAGCAGGAGAGCGGCGCCATGAACATCCTGATCCTCGGCGGGGGCGGCCGCGAGCACAGCATCGCGTGGGCAGTCATGCAGAACCCCAAATGCGACAAGCTGATCGTGGCCCCCGGCAATGCCGGCATCGCCCAGATCGCCGAATGCGCCAGCCTCGATATCCTCAACGGCGCGGCGGTGGTGAATTTCTGCGACGAAAACGCCATCGATTTCGTGATCGTCGGCCCCGAAGCCCCCTTGGCCGCAGGCGTCAGCGACCGGCTGCGCGATGCGGGCCTGCTGGTCTTCGGCCCCTCGCAGGCCGCGGCCCAGCTTGAGGCGTCCAAGCACTTTACCAAGGCGATCTGCGACGCGGCGGGTGCGCCCACGGCGGCTTACGGCCATTTCACCGATGCCGATGCCGCGCGCGCCTATGTCACCGCCCAAGGTGCCCCCATCGTGGTCAAGGCCGACGGGTTGGCCGCCGGCAAGGGCGTGATCGTCGCGGAAACCGAAGCGCAGGCGCTGGCCGCGATCGACGACATGTTCGGCGGGGAATTCGGCGACGCTGGCGCCGAAGTGGTGATCGAAGAGTTCATGACAGGCGAAGAAGCCAGCTTTTTCGTGCTCTGCGACGGCGAAACCGCCCTGCCCATCGGCACCGCGCAGGATCACAAGCGCGTCGGCGACGGCGATACCGGCCCCAATACCGGCGGCATGGGCGCCTATTCCCCCGCCCCTGTCCTGACCGATGCCGTGGCCGATCTGGCGATGGAGCAGATCATCCGCCCCACCTTGCGCGAAATGGCCCGGCGCGGCACGCCCTATCAGGGGGTGCTCTATGCCGGTCTGATGATCCAGAACGGCCAGCCCCGGCTGGTGGAATACAACGTGCGCTTCGGCGATCCGGAATGTCAGGTGCTGATGATGCGCCTTGGCGCGCAGGCGCTGGATCTGATGCAGGCCGCCGCCGAAGGGCGGCTGGCCGAGTGTACGGTCAACTGGGCAGGCGATCACGCGCTGACGGTGGTGATGGCCGCCAAGGGCTACCCCGGCACCTATGAAAAAGGCAGCGTGATCAAGGGGCTGGACGGCTGCACCGAAGACAGCTTCCACATGGTCTTTCACGCCGGAACCGCGCGTGCCGATGGGCATATCGTGGCGTCGGGGGGGCGCGTGCTGAACGTCACGGCGCGCGGCGCATCCCTGCAACAGGCCCGTGACCGCGCTTATGCGATGGTTGACCGGATCGACTGGCCCCAAGGCTTTTGCCGCCGCGATATTGGCTGGCGCGCTTTGTCCTGAAATCCAAGGTCGCTCAGGCCACCTTGATCGGGCAAACGGCTCAGCCGCAGGTCATCGCCTGATCGAACCCCACCGCGTTGGCCCTCAGCCCCAAGGGCCGCGCGGCCAGTGTCGGCCCATCGAACGCCACCGCCAGCAGACGCTGGAACCCGACATCCGCCACCACGATTTCCGGCCCCTGACCGCAGTCGCGCAAGCCGCCCCAGATCACCTCGTCGCCGATGCGGTGATTGGTGACGCCGCTCAGGCGCGCGATCTCGGTCAGGCCACCGGGCGCCCAACTCCAGACCCGCAGCGTCTTGCCCAGATGCGGCGTCTCGACATAGGCGATGTCGGTCACGCCGTCGCCATTGAGATCGGCAATCGCCGCAGGCGCCAGCCAGCGAAACCGCGTACCGATATGCGGCGTTGCGGCCGCTTTGACCAGACGCCCCTGCCGCAAGCTGTAGACCGCCAATTGCGCGCCCAGGGTCGGATCGGCCTCGACCAGAACCACATCCAACCGCCCGTCGCCATCCGCATCCACGACGCGCGGGGCGATATCCTCGAAAACGTGATCCGGCTCCGGCCCCTCGCGCAGATCGACCCGGACCTCCCGGCCCTGCGCATCGCGCACCGCCAGAACCCGGCGTTCGGGGATCGTGCCCATGATCCGATGCGGGTAACTGTCGTCAGGCGCCTCGAACCGCGCCGCGCTGATTCCCTGGCCCTGCGCGGTGACCCAAGGCTCCTCGGCGGCCAGAGGTGCGGCCAGAGGTGCGACAAGACAGGCGGCGGCACAGACGATCCATGCCCCCGCCCACCGCATGTCAGATCTGCTTTTCGGGCATTTGAACCACAAGCCCGTCCAAAGCATCTGTAACCTTGAGCTGGCACGTCAGCCGCGAGCGTGCGGGATCGGGCTGATAGGCGAAATCCAGCATGTCCTCTTCCATGTCGTCCTTTGCCGGCAGCTTTTCGACCCAGGCGGGATCGACATAGACATGGCAGGTCGAACAGGCGCAGGCGCCGCCGCAATCGGCCTCGATGCCGGGAATGTTGTTGTCGCGCGCACCTTCCATCACGGTCAGGCCGTTGGCCACTTCGACCACATGCTCGGTCCCGTTATGCTCGATATAAGTGATCTTCGCCATGAACTCTTGCTCTCCCTTGACGTGACGGACGTTCCGTTTCCTAGCCAAGCCATCTAGGTCAGACCAGCCCCATTTGCGACCCCTGTCAAAAAGAGTTGCGACAAAATCTGCATGTTCTATCTTTGTTCCCATGCGAGTCCTCTCTTCTTCCGCCCCACACGCCACCGCCCGCGTGGCCTGGCCCCGCCCTCCCGCCTGCCTTGTGGCGGCCCGCCTGGCCGAACCGCCCGAAGGCGCGCGCATCGCGGTGGCCGGGCTGGTGATCCTGCGTCAGCGCCCCGGCACCGCCAAGGGCGTGATCTTTCTCACGCTCGAGGATGAAACCGGCGTGGTCAATATCGTGGTCTGGCGGACGCTCTACGAACGGTTCCGCCGTGCGGTGATCTCGGGCCGGCTGTTGCGGGTTACCGGCCGGGTGCAGCGTCAATCCGGCGTGGTGCATGTGGTGGCCGACACCATCGAGGATATCTCCCCCCTGCTCGACCGTTTGCTGGACCCTGCACTGCGCTGATCTTGCCGCACTCGGGCCACGCCCCCCGGCCCCGTGCAAAACTGTATTTCAGCTTTGCGTCGAAAGACGATACACTGCCCGCAAAACAACGCCCCCGAGGCCCGAGCAATGACAGTCCGTTTTCTTGCGTTTCTTTTGGCCGCCTGTTTCGTGGCCGGATGTCAGACCACAGCCGCCCTGCGCGAACCCGACATCACCCAAACCCTGCAAGAAGCGCCTCCCGGCGCCCTGCCCGGCACCTGCTGGGGCAAGCAGGTCACCCCTGCAATCGTCGAAACGGTCACCGAACAGGTCATTCTACAACCCGCCGAAGTCAGGGACGATGGCACCGTCACGCAACCTGCGATCTACAAGACCGAGACACGGCAGGCCATTCTGCGCGAACGCACGGCGACATGGTTCCAGATCCCCTGCGCCACCGAGCAGACACCGGATTTCATCGCCTCTCTGCAACGCGCACTGAAGGTCCGCAGCCTCTATCGCGGCCCGATCACCGGCGAGATGGACGCCCGCACCCGCGCCGCCATCCGCGCCTATCAGAAACCCGAGGGGCTGGATTCAGGCATCCTGTCGCTGGCCGCCGCGCGCCAACTGGGCCTTGTGGCCGTCGAACGCCCCGACGACAGCTGACAATGTCTGCCCCGCCTCAGGCCATCCCCCCCTGCACCAACCGCTCGGCCAGCCGGGCATAAGCTTCGGCCATCGGGCCATCGCCCGCCGCCACGGGAACCCCCGCATCACCGGCCAGCCGCGTCTCAAGGTCGATGGGCAGCGCCGCCAGCAACGGCAGCCCCAGCTTCTCGGCCTCGGCGCCCACACCGCCATGGCCGAAGATATGCGCCTCATGTCCGCATTCCGGACAATGAAAGGTCGACATATTCTCGATCAGCCCCAATATCGGCGTCTTGAGCGTGCGGAACATGTCCATCGCCTTGCGCGCATCGATCAGCGCCACGTCCTGCGGTGTCGACACCACAAGCGCCCCGGTCGGCGCGGCGCGCTGGCACAAGGTCAGCTGGACATCTCCGGTGCCGGGGGGCAGATCGACAATCAGCACATCCAGCTCTCCCCACTGCACCTGTGACATCATCTGCTGCAGCGCCCCCATCAGCATCGGACCCCGCCAGATCACCGCCTTGTCCGCCTCCAGCATCAGGCCGATCGACATCATCGTGACACCATGGGCATGCAGCGGCTCGATGATTTTGCCGTCAGGGCTGGCCGGACGCTGGCTCACCCCCATCATGCGCGGCTGGCTCGGCCCGTGAATATCGGCATCCAGCAGCCCCACGCGCCGCCCCTGCCGGGCCAGCGCCACGGCAAGATTGGAGGACACAGTGGACTTGCCCACGCCCCCCTTGCCCGACGCAATCGCCAGGATCGAGCGCACATGCGCGGGCCGCACCGACTCCTGCCCGCCCTTGGGATGCCCGCCGATCTTCAGGCTGGGCGCCGGGCCGCCGCCCCCGCTGCCCCCGCCGCCTCCGCTGCCCGGTGCCTTCGCCTCGCCCGCATGGGCCGTCAGCGCGACACTGGCCCTTGCGATGCCCGGCACCGACAGGGCCGCGCGCTCGGCCGCGGCGCGCAATGGCTCCATCTGACGGGCGATATCCGGCGTTGGCGCCTCGATAACGAATCGCACCTGATCGCCCTCGACGCTCAGCGCCCGCACCATATCGCGCGATACAAGATTGCCGCCATCCGGCAGCTCAAGCCGCTCGAGCTGCCTCAGAATGTCGTTCCGCGTTTCCGCCATGCCCATGCTCCCATCTTCCTGATGCAATAGGTGGCAGATTCCCCGCCACAGACAAGGGCACCTCCGACAAACGCCCAAAAAATGGGCCTGCCGCCCAAGGTTAGGTCAATATCCCTTATGCAATTGCTGCATAGCAGCATTGAGCCAATGGGGGATTGTGCATGCGCAGCATCGACGTATCTTTGTCACAACGCAAACACGCACCGACCCGTGCAATCGATGACAACGGAACACTGATAAATGACGTTCGCCAACTACACGCGCGCCGCTGAAACCGGACTTGGCCTCGACCTGGCCTCGGGCCTGCATCACATGATGCAGCGGTTCGCGGATTACCGCATCTATCGCAAGACCCTGAACGAGCTGCGCGGCCTCGACAACCGCACGCTGGCCGATCTGGGCATCCCGCGCTGCGGCATCCGCGCCGAAGCGATCCGCGCCGTCTACGGCATGCGCGACTGAGATTTTCGAGTTCAGGTGCCTCTCTCCTCCTCCCTGAGGCCCCTGTCAACGGCGGCGCCCCCCTCCTCCTCCCTGGGGCGCCGCCTTTAAGACCCGGATCCGCAAGGATCCAAAAGATTGCGAAAGGTCCTCTCCTCCTCCCTGGACCGATTGCGAACCTAGCGAGACGCCCTCTCCTCCTCCCTGGGCTTATCGCGACCCTTACGAACGGCCCTCTCCTCCTCCCTGGGCCAATCGTGACAATGAAACGGCGGCGCCTCTCCTCCTCCCTGGCGTCGCCGTTTTTTTTGTGGCTTCGGGATCGGCGTGATCGACCCAACGGCTTGACGCCCCCGCCCTCGCCTGCTGCTATCGCCCCCGACACCAGCGAAGGGGCCAGCATGAGACCTGACAGCAACGATCCCGGCCTGCGCCGCGCAATCATTCAGGCCGTGGCCGACGGGTTTGACCGCCAAGTGCACTTTTTGGCCGAGTTCACCCGCATTCCCAGCCTGCGCGGCCACGAGGACGCCGCCCTCGATGTCATGGCCGGCGCCCTGCGCGCGCGCGGCTGGTCGGTGGATGACTGGACAGCCTCCATGGACAGCCTGCGCCACGAGCCGGGCTTTTGCGACTGCGCGGGCGACGTGCCCTCGATCCGCTCCGTCGTCGGCACGCTTGCCGGGGGCACAGGCAAAAGCACTGGCACAGGCACTGGCACAGGCAAAAGCACAGACACAAGCACTGGCACCGCCAAAGGCCGATCACTGATCCTGCAAGGCCATCTCGACGTGGTGCCCGAAGGCCCCCATGCCATGTGGCACTCCCCCCCCTTCACCCCCGAGATCCGCGACGGCTGGATGTATGGCCGCGGCGCGGGCGACATGAAGGCCGGCAAGGTCGCGGCGCTCTTCGCGGTCGACGCGCTGCGCCGCGCTGGCGTCACCCCCTCGGGGCGGCTGCATTATCAATCCGTCGTCGAAGAAGAAAGCTCCGGCATGGGGGCGCTGGCCACACTCGCGCGCGGCTACCGCGCCGACTGCGCCTTGATCCCCGAACCCACCGGTCTGGGCCTCGTGCGCGCACAGGTCGGCGCGATCTGGTTCCGCCTCAAGGTGCGGGGCCGCCCCGCCCATGTGGCATATGCCAACACCGGCTCCAGTGCCATCACCGCCACCATGCACCTGATCGCGGCCCTGCAGGAGATGGAAGCCGCCTGGAACGACGAGGCCCGCAGCCACCCCCACTATCGCGATGTCCCGCATCCGCTCAATTTCAACGCCGGCAAGATCGCCGGCGGCGACTGGACCTCCAGCCTGCCCGCATGGTGTGACGTCGACTGCCGCATGGGGCTCTTGCCCGGCGATGACGTGGACACCCGCCGCGCCCAGATCGTCGACACGATCGAAACCGCCGCCGCCCGTCACCCGTTCCTGCGCGAAAATCCCCCCGAAATCCTGTGGACCGGCTTCATGGCCGATGGCTACACCCTCACCGATGCCGACGCCCCCGAAGCGGCACTCGCCCGCGCCCATCATGCGATCACCGGTCAGGACCGCCCCGAGGACCAGTCCTGGACCGCGCTCACCGACACCCGGTTCTACGGGCTCTATCACGGCATCCCAAGCCTGTGTTACGGCCCTTTGGCCGACAGCATCCACGGCTTCGACGAACGGGTCGAGCTGGCCTCGGTGCAGCGCTGCACCGAGGTGATCGCCCTCTTCATCGCCGATTGGTGCGGCCTCGACAGCCTGTCCGACACCGCCGCCTGAAGCGGCCCGCCTTTACCCCGAGGCATCAGCCAAAAGCGGACCGCATGCAACGCTTGAACGGAAAACCGCATGTCGCGCAAATCTGTGATCCAGGGTTTTCGCGCAACGCGTCAAGGCCGCGGCACGACCCCGCGCCCGTGTTTCTTCTGGCTGAAAATATCCCGGGGGAGACGGTCAAATCCCCTTGGATTTGACCGGCGGGGGCAGAGCCCCCCAAACCCGTGAACCGATCTCAGAACGGCACGTCGTCGGGGCCGGTCACGAACCGCGCCACGACCTTTTTGGTGCCCGCCTTCTCGAAAGCGATCTCCAGCTTGTCGCCCTCGATGGCGATGATCGCGCCATAGCCGAATTTCTGGTGGAACACGCGGTCGCCCACCGTATGCGCGCTGATCGCCTGCGCATCGATCACGCTGGACCTTTCCTCGCGCGGCTGGCTCAGGGGCCGCTCACCGGCGCGCGCCTGAAGCCGTCGCCAGCCCGGCGAATTATAGACATTGGCCTCCGATGCCGCCTGCTCCAACCCCGACTGCACCGGCGCGGCACTGCCCGCCGCCGCCCCGTAGCCGCCCCCATAAAGCCCCGGCGGCGTCAGCACATCGACATGCGCCTCCGGCAACTCGTCGATGAAACGTGACGGCATCTGACTTTGCCACTGGCCATAGACGCGGCGGTTTCCGGCAAAGGAGATCGTGCAGATTTCCTCGGCCCGCGTGATGCCCACATACGCCAGCCTGCGTTCTTCCTCGACACCCTTCTGTCCGCTTTCATCCATCGAGCGTTGCGACGGAAACAGCCCATCCTCCCAGCCCGGCAGGAACACGGCGGGAAATTCCAGCCCCTTGGCCGCGTGCAGCGTCATGATCGACACTTTCTCACCCTGCTCTTCGGACTCGTTGTCCATGATCAGGCTGACATGCTCCAGAAACCCACCAAGGTTCTCGAACTGCTCCAGCGCCTTGACCAATTCCTTGAGGTTCTCCAGACGCCCCGGGGCCTCGGGCGTCTTGTCGGCCTGCCACATGCCGGTATAGCCGCTTTCATCCAGGATGATCTCGGCCAGTTCCACATGGCTCAGATCGGCGTCATGGGTCATCCGGCCCCAACGGGCCAACCCATCCAGCAGCTTGGCCAGCTCTGCGGCCCCCTTGCCGGTCAACCCCTTCTCGCGCAACAGGATCGCCGCCCCCTCAACCAGCGGCACGCCATGCTGGCGCGCGGTCACCTGGATCTTCTGCTGCGCCTTGTCGCCCAGACCCCGCTTGGGCGTGTTCACGATCCGCTCGAAGGCCAGATCGTCGGCGGGGCTGATGACCAGCCGGAAATAGGCCATCGCATCGCGAATCTCCATCCGCTCATAGAACCGCGGCCCGCCGATCACCCGATAGGGCAGCCCGATGGTCAGGAACCGATCCTCGAAAGCGCGCATCTGGTGCGAGGCGCGCACCAGAATCGCCATGTCATCCAGCGAAAAGGGCCGCATCCCGCGGGTGCCGCGCTGCATCGCCTCGATCTCCTCACCGATCCAGCGCGCCTCTTCCTCGCCGTCCCAATGCCCGATCAGGCGGACTTTCTCGCCGGCCTCGGTCTGGGTCCACAGCTCCTTGCCCAAACGCCCCTTGTTGGCCGAAATCACCCCCCCCGCCGCCGCCAGGATATGCGGGGTCGAGCGGTAATTCTGTTCCAGCCGGATCACCTTGGCGCCCGGAAAATCCTTTTCGAACCGCAGGATATTGCCCACCTCGGCACCGCGCCAGCCATAGATCGACTGGTCGTCGTCGCCCACGCAGCAGATGTTGCGATGCCCCCCCGCCAGCAGACGCAGCCACACATATTGCGCCACGTTGGTATCCTGATACTCGTCCACCAGAATGTACCGGAACCAGCGTTGATACTGCATGAGGATATCCTCATGCGTCTGGAAGATCGTCACCACATGCAGCAGCAGATCGCCGAAATCCACCGCGTTCAACTCGCGCAGGCGGGCCTGATACTGCGCATACAGGGCAACACCCTTGCCGTCATAGGCGCCCGCCTCGGCGGCCGGCACCTTGTCGGGCGTCCATGCACGGTTCTTCCAATTGTCGATCACCCCCGCCAGATGCCGCGCGGGCCAGCGTTTGTCGTCGATATTCGCGGCCTGGATCAACTGCTTGAGCAGCCGCACCTGATCGTCGGTATCGAGGATGGTGAAGTTTGATTTCAGCCCCACCAGTTCCTGATGGCGCCGCAGGATCTTGACGCAGATCGAATGGAACGTGCCCAGCCACGGCATCCCCTCCACCGCCTCGCCCAGTATCCGGCCCACCCGCAATTTCATCTCGCGCGCGGCCTTGTTGGTAAAGGTGACGGCCAAAATCTCGTTGGGGCGTGCGCTGCCGGTGTTCAGCAGATGCACGATCCGCGTGGTCAGCGCCTTGGTCTTGCCGGTGCCCGCCCCCGCCAGCATCAGAACAGGCCCGTCCAGCGCCTGCACCGCGGCCCGCTGCTCGGGGTTGAGATCGTCAAGATACGGCATCGGCCGCGCCGCCATGGCGCGGGCGGCCAGCGATGCGCCCTCGAACGCGTCGGATTCGTCGTAACTGCTCATGGCGGCCAAGATAGCGCGGCCAACCGATGAGTTAAAGGGAATGTTCAGGGATTGTTCCCGGCTTTTTCGGCAAACACGCGCCGCCGCACCCCCGACCGCTCAGAAGCCTGTCTCGCCATCGCCGCGCAGCGCCTCGAGATTGCACAGCGATTGCGCCGGGCCTGCCCCCGGCAGGTCATCGCGCTGCCCGCTGCCATAGCCCTGTCGCATGGCGCGGGTCTGCGCCCACCGAACGATGAAATCCTCGCTGCAGGTGACGTAAACCACCCCTGCGGCCTTCGTGACATGGCGCATTTCATGCTCGAACCGGCCCTCGTGACCGTCGCGATCAATCAGGATCACCGCCGGGGCCTTGCCGGTCAGATGCGCGAAGAAAAGCGCCTGATGCACGCTGTCGCGCGACGCGCTTTTGCCATCCAGCCCGATCTCGATCACGTGACGGTCCGTTTCGCAATCCACGCGCACATAGCGGCTCATGCCGTTGACGTCGAAATACTTGCGGGTTTCCTGCTCCGATCCGGCCAAGAACGCACATAACAGCGCCGCAAGTTCCACTTCACCCGCCATTCCGGCCCCTTTGGTTAACGAAGGTTAACAAAAGGTTAACAGATACCGGGGCCTGCGGCAAACGAACTTGGGAAGATTGGTAAAGCCCCCCATTTACCGCCCTGTTTACCGCCCTGTTTACCGCCCTCTCAAACCCTCTGGACAATGCGATGTAAACGCTTACATTCGCGCGCCATGGATCACCACGCCCAATACCCCGCCCTCTCCGATCTGCGTGCCCGTGCGCGCAGGCGCATCCCCCGTTTCGTCTGGGAATACCTCGACAGCGGCACCGGTGCCGAGGCCACCAAGGCCCGCAACCGGACCAAGCTCGACGACGTGATCCTGATGCCCTCGATCCTGCACGGCGAGGTGGCGCCCGACCTCTCGGTAAATCTGATGGGCCGCACGTTGCCCCTGCCCTTCGGCATTGCGCCCGTGGGCATGTCGGGCATGATCTGGCCCGGCGCCGAGACGATGCTGGCGCGGGCCGCCGCGCGCGCGGGCATCCCCTATTGTCTGTCCACCGTCGCCACCCAGACCCCGGCGGACCTGTCGGGCGATCTGGGCGAGGATGCGTGGTTCCAGATGTATCCGCCCCGCGATCCCGACATCCGCACCGACATGCTGGGCAAGGCCCGCGACGCCGGGTTCGGTACGCTGATTCTCACCGTCGATGTCCCCGTTCCCAGCCGTCGGGAACGGCAGGTGCGCTCAGGTCTGACCACCCCTCCCAAACTCACGCCGCGCCTGATGGCACAGGTGGCCCGCTGCCCCGCATGGGCGCTCGGCATCGCGCAGCGCGGGATGCCCCGGATGAAGCTGATCGACGAATATGCAGGCCAGACCAAGGGCTTGCCCTCGAACAAACACGCAGGCTACCTGCTGCGCACCGCCCCCGATTGGGACTATCTGCGCTGGCTGCGCGACGCCTGGAAAGGCCCGATGATCGTCAAGGGCGTGCTCGACGCTGAAGATGCAAGCGCATTGGAGGCGGCGGGCGTCGATGCGGTCTGGATCTCGAACCACGCGGGCCGGCAGTTCGACGCCGCCCCCGCCACCATCGAACGCCTGCCCGCAATCCGCGCCGCCACCCGCCTGCCGGTGATCATCGATGGCGGCTTCGAAGGCGGGCTGGATATCCTGCGCGCCATCGCCCTTGGCGCCGATCACGTGATGTTCGGCCGGGCCTGGCATTATGCGCTCGGCGCGCTTGGCGCCGACGGACCGGCCCACTTGATCGAGATTCTCAAACTCGATCTCGAGGCCAACATGGGTCAGTTGGGCCTGACCACGCTGGCCCAGGTGCGCGACCGGGTGGTCTCGCATGGCTGACTACGCCACCTGCTTGATCGCCAAAGTCGCCCAAGTCATTGCTGTTAAATGACTTTCAAAAGGTTTCGACCGGACAGGGCCACTGCCCGATCGGGCAGAAAATATCGCCAACGGGTGGAAGCGCCGGTTGTGCCATTGCGCAAACCTTGCGCAAATCTTACAAGTTGCCGCCATAGCGCTGCAGCGCAGCAACCCGCGCCGGCCTTCATGACCGGCCACGAACCATATCAGCAGGGGGATCCGGGCCCGTGAGCGAATTCAAGAAAATCCTTATCGCGAACCGCGGCGAAATCGCCATCCGCATCATGCGCGCCGCCAACGAGCTTGGCAAACGCACCGTCGCCGTCTTCGCCGAAGAAGACAAGCTGGGGCTGCACCGCTTCAAGGCTGATGAGGCGTATCGCATCGGCGAAGGTCTCGGCCCTGTCGCGGCCTATCTCTCGATCGATGAGATCATCCGCGTCGCCCTTGAATCCGGCGCCGACGCGATCCATCCCGGCTATGGCCTGCTGTCGGAAAACCCGAATTTCGTCGATGCCTGCGTCCAGAACGGCATCACCTTCATCGGACCCAAGGCCGACACCATGCGCGCGCTTGGTGACAAGGCCAGCGCCCGGCGCGTCGCCATCGAGGCCGGCGTGCCCGTCATCCCCGCCACCGAAGTGCTGGGCGAGGACATGGACGCCATCCGCCGCGAGGCCGCCGAAATCGGGTACCCGCTGATGCTCAAGGCGTCCTGGGGCGGCGGCGGGCGCGGCATGCGCCCGATCAACGGCCCCGACGAGCTGGCCGAGAAGGTGCTCGAAGGCCGCCGCGAGGCCGAGGCCGCCTTCGGCAACGGCGAAGGCTATCTCGAAAAGATGATCCTGCGCGCCCGCCATGTCGAAGTTCAGATCCTCGGCGACAAGCATGGCCAGATGTATCACCTGTTCGAGCGCGACTGCTCGGTCCAGCGCCGCAACCAGAAGGTCGTCGAACGCGCCCCCGCCCCGTATCTGACCGACCTGCAACGCGCCGAGATCTGCGAACTGGGCTACAAGATCTGCAAGCACGTCAATTACGAATGCGCGGGCACGGTCGAATTCCTGATGGATATGGACACCAGCCAGTTCTACTTCATCGAAGTGAACCCCCGCGTGCAGGTCGAACACACCGTCACCGAAGAAGTGACCGGCATCGACATCGTGCAGGCCCAGAT
>Ga0102938_10002579_pt1 | contig 13682 bp, 13 predicted proteins | sample SalPonR2_B_D2_MG_FD_84516 | JGI IMG/M metagenome (GOLD analysis project Ga0102938, IMG submission 84516) | Salt pond soil microbial communities from South San Francisco under conditions of wetland restoration - Salt Pond MetaG R2_B_D2_MG | ecosystem: Environmental > Aquatic > Marine >... | reverse complement strand
GGCGTTGCGGTTTCCAGGCCAAGCGACAGGGCGAGCATCGGCAGGGGCGGGATCAGGCTGGCCCACAAGAACAGCGCCAGCATGTCGACCCCCGGCAGCCTGCGGAACACAAGGTTGCCGCAGGCCCAGCACAGCGCCCCGCACAGGACCAGGCCAAGTCCAACCATCGTGACATTGCCGCCGCTGGCAAGGCCGAAACCCGCCAGGCCGACCACCGCCAGCCCGATCCCAAGCCCCTGGATCAGGCCAACCCGTTCGCGGAAAAAGACCGCGGCCAGCACGATCGTCAGCGGCGCCTGGCTTTGCAGGATCAGCGATGCCAGGCCCGCCGAGACATCCGCCTCCATCGCGCTGAACAGGAACCCGAATTGCCCGGCATTGATCAGCGCGCCGATCGCCACGATCGCCCGCCACGAGGCGGGGCGCGGAAAGAACGCGATCAGCGGGATCAGGATGGCGAACCGCAACCCCACGAACAAGAGCGGCGGCAACTCGTCCAGCGCCAGTTTCATGGCCGAGAAATTCGACCCCCATGCCAGGATCACCACCAGCGCCAGCACAAGGTCACGGGGCGGCATCATCGCATCCACCTGACCGGCACCCGGCCGTCATCGGTCAGCACATAGGCGTCGCGCCCCTCGATCGCGACGGCGGACAGGGGCCTGCCATAGGCCGCACCGGTGTCGATTGCCAGGCGGTTGCCGTGATGCTCGACCTCGCTGACCGGGGTGTGGCCGTGCACGACCAGGGGGCCGTGATCGTGGGTCGATGTCAGAAAATCCTGCCTGATCCAGACCAGGTCTCCGATGGCCTGCTTGTCCAGCGAAATGCCCGGCCGAATACCGGCATGCACGAAAATGCATTCGCCGGCGCGGTGCATCACCGGGCGCGCGGCCAGAAAGGCGCGGTGGGTGGCCGGGATCCGGTCGCGCGCTTCGGCGTGCACCTCCCCGGACGGACCGTCGGGATCGATGTCATAGGAGGCCAGTGTTTCACGCCCCCCCATGCCCGGTGCGAGGTAGCGCAGGTTGGGCGGGTCGCGAGGGTCGGGGCCGGGCCCTGTTTCCAGCCACCGCAGCATCATTTGGTCGTGGTTGCCCAACAGCACGATCATGCGGGGGTCGCGTGCTGTCCGGGTGGCCAGCCAATCTATCACGCCTGCCGCGTTCGGCCCGCGATCCACGAGGTCGCCCAGGTGGATCACCGGGGCCCGCGCGTCGCCCATACGGGCGCGATCGGCCGCGATCCGGTCATGGGCGGCCTGCAGTTGGGCCAGATGGCCGTGGATATCGCCGATTGCGTAGATCGTCATGGCGGTGACCAAAGCTGCCCTCGCATCCCGCCGCAAGGGGAAAGCGGACATGGCGGCTCAATCAGGGGTCTGGCACAGGCCTGGCGCGCCGAACCACGGACCGCGTCCGGTTCGGCGGCTATGTCAGGTCGAACCCGAACATGGCCAGATTCTCGCCGGTCTGCACAGCGCGGAGGCTTTGGTAAAACCCCACGGCCTCGGCGGTTGGATCCGCGATCACCCAGGCCTCGCTGCAGCCAAGCCTGCGGGCATGGTCCAGCGTTACCGATACCAGTTGCGTCGCCACGCCTTGCCGCCGCCACGGGCCTGCAACACCCAATTCGTTGATCCAGTAGGCCTCGGGCTTGTCGGGGTGGTGGTAGACCACGCCGGAACACATGCCGATCATCCGCTCGCCATCGACCGCCACCGCGATGTGCAGGTGAGGCGCGGCCAGAAACCGCTCGACCAGATCAGGTTGCGGCGCGGCGTCGAACACATCCTCGTGCGCATTGGCGAACAGCGAGGCGTCGATACGGCGCGCGATGAAGACAGAGACAGCCATACGTCCCTATAGTGCCAAAAAACAAGGCGACCCAAGTGCATATGCAAGGGTCGCCCGTGTTTTCGTGAATCCGCTCGGACGGCTCAGGCGCGCGCGGCCATCTGGTTGTGCTTGCGCGCGACCCATTCCTTGGCGGTTTCCACCGCCACCGCGGCATCCCGGCAATAGGCGTCGGCCCCGATGGCGCGCCCGAATTCCTCGTTCAGGGGGGCGCCACCGACCAGCACGATGTAGTCGTCGCGCAGGCCTTTTTCCTTCAGGGTGTCGATCACGACCTTCATGTAGGGCATCGTCGTGGTCAGCAGGGCCGACATGCCCAGAATGTCGGGGCCTTCGCTTTCCAGCGCGTCCAGGTATTTTTCAACCGAATTGTTGATGCCCAGGTCAACGACCTCGAACCCGGCGCCTTCCATCATCATCGACACGAGGTTCTTGCCGATGTCGTGGATGTCCCCCTTGACGGTGCCGATCACCATCTTGCCCACGCGCGGCGCGCCGGTTTCCACCAGCAGCGGTTTGAGGATGGCCATGCCGCCCTTCATCGCGTTGGCGGCCATCAGGACCTCGGGGACGAACAAGATGCCGTCGCGGAAATCGTTGCCGACGATGGTCATCCCGCCAACCAGCGCCTTGGTCAGAACGTCGTAGGGTGTCCACTTGCGTTCCAGAAGGATGTTCACGCCTTCCTCGATCTCTTCTTTCAGACCATCGTACAGGTCATCGAACATCTGCTGGACAAGTTCATCATCATCCAGATCGCTCAGGATGATGTCTTCGTCTTCTTCAGACATGGCGCGTCTCCTTGACATGCGGCTGCGCGCGATGGGGCGCGTTGATCAAAACACCTATTCGAATTCGGAATGCAGACATGGCGATTTGCGACATCGCCCTTTCCGAGGGCGACCTGCACTTGCAGATGTTCCACATTTGTTCCATATTGGGCGGATGCAACGGCATACCGACCCCCAGACTGCGGTTTCGCAGGCCCGTCGCAAGGGGCGCGCGTCGGCCACCAACAGGCCGGGCCGGTTTGAACGGTTCGATAGGGTGGCCGTTGATGACGGGTGGGACGGCGGCGGTGACATGGGCGACGACGATCTGCCGCTCCTGCGCACCGAGGTATCCGAAGAGGTGCCGCGCCGGGTGATCACGCGCAACACCTCTCCCGATCTGAGTTTCGATCGCTCCATCAACCCCTATCGAGGGTGCGAGCATGGATGCATCTACTGTTTCGCGCGGCCGAGCCATGCGTATCTGGGGCTGTCGCCCGGACTGGATTTCGAAACCCGCCTGGTGGCGCGCCCGGATGCACCGCGGGTGCTGGAGACGGAGTTGAGGCAAAAGGCCTACGTGCCCGGAGTCATCGCGATCGGGACCAACACCGATCCCTACCAGCCCATCGAACGCGACCGAGGCATCATGCGCGGCGTCTTGCAGGTGCTGTCGGCGTATCGCCACCCCGTCGCGGTGGTCACCAAGGGCGCGCTGGTGGAGCGCGATGCCGATATTCTGGGCGAGATGGGACAGGTCGGCCTGGCACGGGTGGGAATATCCGTGACCACGCTCGACCCGGAATTGTCGCGCCGGATGGAACCGCGCTGTCCCGGACCCAAACGCCGCCTGCAAATGATCGAGACGCTGTCGCGCGCCGGCGTGCCGGTTCGGGTGATGGCCGCGCCCCTGGTGCCGGGGCTGACGGACCATGAGCTTGAGGCGATCTTGCGCGCCGCGCGGGATGCGGGCGCGGTGGCGGCGAGCACGATTCCGTTGCGATTGCCCCGCGAGGTGTCGGCGCTGTGGCAGGCGTGGCTGGCGGAGAACTACCCCGATCGGCAAAATCGCGTGATGTCCAAGCTGCGCGAGATGCATGGAGGGCGCGATTATGACCCCCAGTGGGGCAAGCGGATGGCCGGGGAAGGGATCTGGGCCGACCTGATCCAGCAACGGTTCAAACGCGCTGTGCGCGAGCTGAGCCTTGCGGTCCGGATGGCGCCCCTGCGTTGCGACCTGTTCCACAGACCGGCGCGTGCGGGCGACCAGCTGAGCCTGTTCTGAGGGACTTGGGCGGCGAAGAGTTTTGCAAAACTCTTCCCACGCCCTTGCAAGGGCGTGCCCCAAAGCCTTGCAAGGCTTTGGGCAGTCTTTTGCAAAAGACTGTGCGGCGTCAGTCGAGCACGCGTAGGGGTTCGGCGTTACAGAACACGACCACCTGGCCGCCATTGACCACCGCGCGGTATCCGCGGCGCTTGAGTTCATGACGAAAGCGGGGCCATCCCACGATACGTTCCACATCGCGCGCCTTGCGTCGCACGACCCGACCTTGCGCGGCGGCGCGGGCCGAGAACAGGTGGGTAATCCATCTGTCCGCATCGACCGGGCTGGGGGTTTGGTTCGCGACTGAAAACAGGTCATCCATGCGTCGCAGACTGACTGTGACGGGGTTAACATACGGTTACCTTGCCGTGCGGGGGCTGCGGGGACGGGATGGAAGGGGCGTCATCCCCGCCCCCGGCGGCGGCTTGTGCGCTCGCGGGTCGGCCCAAGCCCGTCGGTCCCGTCCGAATCCGACGAAAACCCGCCAAGCGCTTCGGTGATCTGGTCGAGGGTCGGGGCCGCGCCACGCGGCGTGTCCTCCAGCGCCTGGCGCATGGCGCGCAGGTGATCGGGCGTGGTGCCGCAGCAGCCCCCGATGATCGTGGCGCCGCTGTCGCGTGCCAGAACCGCGTAGCGGGCCATCAACTCGGGGGTGCCATCATAGTGGATGTGGCCGTCCACATATTTCGGAATGCCCGCGTTGCCCTTGGCGATGATGGGGCGTTGGGATCCCGCCGCCCGGAATCCCAGGACCGTGCGCAGCAGGTCCGAGGCCCCCACGCCGCAATTGGCGCCATAGGCCAGAGGGGCGTGATCCAGGGTTTCGACCATCTCGCTCATCGCGGCCGAGGTCATGCCCATCATGGTGCGGCCCGCGGTGTCAAAGCTCATGGTGCCGCAATAGGGCATGCCTGCCATCGCGGCGGCCTGGGCGGCGGCGGCATATTCCTCGGGTGCCGATATCGTCTCGACCCACAGCACATCGGCCCCGCCATCACGCAGACCTTCGGCCTGTTCATGGAACATCTCGACCGCCGCCTCATGGGTCAGCGGGCCCATGGGCGCCATGATCTCGCCGGTCGGGCCCATCGATCCTGCCACGATGACGGTGCGACCGGCCGCGTCGGCCACGTCGCGCCCGATCTCGGCGGCGCGCTTGTTCAACTCATAGGCCCGGTCCTGCGCATTGTGCAGTTTCAGCCGCGCCCGCGTGCCGCCGAAGGAATTGGTCAGGAACAGGTCCGATCCCGCATCGACCGCGCCCTGATACAGCGCCGCGATACGGTCCGGGTGCTCTTCGTTCCACAATTCCGGCGCGTCGCCCGATTGCAGCCCCATGTTGAACAGGGTCGTTCCGGTCGCGCCATCGGCCAGCAACCAGTCGCGTGTCAGCAAAAGCTCGTCGAGTGCGTGTGTCACGGGGCAGCCCTCCGGGGCGTGGGTTTGATCCGGGCGATGGCCGTCTGGCCATGCGCATGGGGTCATCTGCCGCGCGCGCGCGACATGAGCAAGGCTCAAAATTTGCATGAAGATTATGAATTTCCCTCAGGTGGCCGGGCAATCCGCCCTAAATCGGACAAGATTCGTTGCAAGGTTCGGGGACATGAAGGTCGACGTGCCCCATGCCCCGGTATCCGCCATGCGGGTTGCCTTGTTCGTGGATGGTGAAAACCTGTCCCACACCCTTGCCGAAGAAATCGTGTCGGTTGTCGATGGTCTGGGGGGGCGGGGTCTGCGCCGGGTCTACGGCGATGCCACGCGCATGACCGGTTGGCGCATGCAAGGCACGTTGCAGATCGTGGACAGCGCCCAGGGAAAAAATGCGGCCGACCTTCTGCTGTCCATCGAAGCGATGGAAGCGGCGCTTGTCGGTGGGGAACGGGCGATTGCCATAGCCAGTGGTGACCGGGATTTTTCGCATCTTGCAAGAAAGCTTGCCGAACACGGTGTGCGGGTGATCGGTATCGGTTCGGCCGGTCCGGACTGCGGGTTTCGCAAGGCCTGCAGTGACTATCGGAACATCGGGAAGCCCGGAATCTCCATCGAAGCGCCGGCAGGGCGCGAGATTGACCCCGGCACGCTGACGCGGTGGATCGAAACAGTAATCGGCCAGGCTGACGGGCAGCGCGTGAGTCTGAGCAGTCTCGGCAAGGTCATGAGAGAACGGCATTGCATCACGAAAGCGGATCTTCCGACCGGCACCTGGAAAACCTATCTTGCCGAACATCCGCGGTTCGAAGTCGATGGCGCCGACGAAGCGCATCTTGCCAAGAAAAAGCCCGCGCAAGGCGCGAGCTCTTGATCGTGAATTGATGGTGCGATGCGTCGGCCTCAGATCTCGGTCATCAGCTGGCCCTTGGCCACGGCCAGAAGCTCTTCGTATTTCGCGCGGACTTCGGCCTCGCTGACACGGTCGCCCAGGTCGCCCAGAACCTTGCGCATCACGTCCTCGTGGCCGGCTTCCTCGAAATCGGCCTTCACGACCTCCTTGGCGTACTCGACCGCTTCGGCGTCGGATTTGCCCAGGGTCTCGGCCACCCAAAGGCCCATCAGCTTGTTGCGCCGCGCTTCGGCCTTGAACTGCATCTCGGCATCATGGGCGAACTTGTTCTCGAACGCGTGCTCGCGGTCATCGAATGTGGACATCGGGATCTTCCTTTTTCGGTCAATGGCCTGTTGAATACGAGTGTAAGGGCCTCGGGTGCGGGGCTGCAAGAGATACCCATTCGGTTTGCTTGCGACACAGCGCGCTTTGCCCTATAGGCCCGAACATGTTCACGGCGCGTGCAACCCGCGCCCCATCAAGCAGCCGGAGACAGCATGGCACGCCGCAAGAAGGTCTATGAAGGCAAGGCCAAGATCCTCTATGAAGGTCCGGAGCCCGGCACGTTGGTGCAGTATTTCAAGGATGATGCCACCGCGTTCAACGCCGAAAAGCGGGCGACGATCGACGGCAAGGGCGTGTTGAACAATCGCCTGAGCGAATACTTCATGACCGGCCTGAACGCGATTGGTGTTCCCACGCATTTCATGAAGCGTCTCAACATGCGCGAGCAATTGATCCGGGCCGTGGAAATCATTCCGCTCGAGGTCGTCGTGCGCAACGTGGCGGCCGGATCCATCTGCAAGCGTCTCGGGATCGAGGAAGGCACACCAATGCCGCGGCCCATCGTCGAGTTCTATTTCAAGAACGACGAATTGGGCGATCCGCTGGTCAGCGAGGAACATATCATCGCCTTCGGCTGGGCCACCCAGCAGGACCTGGACGACATGGTCAGCCTGGCGCTGCGGGTCAATGATTTCCTGTCCGGGCTGATGCTGGGCGTCCGCATCAAGCTGGTGGATTTCAAGATCGAGATCGGGCGCGTCTGGGATGGCGACTACATGCGGCTGATCGTGGCCGACGAAATCAGCCCCGACAGCTGCCGTCTGTGGGATATCGAGACCGGCCAGAAATTCGACAAGGACGTGTTCCGCCGCGATCTGGGCGATCTGGCCGTCGCCTATACCGAGGTGGCGCGCCGTCTGGGGGTGATGCCGCAGGGAAACACCGGCGTCACCAAACCGACTTTGATCAACTGAATGCGCGGCCCGTCCATGGCGGGCCGTGCGTGGTTTTGGAAAGATGAAGGCAAGGCGATGAAGGCAACCGTGACCGTGATGCTGAAACAGGGCGTTCTCGACCCGCAGGGCGAAGCCGTGAAATCGGCGCTTGGAACGCTGGGGTTCGGCGGCATCCAGGGCGTCCGGCAGGGCAAGGTCATCGAACTTGATCTGGCCGATGGCACCACCGAGGCCGATGTGACCGCCATGTGCGAAAAGCTTCTGGCGAACACGGTGATCGAAAGCTACCGGGTGGAGATCGGCGCGTGAAAGCGGCTGTCCTCGTCTTTCCCGGATCCAACTGCGACCGCGATCTGGCGGTGGCCTTTCAGCAGGCCGGGTTTTCGGTCGACATGGTCTGGCACAAGGATACGGGCCTGCCCGACGGGATCGATATCGTCGGTGTGCCGGGCGGTTTTTCCTATGGCGATTACCTGCGATGTGGCGCGATCGCGGCGCAATCGCCGATCATGCGGGCGGTCGCGGACCACGCGGGCCGGGGCGGGTATGTCCTGGGCATCTGCAACGGATTTCAGGTCTTGTGTGAAACGCGTCTCTTGCCCGGTGCCCTGATGCGCAACGCGGGGCTGAAATTCGTCTGCCGGATGCAGGGCCTGACCGTCAAGACCGCCGACAGCGCCTTTACCGCGGGGTATGCGGCAGGGCAGGCCATTGATGTGCCGATCGCCCATCACGACGGCAATTACGTGATCGATGCCGACGGGCTGGCCCATCTTGAGGGCGAGGACCGTATCGCCTTCACCTATCGCGGCAATCCGAATGGGGCCGTGGCCGATATCGCCGGGGTGCTGAGCGCCAACCGGCGGGTTCTGGGGCTGATGCCGCATCCCGAACGGGTGGTGGATGCGTCCCATGGCGGAACCGACGGCGCGGCAATGTTCACGTCGCTGGCCGACACGCTCGTGACGGCCTGAGGCGCGCGCAAGGCTTGAGCCGCTGCGTCGGGCTGCCTAGTGTCTGTCCATGAGTCTCATTGATCCCTCGCAGGCAGTTGATCGGTTGGCGCGCCGTCGCGCGTGGCTTGTGCGCGGCGTTTTCACGGCGGTCCTGGTGCTGGCCATATCGGTTGTCTGGGTCACCAATTCGTGGCTGACCGCACGCTTTACCGAGACGACGCGCAACCGCGCCGAGCTGCGTCTGGCGATCTATTCGGGCAGTGTGCATTCCGAATTGCAGCGCCATTTCGTGGTGCCGCTGTTGTTGTCGCGCGACCCCGTTCTGATCCGCTCGCTGGAACAGGTCAGTTACGCGGATACCTCTGCCCGACTGATTTCGTATGTCGAGGAAATCGACGCGGCGTCGCTGGTGCTTCTGGACAACGAGGGTCGGATTGTTGCGGCCACGGACCGGCAGCGACTGGGCGAATTGCGCAACTCCGAACCCTTCTTCGTAGAGGCATCACGGTCGTCGGATACCGTGTTTACCTCAAATGAACCGGAAACGGGGCGCTTTGATTTCACGTTCTCCCGCGCGATGCGCGACAGCGACAACCGGCTTCTGGGGGTGATCCTGGTCGAGGTCGACCTGGTGCGTATCGTCGATCGGTGGCGCGGCACGACCGAAGCCGTTTTCGTGACCAACAGCGAGGGCGCCATCATCTTGTCGACCGAGCAACGCTGGCGTGGCCGGACCGAGGCCGAGGCGCTGGCCCTGCAGCCACCGCGCACCGCGATACAGCGTGCCATAGACGCGACGGGGGATTTCGCATTCGGCGAGCCGGACCGCAACTTTTTCGGATCCGACACGCTGCGATTGGAGGGCCGCATTCCGTTCCGCGGTTGGCGGATCGTCAGCTACACGGCCTATACCTCGGTTCGGGAGCGCGTGAACTCGGTTCTGGCGCTGGAGATCATGGGATTCGCGCTACTGCTGGCGGGGGGATTCTATGTTTTGAGCCGCCGCTCCCGGCTGCAATCGGTGCGGCTGGCGCGGGAATCGGCAGAGCTTCGCCGTCTCAACGTGCGCCTGCAGCGGGAAATCGCCGAGCGGCAGAAGGCCGAAAAGAACCTCGAGGAGGCCGAACAGAGCCTCGCACAGAGCCAGAAACTTGCCGCCCTGGGCGAGATGTCCGCCGCCGTCAGCCACGAGCTGAACCAGCCGCTGGCGGCGATGAAGACCTACCTGGCGGGTGCTCAGCTTTTGCTGCAGCGCCGGCGCGTCGACGAGGCGGCCTCGTCGTTCCAGCGGATCGACGACCTGATCGAACGGATGGGCGCGATCACCCGGCAGCTAAAATCCTATGCAAGAAAGGGCGGGGAAGGGTTCGAGCCCGTGGATCTGCGCGACGCGCTGAAGGGCGCCCTCACCATGATGGAGCCGCAGTTGCGCACCACGCGCGTGGCGATCACCCAATCCCTGCCGCGTCGCCCGGTCATGGTCATGGCCGACAGGTTGCGTCTGGAACAGGTCATCATCAACCTGCTCAGGAATGCGCTGGATGCGATGAAGGATGTCGACAACCGCGAACTCGACCTGCTGATCGCCGAGGGGGATGATGCCGTTTTGACGGTGCGCGACAGCGGCAAGGGGATTGACGATCTCGAGGCTTTGTTCGAGCCATTCTACACGACCAAGAAAGCCGGCGAAGGTGTGGGGCTTGGCCTCGCCATCTCATCGGGCATCGTGAGCAATTTCGGCGGCCGGCTGACGGCCCGGAATGCCGACTCCGGAGGCGCGGTGTTCGAGATCAGGCTGCCCTTGATCGGGAATGCGACCGAGGCGGCCCAATGACAACGGAAGGAAACCCGCGATGAAGATTGCGATCGTGGATGATGAGCAGGACATGCGGCAATCGATCAGCCAGTGGCTGGCGCTGTCGGGATTCGAGACCGAGACCTATTCCAGCGCCGAGGACGCGTTGAAGGCGATCAACTCGGATTATGCCGGTGTTGTCGTGACCGATGTGAAGATGCCCGGAATGGACGGCATGGCCTTTCTCAAGCGCCTGATGGGCGTCGATAGCGGCCTGCCAGTGATCTTGATCACCGGCCATGGCGATGTGCCCATGGCGGTCGAGGCGATGCGGATCGGGGCCTATGATTTCCTTGAAAAGCCGTTCAACCCCGACCGGATGACGGAACTGGCCAAGCGCGCCAGCCAGCAGCGCCGCCTGACGCTCGACAACCGGGCCCTGCGCCGGGAACTGAGTGACGGCACCGTCCTGATGCGCAAGCTGATCGGCTCGTCGCCCGTGATGGAACGGCTGCGCGAGGATATCCTCGACCTGGGGCAGGCCGACGGCCATGTGCTGATCGTGGGCGAGACAGGCACCGGCAAGACGCTGGTGGCCCATGCGCTGCATGCGGTGGGCCCGCGCGCCGGAAAATCCTTTGTGACGCTGTCCTGTGCGGCCCATGACGAGACCTCGCTGGGGGCCATCTTGTTCGGCCCCGTGGGTGAAAACCAGGACAAGCCGCTGATCGAACAGGCGCGCGGTGGCACACTGGTCCTGGAAGATGTCGAAAGCCTGCCGCAGGCGCTGCAGGCGCGTCTTCTGACGTCGATCAATGAACAGGGCACGCCGGCGGAAACGCGCATCGTGGCCATCTGCAATGCGCCCGAGCCCGAAAGCTGCGAGGCGTCGCTGCGCCCCGATCTGTTCTATCGTCTGGCGGCCATGCGGATCGACCTGCCGCCCCTGCGCCAGCGGGGCGAGGATATCTTGACGCTGTTCACCCGCTTTGGCGAACAATTCGCCGAGGAATACGGCACCGACTCGCCGCAGGTCACCGCCCAGGAAGCCGCGCAACTGTTGCAGGCGCCATGGCCCGGCAATGTGCGCCAGCTGATCAATATCGCCGAACGCGCGATCTTGCAGCAGCGTCGGGGGTCCGGGTCCATCGCGTCGCTCCTGATGGCCGACAACGCCGAAATCGCCCCGCAGGCCATCGGCGAGGGCAAGCCGCTCAAGGAATATGTCGAGGCGTTCGAGAGGATGCTGATCGACAACACCATGCGCCGCCATCGCGGCTCCATCGCGTCGGTGATGGACGAGTTGTGCCTGCCACGCCGGACCCTGAACGAAAAGATGGCCAAGTACGGGCTCAGCCGGTCGGACTACCTGTGAGCAGTGGCATTGCGGGGGTGGGGCCGTTGTTCGGGGCTGCATTGATCGCGACGGGACGCGCCACGCTGATCGGCGCGGGCCCTGGCCGGCCCGGCGTGGTGGGGGCCGACGTCCAGGCGCGACGATCGCCGGGCCAGCCGCGGTGTCCGGTCAAAAACCCGATATCGCACAAATGCCCATTGTCATCCTGTCACACCTTCCCTTAGTGTGGCGGGGCTGGCCATTGGTCGGCTGTATCAGGTTCTCTGCACCTCTAGGTTCGCTGGCTAAATCGCCGCGACGGGGCACGCAGGTCAATCGGGTCAAGACCCCAAAAACGTCATGACCCACCCGGAAACGCCCCTTTAATCAGGGGCTTATGGGGTCGCAGCGGGACCGCCCGCCAGACCCGGAGACAGACGCGATGCACCTGTTGGGCGCACAAATCGGCGGACGGACAAGGGCCATGGCCCCCGTCTCCGCGCCCCCATGCCTCGCGCTAACAACACATCGCGACGCGGTTCTTGACCCCGGGGGCCTCCCGCCACCCGGGCAACCAGCGCTGTCGCGGGCAAGGACATCATGGCGAAGAAAATGCTTATCGATGCCACGCATCCCGAGGAAACTCGGGTTGTCGTGGCGGACGGATCCAAGGTCGAGGAGTTCGATTTTGAGTCGCTGAACAAGCGGCAGCTGGCAGGAAACATATATCTGGCAAAGGTCACGCGGGTCGAACCCTCGCTGCAGGCCGCCTTTGTGGACTATGGTGGCAACCGCCACGGGTTCCTCGCATTCTCGGAAATCCACCCCGATTACTACCAGATCCCGGTCGCGGACCGCGAGGCCTTGCTGGCCGAGGAACGCGCCTATGCCGAACAGCAGGCCGAAGAGGCCGAGGAAGAGGCGAACAAACCCAAACGCCGCCGGTCGCGTCGGCGCAAACCATCCGACACCCGCGCCGCATCGGCCAATTCCGATGCCGTGGCCAGTGGCGAGGTTTCGTCTTCCGGCATGGACGTCGTCGATCTGGCCGACGAAGACGACATCACGGGCGAGGCTGTGACCGATGAGACCTCGAATGCCGAAGCGCAGGAGGGGGAGGCCGCCGATACCGTTGACGCGGACGGCCCGGATGCAGATCTGTCCGACGCGGATGACGGCGACGATGGCGACGACGAGGGCGAGACGGACTCCGCCGCCGAAACCGTGGCCGATGACGACACCGAGGAAGACATCCGCCCGGTGCGCAAGCCGCGCCCGCGCAAATACAAGATCCAGGAAGTCGTCAAGGTGCGCCAGATCCTGCTGGTCCAGGTCGTCAAGGAAGAGCGCGGCAACAAGGGGGCTGCGCTGACCACGTACCTGTCGCTGGCGGGCCGCTATTGCGTTCTGATGCCCAACACCGCGCGCGGTGGCGGCATTTCCCGCAAGATCACCAATGCGGCCGATCGCAAGAAGCTCAAGGAAATCGCCCAGGAAATCGACGTGCCGCTGGGTGCGGGCCTGATCATCCGAACGGCGGGCAGCCAGCGCACCAAGACCGAGATCAAGCGCGATTATGAATACCTGCAACGCCAGTGGGAACAGATACGCGAGCTGACGCTGAAATCCATCGCGCCCGCCCCGATCTACGAGGAAGGCAACCTGATCCACCGCTCGATCCGCGATCTGTATAACCGCGATATCGACGAGGTTCTGGTCGAGGGCGAAGCCGGGTACCGGCACGCCAAGGACTTCATGAAGATGATCATGCCGTCTCATGCCAAGAATGTGAAACTGCATGCCGACCCGATGCCGCTGTTCGCCAAGCACAAGGTCGAAGGCTATCTGGCCGACATGTTCAACCCGACCGTTCAGTTGAAATCGGGCGGCTATATCGTCATCGGCATCACCGAGGCGCTGGTCGCCATCGACGTTAACTCGGGCAGGGCGACCAAGGAAGGCTCGATCGAGGAAACCGCGACCAAAACCAACCTAGAGGCCGCCGAAGAGGTCGCCCGCCAGGTGCGCCTGCGTGACCTTGCCGGCCTGATCGTGATCGATTTCATCGACATGGATGAACG
>Ga0102938_10002577_pt1 | contig 13690 bp, 13 predicted proteins | sample SalPonR2_B_D2_MG_FD_84516 | JGI IMG/M metagenome (GOLD analysis project Ga0102938, IMG submission 84516) | Salt pond soil microbial communities from South San Francisco under conditions of wetland restoration - Salt Pond MetaG R2_B_D2_MG | ecosystem: Environmental > Aquatic > Marine >... | reverse complement strand
CGTCTCCTTTCCCACGTGCGTTTTTCGCTGATTTTCCCGCGTATTTTCAGGCGATTGCAGATGAGGATTCCCGAAAGAGACGCACCGCATCAGCCTGTTTTCGCGACTTCGGCCCAGTGGTCTTAGTAAGGTCTTGTCAGACGAACTTGGCTTGAGGCCCCAAGCTGAACCCTAACCTGCCCACAAGAGAAAACGCGATCCGTTCGCGTATTTTAGACCCTGCCGTCAAATCATCCGTCTGTGGGTCACGCTATCCGTCTGTGGGTCACGCTAAATGTCCGGTTGCCGCTTTCACTTCGGAATGTCGAGGACCTGCTTCACGAACGAGGTATCGATTTCAGCCAAGAAACATTGCAGAATTGGTTAAGGGCAGCGCCCCTGCCCTAGCTAGACGCTTTCGAGTTTGTCTGACAGGACCACCGCTCATTGACTTACTACCGCGCCCTGTCTGCAGAAGGGCGGGTTTGCCCTCTCCAGGGCAATCGGGTAACCTGCGCCTCCCGCGATATTCTCGCATGTTCGACAAACTCAGAAGACCATCAAATTGGCTTTTACCATGAATGAAACGCATCCCGACACGGCAGGCACCAATGGGTCGGGAACGGTTGCAAAGGCCTTCCAGATTATCCGATATGTCACGTCTTCGCCACGCCATTCCGTGACCGTGTCGGAAATCGCCGAAGAACTCTCGCTGCCCCGGCCCACCGCCAACCGCCTGATCAGCAACCTGATCAAACTGGGGATGCTCAAGCGCGAGGGCGGTAGCACCCGAATCATCGAGGGCGATGAACTTCTGCTCATCGCGGGCGACGTATTAGAGGGGGCCGCCTCGCGCGGACCCCGGCACGAAATCCTTCGGCAGCTTGTCATCGACACCCGCGAAACCGCCAATGTCGGCGCGGTATCCTCGGGGCAGATCGTCTATCTGGACCGGGTCGAGGCGATTTGGCCGCTGGCCTTCCGCCTTGATGTGGGCAGCCGCGTCCCGCTGCACTGCTCGGCCATAGGCAAGGCTCTTCTCAGCAGGATGCCCCAGGCCCAGCGGCGCAAATACCTTGATGCGATGCCGCTGTCGCGGCGCACCGCCAACACGATCTGCGAGCGCGACGCGCTCGAGGCGGAACTTGATGCCATCTGCGAAAGCGGCGTCGCCATCGACAATGAGGAATGTTTCGAAGGCGTGATCGGCATCGCGGTCCCGGTCCTGTTCAAGCAGAATCAGCACAGCATGGGCCTTGCCCTGGTCGCGCCCAGCGCCCGCCAGACACTCGAGGGCCTGCGTGATTTCCTGCCCGCCATGCAAACCGCCGCCGCCAATCTCGCCAAGTGCTACCCGGACTGATTTTCTCCGCGCCGCCCTAAGCACCCGAAAACAATCAGGACTCGCCCGTCAACGCCTGACTCGCCCGGTCCCCACGCCGGATTCACGGCGCATTCGCGGACGCCGATGATTGACATCAGATCGTATATTGATCCATTATGGATCACATAGTGACTTATGCAGCATTTTGGGAGGAGGGTTGCATGGTTCAGAACACCCCCTTGCGGCGGCTCCGCCTGTCGGTGGTCCTGACAGACTGCCCGGCATGACCGGCTTCGCCAATCTTTGGCGCAACGCCGAGCGCCTGGCGATGCTCTGGCTCTACGCCTTCATTGTCCTTGTCATCGTCATCGAGGTGGTCCGCCGCTTCGTCTTCGACTTCTCGTCCATCTGGGGCGAGGAGGCGGCACGCTTCGCCTTCATCTACCTTGTGTGGATCGGCGCAGCGGTCGGCGTGCGCAACCGCTCGCATATCCGCTTCACCATCCTGTCCGATACCCTGCCGCCGCGCGGCGCCACCGCTCTTTCGATGCTCGGCAGCCTTGCGATCATCGGCTTCGCCGCCTTCGCCTTCTACTGGTCGCTCGAACCCATCGCCACCTCGCTGCGCTTCGGCTCGGTCTCCGAGGGGCTTCGCCTGCCGCGCGCCTGGTTCCTGGTGGCGGTTCCGATCGGCTTCACCCTCGTCTTCTTGCGCGCCATCGGCGTGCTGTGGGCGGATCTGCGCGCCTTTCGCGCCAACCAGCCCCCGCCGTCGGGCGAAAAACTGTTCGACTGAAGGGGGAAACTGGCATGTTGTATCAAACAGCAGAGACCTCGCTCGACATCGGCTGGGACGTGATCTTCCCGCTGATCCTGCTGGGCGTCCTCTTCGTGCTGGCGATCCCGATCTGGGTCGCACTCGGGATTACCGCGCTCACGATGCTCTGGCTGACAGGCGCGCTGCCTCTCTCGCTTCTCGGCGAAAGCCTATTCAGCGGGGTGAACCATTACGCGCTGATCGCGATCCCGCTCTACCTGCTGACCGGAGATGCGCTGGTGCGCACCGGCCTGTCCAAGAAACTGCTGGATTTCGCCGAGGCCACGATGGGCTCGCTGCGCTCGGGCATGGGCACCTCGACGGTGCTGGGCTGCGGGTTCTTTTCCAGCATCTCGGGCTCCGACGCGGCGGGCTGCGCCGCCGTCGGGCGCATGACCTATGCGCGCCTGGTCAAAAAGGGCTACCCCACGGGCTATGCTGCCGCGCTGGTGGCGGCGGGCGCCTGCACCGGGATCCTGATCCCGCCCTCGATCGCCTATATCATCATCGGCATGATCCTGGGCATATCGGCCGCCAGCCTGTTCGTCGCGGCCATCCTGCCCGGCGTGCTGGTGCTGGTGTCGATCATGGTGACCAACATCATCCTCAACCGGGTCCATGGCTACGAAAACAGCAGCACCCGATTTTCCCTGAGGAACTGGCTCTGGGCGCTGTGGGAGGCGAAATTCGCGCTCTCTATTCCCTTCGTGATCCTCGGCGGGATCTATTCGGGCATCTTCACCCCGACCGAGGCCGCGGCGGTCGCCGTCGCCCTCACCCTGATGATCGGCTTTTTCAGCGGCACGCTCACCTTCGCGGACGTGCCCGAAATGCTGTGGAGCTCGGCCAAGGTGAACGGCATCATCGTGCCGATCATCGCCGTCGCCCTGCCGCTGGCGCAAGCGCTGACACTGGTCCAGGTGCCGCAGGGCTTCGCCGACCTGATCCGCTCGATCACCGATGATCCCAACATCACGATCCTGCTCATGCTGGGTGTCTTCATCCTGGCGGGCTGCGTGATGGAGGCCACCCCCAATATCGTGATCCTCGCTCCGATCATGTTCCCGCTCGCCCAAGAAATCGGCATGAACGAGATTCAATTCTGCATCTTCCTGATCACCTCGCTTGGCGTGGGCTTCATCACCCCGCCGCTCGGGCTCAACCTCTTCGTGATCTCCTCGGTGACCGGACAGCCCATCCTGTCGGTCGCCGCGCGCGCACTCCCCTATGTGCTGAGCATGCTGATCGTCGTGCTTCTGATCGCCTATGTTCCCGCAATATCCACATGGTGGATGTGATCCCGCCCCGGCACGCCGGGAACGGGACCACCCGCCATACCTGAAAGGAACCGCTCCATGACGCAACCCGCCAGCAAGCCTCTACCCGGCGCGGATGACACCCGAAACCTCGCGCCGCTCGCGATCGAGACCCCTTGCTGGACTCTCAGCGCCGATGACGATGACCTGCGCGCCGTTCCCGTGGCCGAACTGGCCGCGATGCTCGAACAGCTTTTCCTGATCCGCCATTTCGAGGAACGGCTGCTCGAACTCAGCAAGGAAGGGCTGCTGCACGGCCCCGCCCATGCCAGCATCGGACAGGAAGGCGCCGCCGTCGGGCTGATGTCGGCGCTTGACTCGGCGGACAAGATCAACGGCACCCACCGCATGCATCACCAGTTCCTCGCCAAAACCCTGAACCATGCCAAGGTCGCGGGCTACAACCCGCTGGAACAGGAGGTCTCGCAGCAGTCACAGGAAGTGCTGTTTTCGACCTATTCGGAAATCCTCGGCCTTTCCTCGGGCTATTGCGGCGGGCGCGGCGGCTCGATGCACCTGCGCGAACCGGGCGCGGGCGTGCTGGGCTCCAATGCCATCGTCGGCGGCAACATTCCCCACGCGGTGGGCTACGCGCTGGCCGACCGGATGCGCGGCAGCGACGCCATTTCCGTCGCCTTCTTCGGCGATGGCGCAATGCAGATGGGCACCGCCTACGAGGCGATGAACCTTGCCGCGCTCTACAAAACATCCACCGTCTTCGTCGTAGAAAACAACCTTTATGCGGTCTCGACCCATCTTTCGGAACAGACCCGCGAAACCCGGCTCAGTGCGCGGGGGCTGGCGCTTGGCGTTCCCTCGATCACCTTCGACGGCATGGATGTCATCGCGGCGCGCCGGGCCATGGAAATCGCGCGCTCCCTCATGGCCGAAACGCCGGGGCCGATGCTGCTCGAGGCGCGCACCTATCGCCACCTGCACCAGTCCGGGCCGCTCCGGGGCAGCGCCTTCGGATATCGCGACAAGGACGAGGAAGACACCTGGCTCGAACGCGACCCGACCCGCACCTTCCCGGCCCGGCTTGAACGGCTCGGCATTCTCGACGCCGCCGATACCGACCGGTTGCGGAGTCGCGCCCAGGGCACCGTGGATTCGGTGCTCGACCGGCTAATCGAAGGCAGCGGCGACTCCCGCCGCCTCCTGCCCAGCCTCTGGCCCGATCCGGCCACCGTGGAATTCGGCATCCGGGGCGACCTCTCGGAACTGAAGGAGCGCCGCCCACAGGAAGAATCCGACCTTGCCGAAACCGACAGCCGCGAGGCCCGCTTTCAGGACGTGATCTCGGAATCGATGCTGCTCAACATGGAGCGTTTCGACAATCTCTTCATCATGGGCGAAGACGTTCACCGCCTGCGCGGCGGCACCGCCGGAGCGACGCGCGGCATCGGCGAGCGCTTCCCCGACCGGCTGCTCGGCACACCGATCTGCGAAAACGGCTTTACCGGGGTGGCGCTCGGGGCGGCGCTCAACGGGATGCGCCCGGTGGTCGAGATCATGTATCCCGATTTCGCGCTGGTCGCCGCCGACCAGCTTTTCAACCAGATCGCCAAGGTGCGGCATATGTTCGGCGGCGGCTTCCCGGTGCCGGTCGTGGTGCGCAGCCGCGTCACCCAAGGCACCGGCTACGGCTCGCAGCATTCGATGGACGCCGCCGGGCTTTTCACGCTTTATCCGGGCTGGCGCGTTGTCGCCGCCTCAACCCCGCATGACTATATCGGACTGCTCAACGCCGCCGTGGCCTGCGACGATCCGGTTCTGGTGCTGGAATATCACCAGCTGTTTTCCAAGAAGGGGCGCGTGCCGGCCAGCGACTGGGATTATATCGTGCCCTTCGGCAAGGCCCGCGTCGCGCGGCAAGGGCGCGGTGCTACGATCCTCACCTACGGGCCGATGGTCGATATCTGCTGCGACGTCGCCGACAGCACCGGGCTCGACGCCGAGGTGATCGACCTGCGCACCCTCGATCCGCTCGGACTCGACTGGGACACGATCGAAACCAGTCTGCGCAAGACCAATGCGCTCCTGATGGTGGAACAGACCACGCGCGGCACCTCGATCGGCTCGCGCATCGTCAACGACGCGCAGCGGCGGCTGTTTAATCTGCTGGATTACGAGATCCTGCATGTGACCGGCACCGAATCCTCGGCCGTGGTCTCGAAAGTCCTCGAAGAGGCCGCATTCGCGCGTGCCAGCGATGTCGAGGCGGCGCTGCGCCAGGTCATCGGCGATCGCAACCTTAACCGCACGGAGGTCATGAAATGAGCGTCTCGGATCTTGTGAAACGCGTCCACCACACCGCCATCTGCGTTCAGGATTTCGATGCGATGCGCGGGTTTCTGGTGGACTTCCTCGGTTTCGCCGTCGAGGGCGAGATGCCCGAACGCAGCGAGGCCGAGCTCTCCATCGTGGTCGGCCTGCCCGATGTCAGCCTGTGCTGGGGGCTTTATCGCTGCGGCGATCACCGGGTCGAACTGTTCCACTATTTCAAGCCGGTCGGAAAGTCCCTGCCCCCCGCGCAATGCGACACCGGCTTCACCCATCTTGCCTTCGAGGTCAACGACGTGCAGGCCGCCCATGACCGCGCCATCGCGGCGGGCTACCGGCCCAATTCGACTCCCCAGACCATGCGCGGCGGCGTCAGCCAGGTGTTCTACCTGCAAGGCCCCGAGGGCCTCGTGGTCGAATTCATGCAGTTCCGCGCCGAGCCCCCCGCATGACCCGCCCCGCCCCGATCCCCGACGTTCCCGCCCACACCGTCGCCTTCATCGGCCTCGGCACGATGGGCAGCGGCATGGCCGCGCGGCTGGTCGCGGCAGGCCATGACGTGCGCGGCCACGACATCGACCCCGACCGCCTGCAATCCTTCGCCGCCACCGGCGGCAAACCCTGCGCCAGCGTCGCCGAAGCCTGCGCGGGCGCACAGATCATCATGACGATCCTGCCGCGCGACGAACATGTCAAAGCCGTCTGCCTCGGGCCGGGCGGCATCGCCGAAAGCGCCGCGAAAGGCGCGCTGCTGCTCGAGATGAGCACCATCCTCCCCGACACCAGCATCACCCTGCACGACGCCCTCACCGAGGCCGGGCTGCGGGTGCTCGACGCCCCCGTCGGGCGCACCCCGAAGGACGCTGCGCAAGGCACGCTCCTGGTCATGGCCGGCGGCACGCGCGCCGATTTCGACGCCGCCCAGCCGGTGATCCTGCCGATCTCGGACAAGGCCGTGCATCTTGGCCCCAAGGGCTCGGGCATCCGCATGAAGATCGTCAACAATTACATGGCGATGGTCGGCATGGTGATGACGGCCGAAACCCTCGCCATGGCGCGCCGCGCCGGGATCGACAGCATGGCGGCGACGGATGTGCTGCAAAACACCACCGCCGGGCGCGGCCAGATCAACGTCAATTTCCCCGCCAAGGTGCTCAGCGGCGATACCACGCCCGATTTCCCGCTCTCGATGGGCGAAAAGGACATCTCGCTGGGGCTGGCCCTGGCGCAACAGCTCGGCGTGCCGCTCTCGCTTGGCGCACCCGCGCGCGATCTCTTCGCGCGCGCCGGTCCGATGAAGATGGGCGATCTCGACTGCACCGCCATGCTCTTGCTGATCGAGGAACTGGCCGGAACCACACCCGGCCCGGACACCGAGGAGGACAAGCCATGACCGCCCCCGCCCCCAGCCGGCGCAGCCTTTTTCACCGCCTGACCGGGCTGGCGGCGCTGCTACTCTTCGCCATCTTCATGGGCGGCATCGTGCTGGCCAAGGCGGCGATGCTGGGCAGATTCACCGCCCCCCGGCTCCCGGCACAGACAGAATTCCTTCTGCTGCTCGCCAGCACTTTCCTGGCGATCGTCTTCCTGATCCGGGAAGAGACGCGGAAAAACCAACAATCCCGGCGCTCGACAGACCGGGCATCAGAGTTTCAACCAGAGGAGGAGAGACAATGACCAACCCAGGGAACACCATGGAAGCCCCCAGCTCCGAAGACCGGCGCAACTTCCTGAAACTCGCCAGCACGGCCGGTTTCACCGTCGCCGTCGCGGCGGTGGGCGCGGGCACGCTCGGCGTTCCGGCAGCCGAGGCGCAGACCAGCGCCGAAGAGGCCGAACGCGAAGCCGCCGCCGATCATGTGATGACCATCGCCACCGCCTATCGCCTTGGCACCACGCGCACCTTCCCGGTGATGCAACTGCATCTCAAGGAAAACATCCAGAACGCCTCGCGTGGCAAGGTCTATGTGCGCCTCGTCCCCAACGGGTCGCTTGGCGCGGGCGCCGAACTGGCGGAAAAGGTGCAGAACGGCACGATCCAAGCCGCTCAGCACTCGATGGCGAATTTCGCGCCCTTCGCCTCGGCGGTGGATATCATCAACCTGCCCTTCTGGTGTGGCGACAACCAGAAATTCGTCAACCTCGTGACCTCGGACATCTGGAAATCCGAAGTCGATGCACGGGTCGCCCAAAGCGGCTTCAAGGTGCTGCTCTACCAGCCGGTCGATCCGCGCACCGTCAGCATCCGGCGCGGGCTGCGCGACGGGCCGGTCAAGACGCCCGAGGACATTCGCGGAATCAAGTTCCGCGTGCCCGGCTCCAAGATCCTGGCCCAGACCTACAGCCTGCTCGGCGCCAACCCGACGCCGATCGCCTGGGGCGAAACCCCCTCAGCGCTGCGCCAGGGCGTGGCCGACGCGCTTGACCCCAACGTGATGGGGCTCAACCTGTTCGGCTTCAAGGACATCGTCTCGCATGTTACCTTCACACGCACGGTGCCCGATGGTGGGGTCTATTCCTGCAACGCCGAATGGTTCGACGCGCTCGAGAGCGACACGCGCGAAGCCGTCGAATGGGGTGCGCGCATCACCTTCCTGCAAAATCTCTCGCAGGTGCCATCCTCGCGGAACTTCGCGATGAACGAAATGGCCGCCGCCGGTGTCCAGTTCTACTCGCCCACCGACGACGAGATGGCCCAATGGGTCGATGCCGCAGGCGCGCAGCGCCCGGAATGGGACGACGTCAAGAAAGAGCTGGTCGGCTCCGTCGATACCTTCGAAAAGCTGCGTGAAGCGGCGGAAACCGATAGCGGACTCTACGTCCACGACGCCTGATCCCACACCGTCCCCGGCGCAGCTTGCCGGGGGCGGCTCACCTGCCGCACGAACAGCATCACTTCACGAAAAGGTCACGCATGCCCAATCAAGTCACGATGCCGCGTCTGGACAAGGACATGGAGGAAGGCCGCATCGCAACATGGCACCGCGGCGAAGGCGACGAGATCGCGAAGGGCGACGTGCTTTTCGAGATCGAGACCGACAAGGCCGCTGTCGAGGTGGAAGCCGAATATGACGGGCATCTGCATCACATCACCCTCGCCAGCGGCGAAAGCGCCCCCGTCGAAAGCGTGGTCGCCTGGATATACGCCGCCGGTGAGAAGGTTGGGCCACCGCCCAAAGCCCCAGCGCCCGCCAGCGCGCCGCCGGAAGAATCCACCCCCTCCGCTCCAAAGCCCGCCCCAAAGGAAAGCGCGCCACGCGAAGCCGCGCCCCGGCCCCCCGACCCCGCCGTCGCCCCGTCCGATGGCCGCACTCTCGCCACACCCGTCGCCCGCGCCGAGGCCGAGGCCCGTGGCCTCTCGCTCGGGGACATCACCGGCACCGGCCCCGCCGCGCGCATCCAGAAATCGGATGTGCTCGCCGCCGCTGACGCGCCGACCCCGGCATACGCCGCACCGCCTCTGCAACCCGAAAACCCGCCCGGCCCGCTCTCGGTGCTGTGCACGGGCGGCGGCGATCGCCTTCCAATGGTGATGATCCACGGCTTTCTCGCCGATGCATCCGGCTGGGAAAAGCTCGCCAGGCCGCTTGAACGCGAACGCCCCGTTCACCGTATCGAACTTCCCTGTCATGGCCGCTCGCCGCTGGGTCGGGTCGCGGATTTCGCCGACCTCGTGCGATACCTGCGCCATGCCTTCGATGGCATCAACACCGAACGCTGCCACCTTGTCGGCCATTCCCTTGGCGCTGCGCTGGCGCTCGCACTTGCCGATACGCGCCCGCGCCGCATCGCGTCGCTGACCCTGATCGCGCCTGCGGGCCTCGGCCCCGAAATCAACGGCGACGCCGTTGCGGGCATGTGCCGCGCCACCCGCGCCGACAGCCTCGGGCCCTGGATGAAACTGCTCACCGCCGATCCAGATGCGATCGGCTGGTCCTATGTTCAGGCCGCCGCGGCGGGCCGGCGCGACCCCGCGCTGCGCGCCGCGCAATCGGCGCTGGCGGATGCGGTGTTCCCCGACGGGGTTCAGGCTTTCGATATGCGCGCCGCGCTTGAGCGGCTGAACATGCCGACGCGCATCATCTGGGGGCGCGAGGACCGCATGATCCCCTGGCGTCATGCGCTTCATGCGCCGGGCCATGTGGCGCTCAACCTCTTTCGGGGTGTCGGCCACATGCCACATTATGAGATACCCGAACAGATCGAACCGCTGCTGGCGCAGCTGCCCTAAATGCGCCACCGGCTTTGCGGAACTGACATCACGAATTTCACAGGAGTCTTTCCCCATGGAAAACAGAGTTGCCCTCCTATCCGGCGCAAGCGGCGGAATCGGCGCCAGCATCGCGCAAATTCTCACGCAACGCGGCTGGTCTCTGTCGCTGGGGGCGCGAGACCCGGAAAGCTTGGCGCAAAACTTTCCCGATGCGCATGTGGTCCGCCACGACGCGACCGCCCGCGACGAAGCGGAATGGGTGGGCGCCGCCCGCGCGCGTTTCGGCCGGATCGACGCGGTGATCTGCTCGGCTGGCGTCACCTCGCCGCACGACGTGGTCGAGATCGAGGACGAAGCGCTCGAGCGGATGTGGGAGATCAACGTGAAATCCCCCCGCCGCCTCGTGCGGGCGGCCTGGCCCGATCTTTGCGCCTGCGGCCAGGGCCGGGTGATCCTATTGGTATCCCTCTCGGGCAAACGAGTCCGCTCCGCCACCAGCGCCTCTTACGCGGTGACAAAACATGCCGCCCTCGCTCTCAGCCATGGTCTGCGTCAGAAGGGCTGGGCAGATGGCGTGCGCGCGACCGCGATCTGTCCGGGGCGCGTTCGCACCAACATGACCCGTGGCGTAAGCGGCATCGCACCCGAGGACATGACCCAGCCTGTGAATGTGGCCGAGATGGTCGAACTCGCGCTCGACCTGCCCAATACCGCTTCTCTCGCGGAAATGATGGTGAACTGCGCCCCCGAGGACCAATACTGACTATTCTGAGTTGCGTGGATATGCCGTGACGCGCTTAGGTACCAGTATCAGATCATCCAGAATCTCGCAACTCGATGGTTCCGATTCTATCTAAAGCATCTCACGCGCGATATGCTCGATCTTGTGCGCCACCGCCACAAGACGGGAGCAGGAAGTGTGAAATGGATGAGCTTGCGACCGAACTTGCCGCCCCTGCCCTGCCTGAATGAGTAAGCCGAACCCTTTCCGCTACTTTAGAACGAGCCGTGAAATCACCCGGCTGGCGGTGATGATGTACGTCAGTTTTCCGCTGTCTCTGCGCAATTTCGAAGATCTACTGGATGAATGAGGCCTCGATGTCAGCCACGAGCCAGTCCGTTTTTGGTGGATGCGGTTTGGCCCGCTATTCGCCTCTTAAACCCGCAAGGCCAGGATCCAGCGGATGCGGTCCTATTCGAACTGGCAATGGCATCTCGACGAGGTCTTCGTGAAGATCAACGGGGGGAACCATTACATGTCGCGCGCGGTCGGTCATGAGAGCGAATTACTTGAGGCCTTTTTAACCAAGCGACGCGATAGTAAAGCGGCATTGAAATTTCTCAGGAAATTGATGAAGCGCTACTGCAAGCCAGAGCGAGTTGTTACCGACAACCTGCGCGCATATGGGGCCGCAATGAAGGAAATCAGGAATGCGGATCGTCAGCACACAGGTCGTTGGCTGAACAACAGGATAGAAAATTCACTCGTGCCATTCCGACGAAGAGAGCGTGACATGTCCCGCTTCCGGCGCATGCTAAGTTTGCAGAAATTCGCCGCCGTCCACGCCTCACTCCACAATCTGCTTGACGCGGAGCGCAGCCTCTACTCGAGATCAAATTTCAAACTGAAACGCGACGACGCTCTCGCCGAGTGGCGCGGGCTTTGCATGGCATAGGAGACAGCTACCCTGCCCTAGCTGAGATGGGGCAATCGGGTTGCGAGTTGCCCGGTTGATGACCGCGATAGCAAAGTCCTTCAAGCTTTCGAGGACCGCGCTTACGGCGGTTTCAGGCCGAAAGGAGGAATGGCGATGAAATACTATGCCGGACTGGATGTGTCGTTGAAGGAAACGGCGATTTGTATCGTGGACGGGCGACGCAGGATCGTGAAGGAAGGCAAGGTCGAATCTGAACCTGGCACGATTGCTGCCTGGCTACGCAACGTGGATTGCAATCTGGAACTTGTGGGGCTCGAAGCCGGCTCGCTTGCGCCGGCGCTCTATGATGGCCTGTCAGACGAGGATTTGCCTGTGGTCTGCCTCGATGCACGACACCTCAAGAACGCGACCTCCGCGATGCCAGTAAAGACCGATCGGATCGATGCCCGCAACATCGCCTGGGCGTTGCAGGCAGGGTGGTTTCGGGCGGTTCACGTCAAAACCCAGAAGACGCACAAGCTCCGCGCTCTGCTGCGGAGCCGGGCCATGCTGGTGAAAACTCGCAGAACCCTGGACAATCACCTTCGGGGCATCCTGAAGGCATTCGGCATCAAGGTCGGTCGGGTTGCCGTCGGCCGTTTCGACGTCCGGGTGCGTGAGCTCGTGGCCGGGGATCCTGTGCTTGAAGAAACGGTCAACGCGGTTCTGCTCACCCGGCACGAGGTGACTGTGAGGCTCGCAGAGCTACACCAACTTGTAATGGAGTTTACGAAGGCGGATCCTGTCTGTCGTCGATTGATGAGCGTGCCCGGTGTCGGCCCAGTCACGGCCCTCGCGTATCGCACGGCCGTGGAAGAGCCGAAGCGTTTCAGAAAATCATCTTTGCTGGGCGCGCATTTTGGCTTGACGCCTCGAAAATACGCATCCGGTCAAACTGATCGGAATGGCGGGATCACCCGCTGTGGCGACCGGATGGTCCGGTCATTACTTTGCGAGGCTGCAACCGTCCTGCTCACCCGGGTCCAGAAATGGAATTGGCTCAAGCGATGGGGCATGCAGATCGCCCAACGAAGAGGCATACGCCGCGCACAGATCGCGGTCGCCCGGCGGCTGGCCGTGATCCTGCACAGGCTGTGGATCGACGGCACCGAGTTCCATGGCAGTCGTGCAAACGCCGGCAATCACGCCACAGCATGAAAGCAAACACACGGAGGTTAAGGAATACAAAGCTGACATAGGATCCGCGACGGCGGATGTGTCCGGCAGGACGCGGGGCACGACGACATCGTCGAACTCGTTGTCGCTTCCGGAAACCGTTCTGGAAAGCACGTTGCTTCTGAGATTGATGCGTCGACCCTGTTCTGGTCCCAACTTGTGGCGGCCCCAACCTATAGCGGTGCGCCGACCACGGAGCGAAGAGTGAACCCAGCCGGGACACAAATGCCAGCGCGATAAAACCGCTTGAAGGACTTCACAAATGCAACCCGATTAGCGAAGACGAGTTCGAATTGGTCTGACACCACCGCGCTTTTTGTAGGCGATCAATGTCCATCATTCCGACACTCCCGACAGGATCATTACAACTTGTTTGACCGGCCCTGAGATTTCCTGTTCACCCTGTCCAACTATATCACTTTCCCCATCCACAATAGCCTTTGCGTCGGTCACATCTTTCAAACTGGCTCCAGTCGCCTGAATTGCGGCGAGGGTGTTACCGTCAATATCACCGAGGATTTTTTTGAGGCTATCTGACGTCAGTGCGGTCATGAACTCGTTCCATCTGTCTGGCGTTGAGAAGGTCTTCTTAAGGATGTCACATTCTTACATACCAGAAGGTCTTGCGCCCTTGATTACGATCAACCAAGTTTGTGTAGCAAGTTAAAGGCGTGGTTTGGCCGCACTGCCCTGCAAGCATGAACCACGCAGCCAATCAGTGTCTGACGTCAGCGCCTGTGGGCCGACCTACTGAACTGGATCACTCCGCCGCGTGCGGAATATCGCTTGGCGTGATGCCCTCAGCCTCGGCTTCCGCACGCAGCCAGCGCCTGAAGGCGTCGATCCGCGGTTCGTCTGCGCGCGTCTCGAGGCAGGCGACCGCGT
>Ga0102938_10002573_pt1 | contig 13703 bp, 12 predicted proteins | sample SalPonR2_B_D2_MG_FD_84516 | JGI IMG/M metagenome (GOLD analysis project Ga0102938, IMG submission 84516) | Salt pond soil microbial communities from South San Francisco under conditions of wetland restoration - Salt Pond MetaG R2_B_D2_MG | ecosystem: Environmental > Aquatic > Marine >... | reverse complement strand
TGGGTTGGTTCCAAGTTTCCGACATGGAACCGGGCGTTTACTGCGTTGTCGCGACCGGCCGATTGGGTTATGCCGCGTTTTGCTTTGAAGCCAATCCGGCCCCGGAAGAGAACGTTGCGGAGGGTCGCAAGGCAAGTTTCCGGCTGGCCGCGATGCAAGCTCCCACCGCTTTGCCTCCGCTGGAGATCTTGTTGATCCCTCGCGAAATGCTGCCAGAGATTCAGGAATCGATCGAGGATGATCTGAATCAGCGCACCGAGACGACGCCACCGGGCGCCCCATCTGCAGGGAACGTCGCGGGTAGTGGTTCAGGTGGCGGAGGCGGCGGCGGCGGTGGCGGAGGCGGACTGGGTGGCGCCGCGGGCTTGGCAGCTTTGGCTGCCGCCGCAGCGGCAAGTTCCGATTCCGGTTCCTCGGTAACGGATACCGACGAAGAAACAGAAGCGATGGTTGACGAGTAAGCGACCACGGATACGACCCAAAATTAATCTGCGAGAATCGTTGCGGGCTGATTCTTCCGCCCCCTCCCGGCCGCTACCGCGTCCGACCTCCCCCGCTGCGCGGGGAGAGGTGGAAATCCTTATAGCTTTCCGGCTCCCCTCTCCCCCAAACAAGCCGCTCTCTGCCGGGAGAGATTAGGGTTTTGTGAAACGATTCCAGAAGGGTGAGCCATCGGTTTTGTAAAAGCGGCTCATTCGGGGGAGAGGGGGGCCAGAAAACAGGCGCGAGACGAGTGGAGATTAACGACTCGTAACTTTTTCCGCCCCCTCCCGGCCGCTACCGCGGCCGACTTCCTCCGCTGCGCGGGGAACGGTGGGTTGCGAGCCCGCGAGCTTGCTCGTGATTGAAGGTCGTTGGGGATCGGCGTATCATCCGAGATTCCTCCGCATCCCTCCTCCCGCCTGGAATCTCGCCTCGTGACCGCGCAGCCCCCCCCACCTATCGACGAGCCCGCGGATTCCGCGCGGCCGAGCATGCTGACGGAAATGCGGACCCACGAAGATTGGTGGGCGATTTGGTGCGGCGGGATGCTGCTGGTGCTCGCCTTCTTGGCCGTCTGGGTCAATCGTCCCGATGTGGCTCCGTCCACCGAGACCGCTGCGAAGAGCGGCGTCGAGCAACCCGCAGAACTGCCAGCAGAACAACCGGCGGTGGAAATCCGCAGTCCCCTCAAGCCGTATCTCTCGAAACCTGGCAAGTGGACCGACAACCCTCTCGACGCGTTTTATCAGTCGGCCACCGAAGAGACCGCGGCAGTCGACAAGCTGACCGGAACGCTGGGGGCGATGGTGGTGATCGGCGTACTGTTCACGCTGGCGATGCAATTTCGGACGGGCACCGGAAGCGCCTTTTTACTTGCCTTCCCCTGCGTCTTCTTGCTCGCCACGTTGGCTTACACGATGGCAGGCCAACGCGTGGTATCGGATTACAACCTGGAGTACGCGTTGTGGGCGTTGCTGGTGGGGCTGATCATCAGCAATACCGTGGGCACGCCGCCGTGGTTAAAACCGGCCGCGGTGACGGAGTTTTACATTAAGACCGGGCTGGTGATGCTGGGGGCCGAAGTCTTGCTGTCGCGGTTGCTGGCACTGGGACTGCCGGGCATCTGTGTGGCTTGGATCGTGACCCCGATCGTATTGATCACGACCTATTGGTTCGGTCAGAAAGTGCTCAAGATGCCATCGCGGTCGCTGAACATGGTGATTTCGGCCGACATGTCGGTCTGTGGCGTTTCGGCGGCGATTGCGACCGCCGCGGCCTGCAAAGCCAAGAAGGAAGAATTGTCGTTAGCGATCGGCATGTCGCTCTCGTTCACCGTCGTGATGATGGTCGTCCTGCCTCTGTTGATCCAAGCGATCGGCATGGATGAATATGTCGGCGGGGCGTGGCTGGGCGGCACGATTGACTCGACCGGTGCGGTCGCCGCGGCCGGATCGGTGCTTGGTAAAACAGCCGAGCAAGTGGCGATGACGGTGAAGATGATTCAGAACATTTTGATCGGCGTGACCGCCTTCGGCGTCGCCTTGTACTGGACCCTGCGTGTCGAGCGGAACCCCGCGGGTGATCGCCCGGGGCTGTCGGAGATCTGGTATCGCTTCCCCAAGTTCGTGCTTGGCTTTCTGTTCGCCTCGATCTTCTTTTCGCTGCTGCACGGCACGTTGGAATCAGGCCCGGAACTGGTCAACGCCACGATCAAAGGCTCGACCAAGACGCTTCGCGGCTGGCTGTTCTGCTTGGCGTTTGTCAGTATCGGATTGGAAACCAATTTCCGCGAGCTGCTACCTTCCTTGCGAGGCGGCAAGCCGCTGTGGCTGTATTTGTTCGGTCAATCGCTGAACCTGTGCCTGACGTTGCTGATGGCATGGCTGATGTTCGGGATCGTGTTCCGTGAGCTGATCGAGACCATCGTTCAAGACACCCTGTTGCCGTAGACTCGCACCGAACTGCTCCGACCACGGTTACCCTGAGGGCTTCTTATGCATTTCCCTTGCGTTGCATCGCCGTCTGAGGCGGCTCGTCTGGCTGCTGACGTCACCCGTGGTCGCTGGCAACTGGCGGTCGCAGCGGTGTTGCTGGGCGTGCTGTGGCTGGGAGTTTTGCCGTGGCTTGGGCGGCTACCGAGTGTTGAATCACGCCGGCAGTGGCTGGACGAAAGACGCATCGACCCCAGCGCCATGTTCTACACCGAACTGGAGGCGATGGACCCGATTCTGAAGCGGCTGGAATCGCAAACCGACGCAGCAGAAACGGGCCCGGCCGGCTAGGCAGCGGTCCGTTATTTGGCCAAGTCGACGGCGACCAGTTCCTTGTCGTTGCGGATGAACGCGGTCTGCTGAGCGTACGCGGGGTGGCTCCAGACGACCTTGCGTCCAAAAGCTTCGGCCGTGGGATCGACGACATGAAAGCGACCATGTTCCTCGTACCCATCGGCGGTGAGGGCCGCGACAATCAGATCGCCCGTTTCGCTGAACAGCAAACAGCGATCGGAGGCTCCCAACCGCGTCAAGAACGCCGTGCCATGTTTGATGAACCGCGTTTCATCGGGCTTGGTCGGCGCGAACGACTGCCAGTGACGTTTGCCGGTCTTGGCATCGACGGCGACCAATGCTCCGACGTTGCAGTCGGCACCAAAAATATTGCCATCAAAAAACAGCGGCGTGCTGTTACAGCAATAGACCGCTTGGTTGCGTTGCCCGCGCCACAATTCGGTCGCTGCCGGTCGGTCGGTGGCCAACTGCAGCAGCACCGACTCGCTGTGAATTCCGCTGGCGTACATTTGGTTGCCATCGACCTGTGGCCGAGTGACCGCCATCTCGTAGCTCGGTTTGATCGGCACCGTCCAGTAGGGGCTTCCATCGTTCGGGTTCAGGCTAACGATGGCATCGGCATGCCAGACGATCAATTGCCGCGTCCCGCCCGCTTCGACGATCGACGGCGGGCAATACCCAACGGCCGACGCGTCGAGCCCCTTCCAGCGGACTTCGCCGGTTAATTTATCGAACGCGACGACCGTTTGACCGGGGCCGCCGACCATGCAGATCAACAGTTCACCTTCGACCAGCGGATGCCCCGAAAATCCCCACAGCGGCACCTTGGCCGCAAAGTCATTTTTGAAACTGCGTTGCCAAACGACCGTCCCGTCTTGGGCATTCAAGCAGATCAAATCGCCTTCACTGCCGAGCGAGTAGACCCGGTCGCCATCGACCGTCGGCGTACAGCGTGGGCCGTTGGGATAGGAGATGCTGTACGGGCAATCGTAAGCATGTTGCCAGAGGGACTCGCCCGTTTTCGCATCCAAGCAGTGAATACGTTCTTGACCGTTCAGCGTGGCACGTTTGCCCGGTTCATTGAACGGCGTACCCGATTCCCGCACGTAGTCGCTCAGAAAGACGCGGTTGCCAACGACCGCTGGCCCGGAATAGCCTGGGCCGACCGGAACGCGCCACCGCACGTTCAATCCAGCCTCGGGAATCGCGTCGATCACCCCACTTTCGGCGTACACCCCATCTCGATTTTTTCCCAGCCATTGTGGCCAGTCGTCGGCCTGGACAGACCATGACCAGCCTACTGCGAACAGGGAAACCAGCAGCGAGATTGGAGAGACGAGGCGTTGCATGGGGCTTCATTCAGCGAGGGGAGGAAACAAAGTAGGAGGTTCCTCTAGTATAACGGACTCGCATCGGCGACATTACGAGCACCATGACGAAACAATTGATCTTAATGCGACACGCCAAGAGCGACTGGGGTGCGGCTGACTTGGCTGATCACGACCGCTCGCTGAATCCTCGAGGTCAAGCCGCTGCCCCGTTGATGGCGCGTTGGCTGGCGGCACACCACGGGGTGCCCGAAGTGGTGCTTTGCTCGACAGCGACGCGAACCCGGCAGACGCTGGAAAAGATGCAGGCTGTTTGGGACACCGAACGCCAGGAGCCGTCGTCATCCGAGGCACAGTTTTCAGCAGACCTGTATTTGGCAACCCCCGAAACGATCCTGCGAGTACTGAGGGCCGGCGCTGGGCAAGCCGATTCGGTGATGGTGTTGGCACACAATCCGGGAATCGAGATGCTGGCGGCAACCTTCTCGCAGCGGATGGTGACGTTTCCAACCGCCACCGTGGCGGTTTTTGAGATCGAGCTGGAGAATTGGTCGCAACTGCGATCCGACAGCGTGCTGCGCCGCATCGCATTCAAGCGACCGACGGAACTCTCGTGACGGGCGGACGGCATGGGAAGCGATAATGTGCCGACTTGGTTCTGGTGGTTGTGGTTCGCGGCTGCCATCGTGGGTCACTTTGGTTTGTACCTGTCGATCTACAATCGTTTGAACGCGTTCGGCTTTCCACGTCGGCGGATCAAGCAAACCGAATGGGTGTTGTTGATCACCTGCTTGCTGACGCCGCTGGGGCTGGCATGGCGTTACGGAGATTTCCTGAACGCCGTCGTATGGGGCCGGCCTCACTGGTCGGACTTTCCCTCAGGCTTGTACGCCTACACGCTGGTCTGTCTGGCGACATGGATTTATCCCGGCATCGGGTGGCTTTGGACGCGACCGATCTTTGGCTTCCAGCGTCTGCCGGTGGCCAAGCGGGTTCAGCATGTTGATGTGCAACAAGCGGTCGCTGTGCCGCTGGCGTTATCGGCCAAGTGCCGCTTTCAGTCGCGCTGGCCGATGAATCAAATTTTTCAGTTGTCGATTGAAGAAAAGCAGTTGCCGGTGCGTGGCTTGCCGGCGGAGCTGGATGGATTGAAGATTGCTCATCTGTCGGACATTCATTTGACCGGCCACATCGCGAGCGACTTTTTTCAATACGCGGTCGAACGCGCCAATGAATGGCAGCCCGACATGATGATGCTGACCGGCGACATCGTCGACTACGACCGCTGCATTGATTGGCTGGAACCTTGCTTTGGCCACGCCCGCGCGCCACATGGTCGCTTCTTTGTGCTGGGTAATCACGACACGCGGGTCTGCAATCCGGCCGATGTACGAGCCGAGATGACGCGGATTGGTTGGCAAGATGTCGGTTCGCGAGTGCTTGACCATTCGATCGGCAAAACCGCAATTCGTTTGTTGGGCAACGAGGCCCCGTGGTTCCCCGCACCACCGGCATCGGCATCGCCATCGACACCGCCAACCTCTGATTTTCGCATTGCGGTTTGCCATTCGCCCGACCGAATTGGTTGGGCGCGGCGGCAGGGTGTGGCATTGATGTTGGCCGGTCACACCCATGGCGGCCAAGGTCGGCTGCCGTTGGCAGGTCCGTTGCTCTCGCCGAGTTTTCACGGCAGTCGTTTTGCGTCGGGCGAGTTTTATTTAGCGCCGACGACGATGCATGTTTCGCGAGGTTTAAGTGGCGTTCACTTACTGCGTCTGCGTTGCCCACCGGAGCTGGCTCTGTTGGTGCTTCGCTGCGTCCCGTCGTAACTGCGTAGCGTCGGTGACGGAGTGCCCACGGCATGGCGTGCGCTGCAGTGCATCGGAGCAGTGCAGCGGAGCAGAGCACCGGAGCAGAGCACCGGGTGCGGGAAAAAACTCAGTCGGCTTGCTGCACGGTACCGTTGGAATTGGGGTCCCGAAAGCGGTATCCCACGCCGCGCACCGTTTCGACCAATTCGGCGCGGTCGGCCAGTTTGCGGCGAATGGCGCGGATATGGACATCGATGGTCCGTTCCATCACGATCGTGCCATCGCCGAGGACAGCGTCGAGCAATTCACTGCGGGCAAAGACGCGTCCCGGGTGGCGTGCCAACGTTTCGAGCAGTCGAAATTCACTGCGAGTGAACTGCAGCATCGCATCATCGACCGCCACGGTATGGCGAACTGGATCGATCGTCACCCCTTGGGTCGCGATCACGCCATCATCGGTTTCCTCGACATCTCGCCGGCAGAGGGCTTTGACCCGTTCGAGCAGGACTTTGACACTGAACGGCTTGGTGACGTAATCGTCGGCGCCTAGCGAGAAGCCAATCAACTGATCCGACTCTTCCGATTTCGCCGTCAGCATCAAGATGCGACTTTTGCGAGTCTCCTTGTCGGCTTTTAGTTTGCGGCAAACATCCAACCCATCGATGATGGGCAACATCAAGTCCAGAATGATCAGGTCGGGGCGATAGTGCACCGCCTTGGCAATGCCATCTTCTCCATCGCTGGAGAGTTGGACGTCGTAGCCTTGCTGACGCAAGTTATAGGCGATGACGTCGGCCAATGACCGATCATCTTCGACAATCAGAATGGAAGCTTTGGGCATCTTACCTGCTATGTCGTCTGAGCCGAGGAAGGATCGACCGCGATATGTTGATGCCGCACAATGTCGCCGTCGACTAGATAAATGACATCTTCGGCGATATTGGTGGCCAAGTCACCAATGCGTTCCAGGTGCCTAGCAGCGGAAAAACAGTGCAGCGCCGGCACGACCAATTCACTGTGTTTTTGCATTACCAGTTGCAATTCTTCGATGATCCGTACGTTGTATGCGTCGACCTCACTGTCGGACAGTCGGATTTGGCGTGCCAAGCGGCTATCGAGTTTGACGAAAGCGTCGAGTGCGCCGCGTAGCATCGTGACCACCGCCTCGCTCATTTCTCGAATTTGTTCGGGAATTTCGAAGTCTGGAAACCGCCCAAAGCCTTGCGAGCGTTCGGCAATATTGACCGCCAGGTCGGCGATCCGTTCGAGATCATTGTTCACTTTGAGGACCGTCGTGATGCGTCGCAAGTCGACCGCGACGGGTTGGTGGAGTGCCAACATTTTTAGGCATTCCTCCTCGATCCGAATCTCTTCTTGATCGACATCGTAATCCTCCGAGGTGACCTCTTCGGCAACGTCCATTCGGCGTTCGCAGAGGGCCAACATGGCACGATCGATCATCCCTTCCACGCGAGACGACAGCGACAGGATCGCAGTGTTCAGACATTCCATGTCGCGTTCCAAATGCTTGGTCATCAGCGATTACCCGAACTTCCCGGTGACATAGTCTTCCGTTTGTTTTTCTTTTGGTTTCGTAAAGATCTGTTCTGTTGCGCCACTCTCGACCAGGCGGCCTTGATAGAAGAAGGCGGTCAAGTCCGAGACGCGGGACGCCTGCTGCATATTATGCGTCACGATCACGATCGTGTATTGTTTGCCGAGCTCGTAAATCAGATCTTCGATCCGCGACGTGCTGGCCGGGTCGAGAGCGGAGCAGGGTTCGTCCATCAGCAAAATTTCGGGCCCGATCGCGATCGCGCGGGCGATGCAGAGACGTTGCTGCTGTCCGCCACTTAAGCCGAGAGCGGACTGTTGCAGACGATCCTTAACCTCATCCCACAGGGCGGCTTTGCGGAGCGCCCATTCGACTAACTCATCCATTTCGCGGCGCGACGCGTTGAGGTGCAGATGAGGCCCGAAGGCCACATTTTGGTAGATGGATTTGGGAAACGGATTTGGTTTTTGAAAGACGATTCCGATGCGTCGGCGGAGCGACACGACATCGGTATCGGCGGCCAGGATATCGGTCTCGGTGGCTCGGGCAGGCGAAGCGAATTCCGAGTTCGCGGAGATGGCTTTGAGCACCATGTGGCCTTGGGCTCGAGCGCTGGGAATCACATCGTTCATGCGATTGATCCATTTCAGCAGCGTGCTTTTCCCGCAACCGCTCGGACCGATGAAGGCGGTGACCTTGTTGTTCGGAATATTCAGACTGAGTTGATGGATGGCCTGGAAATCGCCGTACCAAGCGTTGAAATCGGCGATTTCGACGCAAGGTGTGGAGGGCATTTCCGCTCCCTCGGCAGCCGCCGCGGTTTCACCGCGAGAGGCAGGGCCTGGGCTGCTGGCTGATTGCTGGGAAGCCGAATCCATAGTGGGAACCATTGCTTAAACCGTTCGGGTGTCTGCTACTTTTGACGGAGGCGCTGACGCAGGTAGATTGCTAACGAATTCATGATCAACAGCACCACCAGCAATACAATAATCGCCGCGGCGGCAAGTTCTTGATAAACCTCCTGCTGACGGCCCGCCCAGTTATAGATCAACACGGGCATCGTGACCGCATCATCCATCAGATGCTTGGGCCCGGAGTTTTTCGCGATCGCCGCGCCAAGGATGACCAGCAGCGGAGCCGCCTCGCCGATGGCGCGTCCCATCGACAGGATCGAACCGGTCATGATGCCGGGGACCGCCGCCGGCAGGCAGACCTCACGGGTCGTTTGCCAAGTCGTCGCACCCAAACCGAGCGACGCCTCACGCATTGACGGGGGCACTGCGCGGAGGGCTTCTTGCGTCGAGATGATTACCAGCGGCAAAATCACCAGCGACAAAGTCAGCCCAGCGGCCAAGAAACTGCGACCGAACGGCAGGCGAAAATAATACCACGCATGCCGCGAGTAGCGGCCTCCGGTCGCCCCTTTCCGCACCGTCTGGCGGCGTTCCACCGCTCCGGTCGGCTTGGGGGTCCCAGGCTGCCAAACCTGGATCTCGATCGGTTGGCCAGCGGTGGTCACTCCTGCAAGCGGTTGGGTGATTTTCTTCGTCGGCGGATCGCCTTCCTCCATGGGAATCAGCACCACCTGCCCACGTTCGAGCGACAGCACTTGGTAATAATGCTGGACCCCAAACAACTCCCAGCCGTCGGCTTCGTTGACTTTGATTTGCCCAAACACGTTGAACATGTAGACGAACAGCGACAGTCCCAACAAGCCGTAGACGATCGAAGGGACCCCCGCGAGGTTGGAAATATTCAACTGGATGAATCCATGAAACCAACGCAGTGCGCGGAACAGCCCATTGGCGATTCCGTTCCAAGTTTGCGACGGCAAACGAATCCACTTGCGCAGCAAACGCAACTCGGAGCGGCGCGGTTTGAATTCTTCCAAGAAGACCGCCGTTCCAATGCCGAGCGGCAAGGCAGTCAGCGCACAGACGCCGCAGATGAACAGGGTGCCGATGATCGCGGGCCACATCCCGGCTTCCGCGGGTCGCAATTCGCTGTGGGACTGAGTCAACAAGTCAGTCGATAACCGCGAGCTGCCTTGGACGGAAATCGACAACAACAGCACGACCAGCACGACCACGCTGAGCATCGCAATCAAGACGCACAGCAAGTAAAAAGCGTAACTCAGCCGCTTGCGATGCTTGGCTTTGGCTGCCTGAGCGACACGGTCGTCGCGTCGCAGTGCCGCGGGGAGCGTCATTGATACGACTCCCGATAGCGGCGGCGGATACCCTGCCCGAGCAGCGTCATTCCAAACGTGATCACAAACAGCGTCGCGGCCACACCGTACAAACTGTAGTACTGAACCGTTCCGAACTCACTTTCGCTTTTGATCATTTCCACGATGAAACCGGTCATCGTTTGCGACTGCACCGTCGGGTCGAGCGTGGCGGTAGCGAGCGTCCCCGCCGCCAAGGCGACCACCATGGTTTCCCCGATGGCGCGGCTGAAGGCAAGCAAAAACGCCGAGATGATTCCCGACAGGGCTGCCGGCACGACCACCTTGACCGCCGTTTCAAAGGGCGTACAGCCCAGCCCGTAAGCTCCTTCACGGAGCGCTTGCGGGACGGCGTGCAGGGCATCCTCTGACAAACTGCAAACCATCGGCAGACAGAGGATCCCGACAGCGATTCCGGCACTGGTGGCATTAAACGTATCGAAGGCTCCGCCGCTGAACCACTGCAAGCCGGGGCTGATGACCAAGATAGCGAAGTAACCGAGCACCACCGTTGGAATCCCAGCGATGATTTCGAGCGTTGGCTTCAACCAACCGCGGACGCGTGTGGAGGCGAATTCGCTGAGGTAGACCGCCGTGATCAAGCCCAAGGGCAACGCAATCAGCATCGCGATCACGGTCACGCGCAGGGTGCCGGAAAGCAACGGCCAAATCCCGAAACGGGCATTCTCGATCTCGCGAGCCTGCAGGGCCGACCATTCCGAACCGGTTAAAAAGTAACCAAAGTCGACATACTCACTGGCAAAAAAATTCCAGCTTTGCGTCAGCAGCATTCCAATGATGCCGACCGTGATCAGCACCGTTGCGGTGGCGCATGCGGCGAGCACACTGACGACCATCCATTCGTAAAGAACGGCAAGCTTCGTCGAGCGAAAACGGCGATTCGTTAAGGCAGAGGGCTGCGACATCAAACCTGAATAGGGGCCGTGATGTTGGAAATTTCGATTGCTAGGATAACCACCGAAATCGAAAAAGGGACCTCCCCAAGCGATAACATCCGCGTCGCAGCCGCCCGACGGCGCCTGCGAGGAGATGCGACCAAGAAGAGAACGGTGCGCATGTTTACACTACCAAAAACGTCCAAGTGGATTGCCCTGGCTTATTGGACGAGCGTGCTGTCGACAAAAATCTGGGAGATCGGCCCACGACGACTGTTTCCCTGCTCGTCCACAAAGTGGGTTCCGGTCTTGACCGCATCCAGGTTCGCCATGCCACGAGCGATGACGTCATCGGGCAACCGCACATAACCCACTTGCTCGGACGTTGTGGACGCATTCTCCATGTAATACTCCACAAAGGTTTGCACCTGAGCTTTATTCAGAGACTCGCTGTTCACATAGATGAATAGCGGGCGGCTGAAGGGAGCGTACTGGTTTTGAGCAATGTTTTCCTTCGTCGGCAAGTAAGCTTGATCATCTTCGGGGTTCACAATCGGAACGGCCCGCAGTTTGTCTCGGTTTTCCTCATAATAGGCAACGCCGAAGAATCCGATGGCATTCTTGCTGCCGGCGACTCCTTGCACGAGCACGTTGTCATCTTCGTTCAGCGACATGTCCCCGCGCAGTTCGTTGCCAGACTTTCCGACAACCACTTCGACAAAGTAGTCGTAAGTCCCGGAACCGGTCCCGGGAGCAAAAATCTGAATCGGCTCGGCAGGCCAAGCCGGATCGACATCTTTCCAAGTTTTAGCGGCCTCATCTCCGACGAAAATCTTCTGAATCTGCTCGACCGTCAGTTGCTGAACCCAATCGTTCGAAGGGTGCACGACGATCGTCAAACCGTCGTATGCGACAGGCAATTCGATGAACTCGACGCCCGCTTCTTGGCAAGCGGCAAACTCACCTGGCTTGATGGGCCGCGAAGCGCCCGAGATATCGGTTTCTTCCTTCTGAAATCGCTCAAAACCGTTCCCCGTGCCGGCTCCGGAGACCGAGACATTCACGTTCGGGAACTCGACCTCAAACTGTTCTTTGATCGCATTGCTGATCGGCAGGACGGTGCTGCTGCCGTCGATCTTGATATCGCCTGTCAGCGTCGAAAGGGGGGCCGGAGCGGAATCGTCCGAACCTGACTTGGCGGAAGGGGTGGAGGCAGAATCGCAGCCAACGAGCAGTAAAATTGCTGAGCAGAGGCTGACCGAGCAGAGCCATTGGTTAGTCATTATCGTAGCTTCCTGGGGAAAACGTTGTTGGGCAAGTGGCGGGAAAATTCACCGGAGGGCAGAAAATCACCGGAGGGTTTGGGACGGATCCGACCTACAAGCCTTCCTATCAGTGGACCTATCAGTGGACCTATCAGTGGACCTATCAGTCGACCGATTTCGATTCAAATTCTATCCCCACCGGTAAAAGACAACATCGGTAGGCTTTCGGAAAAAGGGTTTCGACAGAGGTGCGAAGAAGCCCCGCAATTCTCGATGTTTGCGAATCCCTGGCTCCGTGGCGGGTTGGCTGGGATGATGAAAGTCTTGTTAAGAAACGTCTGGGCCCCGCAAACCAGGAGAGACGTTTGGTTTTTCGGATAGGTTCTTAGCGAGCAAACGGCCGGACCGTTGGCCCGAAAACAAGCGGTGGCGTTTACTCGGGCGTTGCGACGGCCGTGTTATTCAATGGAAATGAGACGATAAAGGTGCTGCCGACCCCGAGTTCGCTCTCCACGGCGACCGTCGCCCCGAAGGACTGGGCGAGGTGCTTGACGATCGACAGCCCCAGCCCGGTGCTGATGACCGCTCGCGAGCGTGATTTGTCAGCCCGGAAAAAGCGTTCGAAGACGCGGGGCTGGTTTTCTGGCGCGATCCCGATGCCGTTGTCTTCGACGCGCACAACCGCTCGATCGCCCGCACGGAGCAGACGCACCCGCACCCACCCCCCGACAGGAGTGTACTTTAGCGCATTACTGAGCAAGTTGTCGAGGATTGTTTGCAGGCCATCTTCATCCGCGGCGATTGTCGCGTCGGCTTCGATTTCGAAGCTCAATTCGATCTCTTTTCGGCGGGCCGCATCATCGTGCTGAGCCACCGTTCCGCGGACCGCCCGTTCGAGCGACAGCGGGACGATGTCGAGCACTTCTTGCCCCGATTCGACCCGTGCAATCTGCAGCATGTCCTGGATCAACTGATGCAACCGTTCGGCCTGCTCTTCGATCCGAGTTACAAACGCGAGGTTATTTTCGGCATCATGAATGGCACCCATCTTGAGCGTTTCCGCGTAAGCCATGATGGCCGCCAACGGGGTCTTCAGTTCGTGCGAAACGTTGGTGACGAACTCGTGCCGGAGGTTCTCCAGTCGCCGCAATTCCGTCACATCGTGCAACACCGCCACAGCTCCGGGGATGGGCGTTCCGGGCAGGCAAGAGGCCCGCAGGGCGAGCGTCCGAATGGGCTCGCGGGTGGTCTGGATTTCTCGCTGTTGAACGCGGCCCGTCGCCATGCATTTTCGCAGCGATTCGTACAGCGGCCAGTTGCGTGAGGCTTCAAGGAAGGGCAGACCCGACGCATTTTCGGCGACGAACTGGATCATCTGACGGCTCGCCGAGTTGGCCAGCAACACCCTTTCGTCCTTGTCGACCGCGATCACCCCTTCGTCCATGCTGTACAACACGGTCGACAAGCGATCAAACTGCGTCTGCAGGTTTTGCTGACGCTGCAGGACGCTGCGGCTCATCTGGTTGTGGGCTTCGGCCAGCCGAGCGAACGGCATGTCCCACTCCGCGAAGACTTCGCCGGCCGGTTCCCCCGCGGCCAGCCGTTCGGTTTCCACTCGCAGTCGTTCGGCCAAGTCGGCCACCGGGACGACCACGCGACGGATCGCGAGCCGGCAGAAGACGAAACTGACCGCCACCAGCAGCCCCGCAGCGACAAAGCTCCAGCCTGGGGAGACGATTCCGTGAGGCAAGCAGAGCCCCCCCACCGCGAAGGCAACAAAGACAACCGTCCAGCCCATGACCCGAGTCAACCTGTCGATCAGCGGCACGTTCTCCATGAAAGTCGACTCGCAG
>Ga0102938_10002572_pt1 | contig 13704 bp, 13 predicted proteins | sample SalPonR2_B_D2_MG_FD_84516 | JGI IMG/M metagenome (GOLD analysis project Ga0102938, IMG submission 84516) | Salt pond soil microbial communities from South San Francisco under conditions of wetland restoration - Salt Pond MetaG R2_B_D2_MG | ecosystem: Environmental > Aquatic > Marine >... | reverse complement strand
TCGTTTTCGTGTCATTGTGAAATCTCCTCAGGTGAAAATAGCTCACCATTGGCAGATTTCCAATTTCAAGAGAGGCAGCACACGTTGATATGTGCACGCATAGGTGCTCTTCAATTGTCGAACCGCTTTGATTTGATCCAGGTACTGCTTCGCCGAGACGCCCGCTGTCTCTTGCGCCAGCGACGGCGTCCCCAGAGCCTGGCACCAAACGAACCAGCAAACCACGGCCAAGAGCCGGTATCGACGTCGATTTGGTCGATTTACCCATCGGGCCATCGGTATCGCAATCGTCGTTTTCGATTTCAAAGCAGTCGCCTTCGGCGCCACTGAATTCGACACCCGCGTTGCTTGGCATTGCGGCCCAGCCCGCCAACAAAATGACCACGGGAGCAAGCGTGGTGGGCGTGAACGTCACGAATTTTCTCATCTTCATCTCCTCGTTCGAGGGTTTCAGAATCTCCGCGAAAACTCATCGCGGGAACTTCCGTTTATACCGATCGCAAGGGGGGGGGGCAGATTCTGAAAAAAACCAACAAAAAGGGCTCGTCCGACGTAAGCGTGCGCGGGTCCGATCAGCGAGGAAACGGCGGCGGATGGTTGAAACAGCGTGGACATGGAATCCTTCAAGGGGATTCTCAGCGATTCCCGGCGAGGTTACCCACGTCGGGATTTGTGGGGCGAGCCTTTGCTAGCACTTCGCCATGTTCTCGCTCAAAGAACCCTCCCAGCTCGCGTTTGATGCTCGACGGCAAGACCAAAGTCTGATGAATCTGTACCGGATACTTTTGCTCGACCAAGATTTCCTGTCCCCAGCGCTTGTTGCATCCAAGAATTGAGCGTCAAAAGAGACGAAGCCGGTCGCCGCGAGGGTGTGCAGCGGACGAGTTACCAATCCAAGCCACTCAAAATCAAGAACTGACGATCGAGCGCATGACCGAAACGACCCGCGATCCACAAATCCACCACTCACCGGGAACTGCTGGTCCGATCGCGGGTTAGGCACGGCATCCACTGACAAATCAAGCCGACTCCGCCTTCGGTTGCGGGCTCTGTGAAATATGGGTGGCACCCTTTATTCCTGTATTTTTGTTCTCGGGGGCAGACGATGACGTCCAACGGCCCTTGGTTTCGGGAAAAGCGGGAAAACGGCAGATCGGTTGGCGTTGCGTCGGATCGCCGGGATTTGGTATCGCCAATTTTTCCGAGTGACTGTGCCGCCACGGCGGGTGCGCTCGGACCATACCACCAAAATCTCTGGGCACCCCGCACTGACACAAGGATGTTTGTCATGGCCGAAATCGATCCCCGTAAATTGCTGGAGCAAGACTTGTTTGCCGACGATCCGGTTCGTCAAATGGGCGTCATCCGAGCGATCAGCATGTTGGAACCCGAACAACTTCAGTCCAGCGGGCTGCCTTGTGCGGCTCGTTTGGTTCGACTGACCGGCAGCCAAGGCGAGATGGTTCGGATCGGAGCCGCCGAAGCTTTGGAATCCGGCGTCCCCGTTCAGGCGGACGAAGTCCCGCAATTGTGCGAGATGTTGTCCGGCGAACTGTCCGGCGACGTCAGCTACTGGTCGGCGACTCTGCTGGGCCGCTTGGGCGCAGCGGGGCAGCTCGGCGATCACTGGTCGCAAGCCGTGACGACGTTGCAGGCATGTTTGACCGAGTCGGCTTTTCTGCCCGCACGCGAGCGGGCCGCGTGGGCACTCGGCCGGATCGGCCGGCAAGCTCATGAGGCGATGCCGGTGCTTCGTGCAATCGCCGAGGACGCCCCGCCGAGACTGCGGCGATTGGCCGTCGAAGCCTTGGAATCGATTCGCGGCGTCGCGGCTTGAAAACGCGTCCGTAAGAAGCGTTCTCAAGGACGGGCGACAGGAAGTCGTCTTTGACATCGGGCAAGGAGGCCTGGATGGGACTTTTTTCAAGGAGCGGTTCGCGCGGCCGCCGACGTGGCCGCAGCCGCGGAATCCTTGGCTCGCTGCCGATCATCCGTTGGTTCGGGCCCTTGTTGACCGGTGGCGGCATCTTGGGCGCGGCGTTCGGTTTGGTCACCGGCCGCATCGATCTGCCGGCGCTCGATCAGTACCGCGGGACCACCGCGCCGGTCACCCTTCAACCTGTCAGTCTGCGAGACCTCGGAGACAAATCGCCCGATCGCATCCGCATCGCGACGTTCAACATCCGCCAATTTGCGGAGAAAAAAGCCAACAAGCCGATCGTCATGGGCCGCCTTGCGGGGATCGTCGGGAAGTTCGACGTGGTCGCGATCCAAGAAGTCATGTCGGGTTCGACGTTGCCGATCGACCGATTGGTCGAAGTGTTGAACCAAGACACGCCGCGTGGCACGACGCCGCGGTTTCAGTCGATCGTCAGCCATCCGATCGGGCGGACCAGTCACAAAGAATCCTACGCGTTCGTTTGGGACGCTTCGCGGATCGACTTCATTCCCGACAGCGCCTACGTCGTGCAAGACGGAGAAGTCGGCAGCGGCGACGATTTTTTGCACCGCGAACCGATGGTCGCGTCGTTCCAAGTCCGCGCACGGCCCGACCAGACCGCTCGTCCGTTTCGTTTCACGCTGATCACGATGCACACCGATCCGGATGAGGTCCGTGGCGACACCAACACCAACGAACTGAACGTCTTGGATGACGTGTTCAACAACGTGCGGGCTTGGGAGTATTCACAAAACGGCGAAGAAGACTTCATCTTGCTGGGTGACTTGAACGTCGACGTGGGTGGCTTGGCGGAGCTGGGCCGAATCCCCGGCATGGTCAGCTTGGCGGGCAAGCTGAAGACGAACGTGATCAAGACGAAAACGTTGGATCACATCTTGATCGACGCCCAGACCACGGCGGAATTCGTTCCCGGCCACGTCGGCGTCGTCGACATGGTCAACGATCTGGGCATCACGCTGGAGGAAGCCAAAGACGTCAGCGACCACTTGCCAGTATGGGCCGAGTTCAGCGCCTTCGAGTCCGGCGCGCCGGGCGCTCGATCTCCTCAGGTCGCACGCGAAGGCGGGCAACCGACGGCACGGTGAGGCCTCCTCGTCGATGGCGGAAGCTACAGCCGACCGGCGGCCCAACGAGTCCCGCGGACGATCGCGTTCAAGAAAACTTGGTCGGTAAAGGTTTCGCTGGAGTGACCGTAAGTCGTTCCGAAGACACGAGCCTTGCCGTACCGGTTGGTCCAGAACACCGGATGACTTTGCCCCGTCTTTTCACTGACGGACGTCGCCAGCGGGCTGGCGTTCGGCCACAGCTTTTCGATCACGTACAACTCGTCGATCTCACTGACGTGGTCCCGTGGGAATCCTGCCATGATCGGGTGATCGGCGGCGACGACTTTGATCGGATACCGGCTTTTGTGCTCGTGCCTGCGACTGGTGACGCCCAGCATTTCCCGCCAATCGTCGATGGTCGCGTCGCGGTAGGTGTGCATGGCACAGTGGATGACCACGGCCGGCGTGCCGTCGAAGTGCGGCTTGGTGATGCGGCGGATGTAATCCGCGTCGCTGGTTTTGGCGAAGCACTCGTTATGAATCACGACGTCAAAGTTGCCGGCCCAGTCCGTGTTGTCGTACAGACTGATTCTCGCGGAGGTGGTTTTTCCGCCTTCGCTGACGACGGTCCAATTCGTGTCGACGCCGCGGGCTTTGAAAGCCAACTGCATCGCTTTGGTTTGAAAATCATAGTCGTGGCAACAACCGCTGGTGACCAACAGGATATCCAACGGTTCGGCCGACGACTCATCGGCGCTCGCCGCTGATGAAATCGTCGCGCCCGCGACCAACGTCAAGACGCAGGAAAGGATTAGTGTTCGCATGGCTCAGATCCGGTCGTCCATTTCGACGACTTCCATGACTTTCGTGTTTCGTTCGACGGCGATGACGGTCGTGCGTTGGCGAAGCCCGTCACGGCTTTCGGCGGTGACCGGCAAGACTTGACGCTTGTCGGGCATCTTCAAGCGAACGGTGAACGAACCGTCGGGCTGAAGCTTGACGGGGTTGCCGCCGACCATCACGGTCGACCCGGGAGCCGAATTGCCGAAGACGATCATTTCCGCGTCGACTTCGAAAGGCAGACGGGATTCGCGAAGCAAAAGCGGTTCGTTCGTGATCGATTTGCCTTGTTCGCCGCGATGCGGCATGGCCCTCTGCAAGCGTTCTTCGAACATGTCGCGGAGGTCGCCGGCGTCGCTGTCGTACCCGCCACTGAGCGAATAGATTCGCTCGTAGTCCTCGGCGATGTCGGTCCAGTGTTCGTCCAAGCGTTCGCATTCGCCGGGATTCGGCGTTTCGACGATGTTGCTGCGGCAAAGAGCGTGAAAGTCGCCGTTGTCGGCCAAGTAGCCGACCAAGACACGGTATCGCGACGGCGGTTCGTCGACATCGATGTACCAAGTGTTCACGCCGCCGTGGATTTGAATGTCCCGCTCGACGCTTTCGGCGCGGTTGCTGCTGACATCGCCGACGGCCAGCAGACGCAGTGTCGGAACGGCCGTGTGCCAGCGTTCGGCCAGTGCCGATTGGGCGCGCTGCACGCTGGCTCGGGTGACTTCCCAGCTCGCCTGAAGCCAGTAAGCGTCGCGGACCATCAGCACGGCCCGGTCTTGGTGTGGCTGCTCACCACGGGTCCGGTTGGAGCCGTTTTTCAGCGCCGAGCCTCCGACCAAAGTCCCGGTCGACAAGTCGCGATTGCGTTGGATCGATTCGCGCCGTTTCTTGATCTGGGCACGAATCCTAGCCGTTTTCGCCGAGATACGGGGCGGCTTCATTTCCGCGATGCGGCCCTGGTCGCTCGAGCGTCGACGGTTGTTTCGCTTGCGTTTGGTCGCGGCGGTTTCCAGGTTGCTCTTGCCCGCCGAACTCTGGCCGGCCCCGCTCCGTGAAGCGGATCCCTTGTCGCGTTTTTCTCGGCGAGGCGCCATCGATTTGGACTCCGCTTGGGATGACCCCGTCTTGGAGGCCCCCGTCTTGGCGGTCGCACCTTTCCGACGCAGACCCCGCTGCAGCTTTCCGATGGCCGTGATCAGTTCGTCTTTCTTCATCCCGTGCCAGCCGTTGATCCCGTAATTCTTGGCCAAATCGGCCAGCTCTCTACGGGTCTGGGCTTTCAAGTCGGCAGTCGTGATCACGGCGTAACTCCTTGATGAATAACGACTAACAACAGATACCGTTGTCGTCGCGCTGTTCGATGGTAAGGCGGGCGGTGACAACATCGTGGCGAGTCGTTACCGAGTGACTTTTGCAGGTGGGATCCGCAATAACGGAATAATCATCACCTGTGACATTATGCCAAGGGGGCCGGGCTTGGTCTAGGCGCTGTTTGCCGAAAACGTTCCGTGAGGTCAGTTTTTGCGGCTTGAGAGACCGATTAATCCCTGCGACCGGCGCCTTTTCTGCAGCGGCACGCTACGTTGACGTCCCGAGCCGCCCTGTCGTTACCCGAATCCGCCGGCATCGTGCTGCACGGCACCGGCGTCGGCGCTCCGGCCGGGTCAGGCTCTGACGTGACGGACAGGGGCGTCAAGCCATCCTTCGAACCGTTTTTTCGAGACAAGCACATCTCGCGTCGAACCGCGACGAAAAGGGGCCAAGACCGAGCGATGAACGAGACACCTCCCAAGCCTTTCGGCTTTCAGATGACCCCCGCAATCAGGCGGCTCGGCGGAGCCGGGACCGAACTGGCGACCGGGGCGTTGGGCCTGGGCGGTGTGGGCTACCTGATCGATCGCCGCATCGGCTGGCAGCCCCCCTGGCTGGGAATCGCGGGCGTCTTTCTGGGCTTCGCCCTGGGAATGTATCGGCTGATCCGTGTCGCCAACGAATTGGAGAGGGACATGAGGAACCGCGAACGGGAAAGGCGGCGATCCCAGGCGGCGAAATCGCCGGCCGACCCGGTGGCCCGAGAGATCGACGGTGAGAGCCGTGACAAGCCTGACCAGGCGGGTGAATCGCTTGAGTGACCGGCCGCGACCGTCCTCGGGGGCGGATTCCGAAACGCCAGTCCGGCGGCCGCCGGCTTCACCGCGGCGATCTTCGCACCCTTTCCTGTGGGCGTCCCTTTGGACGACCCTGGCGTGGCTGCTGGGCGGGTCGGTGTTGCTGGCGACCCGACGCTGGGCACCCAGTCTTCTCGGCGGGCTGGAACCGGCGTTGATGCTGCAGATCACGGTGGGCAGTTATCTGGTCGCCTTGGTTGCGTCGTTGCCCGGAATCGCGGTGGACTTTGGCAGAGCGTTTCGGAGTGCCCGATCGCGTGAAGGGCCGGGACCGGTGCCGAATCGCTTCGGCGAATTTGTCGCATCCGTGCTGATAAGACTTGCCGGCACCATTGCACTGTTTATGCTCTGCCGCTATCAAATGCCCCCGTCGCAGGACGTCGTCGCCGCTTGGGTACTCGGTTGGTACGCCTGGCTGGTTCTTGTCGAGGTCGTTTCGCTGTGTCGAGCGATCGTTCCGATGGAAGAGCCCACTCCGTAATTTTGTCGTTACTCGATCCCCGCTCCAGTCGCACGTGTCGATGATTCTTGCCGCTCATAATCCCGTCGAGCATGCCGTCCCCCATGCGTTGCATTCCGAGCCGGTGTTTCGCGTCCCCTTGAGCGGCCTGGGCAGCGACTTGCCGGCGCTCGGGATTCGCGACGGCTACTACGAGTTTTATGTCACCAATCATTTGATGATGTCCGCCGTGGCGGGTTTGTTGGTCATCCTGACGTTTGCGTGGGTCGGTCGCCGCGTCGGGACGCGAACCGGCAAGGGTCTGGAACGTTACCAAACCCGTGGTCGCGTCTCACAGTTGTTTGAAACGATGTGCGCGTTTATCCGCGACGAGGTCGCCGCGCCGAACCTTCACGGCCTGACCGATCGGTACATTTACTACATCTGGACGGTGTTTTTCTTCGTCCTGTTTTCCAACGTCTTGGGCGTGATTCCCTTCGGGTACATGCTCCAACTGATGACCGGCGATTCGCATTTTTCCCATTGGGGCGGCAGCGCGACGGGGAACCTGTCGCTGACCGGCGTGCTGGCGGGCTTGTCGTTGATCGCGATCATTTACATCGGAATTCGCGAAACGAGTCCCAAGGATTTCTTCAACCACTTCAACCCGATCGGTTGGGATGACGTGAAGATGCTGCCGATCTCGTTGTTGCTGTACGTCTTGGAATGGCTCAGCTTGTTCATCAAGTGTTTCGTATTGGCGATGCGGCTTTTCGGCACGATGATGGCCGGTCACTTGGTGTTGGCGGCTTTCGTGGGATTGATTTTTGCGACGCGTGAGGGGGCCGGCGACTCGGCGGCCTGGGCGGTCAGCATCCCGGTGATGATCGTGGCGACCGCATTGACGCTGTTGGAATTGTTTATCTGTTTCTTGCAGGCATTCATCTTCACGTTCTTGACGGTCTTGTTCATCTCCCAATTGGCGGTCCACGAGCACGACGAACACTTGGACAATGATCCCGATGCGTTGTCTGACGCGGCCCAGATGGACCCCGACAAAGCCTTCGATCCTGGACGTTTGGGACCGGCCGTTTAAACAATTTTGAATTACTGTTTTCGGTCCGGGCCGACCTCGGCGCGGACTATTTTGAACCACCGTAGATTTTTCTTTTTGGAGCGAACCTTCAATGTTTGGATTGGCGATGTACGAATTGACCACTTTCTTGGCTCAGGCCCTGCAGAATGATTTCGGCCGCATGGGGATCGGGATCGGCATCGGCCTGGTCATCATCGGAGCCGGGCTTGGCATCGGTCGCATCGGCGGCTCGGCGGTCGAAGCCATGGCCCGTCAACCCGAAGCGGGTGGTCGTATCCAAACGGCGATGATCATCGCGGCCGCTCTGATCGAAGGGGCGACCGTGATCGCACTCGTTTTCATGTTGCTCAACCGCGGCTAAACCGCCGACGCGAGACGCGCGGGGGCCCGTCCCCGCCGACGCGTCTGGCGCGGCCTTCGTCTGCCGTTGACGCCCCGGTGTCTCTGGCGTGTTGTCGTTCGTCCGAATTGCTTGAAGTTTGTTGAAACCCATGATCGCAACAAAGTATTGGTTCGCATCGACCTTGCTGCTTTTCGCCGGACTGCTGGTGGCGCCGTCGGTTCGGGCCGACGCCCAGGCGGCTTCGGAAGCCGATGCCACGGAAGTGGCATTGACCGCTGCGGATGGCTCCGACGGTGATCATCCGGAAGGAGATCATTTCGAGGCGGATCACGACGGCGATTTGCATGCGGACGGTGAACACGGCGAAGAAGAGGAAGGCGGAATCTTGTCCTTCGACTTCGGTTCGGCGTTCTTCAACCTGCTGATCTTCTTGTTCGTCTTTGCGATCCTGTCGGCCTTTGTTTGGCCGAGCGTCTTGGGCGGCCTGCAGGCACGCGAAGACAAGATCCGCAGCGACCTGCAAGCCGCCGAAGCCGCCAACGCGAAAGCCGAGGCGATGTTGCGGCAGTACCAAGTCAAACTGGACGACGCGGCCCAGCAGGTTCAAATCATGTTGGCCGAGGCCCGCCAAGACGCCGAAGCCAACGGGCAGAAGATCATCGACGGCGCCAAACAGGAAGCCGTGCGTCAACGCGAGCGGGCCGTCGCGGATATCGAAACCGCCAAGAAGGTCGCCATGACCGAGATCGCCGGCCAAACCTCGGAAATCGCGATGCAACTTGCTCGCGGCGTCGTCGGTCGGGAACTGAATGCCGAGGATCACTCCGATCTGATCCGTCAGTCGCTTGACCAACTGCCCAGCAACAACTGACTCGGCCGTCGGCCGACCGCAAACCATCCTTGCAAGAGTAAACCATTTCCGTGTCCGACGACAACCAGCTTCAACCCACCGTTCTTGATATCGGAGCCGAGCAGCTCGGGAAGCCCTACGCTCGCGCCTTGATCGCGGCAGCGGCAAAAGCGGGCGTGGCGGACGAAGTGTTTGCCCAGCTGTGCGAAGTCGTCGACGAAGCGCTTCACCAGAATCCTCGGTTGGCCGCGGCGTTGGCGTCCCCGCGGGTCGGAGAGTCCGAAAAGAACCGCATCGTCGACCGTCTGTTCGGTGGCCGAGTCAACGAAGTCTTGCTTCGCGGCATGAAAGTCATGAACGCCCACGGCCGTTTGGGTTTCTTGCCCGCGGTACGTGACGCCGCGGCCAAGATCTTGGACGAACAGGTCGGCCGCGTCGTCGCGGAAGTCCGCACGGCGGTACCGCTTTCGGATGACTTGCGTGGCGAAATCCTACACCGCTTGGGCGAGTCCTTGGGCAAACAGATTCGCCTGAAAGAATCGGTCGATCCGTCCCTGATCGGCGGCATGCTGATTCGCGTCGGCGACACGGTTTTTGACACGTCCGTCTCGGGACGTTTGGCGAAACTGGGGCGTTCGGTTCGCAGCGGTTTTGCCCAACAACTTTTACAACGCTCGTCCCGTTTCGTCGCCGAGGATCGCATCGATTCGGCCGACGAAAACGGCACGATCGATGCGACCTGACGAGCCGTGATGCCGACACCACTTTTTTCCTGATGCAGACCCACTCCTGATTCAATCGATTCGGAAACACTTGCCGTGAAATTCAATAGCGATGAAATCGCCTCCGTCTTGCAACAAGAAATCGAACAGTTCGATAGCAAGATCGACGTCCGCGAAGTCGGAACCGTACTCGAAGTCGGCGACGGGATCGCGCGGGTCTACGGACTGTCCGGTGTGATGGCCGGTGAAATGGTCGAGTTCCCCAACGGCGCGACCGGCTTGGCTTTCAACTTGGAAGAAAACAGCGTCGGCGTCATCATTCTGGGTGACTATTTGACCATCGAAGAGGGCGACGAAGTCAAAGCCCTGGGTACCCTGTTGTCGGTTCCCTCCGGCGACGCCGTCGTCGGACGTGTCCTCGATCCGCTGGGAAACCCGCTCGACGGCAAAGGCCCGGTACAAACCGAGACGACCCGTCCGGTCGAGATCATCGCCACCGGCGTCGCCGAGCGACAGCCCGTGACCGAGCCGATGCAGACGGGCATCAAAGCCATCGACGCGATGACGCCGATCGGACGCGGCCAACGCGAACTGATCATCGGCGACCGCAAGACCGGCAAGACGGCGATCGCGATCGACGCGATCTTGAATCAAAAAGGCAAGGGCGTGAAATGTTTTTACATCGCGATCGGCCAGAAAGACAGCGCGGTGGCCACCGTGGTCGACGTCTTGGAGCGATACGGGGCGATGGATTACACGACCGTGATCGCCGCCGGTGCCAGCAGTCCCGCACCGTTGCAGTACGTCGCCCCGTATGCCGGCACCGCGATGGCCGAGCATTTCATGTTCGAAGGTGGCCACTGCTTGGTCGTCTACGATGACTTGTCCAAGCAAGCGACGGCTTATCGACAAATGAGCCTGTTGATGCGGCGCCCGCCGGGACGCGAAGCCTACCCGGGTGACGTCTTTTACTGTCACAGCCGATTGCTGGAACGATCCGCAAAGCTGTCCGACGAACTCGGCGGCGGCAGCATCACCAGCCTGCCCATCATCGAAACGCTCGAGGGCGAAGTCTCGGCGTACATCCCGACCAACGTGATTTCGATCACCGACGGCCAGATTTACGTCCAGCCCGATTTGTTTTTCAGCGGCGTGCGGCCGGCCATGAACGCCGGTATCTCGGTATCACGGGTCGGCGGAGCGGCCCAGATCAAGGCGATGAAAAAAGTTTCCGGCGGTTTGCGCCTCGACTTAGCTGCTTTTCGTGCCCTGGAAGCGTTCGCCCAACTCGGTACCGATCTGGACGCGGCCACTCAGTCGCAACTGGATCGCGGTTACCGGATGGTTGAACTGCTAAAACAGCCCCAATACCAGCCCTTTCCCGTCGAAGAACAGGTCCTCAGCCTGTACGCCGGCACGAAAGGTTTCCTGGACGACGTGGAAATCAAAACCGTTCCCCAGTGGGAGAAAGACTTCATCGAGTTCGCCCGCAACAAGCATGCGGCGCTTTTGACCCAGCTGCGTGAAAAAGGCGAACTGACCGACGAGATCAGCGAGAAGATCGAAGCGGCCATCAAAGACTTCAAAGCCGGCTACCAACCGACCGCCTAGCGATCGCGCATCCTCCGGGTGCGCCTGGGTTCGTCGGGCACGCCGACGAATTCACCGGAGAAAGAAAATGAGTGACCCGAACAACCCGTTTCCGACCAGCCCCCACGACCACGGCACCGGCCTGATCCCTCCGACGAACGACGAAAAGAACCTGGCCATGATCGCCCACGGCTCCGGAGTGGCCGGGATCGTCGCCGGCGGCCTGGTGGGTTTCGTCGGCCCGTTGGTGGTTTACATTCTCAAGAAAGACACCTCACCCTTTGTGGAGTCACAAGCGAAAGAAGCGTTGAACTTTCAAATCACCTTGTTGTTGGCCGGACTGGCTTTGGGAGCCGCGACGATCATCAGCTGCGGGACCCTGATCCCGATCGCCGCCCCGCTCGGTCTGATCCTGTTGGTATGTCAAATCGTGTTCGGCATCCTGGCGACCCTAGCCGTCAAAGATGGCAACCCGTATCGCTACCCTTTCATTTTACGCTTGCTGAAATAATTCATTCATGGCCAACGCACGAGCACTCGATAAGCGACGCAAATCGATCCGAAACATCCGCAAGATCACGCGGACGATGGAGTTGATCGCGACGGCTCGTTACAAGAAAGCCATGGACCGGGCGTCGGCGGCGACGGCCTACACCGAACAGATCACCAAGATCGTCAGCCGCTTGTCGGCCGCCGGCCTGGAGGTCTCTCATCCGCTGCTGGAGCATCGGGACGAAGTCAAAAATGCCAAGGTTCTGGTCTTGGCCAGCAACCGTGGCCTGTGCGGCGGCTACAACGCGTCGATCTTGCGGACCGCCATGCCGCGGATCAAACAGCTCCGCGGCGAGGTCGCCTCCGTCTCGGTCGATTCCAGCGGAAAACGTGGCATCAACGGATTGAAGTTTCGCGGGGTCCAAGCCGATCAAAAGTTCCTGCAGTTCGAAGACCAGCCGGCGTACGACGAAGTGGAAAAAATCGCCGCCGGATACCTGAACGATTTCATCACCGGCAAGCTCGATCGTTTGGATGTCGTGTACACCAAATTTGTCAGCACCAGCAAGCAAGTCGCCACCATCGAAACGCTGCTACCGCTCGGCTCGCTGGGCGACGCCGACGAAGCGACCGGGGACGAAGCGACCGGGGACGCCGGGAACGCGGAATACGAATTTCTGCCGTCCGCCGAGAGCATCCTCGAGGAAGTCGTTCCGACCAGTTTCAAAGTCAAACTGTTCAAGTGTTTCCTGGACTCCGCCGTCAGCGAACAAGTCGCGCGGATGATCGCCATGAAAGGGGCCACCGAGAACGCAGGCGAGATGATCAAGCAACTTTCGATGACCTACAACCGCGCCCGTCAAAGCCAGATCACCGGCGAGATCATGGAAATCATCGGCGGCGTCGAGGCCCTCGAGGGCTAAAGACCGATGTCGGTCATCGATCCTCGAATCCCACGTCCCCGGCCTTTCCCGACCCGACAACATTTTACCCAGCACTCAGCACTCAGACCTCCCCACTTCTTATGTCCACTGCAACCGAAACCCAAGCGACCGGCCGCGTGACCCAGGTGATCGGATCGACCTTCGACGCCGAATTCCCCGAAGGCTCGTTGCCGCCGATCTACAACGCCCTGTCGATCAAGAGCGAACACAAAGGTGTTTCGCTGAGCTTGGTCGGCGAAGTCCAACAGCACCTCGGCGGCGGACGCGTCCGGGTGATCGCGCTGGGCAGCACCGAAGGCATGATGCGAGGCATGGAAGTCGTCGACACCGGCAAGCCCGTCAGTGTCCCGGTCGGCAAGCAAACCCTCGGACGTGTTTTCAACGTGCTGGGCGAACCGATCGACAAACGGGGCGATGTCCAAGCCGACGACTACTGGCCGATTCACCGTCAAGCCCCGCCGGTCAACGAGCTTTCCACGAACACCGAATTGTTCGAAACGGGCATCAAAGTCGTCGACCTGTTGACCCCCTTCGTTCGGGGCGGCAAGGCCGGTTTGTTCGGCGGTGCCGGATTGGGCAAGACCGTGATTTTGACCGAGCTGATCGCGCGGATCGCCAGCAGCCACGGCGGTTACTCGGTGTTCGCGGGCGTCGGGGAACGGACCCGCGAAGGCACCGACCTGTGGTTGGAAATGCAGGACACCGAGATCGGCAGCACGGGTCGAAAGGTCATCGAGCAGACTTGCATGGTGTTCGGCCAAATGAATGAGCCGCCGGGATCACGGCTTCGTGTCGCGTTGTCGGCCCTGACGATGGCCGAATACTTCCGTGATACGACCGGTGCGGACACCCTGTTGTTCGTCGATAACATTTTTCGCTTCTCCCAAGCCGGATCGGAAGTCTCGGCGTTGCTCGGACGCATGCCGTCGGCGGTGGGTTACCAACCGACTTTGGCCACGGAGATGGGCGCGCTGCAGGAACGCATCACGTCGACCAAAAAAGGGGCCATCACGTCGGTGCAAGCCGTCTACGTGCCGGCCGACGATCCGACCGACCCCGCGCCGGCGACCGCATTCGGCCAGTTGGACGCGTTCATCTATCTGGAGCGGTCGATTTCCGAAAAGGGGATTTACCCGGCCATCGACCCGCTGGCGTCGAACTCGCGGATCTTGGACCCCCAATACGTCGGCGATCGTCACTACACGATCGCCCGCCGCGTG